>Ga0114939_10002516_pt1 | contig 13510 bp, 9 predicted proteins | sample AshMeaCrysSpring_FD_87196 | JGI IMG/M metagenome (GOLD analysis project Ga0114939, IMG submission 87196) | Groundwater microbial communities from Big Spring, Nevada to study Microbial Dark Matter (Phase II) - Ash Meadows Crystal Spring | ecosystem: Environmental > Aquatic > Deep subsurface >... | reverse complement strand
CGACGCGGACCGAGCGGCCGGCGCGGCTGAGGGCTGTCGCCCGGGCAAGGGCGGCCCGCAGCACCGGCAAGGCTTCTCCCGAGCCCCGCAGACCGACCCGGACGGTTTCGTCGCAGGGCGCGATTTTGAAGGCCGAGGTCACGCTCCAGGGACCGGTTCCGCCGGCCGGGGAAACCAGCCGCACGCGCCAGTGATAGGCGCCCTCGCCGAGCGGTTGGTCGGCGATGTAGCGCGCCAGATTCACCTGGTCGCGGTCCACGACGTCGCGGAATCCCGCATCGCGCGCGATCTCGATGTCGTAGGTGGCGGGATGGCGATGGTCGAGCGTGCCGGGCAGGCGCTCCCAGCGGAAACGCGGGAACGGCGAGACCGTGGTGGTTCCGTTAGAAGGGTGGTCCGGCCGCGGCGCATCGGCGGCGCGTGACGCGGCCGGCGCGGCGAAACACATGGCGGCGAGAGCCGGGTGAAGCAAGGCCGCCCGCGCGGACGCTCCCAGGCGGTGGCGGGCAGGGGAGGGCGGGAGAAAGAAGTTGGTGATTTTCATGCATCGCTCAGTTTCCAAGCCGGATGATGTCGTCGTATTCGAGTTTGATGACCGTCATCAGCGGGTCGGCTTTTCGCGGAGGGTTGATGAGGAAATGGCCGGGATACTGCAAGTTGCCCTCCATCTGGCGGAAGGCGAGAATCTCGCCGGTCGCGAGGGCGGTGGCTTTCTTCGGCACGCTGACGATGCCGCGGAGCAGGATGCCGTCTTTCGGCACGGCGGGGACGAAGAGGAACAGGTTTTTGCCGTCCATGGAAACCGTGCTGGGGCCGTGGTGGCGGGAGAAGGAGATGCCGGCGCGTTCGCCGCCGAAGGTTTGATAGACCGCCTCCTCGTTGCGTTTGATCCATGCGCCCATTTCGAGCAGCGGGCCGGTCGCCTGCTCCGGCAGCGTGCCGTCGGGTTTCGGGCCGATGTTGAGCAGCAGGTTGCCATCGCGTCCGATGACTTCGGAAAACATCTGGACCAGCACGCCGGCGGGTTTCCACACCGGATCCTTCGAGCGGTATGACCAGTGCTCGTTGGTGGTGAGGCACAGCTCCCAGAGGCCGCCGGGGGTTTCCATCGGGATCGCGCGCTCCGGGGTGTCATAGGTCACGGTTTCCGTGACGGGAAACGCCTTGCGGCCGATGATGACATCGGGATTGGCGGCCAGCAGCTTGCCGATGATCTTCGGCCCCTGCCATTCTTCGGCAGTGCGTTCCCATCCGCCGTCGAACCACCAGATGTCCGGGTTGTGGCCGATGAGTTCGTCGAGCTGGGTTTGGGCGAAATCCATGAAGCGCGCCCAGCGCTCGGGATCGTCTTTCTCCGCATAGGAATAGGGCTTCGACTTGTGGTCGTCCTTTTTCCGTTCCTCGCGTGGCAGCATGCTCGGGTAGTCGGGGTGGCGCCAGTCCGCCAGGGAGAAGTAGAAACCGGGGCGGACGCCATTCTTGCGCATGGCCGCGACCCATGGCTTGACCAGGTCGCGCCCGGCGGGCGAGTCCTTCACGGCCGTGAAAGCGCCGGGGGCTTTTGAGTCGAACAGCGCGAAGCCGTCGTGGTGCTTGGTCGTCAGGATCGCGTATTTCGCGCCGGCTTTGTGAAAAACCTCCGCCCATTGTTCCGGATTGTATTTCGCGGCGTGGAACCCCTTGGCCTGCGAGAAATACTTGTCGTAAGGAACGCAGTTCGGGTTGGTCTTGAAAGCCGCAGGGGGCTGGTTGAAGGGATGGGACTCCACCGTCTCATCGACTGCGTAGATTCCCCAGTGGAGGAAAATTCCGAGCTTCGCCTGATGGAACCATTCGGCCTTGGGGGTGAGCTGCGGGATATTGACCGGCTTGCCGGATTCGGGCTGCTGCCCGGCATGGGCATGGGCGGCAAGGAGGATGGCGGAGGCGAGGATGGCGGATGTTTTCATCATTGGGTTTCGGTTGGGGCGGGCGGCGCCCGAATGGGAACGTCTCACCGTTTACGGAGACCGGGTTGGGTTTCTTTCCCGATTCCGGTGGGGCATCCGGCCTACTCATGCCGCAGCGCCTCGATCGGATCGAGTCCGGCGGCGCGGCGGGCGGGCATGAAGCCGAAGAGGATGCCGATGGCGGCGGAGAAGACGAAGGCGATCAGGTTGATTTTCAGATCGAAGAGGAAGGGCGCGCCGACGACTTTGGCGAGGCTGTTGCACAGCGCGTAGGCCAGTACGATGCCGGTGGCTCCGCCGACGCAGGAGAGCGTGACGGCCTCGACGAGGAACTGGAGCAGCACGTCGCGGGCGCGGGCTCCGATGGCGAGGCGGATGCCGATCTCGCGGGTGCGCTCGGTGACGGATACCAGCATGATGTTCATGATGCCGATGCCGCCGACGAGCAGGCTGACGCCGGCCACCGCGCCCAACAGCGAAGTCATCACCCGGGTGCTGGAACTGACGGCGTCCGCGATCTGGCGGGTGTCGATGACCGAGAAATTGTCCTCCTCGCTGGCGCTGAGGTTGCGGCGCTCGCGCATGAGCAGGGTGACATCGGCGAGGATGCTGGCGCTCGGGTAGCCGTCGATGCCGGAGATCATGATCTGGTTGATGTTCTGGTTGGAAAGGCGGCCGGCGAGGCGGCGCTGGAGGGTGGTGATGGGGACGATGATGTTGTCGTCCTGATCATCGCCGAAGCCGCCCTGGCCTTTCACGGCGGTGATTCCAATGACCATCAGCGAGGCGTTGCGCAGCCGGATTTTCGCGCCGATGGCCGGAACATCCTTGAACAGCTCCTTGCGGACGGTTTCGCCGATGACACAGACCGCGCCGCCTTTCCGGAGATCCTCGTCGTCGAAGAACCTGCCCTCGGCGATTTTCCAATTGGCGATTTCAAAATAAGCGGGAGTGGTTCCGCGGAAGTCGGAGTTGCGGACGTTTTCCATGAAAACGGCGGGCGCGTTGCCCATGGCGAGCGGCGCGGCATCGCGGATTCCGGGGATTTGCTCGCGGATCGCGCGGACGTCGTTCTGGCTGAAAAGCGGAGCGCCCCACTGGCCCCAGCCCTGGCCGGGGCGCAGGATGAGCAGATTGCTGCCGAGGTTGGAAATCTGGGATTTCACCTGCTCGGTGGCGCCGCGGCCGAGCGTGACCATGGTGATGACGGCCGCCACGCCGATGACCACGCCGAGCACGGTGAGGAAGGCGCGGGTGAGATTGCGCCGGATTTCCCGCAGGGCGATGATGAAGGCGTTCCAGAACATCTGTCAGGCCGGCGCGGCGGGGCGCGGTTGGATTGTGTCGGACTCGATGAGGCCGTCCCTGACGCGGATGACGCGCCCGGCGTGGGCGGCGACGTCGTCCTCGTGGGTGACCATGATGATGGAGATGCCGCGCTCGTCATTGAGGCGGTAGAGCAGCTCCATGATTTCGACGGTGGTTTTCGAATCGAGGTTGCCGGTCGGTTCGTCGGCGAAGAGGGTGCCGGGGCTGGTGACGATGGCGCGGGCGATGGCGACGCGCTGCTGCTGGCCGCCGGAGAGTTCGGCGGGGGTGTTGCGTTCCTTTTCCGGAATGCCGACGCTGGCGAGCGCCTCGCGCGCCAGTTGGTGGCGTTGTTTGGCGGGATAGCCGCGGTAGAGGAGCGGCAGCTCTACGTTTTCCAGCGCGGAGGTGCGGGCAAGCAGGTTGAAGCCCTGGAAAATGAAGCCGAGCGCGTGGCGGCGGATCAGCGAGCGCTGGTCCTTGCCAAGGCTTTCGATCGGAATGCCCTGAAAGGCGTAACTGCCGGAGGTGGGCGTGTCGAGACATCCTAACAGATTCATCAGCGTCGATTTTCCGGAACCGCTGGGGCCCATGATCGCGACGAACTCGCCGTGGGAAATGGCGAGGTCCACGCCGCGGAGGGCGTGGAAGGCGGCGTCTCCGCGGCCGTAGGTCTTGGTGAGCCCGTGGAGCTCGATGAGGGGTGTGGCGCTCATGGGGCGGCGGGCGGCCGGGCGCTGAGGATGACGGGCATGCCTTCGGCGAGGCCCTCGCCGGTGATTTCAGTGACGCGGCCGTCGGTGATGCCGATGTTCACCGGGACTTCCACGGCTTCGCCATCGCGCAGGGTCCAGATGCGGGCGCCTTTCTCGCGGTCCTTGATTTTCGGAACGGAGCTTTTCTGGCGCCAGCGGCGGCTGGGAGCGAGGCTTTGCACCAGGGTGCGCTTGTCCTCGGACTGTTGGGCCAGCGCCTCGGCGGCGGCGGGGTCGAAGCGCAGCGCGGCGTTTCTAACAAACAGCGCGTTTTCGCATTTCGCGACCGAGATGTCCGCGGTGGCGGTCATGCCGGGACGCAGGCTGAGGTCGTCGTTGGCGACTTCCAGCTCGGTGTTGTAAGTGACCACGTTGTTGGCGATGACGGAGCCGAAGGCCACGCGCTTGACGGTGGCGTTGTAGATGCGGGACGGCCAGGCATCCACGGTGAAGGACGCGGGCTGGCCGTCCGCGACGCGGCCGATGTCCGCCTCCGCGACGGTGACGACGAGGTCCATTTTGCGCAGATCCTCGGCGATGAGGAAAAGCACCGGCGCGGTGAAGGTGGCGGCGACCGTCTGGCCGACCTCGACGGAACGGGTGAGGACGATGCCATCCACCGGCGAGCGGATGATGGTTTTCGACAGATCGCGCTCGACGGATCTGAGATCGGCCCCGGCTTCGGCGACGGCGGCCCTGGCGCTTTCGAGTTCCGCCTTGGAGCGCTCCACGGTGGCGAGCGCGGCATCCATGTCCGCCTTGGAAGGGGTTTTGCCGCCGCTGAGGCGGTGGAGATCCTGGAAACGCCCGAGCGTGGCGGTGGTCTCGGCGAGGGTGGCTTCGGCCAGGGCGACGCGGGCATTGGCGGAGAGCAGGATGGCGCGGTTGCGCTCGGTTTGCGAGGCGAGCTTGGAGGTGTCGAGTTTGGCGAGCGGCTGGCCTTGCTTGACCGCGTCGTTGGTATCGACGTAAACTTCCGCGATGGTTCCGGAAAGTTCGCTGCCGATGGTGACCTGGTTGGTGGGGGCGAGGTTTCCGGTGGCGGTGATGGTGAGGTCGATGTCGCCGCGCTCGAGGGGCTCGGTGGTGAAAACGGGGCCGGTCGCGCCGGTGTCGCGGTGGCTGTAAAACAGGTAGCCGAGCGCCGCGAGGGCGAGGATCAGGACGAGGACCAGCCATTGCCAGACGGGATGGCCGGGACGGGCGCGGCTGATGATTTCCGCGAGTTCCTTGCCTGTGGAGTCTTGTTTCATGTGATGGAAATCGCAATGACGGCGCTCACGACCAGCCGCCGCCGAGGGCCTTGTAGAGCTGGATGTAGGCGGTGGTGTGGTCGCCGCGGACCGTGAGCAGGCCGTCTTCCAGGCCGAGCAGGGTGCGCTGCGCGTCGAGCACGGTGAGCAGGTCGGTGACGCCGGCTTCGTAGCGCTGCTGGGCGAGCTGCGCGGCTTCGCGGGCGGCGGCGGCGGCTTTCTCCAGAGTGGCAAGGCGCTCGCCGCTACGGCGGCACGCGATGAGCGCGTCCTCGACCTCCGACAAGGCTGTTAGAACCGCCGCTCGGTAGGTCTGCACGGCCTGGTCCTGCGCCGCGCCGCGCGCCTCGATGTTGGAGCGGATGCGGCCGGCATCGAAGACCGGGCCGGTGAGCCCGGTGATGAGTGAGGCGCTGGCGGTCTGCGGATCGAAGAATTTTCCGGCGCTGAGCGAGTCGATGCCGAGCGAACCCGTCAGAGCAAGCGACGGAAACCGTTCGGCCTCCGCGGCGCGGGTGTTCGCCATGGCGGCGGCGAGTTGGTAGCCGGCGAGCCGCACGTCCGGCCGTTGGCGGATGGTGTCGGCCGGGATGCCGATGGCGAGGCCGCGCCGGGGTGTCGGGATGGCGGGGTTTCCGGAGGAAAGCATGCCATCGAGCGAGCCGGGCTGGCGTCCGCAGAGCAGGGCCAGCAGATTGCGGGTTTGCGCGGCTGATTGTTCCAGCGCGGGGACCGCGGCGCGGGCCTGTTCGAGACTGCTGAGGGCCTGGGCGGCTTCGAGCGAATCCGCCTCGCCGGCCTGGCGGCGCCATGTGGCGAGCCGGGAGGTTTCCTCGCGGGTCGTGACGATGCGCCGGAGAATGACGAGGCCCGTTTCGTAAGCTCGGAGACGGGTGTGGGCGGCGGCGATTTCCGAAGCGAGGGCGGCTTGGACGGAGTGGTGATTTTCCCCGGCGGCTCCGATCTCCGCGGCTGCTGCGGCGATCTTGCTGCGGTTTTTGCCGAACAAGTCCGCCTCCCACGAGGCGTCGAGTCCGGCGGAGTAGCGGGTTTCCGAGACACGGCGGCCGCCGACGGGCTTCACCACGCCGGACTCGGTGGAGGCGGAGCCGGTGACGGACGGGAACAGCTCCGCGGCGGCCTCGTTCCCGCGGGCGCGCGCCTCGCGGACGCGGGCCGCCGCAGTGGCGAGATCCGGGCTGTTCGCGAGCCCGTCCGCGATCAGGCGGTTCAGCACCGGATCGTCGAATTTCCGCCACCAGCGGGCGAGGTCTTTCGATGGCGAGGCCACGGGAAAACCGGCGGCGTTTTTCCATGCCGCCGGCAATTCCGCCTGCGGCGCGGCGCTCGGGAGCTTGAGGGCGCAGCCACCCAGCACGAGCGGAAGAAGGCGGGAGACGAGGGTGATCCGGGTGCTGGTCATGCCGTGGGCGGGTTCGCAGCTTCCACGGTAACGCAGCGGGACGGAAGCGCGGATTTCAAGCCCGGCAATCAACCGCCACCACGGGTGATCAAACGGTGCGCATGTGCCTCCCCGCCCGCCGCCTTGCTTTTCACTTCCGCGAACTCCAGTTTCTTCGGGACGCGACCATTTCCCACGCCGATGAAAACAAGCGCCCTTACCGCCGTTTTCCTGACAGCCCTTGCAATTTCACCGGCCTGTGGGGAGCCATACCTTCCATCCTGGACCAACACAAACGGCGTCACCATCCACGGCGAATTCATCCGGCTCGAGGGGGAATCGCTCCTCATCCGCAAGGACGGAAAAGAGTTCAAGGTGCCGCTGGAAAAGCTGAGTGAGGAAAGCCGGGAGCAGGCGCTTGAAATGGCATCCAGCCCGCAATCCGCCCCCGAGGAGCCGTCCGGACCGGCCAAAGACTTCGGCAAGCAGGCCGACCCGGACCACCAGCGCAAACTCGCCGTTTTCATCCTCGCAAAAATCGGCAAAGTCACCGTCACCAGCGGCTCGAGGGAAATCGCCGCCGCCACCGTGGATGATCTGCCCAAGGGCAGGCTTTCCATCAAATCCCTGGAAGCCATCGGCGAGCCATTCACCGACGAGGATGCCGCCCTGCTCAACGGCTGCGGGGATCTCACCCGGCTCGTGCTCCATGGAGCCACCCTGGAGGGACTGCCTCTGGCATCGCTGCCCGCCCTGCAGTATCTTGAAATGGAGGAATGCGGCATCGCCGCCGGCCAATTCCACAGCCTCATGGGGCACAAAAAACTCGCGGAAATTCTCATCACTTCCCACGCCAGTCCGTCCATGGGCGGCTTGATTCCGATCCTCGCCACCTGCCCCGGCCTCACATCCATCCGTCTTCACAAAGCCGGTCTCGCCGCCGCTCCCCTGGCCCCCTTGTCGAAACTGCGCTTGCTGAAAACCCTCAGCCTGGGCGGCAACGATTACACGGATGCGGATCTGTCCGCGCTGCAGGATTTCCCATCGCTGGTGGAGCTGGCTTTACAGGAAACGGACCTTGGCAACCACACCCTCGACTTCCTTCCCAAACTGAAATCCCTCCAGACGCTCAATCTCTATAAATCCAAAATCCAGGAGAAATGCCATGCCAACATCGCCTCAACGCGCGGACTCACCTGCCTGTCACTATACAGTTCAAACGCCACCAATCCCATCCTCCACGCCTTGAGCGGCCACAAAACACTCAGGGAACTGCACGTCAGCTTGACCCAAATCACCGGCGAGGCCTTGATCGGCCTCGCGCCCATGCCGGGCGTGACGGAGTTCCACATCGGCTCCGATAAATCGCGTATCGACGACGCGGCCGCGAAATCTCTCGCGCAGACATTCCCCAACGCCGCCTACGTGAGCTTCTATCCAGACCTCCGCTCCGGGGGATACAAGGCCATCGCCGACCTGCGGCGGCTCGCTTACCTCAGACTCCACAGCTGCGCGACTCTTGATGACGACTCCGTCCGGGCGCTCGCCGGCATGAAAAAACTCAACCGTCTGCAAATCAGCGGACCTGCTGTCACGAATACCGGATTGCAACTTCTGGAACCTCTCAAATCCCAACTCATCGAACTTTCGCTCAGCGGAGCCCGGATCGATGACGAGGCCGTCCCCACGCTTGCCAAGTTCCGCTCCCTGAGCTTGCTTGAGATCACCGAAACCGGAATTTCCAGAGAAGGCGCCGACCGCCTGCGCAAGGCGCTGCCAGTCTGCAAGGTGACTTACTGAAGACTCGCGGACTTTGAGGCACGCATCGGCAGTCAGAAACCCGCACACCGGGCCCGCACGCCATTCCGCTTGATGCCGCGCCACCGGCGGGCGACGCTGCGGCCGTGAAATTGCCCGCCCTGTTCATCGCCTTCCTGCTGGCGGCGCCACTGCCCGCGCCGGCCCAGATTTCCACGCTCAAGAAAGCTCTCGCAGGCCAGGAGGCACCGAAAACCGAGGCTCCTGAAAAACCCGAGGACAACCGCAAACGCCTCGAACAATGGCAGCAGGAAGCCCGCGAAACCCTCGACAGGCTGGAAGCTTCCGGCACCTCCGCCGCTCTGCCCGGGGGCGTCACCACCGCGGAACTCGAGGAGCGCCGCCGCGATCTGGAACAGATGATCCTCATCACCGCCAGCGCGCTCAAGAACCTCAACTCCCTCAGCGAGGCCCGCAAGGCCGCCGAATCCGCACGCGCCGTGGAGGCGGCGTGGACCGGCTTCAAGGAAGCGCCCCCCTACTCGATCATCATGATCGACGAACTCCTCAACGAACGCGACGCCATCAAGGCCACGCTGGTCTCCCACGAGTCCTCGCTCGCCAATTACGAAGTACTGCTGGCCAACACCCTGGCGGAAGCCAAGTCCGCCGAGGACGCCGTCAACGGCATGATCGCCACCGTCCAAAACGCCGGCGACGGCCAGGCGGACGCCGCCAAATGGAGGCTCGACGCCGCACGCGCCGCATCCCGCCTCCTCGCCGCGCGCGCCGGTTTCATCCAGTCAAGCTGCGCCGCCCTCAATGACCGCCTCGCAGCCGCCAGGGCCGAACTCTCGCTCGTCGAACGCAAAATCAAAACCGCCTCGCCGCACGCCCGCTTGAGCGATGAGGATATCTCCAAACTCGAAAAAATCGCCGCCGAGCGCCGCAAGGCCATCGAAAAGGAAAACACCGCCGTCTCCAAACGCCTCAAGACCGCCATGGCCGCCCGCACCCAGGCGCAGTCCGCTCTGGACTCCCTGCTCGCCACCGCCACCGATGGCAAGGACCCGGAGGGCCTGGAACTCGCGAAATTCCGCGTCGAGGTGGCCGAGGGCCGCGTCGAATCCCTGCAATCGATGACCGAGGGCCTCGAAAGCCTCGTCCAGCTCGAGGGCGCCACGCTCAAGTCCTATCAGGACCGGCGCACCCTTCTAACGGCCAAAAACCCGGAGGAACGCAACAAGGCGCTGGATTCCATCAGACTGCTCTCCGACCGGTTCGGTGCCTGGCTCAATGTCATCGAAAACGAGCTGGCGACCTGCGGCGCGGACCTCAGCAAGATCGAATCCCGCGCCGCCTCCATCACCACCGAAGACCCCCGTTTCCCCCTGCTCAACGAGCAGCGCGCCGCCCGCAGCGAGAAACTCGCCATCCTCCAGCGTGCCAGCCAGGCGGTCTCCTCCCAGCGCAAGCTCCTCAACCGCTGGATCGCCGACTATTCCCCCAAACCCGGCGAGACGGGATTTTTCGAGCGGCTGTCCTCGCTCGCCGCCAGAACATTATCCGCCGCGCGCAAAATCTGGTCCTACGAGGTCATGAACTTCGAGGAAAAGGTGGTGGTCGAAGGCCAGACCATCACCGGCAGGCTGCCCGTCACCCTCGGCATGCTGCTGCGCGCCCTGCTGTTCTTCGTCATCGGCTACTGGATCTCCGCGCGCATCGCCAACCGCATCCAGAAGACCGTTGTCTCGCACGGCCACATCGCCGAAGCCCAGGCCAAAACGCTGCGCAACTGGGCCATGATCGTCGTCGGCTTGGCGCTGGTCCTCGGCACGCTCTCCTTCCTCAAAATCCCGCTCACCGTCTTCGCCTTCTTCGGCGGCGCCCTCGCCATCGGCATCGGCTTCGGCACCCAGACCCTCATCAAGAACTTCATCAGCGGCATCATCGTGCTCGTCGAACGCAAGGTGCGCGTCGGCGACATCCTCGACGTGGACGGCGTCGTCGGCACCGTCACCGAGGTCAACACCCGCTCGTCGGTGATCCGAAGCCCGGACGATGTGGAAACGATGATCCCCAACTCGATGTTCCTCGAAAACCGCGTGACCAACTGGACGCTCACCAGCTCCAGGGTGCGCCGCGCGCTGCGCGTCGGCGTCGCCTACGGCACCGACCCGCGTGCGGTGATGGATATCCTCACCGAGTCCGCCGCCCGCCACGGCCTGATCTGCAGGGAGCCCGCGCCCTTCGCCATTTTCGAGGACTTCGGCGAAAACGCGCTCATGTTCTGCCTCTACTTCTGGGTGGACATGCGCGGCCCCGCCAACTCCATCGTCGTCGCCAGCGACCTGCGCATGATGATCGAGAAACGCCTCGCCGAGACCGGAATCGGCGTCCCCTATCCACAGCGCGACATGCACCTCACCACCGACAGGCCGATCCGGGTGGAAATCTCCAACACGCCCGCATGACCGACGAACACTGGATGGCGCTCGCGCTGGACGAGGCCCGCAAAGGCGTCGGCAAAACCGCGCCCAATCCGCCCGTCGGCGCGGTGATCGTGAAGGACGGCGTGCTGCTGGGAAGCGGCTGGCACCGCGCCGCCGGCCTGCCGCACGCCGAGCGCGAGGCACTGGCGGATGCGGCCGCGAAACACGGCCGCGAGGCCGCGCGCGGCGCCACCGTTTACATCACCCTGGAGCCCTGCTCCACCAGCGGCCGCACTCCGCCCTGCACGGAAGGCCTGATCGCCGCCGGCGTGAAACGCGTTGTCTATGCCTGCGTGGACCGCAACCCGGGCCATGCCGGCCGCGCCGACCGGATTCTAACGGAAGCCGGCGTCGAAGTCGCCTCCGGCGTCCGCCGCGGCGAGGCGGAAAAGCTCCTGCGGCCGTTTTTCAAAGCCCGTGAAACCGGCCTGCCATGGGTGATCTGGAAAACCGCCATGAGTCTCGACGGCCGCATCACCCGCCCGCCCGGAGAACCCCGATGGCTCACCGGCGGCGAAGCCCGCGCCGACGTGCAGAAACTCCGCGCCACCGTGGACGCCATCCTCACCACCGGCGAAACCGTGCGCCGGGACCAACCCGCGCTGACCATCCGTGACGCATCCTTGTCAGACGGCAGGAACCAACCGTGGCGCGTCGTGTTTTCCAACCACCCGGAAACCCTGCCAATGGCCGCGCCGCTCTTCACCGACGCAGGGCGTGGCCGCACCCTCATCCGCCCGCGCCACGATCTCGAAGGCACGCTGCGCCGCCTCGTTTCCGAACAGGGCGTGCTTTCCTGCATGACGGAGGCCGGCGGCGTTTTCTCCGCCGCTCTTTTCGAAGCCGGGCTCGTCGATGAGGTCGTCGTCTATTACGCGCCGCTGCTCTGCGGCGGCCCCGCGCCGGGACTGGCTGGCGCGGGCTTGAAAAAATCCCTGCGCCTGGTGGACACGGAGTTCATTCAACTCGGCAACGACATTCGTTTCAGCGGCACCATCGCCAGGAATGGCTCCACGGATTGAAATGTGAAAATGTTGCGGGCTTGATTGGCGGCCTGCTTTTGCGATGCGGGCGGGCCGCGTTCACGTTCGGCATCCGGCATCTCCCCGCCGGATTTCTCCCAGCGGGCGGTGAAGGCGTCGATCCGCGCGGAAGGCGGGCGCGGCGTCAAGGAGTGGCGGCTTGCAGCCGCCATGGTTCGCAAGAGCGGCTTTCGAGCCGCGAGAGTGCGGCTGAAAGCCGCGTCTGCGATTATGGCTGCCCGGAGGCAGCCACTCCGGATTCATGGCTCCCCGGAGGGAGCCACTCCAGAAGCCGCGCCAAGCATCTTGCTCACGAAGAGGGATTCGCCGTGCAACCACCCGCCGGTTTGCAATTTCGCCTTGAGCGGATTGTTCCGGATGTAGCGGGCGCAATTGGCGAAGTGATCCCAATCGCGGATCATGCGGTCGAAGTAGCTCTTTTGCCAGATGGTGCCGGTCTGGTTCATGCGTGCGTTGATTTGCCTGGCGCTGAATCCTTTCCACGAATGCATGAGGCTGGCGAGGGTATGGTCGCCAAGCTGCGTGAACAGCACATGCGCGTGGTTCGGCATGACCACCCAGGCATGAAGCAATGAGCGCTCACCCTCGAAATGACGGAGTGTCTCGGCGACGATGGCGGCGTTATCCGGATTTTTGAGCAAGCAGGAACCGTATCCGCGATCCAGCCAGCGCTCGAAGCGCTTGGAAAAGCGCCGGTGATATTCGCGTTCGATGTCCACAGGCCAAGGGCGCCCGGGCTGCGCGGCGAGCCACTCGCGCTTTTGTCTCACAAATTCCGCAAGCGGCCCGGCAGGCACCGCATCCGCCAGACGGAAGGTGGCGAAATAGGTCGCGCCTGGCTGTTCGAGGTGAGGAAGCCGGTTCGTGGTTTTCCGTGAGACACGGGCCGGATCGTAAAAGCGGAAGGGGGAATCCATGCCCGCATGATATGTTCATGCGAACGCTTTGCAAGCGTGAAGTGGAGTGGCGGTTTAAAACCGCCATGGTTCGCAGCGGCGGCTTGAAAGCCGCCATTGCGATTCATGGCTTCCCGGAGGGAGCCACTCCATTTCAGTGCAGATGCAGCTCGAAGCGTTCGGTGACGGCGTTGGCGTCGGGAGCCGTCTGGATGGAGAGGATCATCGGAATGTGGGCTCCGGAAGGCAGTGCATTGTCAGAAATAAGCACGTTGGCATCGGCATCCTCGCCTGCGGCGAATGCAAGCTTGGTGGGAGCGGAACGTTCGCCGGCGATGCCGGTGATGCTTTGCCCGCCGAGCGCGACGGCCTTGTTCTCCTTGTCGAGGAAGATGACACGGGCCTTGCGCTCCTTGTCCACGGTGACTTCGATGGTGAAGCCTGCCTTGGACCGGATGACGTGGCCGCCGTTGGGACCTTGGGAGACGTGTTCTTCGTGCTTGTGATCGTCCGCCGCGAAGGCGAGAGGGCTGGCGAGGATGGAGAGGATGACGGCGGTTTGTATCAGTGTGGTTTTCATGCTTGTCTTGGTTTGGTGGTTGGTTTGCGGCTGATGGATTTCAACGGGTGGCGGGCGCGTTGAGGGACAGAGCT
>Ga0114939_10002513_pt1 | contig 13520 bp, 8 predicted proteins | sample AshMeaCrysSpring_FD_87196 | JGI IMG/M metagenome (GOLD analysis project Ga0114939, IMG submission 87196) | Groundwater microbial communities from Big Spring, Nevada to study Microbial Dark Matter (Phase II) - Ash Meadows Crystal Spring | ecosystem: Environmental > Aquatic > Deep subsurface >... | reverse complement strand
TCCGATTGCCCGGCACAGCGTCTGGGCGAACTGCGAGCAACGTTGCTCGCGTCGCCCGACTTGGCGGGATTACTCACCGAAGCGCTTCAGGAAGACTGCCCACTGCAAACGAACGAAGGCGGTTACATCCGCATCGGCTGGGACGCGGAACTGGACAGCCTTCGTGAGTTGGCGGCAGGCGGCAAACAGTGGATGGCCGCCTACCAGGCACAACAAGTTCAGGAAACTGGGATCAGCAGTCTGAAGGTCGGTTTCAACAAGGTCTTCGGCTACTACCTCGAGGTCACGAACGCCCACCAGACAAAGATTCCCGCGAACTACGTGCGGAAGCAGACGTTGAAGAATGCGGAGCGATATGTCACGGCCGAGCTGAAAGAATATGAAGACAAAGTCCTCTCGGCAGACCAGCGGGCCGTGGCGCGGGAGTGGGATTTGTTCTGTGAACTGCGGTCGCGTGTCAGCGAAGTCGTCCACCAGCTGCAGCAAACCGCCGACGCTCTGGCTCAGTTGGATGTCCTGGCCGGCTGGGCACAACTTGCAGCGCAACGACATTACGTCCGACCGAAGCTGGAGACGGAACCGATCCTCGATATCGAGGATGGCCGGCATCCCGTGCTCGATGCGCTGCTCCCCTCCGGGACGTTTGTGCCAAACGATTGTCAGGTGACGCCCTCGGACGGGCACGTGTTGGTCATCACCGGACCGAATATGGCCGGGAAGAGTACCTACATCCGTCAGATCGCGCTGCTGACTTTGATGGCCCACATCGGTTGCTTTCTGCCGGCCAAACGTGCCCGGGTCGGTTTAACCGATCGAATTTTTGCGCGCGTCGGTGCCAGCGATGAACTGAGCCGAGGCCAAAGCACTTTCATGGTGGAAATGGTCGAAGCGGCGCGAATCCTGAATACCGCGACCCGCCAGAGCTTGGTCGTGCTGGACGAGGTGGGCCGCGGAACCAGTACCTTCGACGGCCTGTCCTTGGCATGGGCGATCACCGAATACCTCCACGATCGCATCGGGTGTAGGACCCTGTTTGCCACCCATTACCACGAACTGACACAGCTGGCCGAATCGCTACAGGGCGTTCGAAACCTGAATGTGCAAGTCCGCGAGTGGGACGACACGGTCGTCTTCATGCACCGACTGGTCCGCGGTGGAGCCGACAAGAGCTACGGCATCCATGTCGCTCGCCTGGCCGGCGTCCCACAGGCCGTCCTAGAGCGAGCCAAGGAAGTCCTGAGCCAACTGGAGATGGACCACCATCAGGCGTTTCAGCGGGCAGGGTCCGCGAATGCGGCCACCGTGCGTTCCACGGCCGGCCCCCTGCAACTGACGCTGTTCGCGCCGGCCGAGCCCCATCCGATCCTTGAGCAGCTCCGCGCGATCGAGACCGGGCGGACGACACCCCTGGAAGCCCTCCAGTGGATTGAACGTTGGCAGGCTCAACTGCGTTAGGACCGGCCCTCAATCCATAACACCTGGCTCGGCTGCTTACCCTCCCCCCTGGTTCGGTGTTGGAACGCCCCCGGGCCCCCAATTTGGCCGAAGTCCCGCTCGAGAGTGCGGCAACGGGGAAAAAACAGGAAATCCAGGAAGACTTTGCCCGCTACGGGCTTGGTATACGACTGGTCGGGCGGGTGGCAGGAGTCTGCGAATTTTCTGGAGATGCGGACGATAGGGATTGGGAACAACCCGAGGAGTCTGCGGAACTCACGGCCGGGCCTGCGCGTCACACTCGCGGGGCTGTTCGTTGACACCCTGTAGGTCCCAACTAGACTGAGACCCGCTAAACCACCCAACCATCCCAATCATCCCGTCTTGCAAATCGTCCTCGTCCGCGGACGGGTTGAGTCGACTGATTTCTAGGCTTCGAGGCCGCAGATTGCGGTTGCGGAGCGGACCTGTCGGCAGAGCATCGCCATCACAGGATAAGGGAAATAGCTGTGCGCTCCTCTCGCTCCAATCGTTCGCAGCAAACAGGCAAGCGGTCGTCGGCACGCGGGCCGATTCAAAAGCGGCAGGCTTTGCTCGAACAGCTCGAGAATCGCCATTTGATGGCGGGCGATTCGGGCAACTACCCGGATTGGGTCAATGCGCCTTTGGTTGAGGCGACCGGGATGTTCGCCAATGCATCCACGTTCAATGCATTCCGCGATGCTTACAGCACCCAGCTGGGCAATGGGGGGGGCGGCACGGGCGGTGGCCTGGCTGGTGAAGGCGGTAGCTTCAATGGGGGTGATGGAGACAGCTCGGTTCTGCCGGAACTGGAACCGAATAACTTGGTCCGAGATGCGACCAAGTTGCCGTTGGGATTTGGCAACGGACAGTTGGATGCGATCGACGTTCAGGGCTCGCTGCCTGCTGGCGACACGGATTTCTTCCTCGTCAATCTTCGTCGCGGCGACATTCTCAATGTGCAGGTCAACGGCTCCGCTGGGGATATCTCAGTAGGCCCGCTCAACTCAAGTGGTCTTGGCTACACGGAGTGGATTGGCAACGACCAGCCCTCTGGCGGTGTTTATGCGGCGGACTCCCCGTTGCTGGGAGAAGGGAACGCCAGTCTTGCGATCACTCTGGAAGCGGACGGCATCTATGTCGTTCGCGTCGGTGCAGGGTTCTTTTCGATTCCTGGCGGTTCCTACGTCGCGAACTTCCGCGTGTTCCGGCCTGCTGCCGAGCAGACTCCGGTGGGCACGGTTCAAACCGTGTTCCTCGATTTCGATGGCGAAATTCTGGACTTGGGTGACACTCCATTCGGCGGAAGCGGAACGGTTCGATTACCGCCTGTCACCACAGCGTTTGCCTCGCTCGGATTGTTGCCCAGCGACCTGAATCGTTTCATCGATTTGGTGGTGGCGGGCGTCAAAGAAGATTTCGGGGACGTGGCGAGCATCGGCACGAATGGTGACTATGAAGCCACGGGCATCGCGGGCCAGTATGGGCTTCAGATTCTCAATAGCCGTGACCATGCGGATCCTTGGGGACTGCCCAACGTCAGCCGCGTGATCATCGCCGGTACGAACCCGTTTGGAATCCCCGGGTTGGGTGGCATCGCGCAATCAGTCGATGTCGGCAACTTCGGACTGGAAGAAACCGCGCTGGTCTTTGCCGATGTGCTGCAGTTCTTCACCGGAGTCCCCGTCAGCGGCGGCACGAGCCGACTGGACTTCTATGCGTCCGTAACCGACGACATCGTGTCCCACGAGATGGGACACTATTACGGGAACTGGCATACGGACCCATTCAATCTCGTGTCCAACATGCAGGACAACTTCATCACGACCAACGAGGGTCCGGATGGAGTGTGGGGGACGCCTGACGACAACGATCTCGATTTCGGTGAAGACGAATACGCCCCGATCGGTTCGCGGATTCGCTTCGGGATCAACGACACGCTGAACAACATCGCCAACAATCTGCCCACAGGGTTGATCGGCGGCACGATCAAGGGACTGGTCTGGCAGGACGCTAACCAGAATCGGAAGCGAGAGTCCGGCGAGAAGGGACTCGCAGGCGTCACGGTGTACGTCGATCTCAACGGCAATCGCATTCGTGATTCGCTGGAACCCGCAGCGATCACCGATGCAGCCGGCAAGTACGTGCTGCGGGCCCCCCGTGGTGAAAGTGTGATTCGAGTGGTTGAGCCGGATTCCAGCGCACAAACCCAGCCGACCAAGGATGACGGCTATCGGGTCAACCTCTCTGTCGATCAGACGATTTCCGATCGCGATTTTGGAATTGTTCCGGTTGTTCCCGATGTGACGGGCTTCAAGTGGGAAGACCTTAACGGCGATGGAACTCCCGATGATGGCGAACGTCGTCTGAGCGGCATCTACATCTATGCCGACCTGGATGGCGACAACCGGATTGACATCGGTGAGCCCCAAGCGATCACTCGGCAGGACGGGACCTACTCGTTGTCATTGCCCGGCCCGGGCACCTATTCGATCCGTGAAGTGCTGCCTGCCGGTTATGCCCAATCGTTCCCCGGTCCCGATGTGGGTAACGAACACATCATCGTGTTCAACGGTACTTCCCTTCCGGGCAACCTGAACTTCGGCAATCGCCTGGCAGTCGACTTTGGGGATGCTCCCGACTCCTACGGAACCACTCTGGCTTCCAACGGGGCTCGCCACGGTCTGCTGGATGGATTCGGGCTGGGACAGACAATCCGTGACGAGGCCGACGCTCGCACGCCGCTCAATGGAACGGGCGAAGGCAGTGAAGAGGACGGGGTAACCTTCCTCAGCAGTTTGCTGATTGACACGACCGACAATCGCTTGCAGGTCAACCTGCGAAACTCGGCCGGTGTGATCGGCTATGTCCACGGGTGGATTGATTTCGACCGTGACGGCACGTTTGAGGCATCCGAACAGATCATTGATGATTTGGCTGCTGGTGCCGGCCCCCGGTTGATCACCTTCGACGTCCCGCCAGATGCGCGACAGGGGACTACCTACGCCCGCTTCCGATACTCGACGGAGCGCAACCTGGGACCCAGCGGCGCGGCGGTGGACGGGGAAGTAGAGGACTACGCAGTCATCATCGGCGATGCGTCGAGCGATCGTTTGATCGCGGTCGATGACACCGAGTTCAGTGCCATCCCGCTCGGCCAGACACGGTCGATCGATGTCCTGAAGAACGATCTGTTCGGCCCGGCCGGAACGTTCAGCACGATCACCGTCGGTGCGTCGGCTTTAGGTGCGACGATTACCGTCTTCGACAATGGGACGCCCGGCGATCCGACGGACGACCGATTGATCTACGAAGCTCCCACGGACGTTGGTGGCGTCCCCGGGGCGACCGATCAGTTCACCTACACGTTGACCGGTCTGAACAACGAGTTCTCGACCGCGGTCGTCACGGTTCAACTCGGCAACTCTGCATTTGATGACCTCGTCAACCTTCGGTTGCAGCCGGTCGATCCGGTGACGCTCGATCCGATCGATCGCGTAGCACCCGGCGCGACGTTCAAGGTGCAGCTATACGTACAGGATCTCCGCGGATTCTCAGCGGTGGCGCCGGGCGTGTATGCGGCCTTCGCGGATGTTTTGTTCGACAAGAACCTGGTATCCCCGATTCCCAACTCGACGTCGATTGGTTTCAACATCGAGTTTGGAGCGGACTACCTCAACAACACGACGGGCGATATCGATGTCGCAGGCCTGATCAACGAGTTGGGGGCCGTGCAGTCCAACACGTTGGATCCTCTGGGCAGTGAAGAGATCCTGCTGGCGACTTTCGATATGGTGGCCGGTGAAAATATCGAGGGCCTGGCCGAGATCAAGCTGGATCCCGCCGACCTCCAGCCCTTCTCCGACACGCTGTTGTTTGAACCGCCGACGGTCGTGCCGATCGAACAGATTCGCTTTACACCGACGAGCGTTCTGATCACGACAAGCAGCGGCTCCAGTGGCGGTTCAGGCGGAGAGGGTGAGAACAATCTCCACAACTCGCTCAACGGCCTGGACGTCAACAACGACGGTTACGTCAGTCCGATCGATGCCTTGAGCGTGATCAACTTCCTGAACCGTGGTCGGTTCGGTGGGGGTGAAGGGGAGGGCGGTAGCAACAATAACCTGTTCGTTGACGTGAATAATGACCGCCTCGTTTCTCCGGTGGATGCGTTGATGGTAATCAACTTCCTCAACCGGCGCTCTGGCGGTGGTGAAGGAGAGGGAGCAAACCTGTTGGCCGGCGCCAGCAGCAGCGGCAATGGGGGCGGTTTGATTGGCGAAGGCGAAGCCGATGTGACGTCCACCACGGACGCGGTCTTCACCGAAGTCGGTCACGCCAGGTCGCAGCAAAAGCAGGATAAGGGCAATCGCCAATCGGTCGATCCGCTGGTGATTTCTCAAGCTCCTGGTCGGTGGAAGTCTCTGAGCGACGTGTTGGCACTGGACGTCTTCCGAGCCTGGAGGCATCGCCGTCGCGGATAAGCGATGACGCAACGCAGTGCGTGAATCAAGCAGGCGGTGATGTCCAGAACATCACCGCCTTTCTTTTTCGAACGGACTCCGCTCGCCGGCCGTGATACCAGCCCCGGCCCCAGTGTCTGGGCACGGCAGCCCCCACGTGCCAGCTACAACCGACAATTGGCAATAGCGGTCTCGACGATCGCTGACGCGCCAAGGGCTTCCAGTTGCTCCATGGCGTCGATCACATCGCTGCGTTTCACCATCACGCGCACCGCGCACCAGGTCGGATCTTCCAGACTGTTAATCGTCGGCGACTTGTATCCTGGCGTGATCTGTTCAGCGGCGGACAGCTTGTCGCGGGGAATGTTGTATTCCAGCAGGGAGTACGAGCGAGCAATGACGACTCCTTCCAGTCGCCGCACGATTCGATCAGCGAGTTCCGGATTCCGGCACAGCCGGCCTTGAATGACAACGGTTTCATAGAGACCGATATCCTCCAGGATCCGCAGACGATTCGCGGCGAGCGTGCTTCCCGTCTCGACCAGGTCCACGATCGCGTCGGCGACGCCCAGTGCAATCATGACCTCCACGGATCCGCTCAGAGGTACCAGGTGTACCTGCGCCGAGCGTTGCCGGAGATATTGCTCCGTGACACGTGGAAAACTGGTCGCGACGCGCATGCCATTCAGTTCCGCCGCCGCGGACACCGGTGCTTCCAACGGCACGCAGATCGCCAGACGGCAACGGCCGACTCCCAACGGCAGTCGTTGAATCACGTCGACTCCAGCCTCCGCGACCAGATCGCTGCCGGTCAGCCCCAAGTCGATCGCGCCTTCGGCACAAAGAACCGGGATGTCCTCGGTTCGCAGGAATGTCAGATCAACCGGCAATCCACTGACCCGCGCAAACAGACTTCGTTCCTGGCGCCGAAAACTGAGACCGGCCTGCTGTAGCAGTTCGGCGGCCAGTTCGCTCAGCCGCCCTTTGCTCGGAATCCCAATTCGCAAGTTCCCATCTTTCATGATCCGCGGGCTCCACGCGATTGCTTTTCCACCAGACCGCCCACGCCTTCGCGTCGCGCCAATTCCGCCGCTACCTCGGATAACGGAATACCGCGCCACGCCAGCAGAACCAGCATGTGGTAAAGCACGTCTGCCGCTTCATGAGTAGCATGCTGCCGGCCGGGTTCGCCGGACTCACCCGCCGCATCGACCAATTCCCTTGATTCCTCAAGGACTTTCGGCCCCAACGCGGCCAAGCCCCCCTCGAGCAGCTTCGTCGTGTACGAACCGACGGGTCGAGTTGCCTGGCGATCGGCGATCAGCTGCTCAAGACGGCTGAGCACCACCAACGGTCCGACATTCGATTCCGATTCCATCTTCGCTCTTCCTCCGCGATCCCATCCTAAACACTCAGGGCCAAACCACTAAGAGGCCTTCGCAGGGGCCGCGGGATGCCCTCCCGCAACGTTCAATTCCGAGAAGCTCCCCTCCGCGACAGCACCCCCAACGCCGGCCGCATTGGGCTTGCCACTCGCTCTTTGCCAGTCGGCTCTCTAGACTGGCGGCCCGATGGAACAGCCGCATCCGCATGCCGCACACGGTCCCGACTTCCCTCCGCTGGTGTCGGTGGCCTGGTTCGTCGTGGGCCCAACGGCCAGCGGGAAATCCAGCGTGGCACACGCGCTCGCCGAGCGCGTCGATGCCGAACTGCTGTCGTTGGACTCAATGGCCGTCTACCGCGGCATGGACATCGGCACGGCAAAGCCCACCCCGGAACAACGCGAGCGTTACCGATACCACCTGTTGGACCTGGTGGAGCCCACGGAGGCCTTCAGCATCGGCAGGTATTTGACTGCCGCACATCAGGCCGTGTCCGTGATCCGAGCGCGGGGCCGCCAGCCGATCTTCGTCGGCGGCACCCCCCTGTACCTCAAAGCGCTCCTCCGCGGGCTGCACAGCGGCCCCCCGGCCGATCCTCAGTTCCGTCAGGAAGTCGAGCGTGACGCGGACGAATATGGGGTTCAAGTGCTCTGGGAGCGACTGCGGATCGTGGATCCGCTTGCCGCGCACCAACTTAAGCCCAGCGACCGTCGACGAATCATTCGCGCACTGGAAGTCGTCCATGTGACGGGCAAGCCGCTTTCCCATCAACAAGTTCACTTTGATCGATCGCAAAGCCCGACTTCCAGCAATGCGTTCTTCCTGAAATGGCCGCGCGATCAGTTGCATCGCCGGATTGAAACGCGCGTGGAAATGATGATCGATGCGGGCCTCTTTGACGAGGTCGAACGATTGCTGTCTCGCTATGGAACTTTGGGTCGAACGGCCTCTCAAGCCGTGGGCTATCGCGAACCCATCGCATGCTTGCAAGGGCAGGGCGATCGGCGGCGAACGCTGGAGGAGATCCAGGCTCACACACGGCAATTGGCTCGACGCCAGGAAACGTGGTACCACAGTCTGCCAGAACTGCGGGCCATCCCATGCATCGAACCGCTGTCGGCCGAACGCGTGGCGGAACAGATTTTGGCACAGCGGGTCGACTAGACGTCGGATTACGCGCCGACCACCTCGGCCACTTTGAACACGGTACGAGCCCGACGAAAACCAAGCCGTTCATACAGACGCACGGCGGCAGAGTTTGCCGTGGTGACTTCCAAGTGCATTCGCCGCAGCCCAGCCAACCGGAATCCCTTTGCCGCGCTGACGAGCAAGTAGGTTCCGAGCCCCTTGCCGCGATGGGCCGGCGCTACACCGAGATTCTGGATCGCTCCCCAACCTTCGCCATGCAGACCTTGGACCGTGCCGCAAGGAACGGTGGTCGATGGCTCCGGATGGTGCACCAGCAACCAAGTTGCTTCCGGAATGAAGGAGGGTCTGCGGGTAATCTCGCGCATCAAGCGGAGACAGCCCTCACGCTGACCGAGACAAGGAAACACGTTCGCGTCCATCTCGCAGCAGAAGCTTGCGAACTTGGCTTCCGCATGGGCACGCAGCAAGTCGGGGCGCCAGGGAATGAGCTCATAGGCCGCTGGCAACGGCGGCAACTCGGGGAGTTCGCGATCCAGATCGCACTCCATCCGGTACCGTTTGAAATACGTCAGTCCCATGGCCGGCCTCGAAACCACTCACCGGGCTTCCCCCTCGACTCTACCCGCGCTCCTGCGAGGGGTCAAACCGCACCGAGAATCAAACGTGCTAGGATGCCCGTCCTGCCGATACCCCCGATTGTAGGGTGGGCTCGCAAGGCCACGGCACCCGCCGAAGCAGGGTTCCGCGAGCCCGGCGGTACCCTCCGACGGCCATCGCGTGATCGGGACGAACCAAGCCAACTCGACCGGCGGACAACCGCGACAAACTCATGGATCAACCGAAATCGGTGCTCCCTTCGATCGCTTCACACCACTGGACCCTCGCCAATGGACTGAGTGTTTTGGCGGAACCCATGCCGCATCTCCGCAGTGCCGCGGTGAGTTTGCTTGTCCCAGCCGGACTGCAATACGAACCGGCCGCACGCCTTGGCTTGGCGGGTTTGGCATGCGAGTTGTCACAACGCGGGGCCGGTGCGCGTGACAGCCGTGCGCTACTCGAAGCAATGGATGACTTGGGGATCGAGCGTACCTCCTCGGTCGGTACATTTCACACCGCCTTCGCGGGCGCGATGCCTCACGACTCGCTGGACGACGCGCTGGAGCTTTATGCCGACATCGTTCAACGGCCCCACTTGCCCGCAGATGAGTTGGACGAAGTCCAACAACTGGCCTTGCAAGAGATTCGGGCGAACGAAGACGAACCGGCTCAGAGGCTGATGCAACGAATCCGACTGGCGCAATACGGCGAACCGCTGGGTCGCAGTCCGCAAGGCACGCAATCGGGTGTCGAGAACTCCACCATCGATGAACTGCAGTCGTTTATTCAGACTTTTTTTCAGCCGCAAGACGCAATCCTGTCAGTTGCCGGCCGCTTTGAACTCGACTGGCTCCGTGAACGGGTCGACCGACTGTTCGGCCAGTGGCAGTCCCGTCCATCGTCCATGGTCAACTTGGGTGAAGGAAATCCCGGCTACATCCATTTGGAGCAAGCTTCACATCAAGTCCACATCGGATTGGCGATGCCCGCGGTGCCGATGAATGACCCGGAATATATGGAACTCCGCGGCGCGGTTGGAATCTTGAGTGACGGTGCGACGAGCCGACTGTTTCAGAGAATCCGCGAGGAGCGAGGGCTTTGTTACACCGTTTACGCCACATGCCATTCACTCCGCGATCGGGGAGCCGTGTTCTGTTACTCGGGCACCTCGAGCGACCGGGCCCAGGAGACACTCGACCTATTACTGGCAGAGCTCGATCGTCTGTCCCAAGGACTCGAACCAGGGGAACTCGAGCGACTGAAGATCCGTTTGCAAAGCAGCCTCATCATGGAACAGGAATCCTGCGCTGCGAGAGTTGGCGCGATGGCCAGTGACTGGTTTTACTTGCGGCGGATCCGATCGCTGGAAGAAATTCAAGATCAAGTCGATCGGCTGACTGAGCAAACAATCATCAATCACTGGCGCCAGCATCCGCCTCGTGATCTACGGATCGTGACCGTCGGTCCGCATCCGCTCCAAGTCGGACTGCCGCGCTTTGACTGACCAGTCATGAGGGTCGTTCCAGCCATATCTCATGACGGCTCTGCCATTGCCTGGGAAGTTGCTGGCAGACCGAATCATCAAGGTAATTCAATCTCATCGGAAGCGACTGATGCAATCTGCCACCACGAGTCCATCCGTGCTCGATACCGAGTTCCGTTCGAGGGTGCTCGACAACGGCCTGCAAGTCATCGCGGAAATCCAACCCGCGGCTCGGACTTGTGCCATCGGATACTTTGTGGCGACGGGTGGACGCGATGAGTTGCCGGGCGAGTTGGGGGTGAGCCATTTCCTGGAACACATGCTGTTCAAGGCAAGTGCCTCGGGCAGAACCGCGCTGGAGATCAACCGCGGACTTGATGAGCTGGGCGGTCACGCGAATGCCTACACGTGTGAGGATCACACCGTGTATCACTCAACGGTCCTGCCTAAGTATCAGTCAAGACTGGTCGAGCTGCTGTCCGACATGATGCGGCCGGCGTTGCTGGCTGAAGATTTCGACACCGAACGGCAGGTAATTCTAGAGGAGATCGCCCGCAGCGATGACGCGCCCCCGTTTGGTGCCTATGAGCGGGTCATGGAAACCTATTTTTGCGGCCATCCATTGGGGGGCCGTGTACTGGGCACTGCCGAATCAATCCGCGCGATGACTCCGGATGTCATGCGGCGATACTTCGCGCGGCGGTATGGACCGCAAACGATCGTCCTGGCAGCGGCGGGTCGCTTGGATTTCGAGGACCTGTGTCGTCAGGCCGAACGCCTGACTGCGAAATGGCCCGCTGTCCGCCTGCTTGACCGGCGCCCGCCCGATCATAGATTACCGCGCGAACGGGACGTCCTGCTGCCGATTCCTGACAGCCAGCAGGCCTACGTGATCCGCGCCAGTTCCACCGCGTCGGCTCGCGATCCGGATCGTTATGCAGCGCGATTGCTTGCGACGGTCATGGGAGACGATTCAGGAAGCCGACTGTTCTGGGAGTTGGTGGACCCCGGCCGCGCCGAAGCCGCGACCCTTTGGGCTCATGAATTCGACGACTCGGGCGTGCTGCTGACCTATCTGGTCTGCGCGCCGGAGGATGTGGATGAGAACCTCGGGATCGTGGATCACGTGTTGGCCACCGCGAACAAGCCGGTGGATGAGGCCGAACTTCGCCGCGCTATCAAGAAGAACTGCGCGAGCCTGTCGCTGGCGGCCGAGCGCCCCGGCAATCGGCTGTTCAGTATTGGACAGGATTGGCTGACGCACGGCTGTTACATCCCGCTCGATGAACTCCTCAGCCACTACCGGCGCGTCACGCCCGATGACCTGCTGGCAATCCTGTCCCGGCATCCGCTCGAACCGACCTGCACCGTGCGGACGGTTCCCGCAACATCCGAAGCGTAAGCTCGCCAAGCGGTTTCAAGAGCGGGCTCACGCCCGCCGCTCACCCGGTGCGGGCACTTCATCAGGCCAGCGGGGGACGTCAGTCCTTAGGATTAGTCACAATTTTCCATACCGGATTTGATCGCGTAGTCCACCATTTGGTTCAAGTCGGTCCATCCTCGCCACAGCGTGAGCCAACCTGGTGGACCATCTTGCTTTCGGTTCATGTGGCCGCCCAATCGTGCCAGAGCCTGACAGAATTCGTGAACCGACATGCTCACGCTTCGCTTTTTGTAGCGCCAGACACTGAGTACTGCGACCATGACTTTCGGCACACAGTTCGTCGCAGGAATCTTGTCCGCATCGGGGGCGCGAGCTTGGTCTCGCAAATTGACCAATGTTTGTGCGATCACCGTGTAGATCGCAATCGCAGGCTCCAACCGATCCACCGAGTCAAACTGCATCTTCTCGACGCTGCAGCCAGTCTTCATCGCCTTATGCAGCTCTTCAATTGTCCAGCGCTTCTGGTAATAGTCCACGCAATTCAAGCAATCTTTCACAGCCTTGATCGGCAGATTGGTGATCAAAAACCACTCCAGGGGTTTGTCGACATGTGCCGGGGCATCCACCTCCCAGACGCGAATCACCGAGACCGCTAGCGGGTCGGTCCGATGTTCGCCTCGCTTGACATGAGGGCACAACAGCTGCACCTTGCAGCACGACACCATGCACTTCGCGGTCCGCCCCGGCGTGCCATCTTGGCTGCCAACCGTGACGGCCTTCTCGCCGATCGCCGTTTGTTCTCGGGCGTGGTCATGCAAATAGTGCGGCTTTACCGAACCATCGTCCGTAATCGGCTTGTGTCCAATGGCAATCGCGCGGTTGTGTTGAGAGCGAACCACATAGGCCCGCCTTCGCGCGTGCATGTCATCCAGATACTCAAACGTGTCGGCTCCGCGATCGCAAATGTCGATCCACAGGCGACCGGGAGGCGGATCACCGACCGCTTGACTGCCTCGAACCCACAGTCGGCTCTCCCGATCCTCACGTTCACGCTTCTTTGCCACCCGTTCGTTCTTCGGCACCTTGGCTCGCCGATGAAGGATTTGGCTGATGACGCCAAGCGTTTCGCCAGTGATTGCATTGACGGCCAAGGAATTGTGGCACTCGTATCCTCGGCCGCCACCGTCGCCAATCTGTCCGAGTTGGTCGCGCAATTTCTTGCGCGAGGTATAGTCCAACTCCGTCGTATCGTGAATCACCAGCACGGGATCCGTGCAGTTCTCCATCAATTCCCTGGCTCGCTGGCTGTGCGGTGCCAGCACGGCCGCATGTGTGACATCGGGGCATCGAAAGAGTCGATAGCATGCCTGATACATCGACGGATCACGCAATTTGTCCGGCAATGATCCATCCGGATGCATGACCATGCAGTTCGCCAACTCCACCAACCGTTTCGTGCGCCGCTTGTCACCAAGCACCGCGCCACCAAAATGCGCTTCCCCAAAATCACCAAGCCCCCGAGCCTTCCTGGCCATCGTCATCGCTCCCTGATGCGAACCGCTCCATCAACCGTCCGATTCTAGAGCAAATTTGTGACTAATCCTAAG
>Ga0114939_10002512_pt1 | contig 13522 bp, 15 predicted proteins | sample AshMeaCrysSpring_FD_87196 | JGI IMG/M metagenome (GOLD analysis project Ga0114939, IMG submission 87196) | Groundwater microbial communities from Big Spring, Nevada to study Microbial Dark Matter (Phase II) - Ash Meadows Crystal Spring | ecosystem: Environmental > Aquatic > Deep subsurface >... | reverse complement strand
CAGCGGCGCGAAGCGCGTGCCGATCTCGCACTGGCCGGCGTTGGCGACCTCGTGGTGGTGGACTTCGACCTCGATGCCCATCTGCTCGAGCGCGAGGCACATCGCGGAGCGGATGTCCTGCAGCGAGTCGACCGGCGGCACCGGGAAGTAGCCTCCCTTCACCGTCGGGCGGTGCCCCATGTTGCCGCCCTCGAACTTCTCGGCGGTCGACCACGCGGCCTCGGACGAGAAGACCTTGCAGTAGCTGCCGGACATGTCGACCGACCACTCGACCGCGTCGAAGATGAAGAACTCGGGCTCCGGCCCGAAGTAGGCGACGTCGCCCAGACCGGTCGACTTGAGGAACGCCTCGGCGCGCTTGGCGAGCGACCGGGGGTCGCGCTCGTAGCCCTTGCCGTCCGAGGGCTCGACCACGTCGCAGGAGATGTTGAGCGTGGTCTCGTCCATGAACGGATCGAGGACCGCGGTCGACGGGTCGGGCATCAGCAGCATGTCGGAGGCGTGGATCCCCTTCCAGCCGGCGATCGACGAGCCGTCGAAGGCGTGCCCCGACTCGAACTTGTCCGCGTCGAAGTACTTGGCCGGCACCGAGACGTGCTGCTCCTTGCCGCGGGTGTCGGTGAAGCGGAGGTCGACGAACTTGACCTCGTTTTCCTTGATCATCTTGAGGACGGCGGCGCCGGTCGTGGCGGACATGCGGTCTCCTTGGTCGGTGAGTGGCTCGTGCTGCAATGCGAAATGCGCGGGGACGCTTTTAGCGATAAGCGTGCCATCGCCGGCCCGGACCCAAGTCCCTGACCGGACGTCATTTTTCGCTTTCGGGGCACATCGGTGCTCGCATTATGCACTGTAGAGGTGCGTTTCCGGCGGATTCGCGCACAATCGTGGGGCGCGCCTCGGCCATTGCGGCGCTGCGGATGAGGCGGCCGCACCATCGCGGCGCCAATCGCCCGCGGCTCCGGGCTTGCATCGTCCGGGCACCGGCCTGCAGTCGCTGGATATGGGCCAGATGCGGCACACTGACGCACCAATGCGGTGCATCCATGCAACTGAATCCCCGTCAAACCCTGGCGACCGCGCGGCTCCGCCTGAACGGGACGCTAGGGATAGAACAGGTAGACCCGGTAGCCCGCCTGGGTCGTCGCGCTCGCATCGATGAAGAGCTTCACGGCGACCTCGCCGTTGCCGCCGATGCCGCCCGAAAGATCCGCGGTGCCCCCGGCGTACTCGGGCGGCGCCAGCGCCCGACGCACGACCACGTTGTCCTGGGCGTCGGTCAGCGTGAGCTCGAGGTGGGGGTAGGCCACCGCGTAGCTCGCGCGATTGCGCACGGTCGCGGAGAGCGTGAGGAGCCCGCGATGCGCGGCGTCGGCCTGCAGGTCCGACGCGTCGATCGACAGCCAGGCGATCTCGTGGAGCGGCCGGATCGTGCAACCAGCCGCGGCGCACAGGCGCGAGAGCAAGGGCCGCGTGGACGGCCAATGCGCGGCGATCGCGTCCCGGTAGTGCCAGACGCCCTGCGCGACGAGCCCCGCGGCCAGCGCGACGATGGCGACGAGGTAGGCCGCCGACGCGGCGCGGGTGTGCCGCCGCGGCCGGTCCCACGCGAAGCGGTGGTCGTAGTCGACCTCCTCGCGGGCGGGCGCCGCCTCCGCCCCGCTCGCGGAAGGGCGTGCCTCGGCAGCGGTGGCGGCGGCCGCAGCCGCAGCCGCGACGGCCGGCGGCGCGGTGGCCGGGGACTGGGCAGCGTCGGGCGCGGGCTCGAGCGCCTGCGCGACGCGCAGGGTCACGGTCAGCGGCCCGGTGCCCTCGTCGGACGGCGACGGCGGCGTCGTGCGAAGCACGCTGATCAGGTTCGCCGGCCCGTCGAACACCGTGCGGCAATGCCCGCAGCGCACCTGTCCGTCGCGCAGCGCGAGCTGCGCGGCGGTCACGCGGAACACGGTGCGGCAACCGGGGCAGCGGGTGAATTTCTCTTCGGACATCGCGTCGCTCGCGCGGCGGGCGTCAACGGGCGCGCTCGCCCTCGAGCAGGACCCAGCCCTCGAGATCGCGCCACGCGCGCAGTGTAAACCACGCCGCATAGGCGGCGACCACGTCGGGCGCCTGCGCATCGAGGATGCCGCAGAGCGCGATGCGCCCCGCCGGACGCACGCGCGCGGCGAGCGCCGGCGCGAGCAGGATCAGCGGATTGGCGAGGATGTTGGCGACGACCACGTCGAACGCGCGCGCGTCGAGGCGGTCGGGCAGGACGAAGCGCGCGGCCACCGCGTTGGCCCTCGCGTTGTCCGCGCTCGCGCGGATCGCCTGCGGATCGACGTCGGTGCCGACCACCTCCCCCGCACCGAGCTTCATCGCGGCAATCCCGAGCACGCCGGAGCCACAGCCGTAGTCGAGCACGGACGCCCCGGGCGGCAGGCGCTCCTGCAGCCACTCGAGGCAGAGCCGCGTGGTCGGATGGGAGCCGGTGCCGAACGCAAGCCCCGGGTCGAGCGTGATCGCCGTCGCGCCCCGCGGCGCCTCGCACCAGCTCGGGACGATCACCAGCCGCTCGCCGATCGCGATCGGCCCGAACTGCGTCTGGGTCGCGCGCACCCAGTCCTGGTCCTCGACGCGGCGGCGACGGCACGCGGGCGCGTCGCGGCCGAGGGCCTGCGCCGCCTCCCCGAGACCGGCGTCGGCCGCCGCGTCGTCGGCGAAGAGCGCCGTGAGACGTGACTCGCCCCAGGGGGCGACCGAGGGCAGGCCGGGCTCGCCGAACAGCGGCGTCTCGTCGGGCGTGCCCGCGCGCGGGTCGGACGCGTCGACCGCGAGCGCGCCGGCCTCGATCAGCGCGTCCGACCACAGGTCGGCGTCGTCGGTGTCGAACTCGAGCGCGACGAAGGGCATGCGACGCGGCGGCGGCCTACGCGCCCACCTTGCGCTTGGCGAGCTTTTCCTCGAGGTAGTGGATCGACGTGCCGCCGCGCACGAACTTCTCGTCCTGAAGCAGTTCCTGGTGCAGCGGGATGTTGGTGCGGATCCCCTCGACCACCATCTCGGAGAGCGCGATGCGCATCCTCGCGATCGCCTGGTCGCGCGTGTCGCCGAAGGCGATCACCTTGCCGATCATCGAGTCGTAGTTCGGGGGCACGAAGTAGTTCGCGTAGGCGTGCGAGTCGACGCGGATCCCGGGGCCGCCCGGCGGGTGCCACGAAGTGATGCGGCCGGGCGAGGGGACGAAGGTGAACGGGTCCTCGGCATTGATCCGGCACTCGATGGCGTGGCCGCGCTTCACGACGTCGCGCTGGCGCAGCGCGAGCTTGTGGCCGGCGGCGACGCGGATCTGCTGCTGGACGATGTCGATGCCGGTCACGCACTCGGTCACCGGGTGCTCGACCTGCACGCGGGTGTTCATCTCGATGAAGAAGAACTCGTCGTCCTGGTAGAGGAACTCGAACGTGCCCGCGCCGCGGTAGCCGATGCGCCGGCAGGCGTCGGCGCAGCGGTCGCCGATGCGCGTCAACGCGCGCGCGTTCAACCCCGGCGCCGGCGCCTCCTCGATGATCTTCTGGTGGCGGCGCTGCATCGAGCAGTCGCGCTCGCCCAGCCACACCGCGTTGCGGTGCGCGTCGGCGAGCACCTGGATCTCGATGTGGCGCGGGTTGGCGAGGAACTTCTCCATGTACACCATCGGGTTGCCGAACGCCGCCTGCGCCTCCGACCGGGTGAGCGTCACCGCGGCGACCAGCGCGGCCTCGGTGTGCACGACGCGCATGCCGCGTCCGCCGCCGCCGCCCGCCGCCTTGATGATCACCGGGTAGCCGACCTGCCGGGCGAGCCGCACGATCTCCTTGGGGTCGTCGGGGAGCGCGCCCTCGGAGCCGGGCACGCAGGGCACGCCGGCCTTGATCATCGCGGCCTTCGCGCTCACCTTGTCGCCCATCAGCCGGATCGTGTCGGGCCGCGGCCCGATGAACACGAAGCCGGAGCTCTCGACCCGCTCCGCGAAGTCCGCGTTCTCCGAGAGGAAGCCGTAGCCTGGGTGGATCGCCTGCGCGTCCGTGACCTCGGCCGCGGCGATGATCGCCGGGATGTTGAGGTAGCTCTGCGCCGACGGCGGCGGCCCGATGCACACCGACTCGTCGGCGAGCCGGACGTACTTCGCGTCGCGGTCCGCCTCGGAGTGCACGACGACGGTCTTGATGCCGAGCTCGCGGCAAGCGCGCTGCACGCGCAGCGCGATCTCGCCGCGGTTGGCGATCAGGACCTTGTCGAACAGCTTTTCGGGCTTGGCTGCGGGCAAGTCGGTGGCGGCGGGTCGGCGCGAGGGCGGGGGAGCGTCAGCCGAGGAGGAACAGCGGCTGCCCGAACTCGACGGGCTGGCCGTTCTCGACCAGGACCGCCTTGACGACCCCCGACGCGTCGGCCTCGATCTCGTTCATCAGCTTCATCGCCTCGACGATGCAGAGCGTGTCGCCCTCCTTCACGCTGTCGCCGACGTCGACGAACACCTTCGCCCCGGGCGAGGCCGCGCGGTAGAAGGTCCCCACCATCGGGCTCTTGACCACGTGGCCGGACGGCTCCTCGGCGGCGGGCGCGGGCGCGGGCGCGGCCGGCGCGGCCGCCGGCGGCGGTGCTGGCGAGTGCATCATCACGGTTTGCGTGGCGGGCTGCGCGACCGCTCGGGTGATGCGCACCCGCTCCTCGCCCTCCTGGATCTCGAGCTCGGCGATGCCGGAGGTCTCCACGAGCTCGATCAGCGTCTTCAGCTTGCGCAGGTCCATGGGGCTATCCCGCAAGGCGCGCCAGCGCGAACGCGAGCGCGAAGTCGTAGCCGCGCGAACCCAGCCCCCAGATCGTCCCGAGCGCGCCGGCGGACAGGCGCGAGCCAGGGTCCTGCCCGGCCGCGCAGCGGTTGGCCAGGTCCACCTCGATGTAGGCAATCCCGGTGGCGACGAGCGCGTCGCGGAGCGCGACGCTCCCGGGCGCGAGGCTCCCCGGGTTCACGATCACGAAGCGCACGCCCTCGTCGCGGGCCGCGTGCACGCGATCGACCAGCGCGCCCTCGTGATTGCTCTGGAACGCGGAGAGCCGCACGCCACGGCGCGCCGCCTCGCGGACCAGGCGCGCGTCCACCTCCGACAGCGTCTCGTTGCCAAGGCGCGCGGGGTCGGCCGTGCCCAGCAGGTTCAGATTCGGCCCGTGCAAGACGAGGACCGAGTCCGTACCGGCCCGGGCGTCGCCGGCACGCCGGCTCCTCCCTGATCTGGTCGATGCCATCGATCCACCTCGAATTCGCCGAAGAACCCGCGCAGTTTGCCGGAGTTGAAGCCGAGATGTCCAGAAATCGACGAGTTGGGCCGCCGTTCCGGACGTCGAGAGGGGCCGCCGGACGATCGGTGCCGCAACGTGGCTGTGCTTCGGGCGGGGCGGCGGGCGAGCGACACCCTACGCCCCGTGGCGACCGGATTTAGACGCCGGTTGGACGCGGAAGACGAATAGATGAACGAATTTGATCCCGGCACGCGGGGCCGGCGCCGGCTTCCCGGCCATGGCCCCGCGCCCGTGGGACCAGACGGCCGCCTCCGGCGGTCGAGCCGGCCTGCTCTCGGGCCCGGGGTCGGGCCGTCACAGGAAATCGGCCACCAGCCGGTCGATCTGCGCCGGCCGCACGGGACCCAGCTGGGTCAGCACCACCTTGCCGGAACGGTCGATGACGATCGTGAACGGCAGGGCCATCACGGAGTTCCCGAGCGTCTTCGACAGCTCCATCGCCCCGTAGCCGCCGATCAGCGCGGGGTAGTTGAGTCCGATCTCGCGAGCGAATTGACGCACTTTGACGGCATCATCGACGGCGATGCCGACGAATTGCAGGCCCTTGTCGCCATAGGCGGCCTGGGCCTGCACGAACATCGGCATCTCCTCCTTGCACGGCGCGCACCACGTGGCCCAGAAGTTGACCACGAGGAGCCGTCCGCGCCACTGCGACAGGCTCTGCGGATTCCCCTCCATGTCGGGGAGGCTCACGGCGAGCAGCGGTCCGGAGTCGCGGCTCCCCGGGGCGGGCTCGGGAAGCAGGCTGAAGGCGTACACGCCGAGGCCGAGCGCCACGGCCGCGGCGATCGCGTAGGTGAGCCAGCGCCGCCGGGGCGCCGGCCGGGAGTCCTGTTCGTTCATCGGGGGCGGCAACGCAGTCTCAGTTGAACCAGCGCTTGCGGGGCGGGTTGGCTTCGATGAGGACGCCGGGCGGAGCGCCGGCGCCCGGCAGCGTCACGGTGACCGACTGCGCGTTGGGCGGGTAGCAGACCCCGGCGTCGGCACAACCCTGCGACTCCGCGCGGACCGTGACCACCTGGCCCGGGGCCGCGTTGTCGAGCGGAAGGCGCACGACGACCCGGTCCCGGTAGGTCTCGACCCGGCCGAAGAAGGGGTCCTCCTTGACCTTGCCGGCCGGAAGCGTCACGGATCCGAGTGCGACCGCCTCAGGCGTTGCCGAAAACCGCAGCTTGTCGCGATAGAGGTAGTAGCCGTCCGCGACCGCGAAACTCGCCTCCACGGTGCGCGCGTCGAGTCCGCGCGCGGCGAAGCGGAACGCCTCCTCGGCCGGCAGCAACTTGACTTGCGCGGCGGCCGCACCCATGTCGAGGAGGGAGGCGGCCCCGACGAGCGCGGCCGCAAAGGCGACCGGCGCGCGCGCGCGGCGCGCCGCGCGGAGTAGGCTCTCAGCGAGCGCGGGTTTCGGCATCGATCCAGGCGAGGTAGTCGGGGGATCCGTCGCACAGGGGGACAGCGACGATCTCCGGAAGTTCGTAGGGATGGCGCGCGCGGATCGCCGACGCGACGGCGCCAAAGAGGTCGGTGCGGGTCTTGATCGTCAGCGAGACCTCGGTCGCGGTTTCGATCGAGCCCCGCCAGTGATAAATTGATTCCACCGGCGCGCCGATGGCGACGCACGCGGCGAGCCGGTCCTCGATGAGCGCGCGGCCGAGTGCCCGCGCGGCGTCGCGGTCGGGCAGCGTGGTGAGCACCAGGACGTGCGGCAAGGAGCCTCGATGCGGTTCGTGGTACTGGCGATTCTACTGGGATTCCCCGCGATCGACCTTTGGGTGACGCTGCGCTTCGCCGCGTGGACCGGCGTCCCGGCGTGGGTGTGGCTCGCCATCTCGGTGGCCTCGGGGCTCCTGCTGCTGCGAAGCGAGCGCAACGCCTTTCGCTCGCGTACCGTCGCGGCGTTGCACGGCGAGCAGCCGCTGCTTCGCGGCATCATCGACAGCGGCCGCAAGGTCCTGGCCGGCTTCCTGCTCCTCATGCCTGGCGTCGCGAGCGACCTGATCGCGCTCGCGCTTCTGCTGCTGCCGATCAACCTCGGTCGCCGCTTCGAGCCCCAGCCGGCCGGCGCGGGCCGGGCCCGCGCCGCGCGCACCGACGCGATCGACGGGACGTTCCGCCGGATCGACTAGCAGGCCGCCGCCCTGCGCGGCCGCGCCCGCGCGACGCTACCGCTTCATCCGGTCGATGAGCGTGGGCTCGCTCTTCCCCGCATGGGCGTGCGCCCAGACCATGAGCGCGACGCCCGCGGCGATCATCGGCAGCGACAGCCACTGCCCCATCGTGAGTCCGAACGACAGGTAGCCGAGGAAGGCGTCGGGCTCGCGCGCGAATTCCGCGACGAAGCGCAGCACCCCGTAGCCCAGCAGGAACAGCCCGGAAGGCGCCCCCATCGGCCGGCGCCGGCTCGTGTACCACCACAGGATCGCGAACAGCAGCACGCCCTCCAGCGCGAACTGGTAGAGCTGCGAGGCGTGGCGTGCGAGACCGTCGACCTGCGGGAACACCATGCCCCACGGACCGTCGGTGGGCCGGCCCCAGAGCTCGCCGTTGATGAAGTTGCCGAGCCGGCCCGCGGCGAGGCCGAGCGGGACCAGCGGCGCGACGAAGTCGGTGACGTCGAGCCAGCGCTTGCTCCTCAGCCGCGCGAACAGCCAGAGCGCGACGAGCACGCCCAGGAAGCCGCCGTGGAAGCTCATGCCGCCCTCCCACACCGCGAGGATCTCGAGCGGGTGCTGCAGGTAGTGGAGCGGCTTGTAGAACAGCACGTAGCCGAGCCGGCCGCCGGCGATCACGCCGAACACGCCGTAGAACAGCATGTCGTCGATGTCGCGCGGGTGCCAGCCGGTCAGCAGGTTCTGCCGCGCCCGGTACTTCCCGAGCACGACGAAGAGCACGAACGCGACGAGGTACATGAGCCCGTACCACCGCACCGCCACGGGACCGATCTGAAGCGCGACGGGATCGAATTGCGGGTGGACGAGCATGCGGGGCGCGCGGACTCGCTGCGCTAGAATCGCGGCATTGTACGACAGCCCCCCGCGCGACAACCCGCCCCTCCCTGGCGACAAAGACCCACGACCATGAACTACAACCGCCGCTCCCGGCTCATCACCCAGGGTGTCGCCCGCTCGCCGAACCGCGCGATGCTGCGCGCCGTCGGCTTCGGCGACGGCGACTTCGACAAGCCGATCGTCGGCGTGGCCAACGGCCACTCGACGATGAACCCGTGCAATGCCGGCATCCAGCCGCTGGTCGACCGGGCGATCGCCGCGCTGAAGGCGAGCGGCGCGATGCCGCAGATGTTCGGCTTTCCCACGGTCACCGACGGCATCGGCATGGGCACCGAGGCGATGAAGTACTCGCTGGTGTCGCGCGAGGTGATCGCCGACGCCATCGAGACCAGCGTCAACGGGCAGGCGATGGACGGCGTGCTGGTCGTCGGCGGCTGCGACAAGAACATGCCCGGCGCGATGATGGCGATGGCGCGGATGAACGTCCCGGGGATCTTCGTCTACGCGGGCACGATCAAGCCGGGCGAGTGGAAGGGCCAGAAGCTCACGATCGTCTCGCCGTTCGAGGCCGTCGGCGCCTACACCGCCGGGAAGATGGCGAAGGAGGACTACGACGGCATCGAGCGCAACGCCTGCCCGACCGTCGGCGCCTGCGGCGGCATGTACACCGCGAACACGATGTCGTCGTCGTTCGAGGCGCTCGGCATGAGCGTGCTCGGCAGCTCGCAGATGGCCTCGCCCGATCCCGAGAAGGCCGACAGCGCCGCGCAGTCCGCGGCGGTGCTGGTGAAGGCGATCGAGCGCGACGTCAAGCCGCGCGACATCATCACGCGCAAGTCGATCGAGAACGCGATCTCGCTGGTGATGGCGACCGGCGGCTCGACCAACGCGGTGCTGCACTACCTCGCGATCGCGCGCGCGGCCGAGGTGCCGTGGACGATCGACGACTTCGAGACGATCAGGAAGCGCGTGCCGGTGCTGTGCGACCTCAAGCCCTCGGGCCGCTTCGTCGCGACCGACTTCCACGCCGCGGGCGGCGTGCCTCAAGTACTGCGCATGCTGCTCGACCGCGGCCTGCTGCACGGGGAGTGCGTGACGATCACGGGGCGCACGCTCGCCGAGGAGCTCGCCCAGGTACCTCGCGAGCCCTCCGCCGACCAGGAGGTGATCCGTCCCTGGGCGAACCCGATGTACGCGCACGGCCACCTCGCGATCCTCAAGGGCAACCTCGCGACCGAGGGATGCGTCGCCAAGATCACCGGCCTCAAGAACCCGTCGATCACGGGCCCCGCGCGCGTGTTCGACTCCGAGCCGAAGGCGATGGAGGCGATCCTCGCGAACCGGATCAAGGCGGGCGACGTCCTCGTCATCCGCTACGAGGGCCCGAAGGGCGGGCCGGGCATGCAGGAGATGCTCGCGCCGACCTCCGCCCTCATCGGGCAGGGCCTCGGCGAGTCGGTCGGGCTCATCACCGACGGCCGCTTTTCCGGCGGGACCTGGGGCATGGTGGTCGGCCACGTCGCGCCCGAAGCGCAGGTCGGCGGCACGATCGCCCTCGTGAAGGAAGGCGACTCCATCACGATCGACGCGCATCGCCTGCTGATCCAGCTCAACGTCGACGACGCGGAGCTCGCGCGGCGCCGCGCCGCGTGGACACCCCCCCCTGCGCGCTACACGCGCGGGCTCCTCGCCAAGTACACGCGGCTCGTGTCGACGGCGAGCCTCGGCGCCGTCACCGATGGCGGCGAATGAGCGCGCCCCGCGGCCGGGGCGTTCGCCGGCCGTGAGTCCCGCGGCCTGGACCCGGTCGGCGCCCTCGTGCGGATCGCGAGCGGGCGCGCTGATGGCCCCGGGCAGCGCCCCGGCGGCCGCTCGCGCGCTGGCGGGCATCGCCCTCGCCGCGTTCGCGACGCTCGCGCCGCCCGCCGTCGCCGACGAGCCGGCCGCCCCCAGGCCGCCGCGCGTGCCTCCGGAGCAGGCCGCGCGGCCGGTCGCCTCGGTGCCACTCGCCAACGCAGGCTTCGAGTCGCCGGCGCCCGGCCGGCAGGGCGCCCCGGACGGATGGGTGGCGATCCAGCACGCGGGCCCCCTGTCCTACACGTTCACCCTCGACGGCGAGGCCTTCCGCTCGGGGGCGCGGTCGCTGCGCATCGACAACGTCGGCCCCGAGCCCTACGGAGCGCTCTACCAGGTGCTGCCGGCGGCGGCGCTGCGCGGGAAGACGCTGCGCTTCTCGGCGTGGCTCAAGACCCGCGACGCGAAGGGCAACGTGTACGGCAGCGGGGCGGGACTCAAGCTGCAGTCGATGCGCGGCGGCTACATCGTCGACCACGCGCAGATGCGCATGGACTCGGTCGGCGGCACGACCGATTGGGCGCGCTACGAGGTGCACCTCAAGGTCGCGTCGACCGCCGACCAGATCGAGGTCGGCGTGAACCTCTTCGGCCCGGGCAGCGCGTGGCTCGACGACGCGGCGCTCGACGTCGTCGAACCGCCCGCGGCGGCCGCGGCCGCGCCGGCGGGCGGCGCGGCGAAGCCCGAACTGCAGCGCCAGCGGCCGTAGGCGGTCGCAGAACCGTAGGCGGTCGCAGAACGTTGCCCGCGCGCGCGGCGCCCGCCCGCCGCCGATTAAAGAGGAGGCGAACGCCATGACACCGTCCCGACGCAGGTTCGTCCTCGGCGCCGCCGCGCTGCCCGCCGCGCTCGCCGGTTGCGCCTCCGTCGACCGGGGCGAAGTGGGCCGCGCCGACGCCGCGATCAGCGCGCCGGGCCCCGGGTACCGCGTCGGGGACCGGTGGGTCTACCGCGTCGAGCAAGCATTCCGCAACGCGCCCGCCTACGACGAGACGCACGCGGTCACCAGCGTGGCCGCGAACGGCATCGTGGTGCGCGTCACGGCGCAGATCGGCAACATCGCGGTCGACCGAATCGAGCGCTGGCCGGCGCCGGGGCGGGTGTCGCAGGGCACGCTGCTCGACATCGAGACGCGCCGCTTCGCCGAGCCGCTCGAGCGCTGGCGCTTCCCGATGGCGGCCGGCGCGAGCTGGAACCAGTGGGTCGACCAGGTCAACGAGACCGGCGGCACGCGCGGCAGGATCAACCGCTTCGTGCGCGTGGCGGGCACCGACCGCGTCACGGTGCGAGCGGGCACGTTCGACGCGCTGCGCATCGTCGTGATCATGCGGCTCGACGACGAGGACGCCTTCCGCCACGCGACCGAGGTCAACCACATCGTCTGGTACGCGCCGGCGGTGCGCGCGACGGTGCGCGAGGACCGGCGCGCCGAGTATCGCGAGAAGGGCAGCGGCCGCGATCGCTCGTCCGTCGTCCCGGTGCAGAACGAGGTCGCCCAGCTCCTCGCGTTCACGCCCGGGCGCTGAGAAGGCGCGAGCGATTCCGAGGCCGCGCGGACGCGAGCGCGCCGACGCGGCCGGCCGCCGTCTCAGGCGATGCCGAGGCGCTGCCAGATCGTCGTGGTGAGCGACGCCTGGTTCAGCGTGTAGAAGTGCAGCCCCGGTGCGCCGCCCTCGAGCAGGTTGGCGCACAGCCCGGTCACGACGTCGAGGCCGAACGCGCGCACCGAGGCCGCGTCGTCGCCGTAGCTCTCCATGCGCCTGCGGATCCAGCGCGGGATCTCCGCCCCGCAGGCGTCGGAGAAGCGGGCGAGCTTCGCGAAGCTGGCGATCGGCATGACGCCCGGCACGATCGGCACGCCGACGCCCGCCGCGGCGGCCGCGTCGACGAAGTGCCAGTAGGCGTCCGCGTTGAAGAAGTACTGCGTGATCGCCGAGTCGGCGCCCGCGTCGACCTTGCGCTTGAAGTTGTCGAGGTCGTCCTGCGCCGAGCGCGCCTGCGGGTGGACCTCGGGATAGGCGGCGACGTCGACGTGGAACCAGTCGCCGCTCTCCTCGCGGATGAACGCGACGAGCTCGCTCGCGTAGCGGAACTCGCCGACGTCGGCCGAGCCCGACGGCAGGTCGCCGCGCAGCGCGACCAAGTGACCGATGCCCTCGGCGCGGTACTGCGCGAGCACCGCGCGGATGTTTTCGCGCGTGCTGCCGATGCACGACAAGTGCGGCGCGCCCTCGAGGCCCTCGTTGCGGATCTCGAGCACCGTCGCGAGCGTCCCCTCGCGCGTGCTGCCGCCCGCGCCGAACGTGACCGAGCAGAACGCCGGCTCGAGCTGCGCGAGCTGGCGGCGCTCGACGCGCAGCTTCTGCGCGCCCTCCGGCGTGCGCGGCGGGAAGAACTCGAGGCTGAACTGGCGAGCGCTCACGGCGCGCCTCCCGGGTCGGTGGTGGTCGGGCCGCGCACCGCGTGTCGGCGCCGCACGGACACTGGACTACCCTCCGCGCTGGCGCGCTTCGGGGCGAATTCGCCCTCGGGGCGGCCCGTCGGGCTCATGCCTTCCTGGCCGGCTGCACGATCGCGGAGAGGGCCCAGGAGATCAGGCTGTAGACGATCGCGCCGAACACGCCGGGCCAGAAGCCGGTCACGCGGAAGCCGTCGACGAACGAGCCCACCGCCCAGAACAGGAGCCCGTTCAGCACGAAGAGGAACAGCCCGAGCGTTAGCAGCGTCACCGGCAGCGTCAGCACGAAGAGGACCGGGCGCACCAGCGCGTTGACCAGCCCGAGCACCAGCGCGGCGACGAGCGCGGCCTGGATCGAGTCGACCTCGACCCAGCTGAACACGTAGGGCAGCAGGAACAGCGCGGCGGCGTTGACGAGCCAGGCGAGCAGGATGCGCATGGGGGTCTCCGGTACGCGGGGCGGCCGTGCGGCCCCGCGAGAGGGCGAGGCGGCCGCGACCGCCGGCGGCCCGCGCCGCCGGCGCCCCCGTCGTCAGTAACGGTAGGTGTCCGGCTTGAACGGGCCCTCGCGGTGCACGCCGATGTAGCGGGCCTGCTTGTCGGTGAGCTCGGTCAGCGTCGCGCCGAGCTTGGACAGCTGCAACCGCGCGACCTTCTCGTCGAGGTGCTTGGGCAGCACGTACACGCCGACGGGGTAGCGCTTCGTGCCCTGCACCGCGTCCCCCCACAGCTCGATCTGCGCCATCACCTGGTTGGTGAACGAGGAGCTCATCACGTAGGAGGGATGGCCGGTGGCGCAGCCGAGGTTCACCAAGCGCCCTTCGGCGAGCAGGATGATGCGCTTGCCGTCCGGGAAGATCACGTGGTCGACCTGCGGCTTGATGTT
>Ga0114939_10002511_pt1 | contig 13523 bp, 7 predicted proteins | sample AshMeaCrysSpring_FD_87196 | JGI IMG/M metagenome (GOLD analysis project Ga0114939, IMG submission 87196) | Groundwater microbial communities from Big Spring, Nevada to study Microbial Dark Matter (Phase II) - Ash Meadows Crystal Spring | ecosystem: Environmental > Aquatic > Deep subsurface >... | reverse complement strand
TGTCGGACCACGATGCCTCCCCGGACGATGAACGCGGCGCTACCGCGGCGGCAGGGCCCTGGGCTTGCCGTCGCGGTCGATCGCGACGTAGGTCAGGTTGGCCTCGGTGACCTTGACCACCTGCGGGTCGGCCGGATTGCGTTCGGCATAGACGCCGACGTGCACGCTGATCGAGGTGCGGCCGATGCGCTCCACCTTGGCATAGAAGCTCAGCAGGTCGCCGATCGACACCGGCTGCTTGAAGATGAACTCGTTGACCGCGACCGTGGCGATGCGGCCCTTGGCGATGCGCGCCGGCAGGATGGCGCCGGCCATGTCCACGTGCGCCATGATCCAGCCGCCGAAGATGTCGCCGTTGCCGTTGACGTCGGCCGGCTGCGGCATCACCCGCATCACCAGGGCGCTGCCGTCAGGCAAACTCAGGGGCCCGTCGAGCTTGCCCGGCTGGCTGCCGGGCGGGCTGCTTGATTCGGTGCTCATCGGCGCCATCTCCATTGTTCGTCCGCGTCCCATTCTTCCACGCCCGCTTCCACTGAGCCGCCATGCGCCGCACCGGAGTCGCCCTGCCCGCCCCACCGGAGGCGGCCGCCTCGCGACGCACCCGCTCCGACTGGGCCACGCTGGCCAAGCTGCTGCCCTACCTGTGGCAGTACCGCTGGCGCGTGATGCTGGCGCTGCTGTTCCTGGTCGCGGCCAAGGCGGCCAACGTCGGCGTGCCGGTGCTGCTGAAGCAGCTGGTCGACGACCTGTCGATCAAGCCGGGCGACCCGACCGCGCTGCTGGTGGTGCCGGTGGGCCTGCTGCTGGCCTATGCCGGCCTGCGGCTGTCGACCTCGCTGTTCACCGAGCTGCGCGAGCTGATCTTCGCCAAGGCCACCGAGGGCGCGGCGCGCAGCATCTCGCTGCAGGTGTTCAGGCACCTGCACGCGATGAGCCTGCGCTTCCACCTCGAGCGGCAGACCGGCGGCATGACGCGCGACATCGAGCGCGGCACGCGTGCCGTGCATTCGCTGATCTCCTATTCGCTGTACAGCATCGTGCCCACGGTCATCGAGGTCGGCATGGTGCTGACGCTGCTGGCGGTGAAGTTCGACGCGCTGTTCGCGTGGATCACCTCCGCCGCGCTGGTGGTCTACGTCGCCTTCACCGTCAGCATCACCGAGTGGCGCACCAAGTTCCGCCGCCAGATGAACGAGATGGACGCGACCGCGCACTCGCGGGCCATCGATTCGCTGCTCAACTACGAGACCGTCAAGTACTTCAACAACGAGGACTTCGAGGCGCGGCGCTACGACCAGAGCCTGGAACGCCTGCGCCGCGCGGCGCTGAAGAGCCAGAGCACGCTGAGCCTGCTGAACACCGGCCAGCAGCTGGTGATCGCGCTGGCGCTGGTGGCGATGCTGTGGCGCGCGACGCATGGCGTGGTCGACGGCAGGCTGACGCTGGGCGACCTGGTGATGATCAACGCCTTCATGATCCAGCTGTACATCCCGCTCAACTTCCTGGGCGTGCTGTACCGCGAGATCAAGCAGAGCCTGGCCGACCTGGACAAGATGTTCGGCCTGCTCGAACGCGAGCGCGAGGTCGCCGACGCCCCGGGCTCGCAGCCCTTGCGCGTCAGCGCCGGCACGGTGCGCTTCGAGCACGTGTCCTTCGCCTACGACCCGGCGCGGCCGATCCTGCACGACCTGAGCTTCGAGATTCCGGCCGGCGCCACGGTGGCGGTGGTGGGCGCCTCGGGCGCGGGCAAGAGCACACTCGCGCGGCTGCTGTACCGCTTCTACGACGTCAGCGGCGGGCGCATCACCATCGACGGCCAGGACATCCGCGAGGTCACGCAGGCCAGCCTGCGGCGCGCCATCGGCATCGTGCCGCAGGACACGGTGCTGTTCAACGACACCGTCGAATACAACATCGCCTACGGCCGTCCCGGCGCGACGCGCGCCGAGGTCGAGGCGGCGGCCCGCGCGGCGCGCATCCACGGCTTCATCGCCGCCACGCCGCTGGGCTACGAGACGATGGTCGGCGAGCGCGGGCTGAAGCTGTCCGGCGGCGAGAAGCAGCGTGTCGCGATCGCGCGCACGCTGCTGAAGGACCCGCCGATCCTGATCTTCGACGAGGCGACCTCGGCGCTGGACTCGGCCAACGAGCGCGCCATCCAGGCCGAACTGAAGAGCGCGGCGCAGGGCAAGACCGCGCTCGTCATCGCGCACCGCCTGAGCACGGTGGTGGACGCGCAGCGCATCGTCGTGCTCGACCACGGCCGGCTCGTCGAATCCGGCACGCACGCCGAGCTGCTCGCGCTCGGCGGCCGCTACGCCGAGATGTGGCGGCTGCAGCAGAGCGGCGACCAGGCCTGATGCGCGGGGCGCGATGCGACAATCCGGCATGCAAGACACCCTGTCGCTGACCCGCCCCGACGACTGGCACCTGCACCTGCGCGACGGCGACGCACTGCGCGCCGTGCTGCCGCACACGGCGCGGCAGTTCGCGCGAGCCATCGTCATGCCGAACCTGAAGCCGCCCGTGACGACGACGGCGCTGGCGCTGGACTACCGCCGCCGCATTCTCGAGGCGCTGCCGCAGGGGGCCGGGTTCCAGCCGCTGATGACGCTGTACCTGACCGACCGCACCCCGCCCGACGAGGTGCACCGCGCCCGCGAGGCCGGCATCGTGGCGCTCAAGCTGTATCCGGCCGGCGCCACGACCCACAGCGACGCCGGCGTCACCGACATCCGCAAGACCTATGCCGCGCTCGAGGCGATGCAGCGCGAGGGCCTGCTGCTGCTGGTGCACGGCGAGGTCACCGACCCGGACATCGACCTGTTCGACCGCGAAGCGGTGTTCATCGAGCGCGTGCTGGAGCCGCTGCGCCGCGACTTCCCCGGCCTGAAGGTCGTCTTCGAGCACATCACCACGCGCGAGGCGGCACAGTACGTGGCCGCCGGCGACGAGCGGCTGGCGGCGACGATCACCGCGCACCACCTGCTGTTCAACCGCAACGCCCTCTTCACCGGCGGCCTGCGGCCGCACTACTACTGCCTGCCGGTGCTCAAGCGCGAGGAGCACCGGCGCGCGCTGGTGGCGGCCGCGACCTCGGGCTCGCCCAAGTTCTTCCTCGGCACCGACAGCGCGCCGCATGCCGCGGTGCTGAAGGAGCATGCGCTGGGCTGTGCCGGCTGCTACACCGCGCTGTCGGCGCTGGAGCTGTACGCGATGACCTTCGAGGCGGCCGGCGCGCTCGACAAGCTGGAAGGCTTCGCCAGCTTCCACGGCGCCGACTTCTACGGCCTGCCACGCAACCGCGGGCGCATCGCGCTGCGGCGCCGCCCTTGGACGCTGCCCGAGACCCTGCCCTTCGGCGCGCAGCAACTCAAGCCGCTGTGCGGCGGCGAGACGCTGCCCTGGCAACTGGTGGACGCATGATCGACAAGCCCGCTCACATCGCACTCCTGATCGACGCCGACAACTCGCCGGCGGCCAAGATCGACGTCATCCTGGCCGAGCTGGCCAAGCTGGGGGTGGCCAACATCCGGCGGGCCTACGGCAACTGGAAGAAGGACGGCCTGAAAGGCTGGGAGGCGGTGCTGCACGAGTACGCCATCCGCCCGGTGCAGCAGTTCGACTACAGCAAGGGCAAGAACGCCACCGACATGGTGATGGTGATCGAGGCGATGGACCTGCTGTACACGGACGAGCCCGACGCCTTCGGCATCGTCAGCTCGGATGCCGACTTCACGCCGCTGGTCATGCACCTGAAGGCCAAGGGCGCGCTGGTCTACGGCTTCGGCGCGAAGAAGACGCCGCTGCCCTTCGTCAATGCCTGCTCGCGCTTCCTGTACCTGGAAAGCCTGGGCCAGCCGGCTCCGGCCGAGGAAGCGCGCACGCCGCGGTCCGCCAAGCCCAGGGCGCAGGCGGCGGGCAAGGGCAACGGCGGCGCCGACGCCGCGCCGGCCCGCCTGGACGCCGCGGCACTGAAGCAGGACGCGCGCCTGGTGAGCCTGCTGCGCAACGCCGTGGAATCGGCCGCAGGCGAGGACGGCTGGTCGGCGCTGGGCGCGGTGGGGCAGCAGATCGGCAACCAGGCCTCGTTCGACCCGCGCAACTACGGCTACCGCAAGCTGCTGGACCTGATCGAGGCGACGCAGCTGTTCGAGCTGGACCGCCGCGGCAGCCAGGTCGTGCTGCGCGACAAGCGCCAGGCGCGGCCGGGCGCCAGGGCCTGAGGCGGCGCCAATAACCTACAACTCGCGGGCAGTATTGGGCCCATCAAGCCCGGCCGGGCTTTAATTCGGCCGGCCCGCCCCCAACATGGCGCTTGTTCCAATCTCGTGAGCGACATCCGATGAAGAGAATCCTGCTGTTCGTGATGACCAACCTGGCCGTCATGGTCGTGCTGGGCATCGTCATCAACGTTCTGGGCCTGAACCGCTGGCTCGACGCCAACGGCCTGAACGTCGGCGGCCTGATGGCCTTCTCGCTGGTGGTCGGCTTCGGCGGCGCCACGATCTCGCTGCTGATGAGCAAGTTCATTGCCAAGGCCAGCACCGGCGCGCAGGTCATCAACGACTCGCGCGACCCGACCCACGCCTGGATCGTCGCCACCGTGCGCCGCTTTGCCGACCAGGCCGGCGTCAACATGCCCGAGGTGGCGATCTACGAAGGCCCGCCCAACGCCTTCGCCACCGGCGCGTTCAAGAACTCGGCGCTGGTGGCCGTGTCCACCGGGCTGCTGCAGAGCATGACGCGCGAGGAGGTCGAGGCGGTGATCGGCCACGAGCTCGCGCACGTGGCCAACGGCGACATGGTGACGATGACGCTGATCCAGGGCGTGATGAACACTTTCGTGGTCTTCATCTCGCGCATCGTCGGCTACTTCGTCGACCGCGTCGTGTTCAAGACCGAGCGCGGCGTCGGCCCGGGCTTCATGATCACGACCATCGTCATGGACATCCTGCTCGGCTTCGTCGCCGCGATGATCGTCGCCTGGTTCTCGCGCCAGCGCGAGTTCCGCGCCGACGCCGGCGCCGCGCAGCTGATGGGCCGCAAGCAGCCGATGATCAACGCGCTGGCCCGCCTGGGCGGGCTGGACCCGGGCGAGATGCCCAAGTCGCTGCAGGCGATGGGCATCAGCGCCCGCCCCAGCGGCCTGATGGCGCTGTTCTCCAGCCACCCGCCGATGGAAGAGCGCATCGCCCGCCTGCAACAAGCCGGCTGATCCAGGCGGCGCGGCCAAGCCGGACCGGCCGCGCGACGCCGCGTTTGCGGGCCGGCGAGGCGCGTTGCGCAGGCGCCGGTCTTCGGGGCGGCTCGCTGCCCGCTAGCGGGCAGCGGAAGGCCGCAGCGGCCTACGCCGGCAGGAAGCCTTCGATGGACAGGTAGCGCTCGCCAGTGTCGTAGTTGAAGCCCAGCACTCTGGCGCCGGCGTGCAGATCGGGCAGCTTCTGCGCGATCGCCGCCAGCGTCGCACCGCTGGAGATGCCCACCAGCATGCCTTCCTCGCGCGCGCAGCGCCGCGCCATCTCGCGTGCCGCCTCGGCATCCACCTGGATCACGCCGTCGAGCACGGCAGTGTGCAGGTTCTTCGGGATGAAGCCGGCGCCGATGCCCTGGATCGGGTGCGGCGAAGGCTGGCCGCCGCTGATCACCGGCGAGGCCGCGGGCTCGACCGCATAGACCTTCAGGCCCGGCCACTTCGCCTTCAGTGTCTGCGCGCAGCCGGTGATGTGGCCGCCGGTGCCGACGCCTGTGATCAGCGCGTCCAGGCCCTCGGGGAAGTCGGCCAGGATCTCCTGGGCGGTGGTGCGCACGTGCACCTCGATGTTGGCCGGGTTCTCGAACTGCTGCGGCATCCAGGCGCCGGGCGTGGCGGCGACGATCTCCTCGGCGCGGGCGATCGAGCCCTTCATGCCCTTCTCGCGCGGCGTCAGTTCGAAGGTGGCGCCGTAGGCCAGCATCAGGCGGCGGCGCTCCACGCTCATGCTGTCGGGCATCACCAACACCAGCTTGTAGCCCTTGACCGCGGCCACCATCGCCAGCCCGATGCCGGTATTGCCCGAGGTGGGTTCGACGATCGTGCCGCCGGCCTTCAGCTGGCCGCGCCGCTCGGCGTCCTCGACCATCGACAGCGCGATGCGGTCCTTGATCGAGCCGCCGGGGTTGGCACGTTCCGACTTCACCCACACCTGGGCATCGCCGAACAGGCGGTTGATGCGGACATGCGGCGTGTTGCTGATGGTCTGAAGGATGTTGTCCGCTCGCATGGCTGGTGCCTCCCCGCTGCCAAAGACGGATAATCGCACAGTGAAGCAGGCCAGACCGCCGCTGGTGCAAGGGCCGAAAGGCCGCACTGGAGGAAGGTCCGGACTGCGCAGGGCGGCGTAGCAGCTAACGGCTGTCCACCGCGAGGTGAGGATCAGAGCAACAGAGACGAGTCGGGGCGGTTCGTCCGGGGTGTTCTGCGAGGTCATGGCGTCAGCCAGGGACCGAGCAGCCACCCGGGGCGGCTTCGCCGCCCCGGGTGAAACGGGCAATCTCTACGCGCAGCAACACCAAATAGGCACGCACCGAGCGGCGCGGCGGCGTCCGCGCTCAACAGAACCCCGGCCCGGGGCGAGCGTGCGGGTAGGTGGCACCGAGCCGTGCAGCGATGCGCGGCCCAGATGAATGGCGGTCACGGCGCGGCGCCCGCAAGGGCGTCGCGGCGCACAGAATCCGGCCTATCGGCTTGCTTCACACTTTTCGTCAGCGCCGGCCGCTGCGGCGCACGCGGTCGAAGCGCAGGCCGCTGGCGCCTTCGCCGCGGCCCACGCTCTTGCCGCGGCCGATCCACAGCAACGCGCGTCCGCCGGCGTCGCGGGCGTAGTTGAAGCAGCGCTCGAGCTGCACGCCGTCGCGCGGCACCTCCTCGTCCTCGAGACGCAGGAAGTCGGTGCTGAACAGCGAGGCCGGGTCGGACGGCGTCAGGCGCAGGATCTCGCCGCGCGGATGGAACATGAAGCCCTGCAGCCCTGCCTGCTCGGGCTTGGCCTCGACGAAGGGCGTGTTGCGCAGCCGCTCGATGACCGCCGCGTACTGCGCATTGCGCTCCTCGGCCAGGCGCTGCGCCTCGACCTGGTAGTGCTGCACGACCACGCCGCGCTGCAGCTGGATCGACCAGTTCAGCGGCGTCGCGCCTTCGCGCTTGACCGGCAGGAACGGGATCCAGTGCGCCGCCACCGGCGTCTGCAGCGTGTAGTGCAGCGGCGCGCCGGGGGCGGGCTGCGCACCCAGCGGCACGCGCAGCGTCTGCGTGGTCGACAGTCGCGTGCTCTCGAAGGCGCGGTCCAGCGGCTCGCCGGAGCTGCCCTGCACCTTCTTCTCGATCGCCCAGGCGATGTTGGCCATCTCGTCGCGCATGATCAGCACGTGCTCCAGCGGAGGCCCCTGCAGCGCGTGCAGCGCCGGGCACAGGAACAGGCAGTCGTCCAGCCGCGGGCGCGGCGCCAGCGGGCCGGCCTTGACCGACATCTCGAACATCGTCCACTGCGTGCCGTCGAGGTTGCGCGCCGGCGGGATCGGCACCTCGATGCCGAAGTTGTCGCGCACGGCGAACTCGGCCACCTTGTACAGCGCGTTCACCGGCAGCGTCACCGGCAGCAGGTACCAGTCGTTGCCGAAGACCAGCGCGTACTCCAGCACCGCCAGCCGCGCCAGGTCGCTCTTGGCCGCGCCGATGGCGCCGAAGTTGACCTGGCCGTCCTCGAACTCCCAGTAGCGGTCGGCCGGCATGCCGGGGTAGCGCGCGATCGCGGGCATCGGCTGGCGTCCGGGCTGCCAATCGATCGGCGCCGCGCCGGCCACCGCCTGCCCCGGCAGCACGGCCGAGGTGACGACGAAGTCGTCCCAGTCGAGGCGGCCGTCCTGGTATTCGTCGGCTTCGAGGCGCAACTCCGGCTGCACGCCCTGGCTGCGCAGGCCGAAGGCGTACTCCAGCCGCTGCGGGTTCCAGTAGGGGCTGGCGCCGCTGTCGGTGCGCGGGTCCAGCGCGAGATCGTCGACCCACGCCAGCCAGGACATCAGCACCGCGCCCGTCGCGGCCGGCAGGCCCAGTGCCGCGACGAAGGCGTCGAGCTGCGCCGCATCGCCGGCCAGCGCGCGCAGCTCGGCGCCCAGCCGCTGCGCGTCCACCGCGCGGCCGTCGAGCAGCCGGTGCCAGACGAAGCCGGCATTGTCGGCCGCCGCATCGGGCGGGTCGGCGATGGCTGCCGGGAAGGCCGCCACCAGGGCGTCGGCCGCCGCGGCCAGCCCGGCGGCGCGCAGCATGCGCATCAGGTGCTGGCCGGCCTGCGCGTTGAGCTTGGGGTGCGCGGCGAGCACCCGTTCCTGCTCGACCAGCGCTTCGATCGGCGCTGCGCCGGCGGGCAGCTCGACGTCCGCCACGGCGCCGGATGGATGCACCAGCCGCGTCATCGGCACGCCCAGCACGCGCAGCCGTGCGCCCACCGGACTGCCCGCGTCCTCGCCCTGCAGTTCGTTGAACTGCCATTGGCGCGCCAGCATCCACAGCGGATCGGCCACCGGCGCCTGCAGCCCGGGCGTGACGTCGTCGGCCGTGGGCAGCGGTTCCAGGCGCGACCAGGTCGTCGCCGACGGGTCGGGCCGGAAGGCCTTCAGGTCCAGGGCCACCACCCGGGCGGCCGCGGCAGAGACTTTGAACACCATCGTCAGGGCTCCGTCATTCGCTCGCGACGAGCTTGCCCGCGGCCATCTTCATGAAGCTCTTGTCCGTGTTCTGGCCATAGGCGGCGCGGATCGCAGCGAGGTTCCTCTCCAGCAGCCCGGCGAAGTCCAGCGACGGCACGTCGCGCTTGAAGTTGTTGGACAGCATCAGCCCCGGCAGCAGGTTGCCCAGGCCCTGCAGGTCCTGGGGTCGCACCGCGCGCAGCCGCGCCAGCGCCAGCGCCTCGTCGACGACGCCCAGCAGTTCGTCCAGGCTCCAGTGCTCCGACGCCGGATCCGCCGGCACGGCCAGCAGCATCGTCTGCGGCGCGCGCGCGCCGGGAGCGTCGAAGTGGAAGCTCAGGCCGGTGGTCTGCTCGGCCGCGGGAATGCTTTCGCTCCATTCGTCGACGAACAGGCCGGCCAGCGTGTCCGCAGGCGCCAGCGTGTCCAGCGCGCCGGGCGCATGCGCGACCGTCGCGACCACGCCGCGCAGGTCGTCGGACGGGTCGGGCGGCAGCGCACCCCAGCGCCGCACCGGCGGCAGGCCGGGAGCCGACATCTGCAGCAGCTTGAAGTCGCTGCCCGCGACGGGCAGCCCCAGCGCCTCGGCCGCGCACAGCGCGTCGGACAGCAGTCCGGTGGGCTCGTGAACGCAGCCCAGCTTGGGCAGCCAGCCGGCGATGGCCAGCTCGTCCCCGCCGAGCAGCGTGGCGCGCGCCGCCAGCGACGCGGCGACTTCTGGCGCGTAGCCGCCGAGCGTGAACATCGGCAGCAGCGGGAAGGATGCGCCCATGATGGCGCGCACGCGCTCGATCGTCAGCCGCACCTGCTCGCCGAAGGGCTCGGCGCCGGTGGCTGCGGGCGCGGCATCACGCCGCGCAGCGGCTTGCGCATGCAGCGCCGCCGCGCGCGCATGCGCGGCCACCACCGTGTCCGTGACGGCCACCTGCGCGCCCTGCGCGGTGGCATCCGCCGCGGGTTGACCGACGGCGGCGCTGCGCCAGCCCAGCTCGGCGGCCTGCGCCAGCGCCGACTGCAGCGTCGCCAGCAGCGCCTGCGTGGCCGGCGCTGCGGGCTCCAGCGACCCGGGCTCGTCCGGCACCGCGGCGATCGCCGCGGCCAGCGCGTCCAGCACCTGCGTGGCGCGCGCCTCGGCCAGGGCCAGCCGCGCCTGCAGTTCGGGCAGGTCGACGCCGGCGAAGTCGCCGTCGTCGAGCGTGGCCGCGGTCTCGACGCCGTCGCGCGCCAGCACCATGTCCATGCGCCGCAACGCTCGCGCCTTGTCGAGCAGCCGGCGCAGCAGCCAGCAGAAGGACTCGAAGGCCACCAGCCCCAGCGTGCCCGCCGGCGCGTCGGGCGGCGCATCGCCTTCCAGCACCACCGCCATGCGCTCGGCGTCGGCGCCGAAAGCGGCGCGGGCCTGGGCCGAGAGCAGGGCGCCGAGACGCTCCTGCACCGCGCTCTGGCCGCCGTGCTGCTGCGGCTCGCCGCCCAGCACCAGGGACAGAGGCGACATGCCCAGCTCCTCCAGCCCGGCCTGCAGCGGTGCGTCGAGGTCCTGCCAGCGGTACTGCGGCCGGCCGTCGTAGACCTGGCCGGTGGGCACCCGCTCGAGCACGCGCGCGCGGAAGCGGTAGCGCGCGGGGTCGCCGAGCAGGCGCGCGAGCCACGCATTGAGGCGCGGCTCGACCTGCGCGGCCAGGTCGTTCATCGGCGCCCAGGCGCCGGCGTTGCCGGTCTGCAGCGCGACCACGACCCGTTGCGTGTAGCCGCGGGTGGAGCGCGGCGTCTGCACCACCCGCGGCTCGGGCGGCCGGGTCTGCTTGTCGAGCGCAGCCATCGCCGCCGCCGAGCCGTCGAGGTTGCCGCCGACGAGCTGGTAGACGCTCTCGCCGAGCAGCAGGTCCGATACCGCGTCGATCAGGTCGACCAGGTCGTCGATCAAGGCCCGCACCTTCGGCCGGTCGCCAGCCGGGACCGTGGCGGGCGAGATCGCATCGATGCCCTGTGCGCGATAGGCCGTGACCAGCGCCAGCCCGTCGATCACGTCGCGCGCGGCGATCGCCTCGCCCGCCTCCGGGCCGGGCCCGCCGGGCCGGAAGGGAAACTGCCTGCGGTAGTCGAGGATGTGCTGCGACAGCGCCTGGTCGCGCAGCGCGCGCTCGAAGCGGTAGCCGAGCAGCGCCGCCATCGACTGGCCGTTGGCCACGCCTTCGAGCAGGCGCTTGGCGCGCCTGACGCGGTGCGAGCGCAGGTCGATGTCGAAGGCGCCGGCGGCGTGGGCGCGGTTGGCCAGGTGGCCGCTGCGCAGCACCGCGGCGGCGGTGGCCTGTTGCAGCGACGGCGCGTGCACGTAGCCCATGCTGTCGGCCGTGCGCTGGTCGCGCAGGCGCGCGTCGGGGCGCAGGTCCTCGACCACGCCGAAGGCGCCCAGGTGCAGCCCGGTCGGGGCGCGTTCGCGCATGCCGTCCAGCCGCTTGGTCGCCAGCGAGCTGATCCAGGCATCGAGGCGGTGCGCGGCGGCGTCGAGCGTGGTGCGCAGCGCGAGATCGAGCTCGCCGACCGTGCGCTGCTGCAGGAAGACCAGGCTATCGCGGAAGGTGGCGATGTTCTTCAGCTGCTCGGGCCAGCTGGCGACGATGTCGCCGAGCCGGCTGCCGATGAACTGCGCCACCGACTGGTTGCCGGTGGTGCCCAGCAGCTGCAGACCGAGCACCGCGCCGGCGTGGCCGAGCTGGAACTGGTCGCCGACCAGCGTCGCGGTGTCGACACCCACGTACTCGGCATAGCGCATGCGGCGCGCGCTGGCCTTCAGCGCCGGCGACAGCAGCGCCGACTGGTCGAGGTGACCGTAGAACAGCTTGCGGCCGCTGGCCAGCACCTCCTCGTCGGCGGCGAAGGCGAGCAGCGCCTCGAGCAGGCTCTCGGCGTTCTGCATCTGCACCAGCGCCGCACGCGGGTCGGCGCCGGCGGTGGACAGCAGCTGGATCAGCGCGGCGAGGTAGTCGCGCGCGAGTCTCTGCGCCGGGGCGATCTCCTGCTTCGGATTCCCGGGGTCGCGCTGCACCCAGGCCACCGCGTCCAGCGAATGCGGCTTCGGGCGCACGCCGCACAGCGCGACGAAGGGCAGCTTGGCCGGCCAGCGGTCCAGCAGGTCGGCGACCATGAAGCCGTTGAGCAGCCGCTGCGCCAGCGCCACGTCCTTCAGATCCGGGTAGTTCTCCACCGCGGTCGGCCCGGCCACCTGCAGGAAGCGCTTGGCCACCGACCAGGGCTGCATCGCCAGCACCTGGTGCAGCGTGTCGGCGCCCGGGCTGCGCATCGTCGGCACGCGCGCCACGGCCGCCTCCCAGAAGCTGCGGAACCAGTCGAGCACGCCGAGCAGTTCGCGCTCGAGCGCGGAGTTCGGTGCCGGCTTGTAGCCGCGCGCGGCGATCGGCAGGATGCCGTAGGGCTGGCTGCCGATGCGCAGCGCCGACAACGGCCCGCTCGGCCGCAGGAAGCGCACGGCGTGCGCACGCAGCGTGTCGATCGCGTCGTCGTCGATCAGGCTTTCGGCGTCGCCGAGCGGGTTCCAGAAGTAGCGCAGCGTGTAGCCGAGCGTGGCATTCCACAGCGCGTTGAGCATGTGGCCGGCGGTGGCCCCCTCCTGCAGCGCGGCGCCGGGGACGAGCGTCGCGTCGAATGCGGCAGCGCCCGAGGCCGGCCGGGACAGGCCCAGCAGCAGCTGCAGCCGCGCACCGGCGCCGGCCAGTTCGTCGGGCGGCAGCGGCGCGCCTTCGGCCGCCGGCGCCTGTGCGATCGCCTGGGCCTGCGCGTCGGCGGCCGCCGGTTCCAGCGCCTGCGCCACGTCACTGGCATCGGCGGCGAAGCCGGCGCGCGCGCCGGCGGTGTTGTTGGTGGGCGTGCCCTGAGGCACGAACTTCAGGCCCTGGCCGTGCTGGTGGTTGTGCAGCAGGTCGCCGACCAGGGCTGCCGCGGATTCCGGGGTCTGCGTCCAGTCGACGCCGAGCACGACGAGGCGGTCGAAGCCGTCCGACAGCGTCGCCCCGGCCTTCAGGTCGGGCGGCGTCACGGTGATGGCCATGCCCGCCTGTTCGGCCGCGGCATAGTCGACCAGCCAGGCGCGGTCGCCGCCGAAGGGGTCCCAGGCCTGCGCATCGTCGACCAGCAGCGGGTCGAACAGCGGCGACATCGGCAGCACGTCGGCCACGGCACGGCCCCACTTGCGCAGCACCTCGACACCGTTGCGCCAGCCGACGGCGACGAAACGGTCGGGCAGTGCCGCCGCCGTCTGCTCGCGGGCGTCGGGCGAGGCCAGCGGTATCTGCGCATCGTCGAACTGCGGTGCCGCGTCGACCCCGATCTGCGCCGCATTGGTCGGCACGACGCTGCGCACCAGGTAGGCCGCCCGCATCGGCCCGTACGGCAGCGACAGCTCGCGCCACGGCGAGTCGCTGTCGCCGGGCACGGCGAAGCGCTGCGACCAGTAGCGCTTGGCGGCCTCGGCCTCCTTCGGCGTCACGCCCGGGTCGTGCTGCACTGCGTGCAGCACGTCGGGGTAGATGCGGATCATCAGCCGCGTCGTCGCGTCGTCGTAGCGCGTCTGGATCGACACCGGCATCAGCAGCACCGGGTGGGACGCGTCCAGCGCGTGCAGCATCAGCGCCGGGTCGCGCTGGGCGAGCAGCGCCTCCGACAGCCCGCGGATCGCCATCAGCTGCTCGCGCGTGCCGGCCACGTCGGCGCGCGCCGCGGCGGCGGCGCCATCGAGCCGGGCCTGTGCGCGGGCCAGGCTGCGCGCGTCGGCGCCGCCGCGG
>Ga0114939_10002510_pt1 | contig 13528 bp, 10 predicted proteins | sample AshMeaCrysSpring_FD_87196 | JGI IMG/M metagenome (GOLD analysis project Ga0114939, IMG submission 87196) | Groundwater microbial communities from Big Spring, Nevada to study Microbial Dark Matter (Phase II) - Ash Meadows Crystal Spring | ecosystem: Environmental > Aquatic > Deep subsurface >... | reverse complement strand
GTTGCCGGCGTCGAACAGGGAGGCGAAACCGCCGCCCGGCTTGTGGTAGTAGTAGGTGCCGTTCTGGGTCACCAGCCGGATGCTCTGGTAGCCGTTCCAGTTGATGTTGTCGGTTGTCGTCACCAGCGAGGTGAAGCTCGGCGCGCTGAAACCCTTGCCCGTGACGTCGAAGTAGACATGATAACGGCGGGTCGCGCCGCTGCCGGTATTTCCTTCCATCAGCCAGGTCAGCGTTCCGGCGGCCTTCGTCGCCGCGTCATAGTCACCGGCCGGGTCAAATTGGAACGGGACAACGGCATCCAGGACGTTGTTGCCCCCGTCCACCTCGATCACCCGCAGGGAGTTGGGGTCGAACGTGCCGCTTGCCCCTACCGACGCGAACAGGGTCGTGAAGTTCAGGGACGCTTCAGCCGGTTTATTCTCCCGCGCGAATCCACCGGCACTGACTGTCACCAACACGCGGTAGTCCCAATCATTATCCCACCAGCTATTCAAGCTGTTGGAAATTGACCGGATATCGGCCCCCCTTTCGGCGGCGGTGGGTCGGGCGGCTATCAGAAGGGCGATGCCGATCACCAAGAAGGTTAATACCAAGCCGGCGCGCAATATCTTTGATGTGTTCGTCATTGTTCCTTAACTCCCTTTCCTTTGGACCTCTTGGGCAACCTACGCTCAATTATGAATCGGAGGCTACAGGTCAGACTCTAAATTCAAATACTATACCCTTTGCTTACGGTTTGCATTAATAAATTTTCAGAACTCACCCCTGTCTCCGGCCAAAAGCCGTTCGGAAGGAGGAGCCGATGTCGCGAATGGCCTGTGGACCACAACAACAGACGGAGGTTGATCATGCTTGCGCATTCGCGGCGGCTGGGTCAGAATTAGCTCAATGCCTGAGGAGTATCCTCGATGTCCCGAATAGCGCCGATTAGCAGCTCACCCGAGAATACTGGCCTGATGTTAGCCTCCCGACCGGTCATCTATGAGATCAACACGTGGCTGTGGTTACGCGAGTTAAGCCGGCGCTATGATGGGCCGGTAACGCTGGGAACAATTCCGCCGCAGGAATGGGACGCGCTGGCCGCGCTCGGTCTCGATGCGATTTGGTTCATGGGTATCTGGGAACGCAGCCCAGCTGGTGTGGCGATGGCCTTGAAGAACGAGACGCTGCAACAAGCGTTTCTGGAATCTCTGCCCGATATAACGATGGAGGATGTCGTCGGGTCGCCCTATTGTGTTCGCCGCTATCAGGTCGACCCGGCTCTGGGTGGTCGTGAGGGACTGGCAATGGCCAGAGCGGAACTAGCCCGGCGCGGCGTGGCGATCATCCTCGACTTCGTGCCCAATCACGTCGCTCCGGACCATCCCTGGATCTTAAGCCATCCGGAATACTTTATTCAGGGCAGCGGAGATGACCTGGCCCGCGCGCCGGGCGAGTTTTTCCAGGCCGGTAGCGCGGTCATCGCCAACGGGCGCGATCCTTTCTTTCCCCCCTGGCCCGATGTCGCGCAATTAAACGCCTTCCACGCCGGTTTGCGGGGGGCCATTATCGACACGCTGATCGATATCGGCGCGCAATGCGATGGATTGCGGTGCGACATGGCCATGTTACTAACCACCTCCGTCTTCGGGCAAACATGGGGCGAACGAGCCGGCACGCCCCCAGCCCAAGAATTCTGGCTGGAAATCCTGCCGGCCGTCCGCGCCAAGCATCCCCACCTGCGCTTCATCGCCGAAGTCTACTGGGACATGGAGTGGGCGATGCAGGAGCAGGGCTTCGATTATTGTTACGATAAAAAGCTCTACGACTACTTAGCCCACCACACGGCTAAAGACGTAATCGCCCACCTGAATGCCGATATCGGTTATCAGGAGCGGCTGGTGCGCTTCATCGAAAACCACGACGAGCCGCGGGCTGCGGGGACATTCAGCAGGGAACAGGCTCGCGCCGTGGCCGTCGCCGCTCTGACGCTGCCGGGAGCAAAATTGCTCCATCAAGGACAGTTCGAGGGCTTTCACGTCCGGCTGCCTGTCTTTCTGACTCGCCGCCCGGAGGAATCGGATGATATATCCCTGCAGAATTTCTACCGGCGGCTGCTGCCCGTCCTGCGCCTGCCGCCGTTGCGCGCCGGTGAATGGCGCGCTTGCGCCTTAAACGGCTGGCCGGACAATACCAGCTTCGAGAATTTGGTTGCCTGGTGCTGGCGAGCCGGTGATGACCGCGCTGTTGTGGTTGTCAACCTGTCGGCACAACCATCCCAAGCTCGCGTCCAGTTGCCTTGGCCGGACCTGGCCCAGCAACACTGGGTCTTCGAGGACCGGCTGGCCGGGCAGGCTTACGAACGCTCCGGCGACGAAATTCTAAATATGGGCCTTTACGTCGACTTGCCGCCCTGGGGTCACCATGTCTTCATGGTCTATTAAAGTGGTCACAGATCGGTCGCTTCATGGATATGTCAAGCGTTGTTAGTAGCCTTCCATGACATTATCGCGACCGGCCTATTACTTTAGGATCAGCAATTATCCCGTCTGTTTCCCACAAATTTCCACAGGAGCACCTTCACAATGAGTGAGAATTTAAACCCATTCGCAATCGCTCAAGCCCAATTGGATCAGGCCGCGCGTATCCTGCAGCTTGATCCGGATATGCACGCCTTTCTGCGAGAACCGATGAGGGAATTCCATTTTACCATCCCGGTACGCATGGACGACGGTCGCACCCAGACCTTCAAGGCCTTCCGCGTGCAATACAACGATGCCCGCGGACCGGCCAAGGGTGGGATACGCTTTCATCCCGACGAAACCATCGACACCGTCCGCGCTCTGGCAGCGTGGATGACCTGGAAAACGGCCGTGGCCGATGTACCCCTGGGTGGCGGCAAGGGCGGCGTCATCTGCCAACCCCGGAACCTTTCGACCGGGGAACTGGAACGGCTAAGCCGCGGCTACATGCGCGCTGTGGCCCGCTACGTCGGCTTGCGGCAGGACGTCCCCGCGCCCGATGTGAATACCAATCCCCAGATCATGGCCTGGATGCTGGACGAGTATGAGATGCTCGCCGGCCATCACGAACCAGGCGTCATTACCGGCAAGCCGTTAATGCTGGGCGGTTCAGCCGGGCGCGGCCCGGCTACGGCGATGGGTGGCATGGTCACGATTCGCGAGGCAGCCAAAATCCAGGGTCTGCCCTTGCAAAGCGCTACCTGCGCCATCCAGGGCTATGGCAATGTAGGGGGATTCGCCCATCGCCTGGCCCATGACCTATTCGGCCTTAAGGTTGTCGCCGTCAGCGATGAGTTTGGTGGCATCTATTGTGAAGGTGGGTTGGACCCGGCGGTCGTATCCGGCCATTTGCGCCGGTCCGGAAAGTTGACCGGCTGCCCCGATACCGACACCATCTCCAACCACGAATTGCTGGAGTTACCGGTCGATATCCTCATTCCCGCCGCCATTGAAAACCAGATCACCGGTAATAATGCCACGAATGTCAAGGCCCGCATCGTCGCTGAACTGGCCAACGGGCCAACCACACCAGAAGCCGACAAGATCTTGGCCGAAAAGGGCATCTACATCATCCCCGATTTTCTCTGCAACGCGGGCGGCGTGACCGTGTCCTACTTTGAGATGGTTCAAAATGCGTACCAGTTCTATTGGAATGAAGAACTGGTACAGGAACGCCTGGACATCAAAATGACGACAGCGTTCCATGCCGTGCACAACATGGCCATGGAACGCAAGCTGGAGACGCGGATGGCCGCCTATCTGGTCGCCGTCAACCGGGTCGCCGAGGCGGTCCAGGCGCGTGGCTGGGTTTAGTTTACCGCCACACGATATAGTCTAGACAGCTCGATTTTTCCCATTGGAATTGACGATCACGGATCTAACCCAAAAATGGTACTTCTTTCGCTTGCCGTTGGTCGCCTTTTCAATTTATAGTCAATGACACGATATTGACCCCGAAGGCGTCATTGAATTCGTCATTGAACTATACAATCATTGTTCGTCTATTTTTAAAAGGAAGGAGTTAAGAATGTCTGTCACACGCGCGGCTCGATCAGTTCTCATACCCTGGTGGTTAACACTCGTTGAAGGGATCGCCCTGGTAATCCTGGGCATCCTGCTGATCACCAATCCGGCGGCCACAGCCGTTGCCCTGGTCATTACCCTGGGCCTTTACTGGATGATTTCCGGTATACTGGGTATCGTCGGGATCTTTATCAACAGCCACAACTGGTTCTGGAAATTGCTGCTCGGTATCCTGGGTATCGTCGCCGGTTTCCTCATTCTTCGCCACCCTCTAACCAGCACCCTGGTGGTTGGCTCTGCCCTGGTCCTTTGGCTCGCTATCCTGGGTATCATGATCGGTATCCTAAACATCATCCGTGCTTTCACCGGTGAGGGATGGGGTCCGGCGATCCTGGGAATCTTCAGCATCATCCTGGGCGGATTACTGCTGGCCAATTTCTGGGGTATAACTTTCTCGTTACCCTGGTCGCTCGGAATCCTGGCCATCATCGGCGGTTTGCTGGCCATCTTCCAATCAATATTCCGCGACCGAAAGATCCAGAATGAACTGGAAGCCGCGAGGGAAGCCGCCGAAGCCAAGAGCCGAGCGGCGATGGTCGATGCCTCGGCAGCAACCCGTAGCGCGGCCGGCGCTGTGGGCGATGCCACCCGTGGAGCGGCAGCAGCCGCCACGGGTGCCGCCGCGGCCGTCGCGGCCACGGCTGAGCGAACCGTAGACAAGGCAGCGGATACCGCATCCGATACGGCGGAGGCCGCCGGACAGGCGGTTTCCGGTGCAGCCGATGCTGTAACCGATACCGCCGAAGGGGCGGTAGACGCCGTTTCCGGCGTGGCCGGCGCGGTAGCGGCCAAGGTCGACTCTATCCTCAATCCGACCAACCGCGATAAGATCTATGACTGGGCCAAGGCCAAGGGTCTCACCGAAGGCGACGTCGAACGGTTTCTCAACTCACCCTACGCCGATTTGCTGGAAAAAGGTAAAACGCCGGCCGATCGTGCCGCTTTGGCCAATGAACTGGGCATCTCCAAGGAAGCCGTCCTGGCCTGGCTCAATCGATTGGACCTGGAGCGCATCAAGGGCGTCGGAGTGGTCTATGCCAACCTGCTGGAAACTGCCGGCGTCGACACCGTCCGCGAACTGGCGCAACGCAACCCGACCAACCTCTCGGCCAAGCTGGCGGAAGTCAACCAAACCCACGGCTTGGCGGAGCGGTTGCCGACCCCCAACGAAGTAGCCGACTGGGTTCAGCAAGCCAAGGCACTGCCAACGAAACTGACATACTGAGTTGATTGGCAACAAGTTTACTGAAGGGTCCGGTCCAGCCGGACCTTTTTCATTGGCAGTGCTCATGTATGGCGCGCAACGCGAAAGAAGCCCTATAAAATTAGCCAACGCCCGACTGACGATTGCCCACCGAGAATTACCCGGGACGGAACTTGCCGGCTCGTGATTACGTTTTATTAGTCGTGACCGCATATAAAATGATTAGGCGGGAGGCAGCGGCCCTTCTGACATGCTATCGATAAAAAGGCTTAATGTGAATCACCCGCCGAGTATCTTCCTTCAACGAATGTGTGTGAAAGTAAGTCTGGCCTAATTGGATTACTGCAAGGACAATGGCTCGGAAAGATAACGAACCTACGGCTTTCTACCCCATCCCGCAAGCGACAGTGGGGCAAGCAGCACCTAGTCACTCACGTGGCCGCCGGTGGATGGTGACCATATTGCTGATAGGCTTGTTCTTCCTCACCATCGTTGGCGGCGTAGTTGCCGGCGGGATGAGCTATGTTTATGCCCGCGGGCGCATCCTGCCCGGTGTCTCATCTTTAGGCATTCCCCTAAGCGGCCAGACGGCAAATACTGCCGCTGAAACACTGCAAACTGCCTGGGACACGCGCGTCATCATCCTGCGCCAGGGCGAATCAACCTGGTCTATCCTGCCGGGCGAATTAGGACTAATATTGGATGCCGATGCCACCGCGGCGATGGCGGGACGCAAGGGGCGCTCACCGGATGATCTGGCCGCTCTTTTGGGCGAACGAGCGGGCTGGTTCGATGTCCCCCCAGTCTGGCATTATGACCCCGCCACAGCCCAACGAACGCTGGAACAACTGGCCCCCCACCTGGCTATCCCCCCGGTCGACGCGGTTATTCGCATCGAAGACGGTCGGGCCGTGGCGATCCCGGCGACGGATGGACGCGAACTCAACGTGACAGCTACGCTGGCGACGATCCAGTCCGACCCGACCGCACTCCTGAACGAAGGACTGATCGATCTGGTCGTTCGCCCGGTCCCGGCGGCCGTGCAGGATGTATCCGGCGTTGTGGACGAGGCCAATCGCCTGCTCGCAACCACGGTGACGCTGGAAGCTTATGATCCGGTGCGCGATGAGACATTAACCTGGCTGGTCGAGCCGGTGGCTTGGAGCCGTTGGTTGCGGCTGGTGATCGATTCGGCCGCGCCGCAGACGCTGCAGTGGTTGCCCGATGATGGTCTAGGCGCGGCCTATCTGGATGACCTGGAATCCGAGCTGGGCGACGGCCGCACTTTCAACGTTGAAACTACCTTAACCGCACTGGCCGAGGCCATTGAGGCTCAACAACCGATCGTGCGAGTGAGGTTGTATCACCCGGAGCGGGCGCATATCGTCCAACCCGGCGAGACACTATCGAGCATCGGCCATGACTATGGCATTCCCTACCCGTGGATCCAGCAAGCCAATCCCGGCGTCGACCAACTTAACGTCGATCAGACCATCGTCATCCCCTCGCCTGATGTCATGTTGCCGCTCGAACCGGTGCCAGGCAAACGAATCGTCGTCAGCCTTGGGGAGCAGCGGACACGTGTCTATGAGAATGGCCAGTTAAAATGGGATTGGCCGGCCAGCACCGGTATCGATTCCAGCCCGACCGCACCCGGCGTGTTCCAGGTGCAGTCGCACGTGCCCAACGCCTATGCCGCCAATTGGGATTTGTGGATGCCGTCATTCATGGGTATCTACCGGCCGGTGCCGTCGTCGGACTTCATGAACGGCTTTCACGGTTATCCAACGCGCGGCAATGCCCAGCTTCTGTGGACGAACGATCTTGGCCGCCGCGTCACCTATGGCTGTATCTTGCTCGATTCCGAAAACGCCCAATTGTTGTATGACTGGGCTGAAGATGGCGTGGTCGTCGAAGTGCGCCCCTAGACCCTCCGGTAGTGGTGAGCATCCGGCCGGCATTAACGCCGGCGGCAGTCGGTGGCGGCAAGGACTGTTTAGATCTCAATGAATCAGCTTGCGAAGGGTCGCCAGGTTGACCACGTTCATGTCGATCGTCGTCCCGTCCCCGGCTTCTTCGGTTGGCGGCGTCTCCAGGTGGGCGCCCATCGCCGCCCACCGCGGGTCATTGACGAAGTTAGCGAACCCGGCCAGGCCAATTTCACCCTGGCCGATATGGGCGTGGCGATCCTTACCCTCGCCAAGACCATGTTTGCTGTCATTCAAGTGAAAACAGCGGATCAGGCCGAGGCCAACCAGCCGGTCGAACTCGCCCATCGTCGCCGCGTAGGCCTCCGGCGCGCGGATGTCATAGCCGGCGCTGAAGGCATGGCAGGTGTCGAAGCACACTCCCAAGCGCCTGTCTTTTCCCGCCTTTTCCAGGATCGTCGCCAGGTGCTCGAACCGGCCGCCTAAATTGGTGCCCTGACCGGCCATGTTTTCCAGGCAGATAACGGTATTGGGCGCGGAACCGGCCGTCTCATCCAGCAACCGCCTGACCGCCCGCGCGATGGCGGCCAACCCCGTCCCCTCGTCGCTTTCCATATACGAACCAGGGTGAAAGGTCAGCAAGTCAATGCCCAGCGCCGCGGCGCGCTCTACCTCGTCTTTTAGCGCCGCGAATGACTTCTCCCATAATGCCGGATCGGGCGAGGCGACGTTAATGAGATAGCTGGCATGGACTGCCACCGGGTAAAGTTCCGGGTGATCAGTCGCGGCTTGTTTATAGGCCGCGATCTCGTCTTCGGTCAGTGGCTTGGCCGCCCATTGCCGGTTGCTTTTTGTGAAGATGAGAAATGAGTCGCAGGTGGCTTCCTTCGCCCGGGGGAAGGCTTTGTACGCGCCGCCGGCCGTGCTGATATGAGCGCCTAGTCGCATAGGGTATTACCTCATTTGTGATCTCATGCCCACCGCGCATGAACCGCGCAATTGACAAAGTCAATTGATGGTTGCGCGGCGAGCCCGCGCCTTTCCCGGCGATCCGGGGGCTTAAGTTTCATAGCTCTCGCCTGGCCGTTCAGCTGTCAGATAGCCTACCGGCTCCAGGCCGTTGAGCGTATATACGCCGTCTCCATAAACCCGCCAGACGGGGGCGCCGGCCAGATCGACGATACGGTCGTTCTGCAGCCGACCTGTTGGTTCCCCCTCAAGCGTGTAGAGCGTGTTGCCGATTAAATAACCAAACTGCTCTCCCTTTGGACTAACCAGACCGCGCATGGCATGCCTCCCCTGGTGGTTTTCATGTGCCAGGCACTTCCTAAACTGCCTGGCGCATGGAAACCGGTCAATAGCTATGGGACTACAAAGGTCGCCACTACTTCGCCACCGGCGTTCCACAATGTCAGCGTTTCGCCGCTCCGCCACAATGGCTCCGAAAGACCCCAGAACAGGTCGGTGGCGGTGTCACTACCCGTCCGGGTATGGACCAATACGCCGGCGCCTTCGCCGAAGATCACCATTCGTCCGAAGGTGTAGACATTGCGATCTTCGTCACGAATTGTCCAGCCTTCCAGCGATTGCTCGCTCGTCCCGCCATTGATGATCTCGATGGCTTCCGTCTCTAACGATCCCGGATCGACCACTCCGGCCACCTCCACCCGGCCTTCGCCGGCCACAGCCGCCGGTTCGGTCGGAATGGGCGAGGGCAGAGCGGCAACCTCTTCAGCCGGAGCGGGGACGGTCGGCGTCGGAATACCACCAACCGGGATCGTCAGTTGCTGGCCAACACTGATCAGATTGGGATCGACTAGGCCGTTAACGACCATGATGTCGTCAATGGTCACGTCATAGCGCTGGCTGATGATCCCGAGCGTTTCACCCGTCTGGACGGTATGAACGACCGGCTGGGTTTCCTCAGCCGCGGCGGTCTCTTCAGGTGGCGATGCCCCCGATGGCGGCTCAGCGATGACCGGCGTCGGCAGGCCCAAGGCTCCCATCACGGTCGGTGTGGGAACCTCAGCCACCGGTTGGTTGTCGCGCCTGTCCCACCAGAAAAGCAGGCTCAGGACGACTGCGGCGGAAACGACGATGTTTATAAACAGGAACGGTAGCATTTGGCGGAACGACATAACACTATTTTACCGCTTTCCGGCTAGTTTGGGGAGATGTGGCGGTGAGTGGCAGGTGACAGGTGCAGGACAAGGATGGCCTTTGGCCATCAAGAATCGCTGTTTGTCCCCATTGATCGCCACAAGCGCAATACTTCGGCGGCGGTCTCGGCGACGGCTTCAACTCCGGCGATCAGGGTGTGGACGCGAATCCCCAACGATTCGTATTCGCGGGCGCAGGCGCGGCCGAAGGCCAGGATGCCCGCCTGCCCGGCGTTGAACGCCGCCCGTCCCGGCTCGTCTGATTCCGGCCGGGCGATCGTGATGATCACGCCGCCTGGTTGGCCGGTAAGCCGGTTTTGATCATCCATGACCCGGCCGACGAGCTGGCTCATGAGGAAGACCCCTTTCAGGTTCACTTCAAGGCAGCGCATCCACTCCCATTCATCCAGCTTGAGAATCGAGACAGCCGGTTCGATGGTCGTGGCGTTGACCAGGATATCAACCCGTTCCCATTCGGCTCGTGTCGTTTCGACGATATTGACGCATTGGAACTTATTGGAGACATCAGCGGTGATGTCGATAGCCTGGCCGCCCGATTGGCGAATCTCGGCCGCCAGCCGGGCGATGCGGTCGGGGTTGAGGTCATTGAGGGCTACCCGCGCCCCGGCGGCGGCCAATGCGCGGGCAATGGCCGCGCCGGTCGGTTGCCCCGCGCCGGTGACGATGGCGACTCTGCCGGAGAGATCGTGATTCATGCGGCGATCATAGCAGGTTCAGGAAGTTCCCGACAGACAATTTCACTGCATTCATATTCGGTTTAACAGGCTTTCCGCTTCGGCGATATAATGCCTGTTGCCGATTTCCTGGAACACCACCAGGGCTTCTTCCAGGTAAGCGCGGGCAGACGCCTCGTCGCCGTGCTGGCGGGCATAACGACCCAGCATCATCAGCGTTTGTCCCAGGCTGTGGATATGGCCGGTCGCTCGCTGGTAGACACCGGCCTCGCGGGCGAGTTCGGCCGCGCGGGCGATGTCGCCGTCGCCCAAAGCCATGTAGGCGGCGTTACTGAGGAAGATAGCCAGCAAAAAAGGATCGCCGAGGCGCCGGCCGCGGTCGAGGGCCTCGGCCATCACGGCGTTGCCTTCGTCGCCATCGCCCATCAACTGGTAAACCCGACCCATCTGACCGAGTACAAACACGCTTCCCCATTCATCACCCATCTCCTGGAAGATCGCCAGGCTGCGGCGCTGCCATTGGAGTGCGTCGGCATTGTGTCCTTCGTGGAACGCGACCATTCCTAGTGCATTGTTGATATGGGCTGCAAGTTCCAGGTCCGTTTGGTCACTCGCCTGCCAGGCGTGCAGAGCCGCGAGCTGATGATCCCGAGCTGTGGCATAGTCCCCACCCATCCAGACCATATGTCCGGCCACAAACCGGAGTGCCGCTTCACCTGCCGGCGAGCGCCCTGATTGAACCAAAGCCCGCGCCGCCCACTCCTGGCCCTCGCGTACCCGGCTGCGTGCCCGCCAGTACCAGTGTAGATCGAACATCATCCGGGCCAGCCGGTCGGCGTCACGGGGCGATTCCAGACCCCAATGCAACGCCAGGTGGATGTTATCCTGTTCCAGGTCCAGTTGTGCCAGCACGGCTAATTGTTCGGGACCGCGCATGCGTGGTAGTTCGCCGGCCAATAATTTCTCGTAGTAGTCGAAATGTCGCCGGCGCGCATCAGCCGCCGCGCTGGAAACACCCAACTGCTCCAGACCATATTGGCGCAACAATTCGTGGATGCGATAGCGGCCGGTCTCGCGCTCGAGGGTCATCAGGAAGTGACCGGTCAGTTGCGCCAGCGTGGCCAGAGACGCCCCGGCCACCGTTTCAGCCGCTGTTCGCGTGAAACCACCACGAAAGATACATAAGCGGGCGAACACTGCCTGGGTCTCCTGGTCCAACCGTACCCAGGTGCTGGCCCATACGGCATCCAGGCTGCGATGGCGATCCGGGAAATCAACCAGGTCGCCGGCCAACAAACCCAGGTCGCGCTGTAACTCAATCGCGATTTCGCCGGTAGTCAAAGTTTCCACCCAGCCGGCCGCCAATTCCAGGGCCAGGGGCATTCCCTCAACCATCCGGCAGATACCCGCCAGCGCGTCCCACTCGCTTTCACGAGCCACAAACCCCGACCGGACCCGCCGGGCGCGGGCCAGAAAAAGCCGGCCGGCCGGGTATGTTTCCGGGTCGGGCATTTCGCCGGCCGGACACGGCAGCCCGGGTAAAGCCAGTAGGTGCTCACCAGCCAGATTCAACCGTTCGCGTGACGTGACAAGAAAGCAAACACCTGTCGATTGCCGCAACCACTCATGCACCGCCGCGGCCGCGCCTTCAATTTGCTCGACATTATCCAGGATCAACAGGCAGTCACGTACCCGCAAATATTCGGCCAGCTGCCGGACGAGAGGCTGCGGGTCACGGTTCCTTTGGTCAGGCTCAAAACCCAGGGTAGCGGCGATGGTGCCGGCCATATCAGCGGCGGTGGATGCGGCTGCCAGATCGATGAAGAAGATACCGTGTGGGAAGCGATGAGGGCCGCGCTCGCGCAGGGTCTCACCCACGGCCAGCGCCAATCGGGTTTTTCCGATGCCGCCCGGTCCGGCGATGGTCACCAGGCGAGCATCGGGTCGTTCAAGCAAGGCCAGCGCGGTTCGTAACTCGGCTTCACGACCGACCAATGGGGTAGTTGGCGAAGGGATGGAATCACGCAGCCGATGAAAGATCGGCTGCTGCGGCGGGCCAAGGGTATCAACCGGTCTTTCACCGCGCGCCGAGGCGATAAAAGCATCATGATCCCCGACCGGAATCGCCAGCGCCTGCGCCAGAAGTTCGGCCATCTGGGGTGAAGGTCGCCGTTCATCGGCTTCGATCTTCTTGAGGGTAATCAGTGCACAGCCGACGCGCTCGGCCAGTTCGCGCTGTGTCAGGTCCAGCGCCTTGCGCCGCCGTCGCACCCAGTAGCCAAACGAATAAATAGTCTCCACGCCTGCGTCCGTCGCTGGTCTGATACGAAAGTATACCGCGGCCAGTATACCTCATTGTATGCCAAAGGCTTACCGGAGGTATGAGGCATCATGCTTGAATAGGTCTATCGATAATAACCAACGAGAGAGGACGACATGAGCAGCAATTACGAGTGGCAAAAACAATATACGAAACAACGCATCGGTGACGCTCAACGACTGGCAGAAGCCCACCGTGCGGCCAGAGCGGCCGATCAGAAAAAAGGACTGGGATTATTGGCGGCCCTTCGCGCGGTGTTGGCCCGCGTGGTTCCTCGCCGGCGTCGTGATATACCAGTCATGAACGTACCGGAACGGCGGCAAACACCGGCCGGCTGAACCGGCTCATCATCTAGGCTCCTACCGAGCCGGATGCGCAATAAAAAACCGGGGCCTACATAAGACCCCGGTTTTTTATTGTTGCTTTTCCTGAAGAGAATCACTGATCCTGCGCGAGTGACAGCAGGTATAGCGGGGGGTTATCGTGATCCATCCCTTCGCGATACTGGAAGCCGTTCACCCAGCGCGGCTCGAAGCGGAAATTAGAACGCTGGGCCAGGATGATCGTTGGCACCATTTCGTGAAAAAGCTGTTGCAGTTCAAAGTAGACCTGCTCGCGTTCAGCCGGGTCGTTGGAGGCGATGCCGGCCTGGACTAAGTTCGTGAACTGCTCCCGCAACTCAGGTGGCATGTTCTGCAACGCTCCATAGGAACCGATCGTGTAGGGTTGGGCCCAGAAGTGGGGGTCGTGAACATCCTCAAACCAGCCGCTGAACGATGCAGGTATCTGGCCGCCCTCCAATCCGCCAAAGAAGAGCGGGAATGGCTGGCCCAGGAGTTCCACCCGGTACTTCTCGTTGACGGCGAGCAGTCCGCTTTGCAGGATAGCCGCGGCCGAACTGCCGCCCGGAAGACCCTCCGGATACACGAATGTGAAGCGAAAGCCTTCGTCGGGCAAGACCCCGCCCCAGGCTTCGGCCAGATAGCCAGCGCAGGCATCCGGATCATAGTCATGCTGCCGGCCCTCCTCGTTGTAACCCAGCATGCCCCAAATCAGCGGGCCGTTGTTGCGCCGGCCTTTGCCTCCTTGGACTTCATCGATGTAGGTGTCATAATCGAAGCAAGTCGCGAAGGCCC
>Ga0114939_10002506_pt1 | contig 13538 bp, 7 predicted proteins | sample AshMeaCrysSpring_FD_87196 | JGI IMG/M metagenome (GOLD analysis project Ga0114939, IMG submission 87196) | Groundwater microbial communities from Big Spring, Nevada to study Microbial Dark Matter (Phase II) - Ash Meadows Crystal Spring | ecosystem: Environmental > Aquatic > Deep subsurface >... | reverse complement strand
GTGGGCAACGTTTGACTATACGCTCAAGATGGGTGACGGTGGTGAGGTCTTTTATGAGTCTACGGAACTCTGCACCGCCGTTCTGGCGAAGAGAGGGCATGATTGGAAAATCGTTCATGAACACTGCTCCTCGCCCACAAAGGAAGAACCACCCGCTGAGGCTGAATAAGCGCCGAACAGTGGGTTGCAGCGGATGGATGCGAACGTCGTCCCTCTGACAGATACGCAAGAGGCGACGGGACTATCGCCGCGTTACGACGCCGACTTGCGCACAGGAGGCCGCTACCGGACATCGGCTACAAAATGGCGAGAGCGGTCGGCAGACGAATTGACCGAACGGAACGAACAGGTCATTCAGGGTGGCCCAGTGGCGTCGCGGGAGAAACTGGCGCAACGCCTGTTCACTGTCGTCCGGCGTCTTGGTCTCGATCCAACCGAGGCGGTTGCAGATGCGATGAACATGGGTATCGACGCAGATACCGGGCTGACGATAGGCAACGGTCACCACCAGATTCGCCGTCTTTCGACCGACGCCGGGAAGAGTCAACAGTGTTTCGAGCGACCAGGGCACCCGGCCGTTATATCGATCGAGCAACTCCCGGCAGAGGAACCGGAGGTTTTTCGCCTTGTTGCGATAGAAGGCGGCGGGATAGATCGCCTGCTCGATCTGTCGGACGGAAAGCGCCGCCATCGCCTGCGGTGTTTTGGCGAGGCGGAAGAGACGGGCGGACGCCGCGGCGGTCGTGGCATCCCGTGTGCGGAGGCTGATAAGACAGGAAACGAGGATGCAAAACGGATCGCGCGTCTCTTCGGCAATGACGCCAACCACCGGCATCGGATAGCGCGCGATTTCCTTCCGAATCGCGGAGAGGACCCGCGAAACCCCAGCCGGCACGTGACGAGGCCGACCCCGAATCCTATCCACTGGAGGTGATGATTAACTCGGCGGGCGATTCGGTCATCCGCACCTGGTCGCCCTGCACGGCGACTATTTCAGCAAATCCGCGCTCCTTTCCACTCGACACGAGCCGCATCCGCTCATTCAGTCCGGCCAGAAACGGAACGAACTCGGTGAGCGGCCGATTCTTTTTGAGGAAGGTCTCCAGCCGCCTCCAGAGTTTCGGCCAGATCGGTGGGATCGTCGCGAGATCGGCGCTGGTACGAACGGTAACGCCGACGTGCGTCGCATCGGTCGGCCAGTTGCCGAGCGGTCGTTGCGCAACGATGCCGATTACCTCTGCCAGCGCGGTTCGCGTTTGCGCGTCGAGGGTGTTGTAAAAGAGGGGATAAGCGTAGCCCGTCTGGGCCTGCCGGTAGTTTACCGAGTCTCGCAACATCGTCGCATCCAACGAAACCTGCGCGCCGTCTTTGCGGTGGCTGTAGCCAGCGAAGACAAAGCAGACGGGGCGCTTACTTACGAATTTGTTGGTGAGAATGTAGCCCGGCGGCGTCGGCCGACCTGTTTCGTGAAAACCGATGAGGTTGAGCATACTCTCCTTTGCCAGCGTGGAGAGCGGCGTGATGGCTCTCTTCTCGAGGGCATCGATTCCTTCGAAGCGGAGCTGCACGCTGCTTCCGATCTTATTCGGATGACCGGGGATTCGATCCCAGAGTGTGGGATCGTCGGCCTGGAAACGGACGGAGTCGCCGTCCGGCTGTCCTGTTTTTGGTTTAAAACTTCCTTTGATCAGTGTGAACTTCAAAGTGACCTCCTGATTATGGTGGTGGTGAACGGATCGAGACGTTGATCGGTAGCAGTATAGCACTCTGGAAAAGACGTGCAACTATCGTACAGAAAGGTCCAGAGCGGCGCTTTCCGTAGCCGTTTTCAGCATGCAGATGACCTCTACAGAGGCGCCTAGAGCCCCGGCCATCTTGATGCTATACTCCCGTCTTGTGAGAATGGACTTTTTACCTGGATGGACCCTGCTTCAGCGCTGCCGGCGGGGCGTGCAAGATGGGGAGATTCACGGACTCTACGGTGTTTTGGAGGAGAAAAGATGAAATGGACAATTCACATGGTGGTGTTGTTGAGTTTACTGGTACCGCCCGTTCTATTGTGGGCGGAAACGCCGAAAGCGGTGCCGGAAGCGAAGAAGATAGAAAAGACCAATGATGGTACCGGGCAAGAGGTCGTCACGCCGACCGGGTTGAAATATGTCGATCACGTCATCGGAACCGGCGCGACGCCGAAAAAGGGAGAGCGGGTGAGTGTCCACTACACGGGACGGTTAATGGATGGGAAGAAGTTCGACAGCTCGGTTGACCGGGGGCAACCATTCCAATTTCGGATCGGCGTAGGACAGGTCATCCGGGGGTGGGACGAGGGGATCGCCACGATGAAGGTCGGCGGAAAACGGACACTCACCATCCCCCCAGATCTCGGTTACGGCGCGACCGGTTTCCCTGGTGCCATTCCACCCAACGCCACGCTGGTTTTTGACGTCGAGCTTCTCGGCGTCCAGTGATCATCCCACAATACTCCTCATCACGCCACCAGCCCTTTCCACGAAACGTTGAGGGCAGGTTCTACGAGAGTTTCTCGGGGTGTAGCGCAGCTTGGTAGCGCACCTGCTTTGGGAGCAGGGAGTCGGAGGTTCAAATCCTCTCACCCCGACCCTCTTTATTCCCGCAAACCGGTCGCGGCAACGCCGATGAGTTGACGATACTTGTCAGGTCATGTTAAGCTACTACATTTGAAGTGGTTCGTGATCAGACCGGCCATTTCCGAAGGATGATCCCCACGTTACCTTCTATTCTTCTAAGCATCAGCATTATAGCATTATCTAATGCATGAGATTAATGTATTTACTAATGTATAAGCATTAGTGGTCAAGGCGGAGGGCATGAAAAGAGCTGAAAAGCAAAGTGCGATTGACCGATTGCAGGGGAAGTTTGTCCGATCTCGTCTCGCAGTCGTCGCCGGGTTTTCCGGGATGAACGTTGCAGAGATGCAGGAGGTGAAAAGTCGCCTGCGGGCGGCCTCTGGCGAGTTTAAGGTGGTGAAAAATACACTCGCGGCCCGTGCGGTTGTCGGCACCCCTGTTGCGGGACTTCGTCCTCAGTTCAAGGGTCAGACGGCGATCGCCTTTGGGTATGGCGATCCCGTCGTGGCGGCACAGGCGATCCAGCAGATTTCGGAAAAACAGAAAAGGTTGAAAATCACAGCGGGCGTGATGGAAGGGCAGGTCATCGATCTGCAGGCGCTCTCTCGCATCGCCGATCTCCCGCCCCGCACGGTCCTCTACGCACAGTTAGTCAGCCGGATGCAATCCCCCCTCTTCAACCTCGCCGGTGGGCTTCAGGCCATTGTCGGCAAGTGGGTTCGTACCCTGGCGGCCGTTTACGAGAAGCGGAGCGCCACGTCATGACCGGGCGATCTGTCCGGCGGTGAACGTGCGGGACTGGAAATAGCGTGTTGTCCGGCCGTTCGCGTTATTTCACTCCATTCCTCAAACCTTATCGGAGAATGAACCATGTCGAATGCAGTCGCAGAGATAAGCAATGAGCAGATTTTAGCTGCCGTGGAGAGGATGCCGGTTCTCCAGTTGGCGGAGCTGGTTAAATTGATGGAGGCGCGTTTCGGTGTCAGCGCGGCGGCCGTCGCCGTTGCGGCGGCGCCGGTCGGCGCTTCCGCTGCGGCGGCGCCGGCCGCCGTCGAGGAGAAGACCGCGTTTGACGTGGTTCTCACCCAAGTCGGCGACAAGAAAATCCAGGTCATCAAGGTCGTCCGCGAGCTGACCAGCCTCGGCCTCAAAGAGGCCAAGGATTTGGTAGAGGGGGCTCCGAAGGTGGTCAAGTCCGGCGTGAGCAAGGAAGAGGCCGACTCGATGAAAAAGAAACTCGAAGAGTCCGGTGCGACTGTAGAGATCAAGTAACGCCCCTGTCTTGGTCACGCCCCTGTCTTGCGAAGGGCGTGTGTCGGCTTATGACCAGCGCCGACGCGCCGTTTAGCCATACCTGTCTGCATCTTTCGTCTAACGTGGCCCGAGGCGATGCCTCCGGTGTCGTTTCCATCCGCGGCAGGTCGCGGGTTTTCTCCTGTCGTCGCCCATTCGTTGTCGTCTGTCTCGAGTTCGTCTTGGAGGAGGTCACATGGTTTCAAACGGAACGGCCAGGATTCGGAAGAGCTTTTCGAAACGCGAAGTCCATCTGAAAATTCCGAACCTCATTCAACTTCAGCGCGAGTCCTACGAGCGTTTTTTGCAGCGGTATGTGGCGCCCTCCGAGCGGGAGGATGTCGGTTTGCAGGCCGCCTTCACCAGCGTCTTTCCGATTTCTGATAGCAACGACGGCGCGATGCTGGAGTTTATCGACTACACAATCGGCGTTCCGAAATACGATGTCCACGAATGCCTGGAACGGGGGATGACCTATGCGGCGCCGTTGAAGATACGCGTTCGATTGGTCATCTGGGAGAGAGGCGAGAAGTCGGAAGCCAAAAGAGTTCAGGATATTCGCGAGCAAGAGGTCTACCTCGGTGATCTTCCGGTCATGACGGACAGCGGTGCTTTTCTCATCAACGGTATCGAGCGGGTCGTCGTCAGCCAGCTGCAGCGGTCGCCGGGCGCCACCTTCTCACACGACAAGGGGAAGGTCCATCCGAGCGGCAAGGTCCTTTACTCCGCCCGGATTATTCCCTATCGCGGCTCCTGGCTTGACTTCGAGTTTGACGTCAAAGACGTTCTCTACGTTCGGATTGACCGGAAGCGGAAACTGTTGGCGACCACATTTCTCAAGGCGTTTCTCCGCGAGGAGGGATCGGGAAACAATGTGCGATACGTCGTCTCCTCGCGGCAAGGTGAGGTCTCGGGAAACAGCACTGACGAAGTAATCCTCAAATTGTTCTACCCGGTCGAAGAGGTCAGGGTCGCAGGAAGGGGATTCCGGCGGATGCTCGACCCAGAAATCCATGGCGGCCTGAAAGTGGCGACCGACCTGCTCGATAAAGATGCGCGCGCCTTCCTGGCGAAGGAGGGGGGACGATTGAGCCGCGCGGTCGTTCGCAAGATGCGCGCGGCGGGTATCCAAGAGATTCCCTACCCGCGGGAAGAACTGGTCGGGAAGGTGGTCATCAAGGATGTGCTTCACCCCGAAACGGGCGAGGTTTTGTTGGAGGTGAACCATGTCCTCACCCTGGAGTGTCTCGACCGGATCATCGAGGCGGGGATTGACCGGTTCAGCGTTCTTTATATCGATCAGGTGACCTTTCTCCCGATCATTCGTGACACCTTGGCGCTCGAAGCGGTCAACTCGCCGGCGGAGGCGATGGTTCATATCTTCCGGCGGATGCGGCCGGGGGAGACGCCGACGGTGGCGACCGCCCAATCGCTCTTCGACGGCCTCTTTTTCCAGTCCAAACGTTACGATCTTTCACCGGTCGGCCGACTGAAGCTCAACAAGACACTGAAATTGGACCTGCCGATGAGTCAGCGGACGCTCACCGCACAGGATGTGATCGAGGTGACGCGTCATCTCGTTGCGCTGCGTACCGAACATGGCGATGTTGAAGATATTGACCATCTTGGCAATCGGCGGATTCGGTCGGTCGGCGAATTGCTCGAGAACCAGTTTCGGGTCGGGCTGGCCCGGATGGAGCGAACCATCAAAGAGCGGATGAGCCTGCTCGACTTCGAGACCGTCCTACCCCATGACCTCATCAACGCCAAGCCGGTGATGTCGGTGCTGAAGGAGTTTTTTGCTGGGAGCCAGCTGTCGCAGTTTATGGATCAGACCAACCCGCTCGCCGAGATTACCCACAAGCGGCGTCTGTCGGCCCTGGGGCCGGGCGGTCTCACGCGCGAGCGGGCCGGGTTCGAGGTGCGCGACGTCCATGTCAGCCACTACGGCCGTATCTGCCCGATCGAGACACCGGAGGGGCCCAACATCGGCCTCATCACATCGCTCGCCACCTACGCGCGGGTGAACGAATACGGCTTTATCGAGTCGCCCTATCGAAAGGTGGAAAATGGACGGGTGCTGGATCAAGTGGAGTACCTCTCGGCCATCGATGGAGATCGACAGGTGATTGCGCAGGCGAGTACGCCCCTCAATGCGGAAGGTCGGATTTCGGCCGACAATGTTTCGGCGCGCCGGGAGGGTGAGTTCGTTACCGTATCGCCGTCACAGGCAGAGTATATGGATGTTTCGCCGACGCAGATCGTCTCTGTGGCAACGGCCCTCATTCCGTTTCTGGAGCATGACGACGCCAACCGGGCGTTGATGGGCTCCAACATGCAGCGGCAGGCCGTTCCGCTCATCTGCTCCGAGGCCCCTTGGGTCGGAACCGGCATGGAGGCGGTGGTGGCACGTGACTCTGGCTATGCCCTCCTCTGTCGTCGGGCCGGCGTGGTCGAAAGTGTCGATGCCAGCCGAATCGCCATTCGTACCCATGTTCCCCGCAAAGTGAAGAGCCCAAAAGGGTCGAAGGCGACCGAGATCGATGCCGCCATCGACATCTACCGGCTTGCCAAGTTTCAGCGCTCGAACCAAGCGACCTGTATCAACCAGAAGCCGGTCGTCAACGTCGGGCAGCAGGTGGCGGAGGGCGATCTGTTGGCCGATGGCCCCGCCATCGATCAGGGGGAGTTGGCGCTAGGGAGAAACGTTCTGGTGGCCTTCATGCCCTGGTGTGGCTACAACTTTGAAGATGCCATCGTCCTGTCGGAGCGGCTGGTTCGGGACGATGTTTTTACCTCGATCCATATCGAAGAGTTCATTTTGGAGGCCCGTGATACCAAGCTTGGCCGCGAGGAGGTGACCCGCGATATTCCGAACATCGGCGAAGACCTCCTGTCGAAGCTCGACGAATCGGGCATTGTCTGGATCGGTGCGGATGTGAAACCGGGCGATATCCTGGTGGGAAAGGTGACGCCGAAGGGTGAGACCCAGCTCACGCCGGAAGAGAAGTTGCTCCGGGCGATCTTCGGCGAGAAGGCGGGCGATGTCAAAGATGCCTCGCTGTATGTCCCCCCGGGCATCGAAGGGACCGTGGTCGATGTGAAAATCTTCGCCCGGAAGGGGGGCGATACAGACGAACGGATGGCCCCGATCGACAACGAAGACATCGCGCGGCTTCACCGCGATCATCAGGACGAGATTCGGATTATCCATGAAGAGAAGAACAAAAAGATTCGGAAGATTCTGCTGGGCAATCTGATCGGGAACGATATTGTCGATATGACAACGGGGGATATTCTTCTCAAGAAGAAGAAAAAGATGACCCAGGAGGTTCTCGACCGTCTGACCGACGAGATGTTGCGTAACGTGGTCCTCAATGACCGAGCAGAGCAGGAGAAGGTCGACCGGATCGAGGCCTTTGCCAAGGAGCAGATCGACATCCTTCAGATGAACTACGACGAACGGGTGGGGCGGCTCAAGCGGGGCGACGAGCTGCCGCCGGGTGTTGTCAAGATGGTCAAGGTCTTTGTCGCCATGAAGCGGAAAATTCAAGTGGGCGACAAGATGGCCGGTCGTCACGGCAACAAGGGGGTCGTCTCGGTCATCCTGCCCGAAGAGGACATGCCGTGTCTTGCCGATGGCACGCCGGTCGATGTCGTTCTCAATCCGCTGAGCGTCCCCTCTCGAATGAACGTCGGACAGATTCTGGAAGTGCATCTCGGCTGGGCGGCACAGAAACTCGGCGTCCATGTCTCCACCCCTGTTTTCGACGGCGCCAACGAGGCGGCGGTCAAGGAGATGTTGGCAGAAGCGGGGTTGCCTACCCGAGGACAGACGACCCTTTATGATGGCAGGACCGGCGAGCCGTTCGATCGGCCGGTAACCGTCGGTTATATCTACCTGATGAAGCTCCATCACTTGGTCGACGACAAGATTCATGCCCGCTCCATTGGCCCCTACTCGCTGGTCACACAGCAACCGCTGGGAGGCAAGGCGCAGTTTGGCGGACAGCGGCTTGGAGAGATGGAGGTCTGGGCGCTTCAGGCGTATGGCGCCGCGTCGATCCTGCAGGAATTCCTGACGGTCAAGTCGGACGATGTGGCTGGTCGCTCCCGTCTCTACGAAATGGTGGTCAAGGGACAATGTTTCCTGGAAACGGGTCTTCCCGAATCGTTCAACGTCTTGATCAAGGAGCTCCAGAGCTTGGCGCTTGATGGGGAGTTGATTAAAAAACGCGATGAGATGTCCGTGGCGCCTGCTCCTCCGGCTGTCCCCGTTTCGCTTCCTCTTGAAACCCAGATGGCAGCGCTGGCGGATTGATCCCCATGGCTCTAGGAAACCCCTCATAAGGTAAAACAGCCAAATGAGTAAGTATTTACGAGGGAAAATACGCAGAAGGTCTAAGCACACGATTGTGAAGTGCTTCTGCCTCGACATGGATGCGACAGCTCATGCATGAATGGAGGCAGATCCTAGCCCAGTACCCTAGAACTCAAAGAAAAGTGGTTTCCTAGACCCCCCACGTTTGTAGCGAGCCTGTCGAACCCCGCAGAGAATCGGGATGCAGTTGCGCCCGTGGGTTTTTACGGGAGAACAAACCGACCCAAGGCGGGCTGGAGCCTGCACTACAGTGACGGTAAGACAACAATCCAAGACGTCATCGAAAAGGCCAGAAGGGAGGAATGATGGGTACGGCGGTGCACGAAACGACGGCGGAGATCGAGAAGATTTACAGCCTCTTTGATAAGCCGAAAGGTCTGACTTCGTTCGATGCCATTCGGATTCGACTCGCGTCACCGGAGAAGATTCGGTCGTGGTCGTACGGCGAGGTTAAAAAGCCGGAGACGATCAACTACCGGTCGTTCAAGCCGGAGCGCGATGGGCTGTTTTGCGCGCGGATCTTTGGACCAACGAAAGATTGGGAGTGCAACTGTGGAAAATACAAGCGGATGAAGCACCGCGGGATCGTCTGCGACCGCTGTGGCGTGGAGGTCATCCAGTCTAAGGTGCGGCGCGAGCGGATGGGGCATATCGAACTTGCCGCGCCCGTGACGCATATCTGGTTTCTCAAAGGGGTGCCGAGCCGCATCGGCGCGTTCTTAGACCTGACCATCCGGCAGATGGAGCGGGTTCTCTATTTCGAAGACTACATCGTGATCGATCCGAAAGAGACCCCTCTGAAGCCGCTGGAGTTGATTTCGGAGGAGCGGTATCGGGAGTTGACAAAGACGTATGGTCCGGACGCCTTCCACGCCGAGATGGGGGCACAGGCGCTCCTGACGCTTCTGAAGGCGGTCGACCTGGATAAGATGTGTCAGGAGTTGCGCCAGAAGATTTCCGAATCAACCTCCGCTGCTGTGAAGAAAAAATTGACAAAACGGCTTCGGGTGGTGGAGCTGTTTCGCAATTCGGGGAATCGTCCCGAGTGGATGATCATGAGCGTCCTTCCTGTGCTGCCACCGGAGCTGCGGCCGTTGGTGCCGCTCGATGGCGGGCGCTTCGCCACATCCGACCTCAACGACCTCTATCGCCGGGTGATCAATCGCAACAACCGGCTGAAGCGACTCATCGAACTGAATACCCCATCGATCATCATTCGCAACGAAAACCGGATGCTGCAAGAGGCGGTTGACGCCCTGTTTGATAATGGTCGTCGCGGCCGGGCGATCCGGGGGACAAACAAACGTCCGCTCAAATCGCTTTCGGACATGCTCAAGGGAAAGCAGGGGCGCTTCCGGCAAAACCTGCTCGGCAAACGGGTCGACTATTCGGGTCGCTCCGTGATCGTCGTCGGGCCGGAGTTGAAGCTCCACCAGTGCGGCCTGCCGAAAAAGATGGCGATCGAACTGTTTAAGCCGTTCATCTTTCAAAAACTGGAGGCGCGTGGGCATGTCGTTACCGTCAAGAGCGCCAAGAAGATGGTGGAAAAGGAGCGACCGGAGGTCTGGGATATTCTCGACGAGGTGGTTCGGGAGCATCCGGTGTTGCTCAATCGTGCCCCGACATTACACCGTCTTGGCATTCAGGCGTTCGATGCCGTGTTGGTGGAAGGGAAGGCGATTCGGCTTCATCCGCTGGTCTGCGGTGTTTTCAACGCCGACTTTGATGGCGATCAGATGGCCGTTCACATTCCAGTCACCATCGAGGCGCAGATTGAGGCGCGGGTGCTGATGATGTCGATCAACAACATCCTTTCTCCGGCGAACGGCCGTCCCGTCATGGTGCCGACGCAAGACATTGTGCTTGGTTGTTACTGGCTGACCAAAGAGCGGGCGGGCGTCAAGGGGCATGGAAAAATCTTCTCCGACCCGAAAGAAGTCCGGATCGCCTACGATCTTTCCGAGGTGGATGTGCATGCCAAGATTCAGGTCCGCATCGACGGGAAACGGGTCGAGACGACGGTGGGTCGGGTCCTCTTCGGCGAGGTTCTCCCGGAGGGCATTCCCTTTGAGACCGTCAATCAGGTCATGAATAAAAAAGAACTCGGTAAATTGGTGGAGCGTGTCTTCCGCGAGGCCGGCTCGAAAGAGACCATTTTTTTGCTCGACCGGATCAAGGAGATCGGTTACGCCTACGCCACCCGTGCCGGCATTTCGATCTGTGTCGACGACATGCACATCCCGACGGGTAAAGAGGCAATGATTAAAAAGGCACAACGGGAGGTCGGCGAGATCGAAACGCAGTATGCCGAAGGTCTGATTACCGATGGCGAGCGATACAACAAGGTCGTCGATATCTGGGCGCATCTTGGCGAGCAGGTGGCCGGCGAGATGATGAAACAGATGGCGCAGGAAGAGGAGAGCGTTCGACAGGGAAGCAAGAAGAGCCAGTTCAACTCGATCTATATGATGGCCGATTCGGGCGCCCGCGGCAGCGCCCAGCAGATTCGGCAGCTCGGCGGAATGCGTGGATTGATGGCAAAGCCGTCCGGAGAGATCATCGAAACGCCGATTACGGCCAACTTCCGCGAGGGGTTGACCGTCGCGCAGTATTTTATTTCTACCCACGGTGCGCGAAAGGGGTTGGCCGACACGGCGCTCAAAACTGCGAACTCCGGCTATCTTACGCGGCGGCTGGTCGATGTGGCGCAAGATGTCATCATTACCGATTTCAATTGCAAAACGCCCGACAGCATCGCCGTCAGCGCGCTGGTCGAGGGGGGCGAGGTGGTGCAAGTCTTAGAAGAGCGCATTCTGGGACGGGTAGCGGCCGAGGATATTCGCGACCCGCTGACGAAAGAGTTGATCTGTGCCGCGGACGAGGAGATCGATGAGTCGAAAACCCGCGCGATCGTCGAGGCCGGGATCGACCAAGTGCGTATCCGGTCGGTCTTGGTCTGCCAAATGCAGCGTGGCGTTTGTGCGAAGTGCTACGGACGCGATCTGTCGAAGGGGCGGCTCGTCGAGATCGGCGAGGCGGTTGGGATCATCGCCGCGCAGTCGATCGGGGAACCCGGAACGCAGTTAACGATGCGGACGTTTCACATTGGCGGTACCGCGAGCAAGGTGATCGAGCGAACGGTCATCGAAGCGAAAAACACCGGGATACTGAAATATATCAACCTCAACACGGTGAAGAACCAGGAGGGAGAGCGGATCGCCATGAACCGAAACGGCCGCGTCGCAATCTACGACACTGTTGGGCGTGAAAAAGAGCGCTACTCGGTCGTCTATGGGGCCAAAATCGCCTTAAAGGATGGCGCGGCGGTGACCGCGGGGCAGAAAATTTTGGAATGGGACCCGTATTCTTATCCTGTTCTCACAGAGGTGGAGGGGAGGGTCGCCTTCGGCGACCTCATCGAGGGACAGACGATTCGTGAAGAGGTCGATGATGTTACCGGGCTGTCGCGACGGGTGGTGCTCGATTCGCCTTCGGCGACCTTGCGGCCGCGTATCTCGATTAAGGACGCTTCAGGAAAGACGGCGAAGATCGGGACTTCCCAGAACGTCGCCCGTTATGTTTTGCCTGCAGGTGCCCACATCGTGGTGGAACGTGGCCAGAGGGTGGTCCCAGGTGATGTGTTGGCCAAGATCCCACGTGAGACGACAAAGACGAAAGACATCACTGGCGGTCTGCCGCGGGTCGTCGAACTCTTCGAGGCGCGCAAGCCGAAGGAGCATGCGGTCATCTCCGAGATTGACGGTACTGTCGAATATGGCGGTTTCGTCAAGGGGATGCAGAAGGTGTCGGTGCGCAATGAACAGGGACGGGTTCGCGACTACATGATTCCGAAGGGAAAGCATGTCAATGTCCATGAGGGCGATTGGGTCCATGTCGGCGAACCGCTCATGGACGGTGCGGCCAATCCCCACGACATTCTCGATGTCCTCGGCCCGCAGGCGCTTCAGCAGTATCTGGTGAACGAAGTGCAGCAGGTCTATCGCCTCCAGGGGGTCTCGATCAACGACAAACATATCGAGATCATCGTTCGCCAGATGCTCAAAAAGGTGAGGGTTGAAGATTCGGGCGATACCGACCTCCTCCTTGGCGCGCAGATCGACCGGTCACGCTTCATTCAGGAAAACGATCTCATCATGGCAAAGGGTGGACGTCCGGCCATCGGCAAGCCGATCCTCCTCGGTATCACCCGCGCGTCGCTTTCGACCGACAGTTTTATCTCCGCCGCCTCGTTCCAGGAAACGACGCGTGTCTTGACGGAGGCCGCCATCAGCGGTCGGACCGACGATTTGCTGGGGTTGAAGGAAAATGTCATCGTCGGACGGCTGATTCCTGCCGGCACGGGTTTTCCCTACTACCGTGACGTCTATGTTCGGCCGACCCCTGACCCCGTGGCGGTGGCGGACAATCCTGCCGTATCTCCGACCGACGAGGCCGCACTCTCTTCTGCCAACAGATAGGCGTTTGGACCCTTCTGCGTGTCATCTCCATCAGGGTAAATCGTGCTTCACCCCGAAGCTTCCTCCGGCCGGAACGATGTTCTCACCTCCCCTCGTTTTATCCCCGAGGGGCCGCCTTGACCTATAGCGGTTTTCACTTGTGTTCATCGTGGAATACCGGACGGGTTGTCTATTGTTCACCCAAAGAGCGGCACATCGTCGGTAAGAGAGATACGGTTTCAATCGAGAGGGACAACCCGAATAGCCGTTATCCTCTTGCCCGTATGGCGACGAGGTGCGCGAAGGTCGTTTCGCATTGCGAGAACATGTTGAATACATCTCTTAACTTTGGATCAAGCTCACAATACCTGGACCTTCCGCCTTTACCCAAAGAGGGCATGACCCATCTTCAGGTGAATACTTTTGAAAATTTAACGGACTTTCCAAAGAGACGCTCGACTCGTAATCCGAGAATGCAAATGACGACGGAGAAAATCGCGTCCGAGACTCAACGATGAGTGACGATATATGCCCGTTAGAAGAAAAGCGCTGTCTTGGAACATTCCTTGAAGCCGACGTCATATCCACAAAGGTGCAATCTGGAGTGGCCCGATATACCGATTGAACAGGGTCAGATACATTGAGAAATCCAATCCGGTAGACTGGGGCCTCAGAAAGGAGGTTTCAGATGCAGATGATTGGGTTTCCACGGTGCCTCCTCCGAGCCGCTTCCCTGAAGGTGGCTGGACTGTCTCCCCAGGCAAGACGCCGTCTTGAGGCCTTGGAGGTGTGGCGACAAAG
>Ga0114939_10002505_pt1 | contig 13540 bp, 13 predicted proteins | sample AshMeaCrysSpring_FD_87196 | JGI IMG/M metagenome (GOLD analysis project Ga0114939, IMG submission 87196) | Groundwater microbial communities from Big Spring, Nevada to study Microbial Dark Matter (Phase II) - Ash Meadows Crystal Spring | ecosystem: Environmental > Aquatic > Deep subsurface >... | reverse complement strand
CCCGCGCCGGTCGCGCCCGCGGCGCCGCCGAGCGTGCCGCCGCCGGCGAGGCCGACGACGACCGCCGCCATGCCGACTGCGCCGAGGATGCGATCGAGTCCGTCGGCGAGCGTTTGCGCGACGTGCAGCCAGTATTCGTAGTCGTTGTCCAACTCGCCGGCGGCGCGCTTCGCGGTCGCGTCGGTCAGGGCCGCGGACTCCGCGGACCAGTCCCACAGCATGAACTGGCTGCGGAGGATCTCGACCGCCAGCGGCCACCACTGCGCGGGGAGCTGCGCGAGCTGGCTCGCCATCGCGTCCATGACGCGCGCGAACGGCTCGCCGTGTTCGCGCAGCCAGCCAAGCCGGGCTTCCGCTTCCGCCGCGGCGTATGCGGGAACGCGCGCGACGAGGGGCTGCAGCTGTGCCCGCAGCGACTCGAGATGCGGCTCGGGGTCGGCGAGGACGGCGAAGATGCGATCGAGCGTGCGAGCATCGAGACCCAGAAGATCCTCGACGCCCTCGCTGGTCGTCAGCGCGCGCATCAGCATCGGCCCGAGCACCGGCGCGTCGCGCAGTCGCTTCAGCAATGCGATGGCATCGGCAGGACTCGGCGCCATCGCGGCGGCCGGGTCGACGTCGAGCACCGACCAGACCGAATCCGGCACGAGAGAAGCGGCGCGCGACTGCAGCGAATCGAGCCACGACTGCCGCTGGACCGGCGCGGGCCACGCGGGCGTCGCGCCCGCGGCGCCCGGTGCGCTCTGCTGCACGACGTGCGCGAGCTCGTGCGCGAGCAGGCGCCGGCCCTGCGGCGCATCGGGCCGATACTGGCCCTCGGCGAAGAAGACGTGCCGACCGAGCGTGAACGCGCGCGCGTCGAGCGATTTCGCAGCGGCCGCCGCGGCCGGTCCTGCGTGCACGCGCACGTTCGAAAAATCGTGCGCGAGGCGGCTCTCGTAGAACGCACGCGTCGGGCGGTCGAGCGCCTGTCCCGGCGCCGCGAGTGCGGCTTCGATCGTTTCCGCCGGAACGGGAACGCCTCGCACCGCATGCGCCTGCAGCGGCGTGAGATTGCGCTCGCGTGAGTGCGTCACCCGCCCGCCGCGGGCGATGCGATCGGCGATGTGGTCCGCCTCGCGCTCGTAGCGGTCGCCGGACGTGCCGAGCGCGAGCTGCGCCTGGACGCCAACGAGCCGCTTGCGCCGGCAGTCGCTGCAGGGCCCGGCGAGCGCGGCGGTGCGCTGTGCGCAACCGCACTTGGCGCCGGGCTCCCGACGTTGCGGGCGGGTGTCCTTGGCTACGCTTGCAGAGCGGGCGAGGGCCTTGCCGGTCATGGGCGGCTCCCCGTCACGATCGATTGCGCCGCCTGCGCGCCGAGGGTCTTCGGCGCGGCGGCTGCCGCGACGCGGATCGGCGCGACGCTCAGGCGCTCGACGTTGCCGAGCGCAATCAGGTTGTCCGCACCGTGCGATTTGCCGAGCAGTCGCGCGAGCTCCGATTGCAGCGCCCCGGCGACGTCGCGCTGCGCGGCGTGGCCGATGCCCTTCAGCGCCAGGCGATCAATGTGCACGACGACGCGCCTCACACCCACCCCCGCGTCTCGCTGTCGGTGAGCATGCGCTCGCGCTTGGCAGCCTCGGCGTGCGCCGCGCCCAGCAGGTGCGCCATGCCGACCGGCTCGCCGGCGTCGGCCGCGCGGAAGGCGGCGTTGAGCGCGATGTTGCGGATGCTGCCGCCGGCGACGTGCAGCCGCGCGAGCTTCACGAAATCGAGGCCGCGCGTCGGCGTCGCGGCCGGGAAGACGCGGCGCCAGATCGCCTGGCGCTCGGCGGCGTCGGGGAAGGGGAAGTGCACGACGAAGCGCAGGCGGCGCTGGAACGCCGGGTCGAGCGCGGCCTTCTGGTTGCTGGTGAGGATCGCAAGCCCCCGGTAGGCCTCCATGCGCTGCAGGAGGTAGCTCACCTCGATGTTCGCGTAGCGGTCGTGGCTGTCCTTCACCTCGCTCCGCTTCCCGAAGAGCGCGTCGGCTTCGTCAAAGAGCAGCACTGCACCGCTGTCCTCCGCGCCGTCGAAGACGCGCGCGAGGTTCTTCTCCGTCTCGCCGATGTACTTGCTGACGACCGCGGAGAGGTCGATGCGGAAGAGCTGCAGGCCGAGCGCATTCGAGAGCACCTCGGCGGCCATGGTCTTGCCGGTCCCGCTCTCGCCGGCGAAGAGCACCGAGAGCCCGAGCCCGCGGCTCCCCTTCGCGGCGAAGCCCCATTGCTCGTACACCGTGAGCCGATGCCGCGCGTGCCCGGCGATCTCCCGCAGGCGCTCCATCTGCGCGGCGGGCAGCACGAGGTCGTCCCAGCACGCCTGGGAATCGATGCGCTGCGCGAGCCCCTCCAGCCGTACGCGCTCGATCTGGCGGCACGCTTCATGAAGTGCGTCGTCGATCGCGCCGGAACGCGAGGCGGCGACCGCGCGCCCGGTGCGCGTGATCTCGCGCGCGCTCAACCGGAACTGCGCGGCGAGGGCTTGCACCGCGGCATCGGCCCCGGCCGCTGCAGCGCCGAGCGCTTCGGCCCACAGCCGGTGCTGCTCGGCGCGCGGCGGCTTGTCGATGCGGTGCCGGATCACGGTGCGCTCGAGCGTGGTCGGCTCACCCGTGGCGAGCACGACGAGCCCGTGCACGCGCTCGACGAGCCGCCGCGCGGCGGCGCACGGCGCCGCGTCGTTGCATTCGACCAGGAGCGCGGCCTCGAGCAGCACGGCCTCGCGCTCCCAGAGCGCAGCGAGCGCCTCGACATCGTGCGCGGCGGCCGGCACTTCGTCGCAGCCGATGGCGTACACCGCGAGGCCGAAGCCTGCGGCCACCGTCGCGGCCACGTCCTGCTTGCCGTGCGGATCGTCGCCCGCGAGCTCGACCACCGGCAGCGGCGGTTCGCCGTCACGCAGCGCGGCGGCGACCGCGTCCGCGGCGCGCCGATGCGCGTCGGCGATCGCGGCCGCGGGCGCGATCCGCCGGACGAGCGGCTGCAGGCGCGCATCGAGGTAGTCCACGCCGGCGAGAAAGTGCAACACCCGCTCGTCGAGCCGCAGGCGCGCGGTCACCAGCCCGCCGTCGTCGCCGGCATCGAGGATGCGCCAGCGCCGCAGCGGCCGGACCGGCGTGAGCGCGCTCCAGTGTGCCTCCGGAAGCACGGCGAGCGCGAGGCCGAAGCTCGCCTGCGCGCGGCGCGAGGGCAGCGCCGCCGCGCACAGTTCGCCGAGCTCCGCATCCATTTCGACGCCTGCGGCGAGCAGGAGGACGTCGCGTTCGAACGCGCTCAGCCCGAAGCGGTCGGCGACACGGTCGATCGCCGCCGGGGCCGGCATTGCAGCGCGCAGCACGTCGGTCTCCGCCTGCGCGGCGGCGGCCTCGTCGCCGCGCAGCAGGCACTTGATGCGCGCGAGCTCGGCGACCAGCAGGCGCTGGTTGGCCTCGGTCCAGTCGACGACGGTCTGGGGCGCGTTCACTGGATGTCGATCCGTTGCGGCAGGAACGCGGGCGGCGTCGCCGCGCGGTCGATGATCGGGCTCTCGATGCCGTCGACGCGGAGCCGCGCAAGGTGATCGCCGACCGGTGCGTCCGGGATCACGAAATCGAGCGACGTCACGGGCGGGGTAAAGGGCTCCGGCGCGAAGGCCTGCTGGCCGAGGATCAGCGTCGCGTCCTGGCCGGCGCGGAGCGCGGGATGGAAATCGACGGTGAACGTCGCCGTGCCGCCGACGCGCGTGACGAGCATCGGCAGGCCGGTGATATGCGGGGCGAGGGTCATCGCGAGGCGGTTCGTCTCGCGGGGGTCGGTCTCGCCCGAGCGCACCAGCCGCGCGCCTACGCGATAGACGCCCACCGGGAAGTCGGCGGCGTCCGCGGTCGGGATCGTAAAGGCGAAGCTTAATTCTGCGGTGCCGTTGGGCACCGCGATCGCTTCCTCGATCCCGAAGCGGTCGTTGGCGAGCAGCGCTTCGCGGCTCGTGCCCGCAAGACGGTGGCCCTCGAGCGCGATCGGCTCGCCGAGACGCGCGACCGGCTGCCCGGCGTTCGGTACCACTCGATCGAGGATCGGTACTGGCGGCAGCAGGTCCGGCCGGACCATCACGCCGCGGTCGCGGCCGGTCGCGGAATCGCGCTCCCCGCGGCTCAGCACGGGCAGCGCGGAACGTGCCGGCTGCGCCGCCTCGATGAGCACCACGCTCGCCATGTAGGCCGCGGTCGGACGGAAGTGCGTCTGCAGCGCGGTCCAGAGCTTCGACACCTCCTCGGTGCTGAGGTACTCCGGCGTCAGCTTGATCAGCTCGATCTGCCGCTCGAGGCCCGCGTCGGCGAGCGCGCGCAGCGCCGGCGGCAGCGACGTGCCCGTGCCCGGCGACGGATTGAGCGCCGTCTGGATCGCGCTCCGCGTCAGCACCGGCGTCTCGTGCAGGAGCTGCATCGCGTAGCCGAGCAGGATCTCGGCGTGGAGATCGCCGCCCGTGTACGCGCTCAGCAGGTAGTGGAGGTCGAGCGCGAGCGGTGCGTTGCTGAGGCGCTGCCGGCCGGAGGCGTCGCGAGACGGCAGGCGCTCGTTCCGCCAGCCCAGGTTGGGCGTCACCTGGTGCAGGAAGAGATTGAGCTGCGACGCCTCCGTGCCGTTCGCCGGCACCACGCGATCGGGCGGCAGCACGCTCACGGTCACGGTGCTGCCGAGCACGCCGCTCACGTTGTGGTTTATGAGGCCGTCGTTGAGCAGGTCGCGCAGCACGGCCGTGACGCCGGCGATCGCGAGGGCGGTGCTCATGGGCTCTCCCTCACGCCGAATGCGCGCTCGGGACGATCCCCCTGGGGCGGCCTCGCGGCGCTCATCGGCGCTCCGTTCCGCGGCGCGTGAGGTACTCCTCCAGCGACTGCGGCTTCCGGGAGCCCGATGGCTCGCGCCGCGGGCGCGGCGCCTCCTGGACGGCGGTGAGCTCGATGCGCCCGATGGTCACGTGCACCTCGGTGACGTCCTCCGCGACGGCAGCCGATGCACGGGCGCGCAGAGCACCGGCACCGGCCGGCCGGAAAAGCGGCGCGATCGGTTTCGCCGGCGCGCGCCCGGCCACCGCAAAGGCTTGCTGCGGCAGCAACGGTTCGAAGGCGGCGACGCGGTCGCGGGGGCGCGGGTCGCTGGCCGCCTCGGGCTCGAGCACCGGCTGCGAAGCGGTTACGGAGGGTGCCGGTGCGCTTCGCACCGCGGCGGGTGCCGTCGGCGGCTGCGCCGCCGCGTCCAGGCGATCCTCGCCTTTGGATGCCGGCGTGGCGCCGTGGAGCGGAGCCGCGAAGCTCTCGTCGACCTCGGACATTGGGGGGCGGACCACTGTCGCGGGCAGCACCGCTGCCGAGGAGCGGTGCTCGCCAGACGGCGGCAAAGCGGTCGGCACGGCAGGTTGCGATGGAAGCAGGAGCGGCGCGGGGTCGGCGCGCGTGTCCCAGCCGACGATCGGCCGCACCGCCGGCACGGTGCCGACGGCGCGAGCCGCGAGCCGCATCAGGAGACCGGTCATGCCGAGCAGAGCTCGAGATACGCGGCGCGGCGCTGGGGGCTCAGCCCGAGCACCTCGCGCTCGGTCCAGCCGTACGCACGCGCGAGCCGGTCGACGTCGGCGATGACGGCGCGCGCGCGCGCGGTCACTTCCGTCCACAGGAAGGCGCCGAGGTCGAGGCTCGCGGGCCACGCGTGGCCGCACGCGTCGCATGTCACGTCGAGAGCGACGTCGGCGGCCGGGTCGAGCGCTTCCAGGCGTCGCTCGATCTCTTCGAGCGACGCATCGCAGTCGCCTACCGCCGCGCAGCGACGCGCGAGCGCGAGGGCCGCAGCCGCGGGGTTGGCCTCGCCGGCGACGGCCGCGAGATCGCGCATCGTCGGGGCACGCAGGAGGTCGTCCGCGTCGGCGCCGACGGCCGCGGGCGTCGCGAGCCCGGCGGCGAGCGCGTCGGCGTCAAGCGCCATCTCGAGCGCGGCCCCACACCGCTCACACGACACCCGCGCCCCGAGGTGCGGACCGAAGCTCGCGCGTCGCACTTCGAGGAGCGCGCGGTTCACCTCGCCGAGCGGCAGGTCCGCGAGCCGCGCCGGCGGCACGTCGGCGCGCGCCGCAGCGCAGAGCACGAGCGCGCGATCGAGCGGGTGGAGCGGCGCACCGCGCTCCCAGAGCGCGACGAGCGCCGCGTCGTCCAGCGCGCGCATCACTGTGGCGGTTCGCTGAACTGCGGCTCGGCCGGCTCGACGACGTCGTAGTCGCGTTCCCAGCCCTCGTTCTCGAGCTTGATGGTCTGGATCGCGATCGCGTTCGCGTTGGCGTCGAGGTCGGGCAGCGCCTGGAACTCAGACACCCAGCATCGATACACCTTGTAGGCGAGGACGAGCTGGCCCGCCTCGTTGTAGACCTCGATGATGATGTCCTTGCGGAAGGTCTTGAGGGAGACCTCGGCGCCGAGCCCCGAGCCGTAGTTCCACACCGAGTTGGCCCATTTCTCGAACTCGGTGTCGTGGGTGACGCCGCGCTCGAGCGTGATCGCCTCGTACTTGGTGCGCCCGGGCGACTTGCGCGAGGAGGAGGGGTCGCCGCCCTCGCGGTGCTCGATCATCTCGGTGGAGCGCTTGAGGGCGCCGACCTTCGAGACGCCGGCGACGTAGCGGCCGTCCCACTTCACCCGGAACTTGAAGTTCTTGTACGGATCGAAGCGCTGCGCGTTGACGCTGAACTGGGCCATGTGACGGTTCTCCTCAGGCTTCGACCTGTCCGGCCATCTGCTGGATGCGGATGACGACGAACTCGGCGGGCTTGAGCGGCGCGAAGCCGACGTGGATGTTCACGATCCCGAGGTTGATGTCGTTCTGCGTCGTCGTCTCGCTGTCGCACTTCACGAAATACGCCTCGCGCGGCGAGCGGCCCTGGAAGGCACCCTGGCGGAAGAGGTTCTGCATGAAGGCGCCCACGTTCAGCCGGATCTGCGCCCACAGCGGCTCGTCGTTCGGCTCGAACACCACCCACTGCGTGCCGCGGTAAAGGCTCTCCTCGATGAAGAGCGTGAGCCGCCGCACCGGCACGTACTTCCACTCCGAGCCGCGGTCGTTGTCGCCGTGCAGCGTCCGCGCGCCCCACACGACGGTGCCGAACACCGGCAGCGTGCGCAGGCAGTTGATGGCGCGGGGATTGAGCTGCCCGTTCTCGCGGTCGCTCATCGTGATGACCAGCCCGGAGGCGCCGTTCAGACTCGCCTCGCTCCCGGCCGGCGCCTTCCAGACCCCGCGCGTGCCGTCGGTGCGCGCGTAGATGCCCGCGACGAAGCCGCACGGCGGGAACGCGCGCAGCGCGTTCTGCTGCAGCGGATCGGGTGCGCGGACCCACGGGAAGTAGAGGGCGGAGTGGGTCGCGTTCGTGCCGGTGATGTCGAGGGTGGTGAGCGCCGCGGGCATGTTGGCGACGGTCTCGTCCTCCGGGCCGTCGACAATGAGGAATGCGCGCCGCTCCGCGCAGCGCGCCTGCATCTCCTCGATCGTGTTCCCGTCCGCAAGCCCGGGGATGCACAGGATGTTGAAGAGGTCGATCGCCTCCGTCGGTGTGCCCACGCCGAAGAGGCCCGTCAGCGCGGTGAGGAAGTCGGGGTCCGTGGGCGCGAGCACGGTGCCGTCGGCGCCCGCCTGCGTCGCGCCGAGATCGACGGTCTGGACGCCTGCGGGAAGGTTGGTGTTCGGTGCGTCGACGGTGATGAAGTTGGAGCGGCCGTTGACCACCGCGGCCACGAAGCGCGCGTCGTCGCTCGCCATGGAGAGGTTCTCGAACGACTCCACGATCGCGCCGTTCGCCGGCGTGTGCAGGATATCGATGCGGAACCGCGTCGCGTCGTCGGCGCGCGGCGTGAGGCGCACCTGGTAGGCGTCCGACCAGCCGCCCGGGGAGCTCGCGCTTATCGCGAGGTCGCCGATCGCCGACGTGGCGGTCACCGCGTCGTCGTCTGCGATGCGCAGGACGTACGCGTCGGCGCCGCCGTTGCTGTAGAAGTGCCGGACGGCGTACCCGAGCAGCGCGCGCGAGTCGAGGCCGGTCGGGTCCCCGCTTCCGTAGACGCGGACGAAGTCGGCAAAGCTCGCGAGACGTACCGCGCGGTCCGTCGGTCCGCGTGCCGCCCAGCCGATGAAGAGCGCGATCGAGGTCGCCACGCCCGTGATGGTGCGCACGCCGCTCGGCACCTCCTCGATGTAGACGCCCGGGTAAGTCAGCACCGGCATGGCGGCTCCTTCATGGTCAAGTGATCAGCTCCGGAGAACGGTTCTCGCGGACAGAAGCGGGCTTCGCCCAAGGTGAAACCGCGCGCTCACGGCACCGCCGCGTAGAGGACGCGCCCGTCCGGCAGCCGCCGGCGAGAGACGCTCCCCATCCGCACGAGGTGCTCGAGCGCACGCTCGACGTCGGCGAGGGCGTACGCGCCGCCGTCGGAGAGCCACCAGCGCTGGATCCCTTCCGCCGTGTCCGCGGCGTCGGGATGCCGTTCGAGATGGGCAAGGACCTCGGCTGCAAGCGCACGGGTCGTGTCGTCGTTCATGCCTGGGTGCGCGAAGGACGCACGCGGCTGCCGCTCGCAACCGTCGTGCCACCATGCCGGTGCGAAGGAATTCATGCGGCTACGCGCGCCAAGCAAGTCGCGGCGGCGGCAGCGCCCGTGGCGCGCGCGACCCGGGTGAGGCGCGGAGGCCACACCCCGATCGGCGCGGCGCGGGCTACGAGCGATCCCGGAAAGCGAAAGCGGCGGCGGCGTCAGCGTCGCAGCGGAACGCCGCACCGCTCATCCCGTGTTTGCGGATGAGCTTGCTCAGGCGACTGCGCTCCTTGCCAGCGAGACGCGCGGCGAGACTCACGTTGCCGTGCGCGCGCTCGAGGAGCTCGGCGAGATAAGCGCGCTCGAACGCTGCGACGGCGCGTGCCTTCGCGGCGCTGAACGTGTCCACGGTCAGGGATGGCCCGTCGACGCCGGCGTGCGCCGGGTGCGGGTCGTCGTCGCACCGGGGCGCGCCCCGCAAGGCGAGCTCCGGGCCGTCCGCGAGGAGGAACTCGCGATGCATCAGGTTCTCGAGCTCGCGCACGTTGCCGGGCCACGCGTGCGTGCGCAGGAACGCGGCTGCGCTCGCATGGAGCCGCGGCGCCGGCCGGCCGTACTGCCGCGCGAGGCGGTCGAGGAAGGCCTCGGCCAGCAGGACCGCGTCATCGCCGCGGCACCGGAGCGGCGGCAGCTCGAGCACGAGCACGTTGAGCCGGAACAGCAGGTCGTGGCGATACAGACCCTTCGCGGCGAGCGCGTCGAGGGGGGCATTCGTGGAGCCGACGACGCGGACGTCGGCGCCGCGCACCACGCGGCCTCCGACGGGCCGGTACTCCTGGTCCTGGAGGAAGCGCAGCAGCGCGACCTGCCCGCGCGGGCTGAGCGCTTCGAGCTCGTCGAGGAACAGCGTGCCGGCGCGGGCCTGCGCCACCAGCCCTTCGCGGTTCTCGCGTGCGTCGGTGAATGCGCCGCGCACGTGGCCGAAGAGCTCGCTCTCGACCAAAGCTTCGGGAATCGCGCCGCAGTTGACGGGAATGAACGGCCCGCCGCGGCGGTCGCTCAGGTAGTGGACGGCACGCGCGAAAAGCTCCTTGCCGGTCCCGGTCTCGCCCTGCACGAGCACCGGTGCCTGGCACGGGGCAAGGCGCTGGACGAGACGGCGCGCGGCGAGGAACGCCGGCGAGTCGCCGATGAGGTTGAGACGGGCGAACGCGTCGTCGATCGCGTCGGCGGGGCGGCGGAAAGTTGCTGCGCCCCCCCGGTCCTCATGCTCTGCCACGGTGCCTCCGGAACTCGTGTTGTTGTTCGGTTTTACCGTGTGTTCCCCAGGCGCTCCGACTGCGTCGCGCGCCTGTGCTCCCCGCGCGATGAAATTACCATCAGGCGCGGCAAACCGAAACGGAAGCGACGGCCTAGTCCGACCGGCCTGTCGACGGGCAGGCGTCGTGCTGCTGCGACGACTGCGGCGCGTTGCGCCGCATCATCTCGGAGGCGCCGGTGGGTCAGCGCGACAGGGCCTACCCCGCCTCCCTCCTGTCGCAACGGACGCCTGCGCCCGTGCCGTGACGTCGAACACGGGGAGTGGCACGTCCTCGGAGAGTTCGCGAACGGTTCGCGACTTCGGGCGCTCGTCAGGACCGGCGGCGAGGACGAAGCGGTCGCCGAGCCCGGGTGGGAGCTTCCCTCCAAGATCATGCGGCCGCGACTGTGCGGGGCCCCACGATCAAGCGCATCGCCGAAGGTGGACGCGGGGTGGCCTGAAAAGTCGTGTAGGCGCTTCGGTTCCGACCCTGACATCCAGTTCGGAGAGCAGCCGTCCTGAACGGCGAGCCGCCGACCTTCGCGAGGCGAGACGCGCGCGGCGGCGACATCCGAGGATTGCAGAGAAGGGTCGCGGCCGATTGGTCCCGGTCGCCGCGCGAGTAGGACTCTCGGCGTCAACGGCACCCTCAACCTGAGCGTGCTCGAGGGCTGGTGGGCGGAAGCCCATGATGGCACCAACGGGTGGGCGATCGACGGAACCGAGCAGGCCGACCACACGTAGCAGGACGACCGTGACGCAGCCGCCTTCTACGACCTGCTCGAAAAGGAGATCATCCCCCTCTATTACCATCGTGCCGCGGACGGCGTGCCCCACGGCTGGGTCGGGCGCATGAAGGCTTCGCTGCGGACCCACAGGACCGCGCTCGTCATGGTCGACGAGTACTTGCAAAGGATCCAATCCGCGCGATGGGTGTCCCTTCGGCTCCATGCATACCCGGTGGAAGGTCGATCTCTTGCTTGCGGCAACCCGGGGCTTGGCGGCATCCGTTGGCGGTGATCGCCGAGTGGTGGAGCGCGCGGGTCCGGGTCGAGCCCTCAATGCGATCGTCCCGCATCGACTTGAAGTGTCCATGCTAGTGTGCACGGCGTGCGTCGCACTCGAGTGCTCGCAGATCAAGACTCGGCAGTTCCCCTGGCAAACGCCCGGATGGCGAAACTGGTAGACGCAAGGGACTTAAAATCCCTCGGCTTCGGCCATGCGGGTTCGAGCCCCGCTCCGGGCACTTCGTCGTGCGCGCGCTTCGCCATGCTGCTCCGCGCACTGGCGCCAATGCTCACGCAATGGCTCGCGGTCGCCACGTTCGCTGCGAGCAGTACAGCAGCCGCCTCGACGATCTCGATCCGAACCGATGTGAATCCGGGGACGCTGCAGGCAGGCGACTCCCTGACCTTCACGTTCGCCGTCGACTGGATCGCACCGCCGAGCGGTTACCAGTGGGAGTCACTCAACGTGAAGAGCTTCCAGATCACGTTCGGTACCCAGGTCGAGTCGGTGTTCACCGGCTGCGAGAACGTTTCGGGACTGTCGCCGCAGGTGTTCCCGCCACCCGAGTTCGCTAGCGGCTTCGGTTGCGCGGCGTGGACGTGGGTGCCATACGCGCCGCAGCCGACGAGCGGCTTGCGAGGCGATCTCTTCAAGGTGACGGCGCGCTTCACGCAGCCGGGCGTCTACACAGCTACGCTCACCGCGCCTGCGGCGAGTTTCTTCAGGGGCAAGGAAGTGCTCGCGCAGCCGCTCGTGGTCAGTCCCGCGCGGATCGTCATCACCGTCGGCGAGCGGCGTTAGCGGCAGGCGGCACGACCCGGTCAGGCGGTCGTGCCGGGACGTGGCGGAAGCGCCGTGGCGGTCGCCACGCCGCCCATGTGGATCGGATCGCGCGGAGGCGCGCGGCGTCGCCGCGTGCGCCGAGCGGCCGCGTTCAGCGCGTCGGCGTCACGACCGGTGGCGTCGGATCGACGAGCGGCTGGTAGCCGCCCGGGCCCGCCGCGGCGCCCGGACGGTTCGCAGGCAGGTTGTTGAGCACGCACTCGATCGCCGGGGCGTTGTCCGCGCCGAGGAAGTTGGTCGACACGCCCAAGCGGTACTGCGCCGGCGTGATGCGACCGTAATACAGGCGCGATGTGAGGTCGATGAACGTCGCGTTGTTCACCAGGTTCTGGATCTGCGACGTCCCCACCGTGGCGAAGGGGCACACGTCCTGTAGCTTGTAGAGGAAGGCGTTGTCGCCGGACCTCATGTCCATCGAGTCCGGGGCGCATCCGGCAAGGGCAGCCACGGCCGCGCCGGCCGCCAGCGTTCGAAATAGCATGATGTTGGTTCTCCCTAGAGTCGGTGTCCTGCGGGCGCCGCTAGCGGCCGTAGGCGTCGGGATAATAGTCCCAGTCGACGCCCGTCTCGATGCTCTGCAGCCTGCCCGTCGCCGGATCGAAGTATAGAGAGGCTTCGCGATAGGCGCGTACCTGCGCGCGGTCGGTGTAGTCGTAGGTCCACACCTCGCGGCCGAAGCGGTCCCGGCGCTCGATGTTCTCCGCCGGTCCGAGCTTCGCCTGCACCTCTGCCGTGGTGTCGCCGATCTTGACCTGCGCGAGGTTGGCCGCATCGAGCTTGCGCAGCGACGTCGTGCCTCCGCATGCGGTCAATGCGGCGCACGTGGCGCTCGCCGCCGCTCCGCGCAGGAGCAGGCGCCGGCCCGGGCAGGCGGGCTTCATCTCGAACCGAACGCTAGCGCGAAGCGGCAGCGAAACAGCTCGTCGAGCCGATCTGGCACACGACGATGTACGTGCGCCGCTGGCCGCAGCCTTCAACGCCGACCGTGTACTCCGCGCGCTCCATGCCGCCCCACACCATCGGCTGCAGCAGGTTCTGCGACAGCATCATCCCCTGCGCCTGCGGGCATCCCATCTCGAAACGTCCGCGATTGGTTGCGACCTGTACCGCGTTGCCCTGGTCGCCCGCGAGCATCTGCTGGTCGCTCTGGCAGCCGGCGAGGAGGGTGGCGGCAAGCACGGTGAACACGAGCGGCGTTGTCTTCATGGGCATCCTCGAGGTCAGTCAGGCTTAGGTACGTTCCCCGGCGCTGCGGCGAGCACGCATGCAGGGTCGTTGAATCGTTGCACTTCGCCTGGGCAACGTCTTGACAGTTCACGACAGCGCCGCACTCCGGGGATCGGCAGATGGGATTTGTCGTGAAGTGACAAGACGGCGAAGCCTCTGCATGGAACGATCCGGCCGCCCGAGAACACGGTGGGCGAGGAAGCGCGTTTCCCGCCCTCTCGCCGGAGAATGCGAGTGAACGCACGAACACCGACGCCAGCACTCGACGAGGCCGCGGCACCGTCCGGCGCCGCACGCATGAGCGAACCGAGGCCGATGCAGACGCACGCCACAACCGAGGCGGTGCGTGAGCTGGTGCGATCGGGACGCTGGTCCGGCAACGAGGTGGCGGCGATGCTCGACATGCGCCGCCGCACCTTCAACCGGCGCCTGCAGCGCGAGGGCACCACGTTCCGGAATGCGCTCGCCAAGGTGAGGTACGAGACGGCGTGCGAGCTGTTGCGCGATCCCGCGCGCGACATTCCCGAGGTCGCGCGGCTGCTCGGCTACAGCGGCGCGAGCGCTTTCACGCGCGCCTTCCGCCACTGGTCGGG
>Ga0114939_10002503_pt1 | contig 13543 bp, 14 predicted proteins | sample AshMeaCrysSpring_FD_87196 | JGI IMG/M metagenome (GOLD analysis project Ga0114939, IMG submission 87196) | Groundwater microbial communities from Big Spring, Nevada to study Microbial Dark Matter (Phase II) - Ash Meadows Crystal Spring | ecosystem: Environmental > Aquatic > Deep subsurface >... | reverse complement strand
TTTAAATGGGGCTATTAACATATTTTTAAATTCCCTGGTTATCCAGGGCGGTCTAGGCTAACAGACAGTATTTTCACAGATTAGTCCTGATTATTCAGGATTAATCAGAAAAAGTTAGCACATATCGAGCAAACAAGCAAAGCTAAATTGAATACAATAAAACTAGACTTACAACAAGTAGCCTTTGGAATTGTGCATAACCCAAAGCCTTTGATCGTCTGCTTAGAAGAAATAGATCAAACTTATCGCGAGCTAGAATCACTACTAAAAAATAAATCTGTACTGTCACTAAGTTATGAAGATGATATTCAGGAAGAGCCAAAACAAGCTTATAAAAAAGTATGTAACTTCATCGGAATTGAACCACAAGACCCAAAAATAGTAAATGCAAAAACTAATCCTTTCCCTATTAGAGAAATAGTGGAAAATTACGAAGAGCTAGAAACAATGTTAAAAGGAACTAAATTTGAATGGATGTTAACTGCGTAAACAACAAGCTTAAAGCAATATTTGGAACAGGTAGGAGTGGTACAACATGGTTAGGCTCAATAGTTGCTAGCCATCCAGAAGTTGCATATCGCTTTGAACCCTTCCATCGTCTTGAGCAAACAAATATCAAAAAAGTTTTAGAAAAAATCCAAGAAAATGATTTTTGTGAAGAAGATGTAGAAAATATTTACAATGCTTTGTTACCAGCTTATCCAGAATTGGATAAACCACCATTTTTTAAAAAAAAATATAAAATGAAGTTTCCATTAGGAAAGTCTCTCATTTGGCCAATGGCACGGAAAAATTCCTTAGCTGCGAAAACTTTTCTTTATTTATACAGCCCCCAAAATGCTCCCATACTGGTGTTCAAAGAAGTAGCTATGGTAGATTTGCTCAACCAACTATTAAAAAAAACTGAAATACCATTAGTTTACATTGTTCGTCATCCCTGTGCAGTAGTATGGTCAATTATGAAAGGTCAAAAAAAATCACTGATGCCCACTGCAAGAAGAACGGTACTTGAGAGCTTACTAACAAAATATGCACCAGAATTAGCAGAAAAATATGGAAATAGGCTAGAAGAACTAAAAATTGCAGAGCAAGAAGCATTACTCTGGCTATTGGATGTAGGGCGATCGCTACGTATTTGTCAAGAGCAAACCAACGGGTTAGTTGTAATCTACGAAGAGCTAGTAGAAAAACCCCTAGAAATATCTCAAAAAGTGTTTGACCATTTTAACCTCAAAATGACCCAAGAAACTGTTATGTTTATTGAACAAAGTACTAATCCCTCAATAGGAACTAAAAACTTAAAAGGTGAGATAGGAATCAATAAATATTTTACAGTATTTCGTGACTCGAAAATTTCGCGAGATCTCTGGCAGGAGGAAATGCCAAAAGAAGAACAAGAGCAAGTGCTGAAAATAGTTCAAGATAGCGAAGCATTTGCCATTGGTAGCCAACATAAATTTTGGTAGAGTATGATTAATATCCCTAAAAAATCAAAAGTGATTGCTTGGGTTGGAATTTTTTTTTTAGTTTAATTTTAATTATTACACTGAAAAATAATAGCTCGCAGATAATAGCAGAAGATGAGCAAATGAAATTATCATTAGGAACCAACCTCAATATAATAGCAGATTGGTCAACGGAAATCCCATTTTTAGATGCTTTTAAATCTTCCAGAAAATGGATGACACAGTGTAAAAAAGGAGAACCTGGTTGTACTGGTTTTTGGCAAACTAATGAATATGAAAAACTAAACTTAGATGAATATGGCTGGGTAAAATCATTACCAGCACCAGAAGAAGAGCCTGGATATACTCAAGTTGGTACATTAATGTTTAGAGGTATAGATGGTAACTATCCTGGAGGAAAGTATTTAGTTTTATACGAAGGAGAAGGTACTATTGAATATGGGTATGATGCCAAAAAAGATAACATAGCTTCTAGTCCTGGAAGAGATGTAATTAATGTCACTCCATCTAATGCTGGTATTTATTTAGCGATAACATCTACTGACCCCAACAAAACAGGTAATTATATTCGCAATATTAATGTTATTAAAGCAGAAGAGGAAACCACTTACGCCGCAGAAATATTTAATCCAGTATTTCTAGAAAAAATAAGAAAATTTAGTACAGTTCGGTTTATGGACTGGATGAAAACCAACAACTCAGAACAAAAAGAATGGGAAAATAGACCAAAAATAGAAACAGTATCTTATGCCGATCAAGGATCACCAATAGAAATAATGGTGGAACTAGCAAATAGACTGGAAGTAGAACCATGGTTTACTATGCCTCATCAAGCAACAGATGAATATATTAAAAACTTTGCTCAGATGGTAAAAGAGAGTTTAAAATATAATTTAAATGTTTATATAGAATATTCTAATGAGGTTTGGAATCCCCAATTTGAACAAGCAAAATGGGTAGAAGAACAAGGAAAAACTGAGTGGAAGCAAAATAGGAAAAATGGTTATAAAGCAAGATTAAATTGGCATGGAAAAAGAACAGTAGAAATGTGTGAAATATGGAAAGAAGTATTTGAGGAAGAAAAAAATAGAATAATCTGTGTTTTAGGCGCTCAAGCAGCTAATTCTTGGACTGTAACTGAAGCTTTAGACTGTCCTTTGTGGGAAAAAAAACCTTGTTATAAACATGGAATAGATGCAGTAGCGATCGCCCCTTATTTTGGCGGTTATATTGGCAGCAAAAAACATGAATCACAAGTAGAAAATTGGACAGTAGAGCAACTTTTCCAAGAAATTAACCAAGGGGGAGTATTAATAGACGGACTCTCAGGAGGTGCTATTAAACAAGCTGTAGAAAATATGAAAAAAAATCTGACAATAGCCAGAAAAAGAAAGCTGCAGTTAATAGCTTATGAAGGAGGTCAACATTTAGCAGGAAAACAAGGAGTAGAAAATAATCAAACTATTACTGACCTTTTTATTACAGCAAATCGCGATCCACAAATGTATAATGTTTACAAAAACTATCTTAATCAATGGAAAAACTTAGGAGGTGGATTATTTATGCACTATTCAGATATAGGAAAACCAAGTAAATGGGGAAGTTGGGGAGCATTAGAAAATGTTTATCAACAAAGCTCACCAAAATATGATGCTTTAATGGACTTTATTGAGTTTATTAACTCAGAAGAAAAAATAACACTTCCTGAAGAATGGTTAGAAAAATAAGAAAATCATGGCTTATAGTAATTCCTTTATAGGTAGTGCGACAGACAAAGGGCGATCGCCCCTTATTCGTAATATAGCAACTTTGAAATTAGTATTAAGACAAGGGGCTTAAGCCTTTAGTATGTAAAACGGTTATACTTGAAAAAGTACTGAGACAAGGGGCTTAAGCCCCTTGCCTATAAGACAATCATCCTTAAGGTAGTGCGACAGACAAGGGGAAGGGCGCTTCTTGTCTGTGAGCCTTTGTCTATTATTCAAGCAAAATTGATAGAGAAATTGCTATAGTATTCGTATAAGAGGAAAAAATAGGTGAAGATATGGGATTATCAACTGAGGTAATTAAAGAGACAATAGGAGAAAATGGAGCGGAATGGGAACCACCAATGCCGCCCACAGATTTAATATTTGATGATGGGGAACCCTTGGAAAGTAACAACCACCGTATTGCAATGAATGCCCTTATTCGGTCAATACTTGTCGCTTTAGCAGACAGGAATGATTATTTTGTCGGGGGCAATATGTTTATTTATTATTCCACTGAACAAGCCAGAAACCGAGATTTTCGCGGGCCAGATTTTTTTGTGGTTTTAAAAGTAGATGGGAATAAAGAGCGCCAGGGATGGGTAGTCTGGGAGGAAAATGGGCGCTATCCCGATGTAATTATTGAACTGATGTCTCCTTCCACAGCAAAAATAGATAAAGGGATCAAAAAAGAGATTTACTCGCAGATTTTCCGCACCTCGGATTACTATGTATTTGACCCCTTTAACCCTCATTCTTTGCAAGGATGGTGTTTAGACTTGAATGCGCAATATCAGGAACTAAAACCTAATGAACAAGGCAGACTCTGGTGTCAACGCTTGGGTTTATGGTTGGGAACTTGGGAAGGAAGTATTGAGGGGAAAGAATCAGTATGGTTACGTTTTTATGACAATGATGGTAATCTGGTTCCTTTACTAGAAGAAGCAGCCCAACAACAAGGTTTGCAAGAGGGTTTGCAACAAGGTTTGCAAGAGGGTTTGCAACAAGGTTTGCAAGAGGGTGTTTGTAGGCAATTGTTACGTTTACTGCGCTCTCGTTTTGGCGAAGTTTCCGAAGAGATTACCAATCGTTTACAGTCTCTGAGTGTGGATCAGTTAGAAAAATTGACAGACTTGGTACTGAATGTAGAATCTTTGGAACAATTTTTAAGCGAAATTCACTAAAATTCAAAAAGATACTGCTATGACTGCTAAATCACCAGAAAAATCAGCAACAAGCAACCTTTCTGCTCTTTATGAGGGAGATTATAATCTCTGGCTAGAAAAAACTGCGCAAATACTACGGGAGGGGAGATTAGATGAGTTAGATCTAGCTAACTTAATGGAAGAAATTGAAGATATGAGTAGGAGTCAGAAAGATGCTTTGGAAAGTAACTTGTGCATTGTATTAATGCACTTACTCAAGTATAAGTATCAACCAGAGAAAAGATCAAACAGTTGGCGCTATACTTTGAGAGAGCATCGCCGCAGAATTATCAAAGCTTTGAAAAATAGCCTCAGTTTAAAGCGTTATTTTGAGGAAGCGTTGACAGAATGCTATGAAGATGGGAGAAAACTAGCTGCAGATGAAACAGGTTTACCACTGGGTAATTTTCCCCCTGAGTGTCCATTTACTCCCGAGCAAATATTAGATTCAGAATATCTACCAGTATGAATAAAATCGGATTAGTGGTAATTGGGAGAAATGAAGGACTTCGCCTGCGTCAATGTCTCAACTCCGCACTAGGTAAAGTAGCGAATATTGTGTATGTAGATTCCAATTCCACAGATGGAAGTGTGGAAATGGCCCGCTCTCTTTCAGTAGATGTAGTTGAACTTGACCTCTCCATCCCCTTTACTGCAGCCCGCGCCAGAAATGAAGGATTTACCCGCCTCCTTCAAGTGAACCCACAAATTCAATACATACAATTTGTAGACGGAGATTGTGAAATTCGTGAAGGATGGTTAGAACGAGCAGTTGAGGAAATGGAAACTAAGCCAGAAGTAGCAGCAGTAGGCGGTCGTTTAAGAGAGCGGTTTCCTGAGCAATCAATCTACAACCAGTTGATGGATATAGAGTGGGATACTCCTGTGGGTGAAGCCAAATATTCTGGAGGTGTGTCAATGATGCGTGTAGTAGCATTAAAGCAAGTGGGGGGTTTTAATCCCACTCTCATCGCTGGGGAAGAACCAGAACTGTGCGTCCGTCTTCGCCAAAAGGGCTGGAAAATTTACCGCATTGACGCAGAAATGGGGTTACATGATGCCGCAATGACAAAATTTAACCAGTGGTGGAAGCGAAATATCCGCGGAGGTCATGCTTATGCTGAAGGAGCGTGGTTACATGGGAAAAGTCCAGAAAAACACTGGGTAAAAGAAAGTCGCAGCATCTGGTTGTGGGGATTAATTGTACCAGTACTAGCATTGATCATGGCATTTCCTACACATGGTTGGAGTTTGTTACTATTTACAGCCTATCCACTCATAACCTACCGAGTATTTAGTAGCCTCAAACAACAAGGACGTAGTTCAAAAGAAGCTTTTTTTTATGCTCTCTCTTGTGTAGTGGGAAAAGTTCCTCAAGTACAAGGTCAACTGAAATTTCATTTGAGCCGTTTATTAGGACAAAAATCAAAATTAATTGAATATAAAACAGTAGAAGTAGAGTAATAGATAAAAATATTCTAGTTAAGGAAAAAAAAGTTACGCAAAAAATCCTATAAGGTACAAAAGACAAGGGGATGGGCGCCCCTTGTCTCCCAGGGCTTGAGTAATTTAGAGTAGAATAATTTTAGTCCCCCCAAAGATAGGCTGAAGATGATTCGATACAATAAACTAAATAAATAGTTATAAGCTAGGCTGGAAAAGCGAATCTAGGTAGTGGAAAGAGAATCTACATTATGGGAAGAGTAGTAGGCATAGACTTAGGGACAACAAACTCAGTGGTAGCAGTAATGGAAGGGGGAAAACCACTGGTAATAGCAAATTCGGAAGGAATGCGGACAACCCCCTCAGTGGTAGGCTTTAATAAAGATGAAGAACTGGTAGTAGGTCAATTAGCTCGCAGACAATCAGTTCTCAATCCACAAAATACTTATTATGGTGTCAAACGCTTTATGGGGCGCAGGTATGATGAACTGCAACCAGAATCAAAGCGCGTAGCCTATACTATTCGCCGCGATGAAACAGGCAATATCAAAATTCGTTGTCCCAGAATGCGTAAAGACTTTGCACCAGAAGAAATATCAGCAATGATCTTGCGCAAACTAGCAGAAGAGGCTAGTCGTTACTTAGGAGAAAAAGTAACAGGAGCAGTAATAACAGTCCCAGCCTATTTTAATGATTCCCAAAGACAAGCCACCAGAGATGCAGGACGCATTGCAGGGTTAGAAGTAATGCGCATACTTAATGAACCAACAGCCGCAGCTTTAGCCTATGGTTTAGATCAAGGCATAAATAAAACTATTCTAGTATTTGACTTGGGTGGCGGAACTTTCGATGTCTCCATCTTGGAAATAGGAGATGCAGTATTTGAAGTGCGCGCAACCAGTGGGGATACCCAGTTAGGGGGAAATGACTTTGATAAAAGAATAGTTGACTGGTTAGCAACCGAGTTTCAAGAAAAAGAAGGAGTAGATTTGAGAAGCGATCGCCAAGCGCTCCAACGTCTCATGGAAGCAGCAGAAAAAGCAAAAATAGAACTCTCAGGAGTCAGCGTAACAGAAATAAACCTCCCCTTCATCACCGCAACTCAAGATGGTCCCAAACACATCGAAACTAAACTAACCCGTGAGAAATTTGAAGAATTATCAGGGGACTTGGTAAGTCGTTTACGTCGTCCCCTCAGAAGAGCGATCGCTGATGCAGGTATTAGCCCAGTACAGATAGATGAAGTAGTACTCGTGGGTGGTGCTACCCGTATGCCAATGGTACAAGGACTGGTGCGAAGTTTTATCGATCGCGAACCAAATCAAAATGTTAACCCAGATGAAGTGGTAGCTGTGGGTGCAGCTATTCAAGCAGGTATACTAGCAGGTGAAGTAAAAGATGTTCTCCTGTTGGATGTCACCCCCCTATCCCTGGGGTTAGAAACCATCGGCGGAGTAATGAAAAAACTCATCCCCCGCAACACCACCATCCCCGTCAGGCGATCGGATATTTTCTCAACCTCAGAAAATAACCAAACTGTAGTAGAAATTCATATCCTCCAAGGGGAACGGGAAATGGCCGCCGATAATAAATCTCTCGGTAGGTTTAAACTTACAGGTATTCCCCCAGCACCAAGAGGAGTCGCTCAAATACAAGTATCCCTGGATATAGATGCAAATGGCATTCTCCAAGTAACAGCCCGCGATAAAACCACAGGAAGAGAACAAAGTATCATTGTTCAAGGAACTTCAACCCTGAGTGAGTATGAAATAAATCGGATCATGGAAGATGCAGCCCAGTTTGCAACACAAGATCGAGAACGTAGGGAAAGAGTAGAAAAACGTAACCGCGCAAGAGCAATGGCAGATCAAGCTCAAAGAAGACTCAAAGAAGTTACGCTAGATTTTGGTAGCCAGTTTACCAGCTATTATCGTCGCAATATAGAAGCCCTGTGTCAGGAAATTTACGATAGCTTAGAAAGAGATGACGAACGCCTGTTAGATCGCGCACAAGCAGATCTCCAAGATGCTCTCTATGAATTAAATCGTGAAGTTCGCCTCCAATACGAAGATCAGGAAGAAGAAGGGATTTTTGAGTCTCTCCGTCGTACTTTTACAGGAAAAGATGATGATGATGATCAGAGTCGCTATTCTTCCAGAAAACCTATCTATCGTGATAACTCTAGCAGAAATGACTCTGGTCGCGATAACTATGGTAGAAATGACTCTGGTCGCGATAACTCTCGCAGAAATGACTATACTCGCGAAAATTATGGTAGAAATGACTATACTCGCGAAAATTATCGGAAAAATGACTATAGTCGAGAAAACAGTCGAGAAAGTTATGGCACTGGAGGATACAAAAATGACTATAATACCAAGGAAAATAACCCAGGGCGATCGCGTCAATATCCCCCTGCACCCAGAGACGATCGTTACTCAAGTCGTGGAGGAGCACGCCCTCGTAACATACCAGCACAAAATGACTGGGATGAAGAAGATGATGATTGGTTCTAATTAATTAAGTTGTTAACAACTAATAACCAATAACCACTAATTAATAAATAATAACAAATGTATAAATTGGGGACAAAAAACTATTATGAAATTTTAGAAGTTTCCAAAGATGCCTCAAATGAAGAAATAAAAAAGGCATTTAGGAAACTTGCTCTTAAATATCATCCTGACCGTAACCCAGGAGATAAAACAGCAGAAGACAAATTTAAAGAAATCAATGAAGGATACCGTATTCTCTCTGATGAAGATAAGCGCAAAGAATATGATAAATCAATTGGTATTGTTCGGCGTAAAAGGATAGGGGAAAGTAATTCAGACTTTAAAAATCTTTTTGGAAAAATTCCTACTCCAGGAAAAAACCCCAACGGTGATACTACAAGCAATCGTGCACCCATAAATTCACCAGAATACTATCAACAAACCCGCGTAAAAACACCAAAACAAGTTAACCGTCGTCCACTGCGTAGAGATGTAGAAGCAAACTTAACTATTCCCTTAGAAAAAGCTTATGAGGGAGGTAGAGAGCGCATCCGTTTACAGGATGGTCGCTCTATAGAAGTAGATATGCCTCCAGGAATGATTAGTGGCCAAAAAATTCGCCTCAAAGATCAAGGTATTGCAGGAGGTGACCTCTATTTAGAAATCAATATTTCTCCTCATCCTTGGTTTGAAATTATTGGTTATGATATTTACTGTCAAATACCTATAACTCCCACAGAAGCAGTGCTAGGTGGAGCAGTGGAAGTTCCTACTATTGATGGGTTAGTAAAAATGAATTTACCACAGGGAGTAAGGTCAGGTCAACGTCTTCGTTTGGCTAATAAAGGTTATCCTAATGATGGAAATGGTCGCGGGGATCAGTTGGTAGAAATTCAAATTATTAGCCCCAAAGAAATTAGCGAGGAAGAACGAGAATTATATGAAAAAATTAGACAAATAGAAAAGTTTAATCCCCGTAAAAGTTTACTAAGTTAATCGTGGGTTACAAAGTGTATATTCTAAATAAAAGCATTAATATTTAAGAGTAAATCCCAATTAATTGCTTAAGTGATATAAAAACAAAATTTATTCCTTTTATTAATGCGCATATAAACTAATTAAAAACATTGGGAATCAAAAAAAAGTTTGAAAGTCATTTCCCGATGAGATCAAGTTGATCAAGATAACTATATTGAATAGTAATCACATTTGATGAGTAGAGACGTTCCTAGTTTCGTCTCTACAAATGCAATTTAAAGAATACGTCTCTAGATTATATAGACCAGTCAATTTCTGTATCGCCAGCACTGCAAAGAGCAGCATTTATTTGAGAAAAAGGCTTACTATCAAAAAAACCATGACGAGCAGAAAGGGGAGAAGGGTGAGCACTTTGAATAATAGTGTGTTTGCTTTTATCAATCAATTTAATTTTTTTCTGCGCATAACGTCCCCAGAGAACAAAAACCACATGGGGACGCTGGTTGCTTATAGTGCGAATAACTGTATCTGTGAAACGTTCCCAACCCTTATCCTTATGAGAGTTAGGAGTATGAGCGCGAACAGTAAGCACTGTATTAAGTAACAAAACCCCTTGACGGGCCCAAGATGAAAGATTACTGTTATTACTAGTAACACCTAAATCATTTTGCAACTCTTGAAAAATATTGCGTAGAGAGGGAGGAAGTTTCACCCCTTCTTTAACAGAAAAACTTAAACCATGAGCTTGACCATCATCATGATATGGGTCTTGACCGAGGATAACCACCTTAACATGATCAAGAGGAGTAAGAGAAAAAGCGGTAAACAGCTCATTTTCTGGGGGAAAAACTTGCCCAGTTTGACGTTCCTTGGCGACAAAATCCAAAAGTTCTTTAAAATAAAGCTGATTTAACTCTTCTTGTAAAGCAGGGCGCCAACCAGTAAAATCATCTGTTGTAATGGTAATTTTTTCAGGAAGTTGGGGTGGTTTTTCAGTCATTTTTTCAGGGGATAAAGCATCTAAAGCTACTTGACGCTGGTTAAAAGCATTAGGATGTGATGGTTGAAACTCTAAAGCCCGATCAAAAGAAGCGATCGCCTCTTGATAGCGACTAATATTAGTTAATTTTACACCCTTTTGATAGTAAATTTCCGACTGATTTTTATAATAAACATCACGCAAAGGTTCAAGAAAAGGAGTAAGCCATTTTTGGGGAAATACTGACTCTAACTGAAACAAACGTGGCTCATAAACAGGATTGATATTAACATAGTACCAATCTGCCATAAACCCCGCCAAAATTTGATTAACCAAGACAATAAATTTACGCAACTCCCGCTGAATTTTCTTAGTTCTTTCTCCCTCTGCTTCCAAGGCATCACTCAAACCTTCCCAGTTCCATCCTGGAAGAGAAAATTGAAAATGAGGGGCATAATTTAGTCCCCAAAAAGCCAGGGTAAAACATATTTCATTCCCCGTAATCGAATTGTGAATAATGACAGTTGGTGTAGAGTTTAAAACTGTCTGTAAATAACCTATATTTAGCTTATTAATTGGTTGTTTGAGATAGTTACTGTAAAATTTTACGGGACAAACCATGCTATTAGACGGATAATACTCCTTAACAAATTCACCAATACCCTGACGAATCTCCCTTTTAAGATAGTTACAAAAAGCTATTGGGTAATCTTGACTAATATTTGAAGGGGAATTTAAAATCAGTAAACGGTGTTGAGACTGAGTCAAAATTTGCTTAGTTTTGTACCCAGATAAAACCTCAGAATTACTATCAATTAAATCTAAATTATCTTGTTGATTTTCTTCTTGCCATTCACCGATTAATTCAATAAGTTTTTCACTTAAATGCTGAGGGTTAATTCCTAATTCTAAATAATCTTGAAAGCTCTTGCTAGCAAATAATTTTTCTTTTACTTTTGAGGGCAACTCTGGTGAGATTCTTGTAACATATACTTTCAACTTGCTCGCCGTAGCGTAAAGTAAATCAGTTATGTTGTCAGAAACCTTGACAGAAAGCCTTGAAACCTTGATTTGAGGCAGTACACCTGTATATACAGCAGATTGAAGCATAGTTTTTCTAGATTGTCAATTGTTAAGTGCATTGATTTTGCATTTTTTTATTATGACCCTTATTTTCTTTTTTTACTAATTATTTCCAATTATTTTAAGGAAAATAGTCCTTGTTGAGGATCCCTTAGTAATTATACTCATGAACAAAAACTTCATTTTTCTAAAATTGCAGAGTTTAAATAAAATACTTACTTAGACAAATGACCCATTTAGCTCTTAAATTTGAACACAAGCCAAACAGAGAAAAGAAAACAGAAGAATTAGGGCATAATAATATTCATAAGGTGTAAGCATTAAAACAAAATAAAACTTAAAATACTATTAAACAAAAAAGATAAAAATAAAATATTTATCCAGATGATAAGAGTGATGAAAATTCCAATTAGCCAAACTAAAAAAACATTTGCTCGTTGATCAGTTGATTTGCCTGATTTATAGTATTAAAACAGTTATATTAAGTGCAAAAGAAGATGCAGATAATTTTTTTCGGAACCCCGCAATTTGCAGTACCCAGCTTAGACAAATTACTAAAACACCCAGAATTTCAAGTAAGCGCCGTAGTCACCCAACCAGATAAAGTGCGCGGAAGAGGTAACAAAGTTATCCCGTCACCAGTAAAACAAATAGCTTTGCAGCACAATATACCCGTTTGGCAACCCAAACGGCTCAAAAAAGATGCTGCAACCCTCAACCAACTAAAACAGGCTGCAGCAGATGCTTTTGTAGTAGTAGCATATGGACAAATTCTCTCAGCAGAAATTCTAGCAATGCCCAAACTGGGCTGTATCAATGTTCATGGCTCAATTTTGCCCAAATATCGAGGCGCTGCACCCATTCAATGGAGCATTTATCATGGCAATGAGCAAACTGGAGTAACTACCATGTTAATGGATGAAGGAATGGATACAGGGGCAATGCTGCTCAAAAGTTATACCCCCATCGGTTTATTAGACAACGCCCAGGAAATAGCAGGAAAACTAGCAGATGGTGGTGCAGACTTATTAATAGAAACCCTATTAAAACTAGAAAAACAAGCAATTAAACCCATTCCCCAAGATGCAAATGAAGCAACCTATGCACCTTTAATTCAAAAATCCGATTATACTTTAAACTGGTCACGCTCTGCCATTGAATTACACAATCAAATCAGAGCATTTTATCCCAACTGCGTCGCCTCATTTCGAGGTAAACCCCTCAAAATACTAGCTACTGCTCCTCTTGGAGAACCTTACTGGGGGCAACTTCCCCAAGAATTAGAGAAAATAGATATATCTTCCTTGACAGGAAATCCTGGAGAAGTGGTAAGTAATATCAAAAAAATCGGCCCCATCGTCCAAACTGGGGCAGGATTTTTACTCCTGCGGGAAGTACAACTAGCAGGAAAACGACCCCAGTCTGGGTGGGATTTTGTCAACGGGATGCGCTTATCAGAAGGAGAAATGCTGTAATTTAGCTCACTGAGTCTTCAGTTGGAAGTATAGTTTCATAATAACGACAACCAGCACAAGGGCCCTCTGGGTTAACCGCACAGCGCAAAATTTCTGAGCGAGCATTAAAACGACAACTACTATCTCCTAAAACCCAGCGATCGCCAATCATACTTCTTTCAGTAGGTCTTTGTGCTGATTGCACAAAAAGGGAAATTTTACTCAAACAATAGCCACCCACCTTGTATTGATAATGGTGATGGCGTTCCAAAACCGCGTAAGTTTTCCCTTTTACATCAACATAATTACCTGGTTGAGGTACCCAGTCAAGTTGAATTTTCCCCAAAGACTCGCGCGGATGGGTTAATATTAGCTCTGTCGGTAATGAATCAGGTTCCATTTTCTCCATCTTATTTTTTTTCGCTACATTCACAAAATGGTAACGCGATCGCCCTTTCTCAGCGATTAAAATTACTGCCATAGACTAAAACCTATGGCTACACGGACAAAACCCGCCGAAGGCGTGGGTTTAATATTAGGGAAAAATCAATGCAACTTATACCATTATCAGAGACAAGGGGCTTTAGCCCCTTGTTCTCAGCAAGGGGCTAAAGCCCCTTGTCTTAAGGAGTAATCAACTCGATAAAAATGGTATTAATTCACCTTACAAATCTTATTTTTATGACCACAGA
>Ga0114939_10002502_pt1 | contig 13550 bp, 13 predicted proteins | sample AshMeaCrysSpring_FD_87196 | JGI IMG/M metagenome (GOLD analysis project Ga0114939, IMG submission 87196) | Groundwater microbial communities from Big Spring, Nevada to study Microbial Dark Matter (Phase II) - Ash Meadows Crystal Spring | ecosystem: Environmental > Aquatic > Deep subsurface >... | reverse complement strand
TTTTGATTTACACCATGCCTTCGGAATGGTAATTAGAGTTTTACTCTATTACTAAAAGTTGCGTAACACTAATAACCAGTGCATATCACTTATTAGTGATATGAAGTTAACTTAACTTTAATTAAGGAGTATAAAATGCGACCATTTTCACAACTATTGAAAATACTTTTGAAGACTGGATTTGTTAGCATTACTTTATTAAGCTACCAGAGTGTGGCCATGAGCCGCGCCTCTCAACCGATATCATCTCAACCGATATCATCTCAAAAAATATTCTCTCAACAGACACCAGAAAATAAAGAATTTCAATCACCACCACCACCACCAGGAACTCCTCCCGATGGTAGAGTCCAAGGAGGAGGAAGAAGGGGTAATTGCCCTGCTGTAGCAACACAACTAACAGCGATTATGCCCTCTATCCAATCAGGAAACTTCCCAGTCTGGGGCTATACAACCCAAGAACATCCAACTTTATGGTTTTATGTGCCTTATACTAAAGCTGATGGCTTTAAAACTGAACTAAATTTAGAAGCTACTAAGTCAATAACTGTACCAGTAACTTTACCAAATAAACCAGGAATTATTGGGGTAACTGTTCCTAAAACAGTTCCAGCTTTGGGTATTGACGAGCAGTATACTTGGACTTTCAGCATCAAATGCGATGAGATATCTGGTAGCAAGAGTCCTGTTTATGTCAAGGGTGTAGTACGTAGAATAAATATAAAACCTAATGAATTGAAAAAACTAGAGGCAGCTTCTCTGGAACAGAAAGTTCGTATCTATGCGAAAAATGGTATTTGGCAAGATACAATGACTGCTCTATTTCAATTGCGGCAAAAAAATCCCAGAAATACTTCTTTTTTACGGGATTGGGAAAAAATGTTAACTAGTATTGGTCGTGCTGATGTTGCCAAACAACCATTAGTTAGTATCCAGTAAGTATGGGATTTCATATTTGATTTTTGAAGTCTCCAAGGAAGTAATATCAAATCGGGGTAAAGACTCATTAAAAAAATCTTGGTGGGGGTGGTAGAGGAGCGAGCGTTCGCTCTTAAGCACGAAGCGTCTGGGTGGAAAGCATATAGGCAAAATGCCTAGTTATTTTATTAGGTACAATTAACCGGATTGGATATAATCGGTGAATAAAACACAAACTATGATGTGTTTTTTGCCACCGTGGAACAGGCATCCTGCCTGTTATTTTTGACATCAAACAGGCAGGAAAGTCTGTTATTTTTGACATTAAACAGGCAGGATGCCTGTTCCACAAATACTTAGCAACATTACTATATTTGACTACTAACGTAAGTTGCTAGTTATCCAAAAATATCGATTTTTAAGTGCTTAGCTCTAAAATTAAGTATCTAGTAAGACTCTAAAATCACGTTTTTGTATCTTAATCTGATACTTTTACGAGAGCTAACTAGCAACTTACGTTACTAATCTATTACACAAACTATGATGTGTTTTTTATAACCGTGGAACAGGCATCCTGCCTGTTATTTTGTTCCACAAATACTGATTGTTTATTATTGCTAAATATTAACAGGAATAGCCGCAAAAATTGTCATAAAGCTTGATTTGTGTAACCGCCTAAGAGCGAGACCGCCGCGTTCCTAGAAGCCAAGAACCAGATTGTTTTAGTAGAGCTTGCGGCTATTCCTAATTAAGTTATATTTGAACTTTTATTTCTTGCATATCTTGGACGACAAGGAGTTCCCCAACAAACCTGACCATGAGGCATATCCATAAATACGGAACTTCTTGCACCAATAACAGCGTTGGCTCCAACACTAACACCTGGTCCAATAAAAGAATCCGCTGCCACCCAAGCACCATTACCAATAGTAATTTTTGCAGTCTTTAATCTAAAGGTATGGTCATGGATATCATGGGTACCTGTACAGAGATAACTTTTTTGAGATATTACACAATGTTCGCCTATAACTATCTCATCCAAACTGTATAAAACAACATCATCACCTATCCAACTATAATCACCAATAGCTACTTTCCAAGGATAGGTAAAGCGAGCAGTGGGACGAATTAATACACTTTTTCCGATTTTTGCTCCAAAGATTCTAAGTATACTAGCGCGAATGCCACTAAATGAATGAAGAGTTAAAGGAAAGGTAATAGCTTGAATAAACCACCAAAATAAAATAAACCAACTAGGGCGTCCTCTATCAAATCCTGATTGGTCATACTTACGTAGGTCTACAAATGGTTTTTCATCTAGCTGTGGTAGTATCTCTGTTGCTATGTCTGTTGTTTTATCTGTTGTTTTTGTCATTTTTATTTGATCGAAATTAACTCACTTGACTTCATTAAGACTTCGGCACTTCTCCAGAGTTACGTGGTAGCCTCATTATTGAATTTTTACTTATCTCCTGATAGCAATAAATATGAATAATAAATACTCGCAAAAATATTAACAAAAATATGAATAATCAACATAGAAACCAGTATTTTTCAAAATTCTGGTTTCTGTATTTATTCTTGTAAATATCTCGTTTTATACTGCTGTTCGCTCAATTTGTGGAGTGACAGAAGCAACTGTAATAGTATCTTTATTAACTGTATTTAATTGTCCATTACAATTCATTAACTCATAGAGCTTAACACCAATTTGATACTCATATTGACTGAGTAAACGACCATAAACATATCCGGCCTTGCCATCTAAGAAACCACGCTGAATTATATAAAATAAAACAAATCGTAAAAATGGCTTAAATGGTAATCTGACCCAAATTTTCTTTAAAAACCTTTTCCGCTGAACAGCATCACCAAATAAACTACCACCGATAGTGCCGCTTTCACCTTGACCTGTGAGCAAGTTGTAATATACACGGGCTTCCCAATTAGAATAACGATTATGTCTTGCCAGCCAATGATATAAATCCTTAAAGTCTTCGTGCATCATATCATTTTTTAGATATGCCGACGAACCATGTAAAATGACATGTTCGTGAACTTCATTATCTCCTGTATTACGAATATCTTCTGTATTTAAATTTTCGTATCTTCCTTTTTCATGCTTAAATAAACGTAAGTTCCAATCAGGATATTTACCACCATGACGAATCCATTTACCTAAGAAAAAGACGCGGCGGTTTAAATAATATCCTTGAAACTCTAGATTTTTAATAGCCTCTGCTATCTCATCCCAAAGTTCGGGAGTAATGCGTTCGTCACAATCAACTATTAACACCCATTCATTGCGAAATGGTAAATTTTCTAAAGCCCAGTTTTTCTTTTTGGGCCATCTTCCATTAAATTCAAATTGAACTACTGTGGCTCCAAATTTTTGACAAATTTCAATACTATTATCTTCACTTTGAGAATCTACGACAAAAATTTCATCGGCTCTTTTTACACTTTCTAAACAAGCTGGTAAATTAGCCTCTTCATTTTTGGCGGGAATTAAAACTGATACTGGTATTTTTTCAAGCATATAATTAATAATTGATAATTGATATTCTTCTTTGTTATTTATTATTTGAAGATGATAAAAGACCCTGAATAGCGGCGTTTAAATAACCTATCTGAGCATAGGCGTAGACAAATTTGTCAAAGCGTTCCGCTGGATCAGAAAAATATTGTAATGATTTATACAAACCTCGGATAAAGCGTTCGCCACCTCGCTGCAATTGACCCCAACCAGCCCTTCCAGAAAGTTGCTCTCTGTAGCATTCGCTGATACCCTGCCACCAGCCCCGATTTAAGAACCAAGAGCGTTGTAGCCTTTCTGGGGCAACATTATGGGCTACTAAAGCATCGGGAATATATGCAACTTGCCAGCCTTTATTTAAGGCGATTTCGGTCATTAACAGTTCTTCATTAGATAGTAGTTTTTTGCCAACTCTACCGAGGTTAATGTCAAATCCGCCAATTTCTTCCAAAAAACTGCGGCGAATAGAATAGTTTAAACCTCTGGGAGTTAAACCAGGATTTTCTATATAAATTAACTTATCTCCTAGGTCATAGGCTCCCAAGTTTCCAGATAAACCCATTGATAACCACTTGGGGGCATCTTTTCCTGGGGGGTATAATAGGGTAACTTTACCACCAGCGATCGCTAGTTTTTTGTTTTGTTGGTAAGCACCATATAAAATTTCTAACCAATTCTCGGAGGCGATGGCATCATCATCTAAATAAACAAGAATCTCACCCTGAGATACTTTAGCCCCCGTGTTGCGAGCCACAGATAAACCAAGTATTGGCTCAAAAATATACTTAAGTCGTGGATTAGACAGGCGGTCTTCAACAACTTTTTTTGTGTTATCAGTTGACCCATTATCGACCACCAATACTTCAAAGTCAAAAGAGAAGTCACCAGAAAAATCAGCAGAAAAATTCTGTGCTAACAAACTATCAATGGCAGCACCTAAATAATTATCTCGGTTGTGAGTACAGATTATAGCGGAGATTTGCATAGCTATTAAGTGGAAGATTGGGGAATGGCTAATAGAATAATTGCTAATGGCTAATGGTTAATGGCTAATGGCTAATGGCTAATTGTGGTTACTTTGGTTGGTTCTGTCATAACTTATAGTAATTACTAGTTTGTGGTAGTCACAACCGACGCGATCCCTCGGCACAAACTTCGTATCAGCGCCAAGGGAAAAATGATTTTAAATCATTCCAGGTCAACTAGGCAATTTCTGCGCCCTCACTATATCGGTAATCCGATTACTGACGGGTTGTTGACATACAATCAAGCATCTTTTACTGAGAATCAATAAACCATCAGCCATTAGCCATTAGCCATTAGCCATTAGCCATTAGCCATCAGCCATTAGCCATTAGCCTTCATAGAAATAAGGTAGCCTGCACAAAGCTAATCTAATCTAAAAAAGGTAATCTCACCAACCGAGTATTTTCGGAAAAAATGCAGATAAATTTATGGTTGTTTTATATGACTGTGTAAAACTACCAGAGTCTCAGCAAGTTGGCTGAGGCGATTTTCTAGATATTGTTTTCTTCCCAGCATTTGCCTTAATCTATGATACCTAGCTATTGCCATACTAATACTAGGTACTTGTTCTGGAGGACAAGGGCGAGACCAGACTTTACCAGATTCATCTAAACCACAGAGTTTATAACCAGTGCGCGCTTTTTGGAAGGGTACTCCCTGTTGGGCACAAATTTCTTCCACATATTCCATTAATTGCTCAATTTCTGCATGGCGTAAAGTCGCTGTCCCATTAACATCGACTTCTTTTGTTTGGGACTCCAACCAACCATTAACGATAGGTCCTTCTAAATAAATATCTTGTATTTGACGAATCAGTGTATGTAATTCTAACTGCCACTCCTGGGCTACTACTTCAATTTCCTTTAATAAATTAGTCGCGAGGGCTGGATTGGGGGCATTATGATGGTTGGTAAAATTAGGGACTTTTAGCTTTGGTTTTGGAAGAAATTTATCCCCTTCTTTTGCTGCAAAGGTCTGTACAGAAATATGTGTACCAATAAAAGTCTCTTCTGCTTGCGTTTCTATTTCAAGGGACGATGGATTTTCTTGAGATACAGTTTTCTCTGGTGTATCTATTTCTGGTGTATCTATTTTTGTTGCTATTTCTGTTGATGCCTGGTTAATGACAAAAGATACCGATGGCTTAACCTCCGAGACCTTTGCATCATCTTGTGGAGTGCTACGAGGCGCTTCTAAATCCTGTAAAGTGTTTTCGATACGTTTTAAGCCTGCTTTCATAAAATTATCCTGTATGTTGGGAGCAGAAGGAGTTATTTAATTCACGATGGACTTAATAGGGATTTTAGGACTTTGCCAGCGACTAGCAATTAGAGACACTTCAAGCCATTTTATCCGCAAAAAGTTATTTGGGCAGTAAAATTTTTATCCATCGTGAAAAAATGTGAATCAAAATTGTCATAGTATGCGACCCTAATATTTAAAGATACTCATAAAACTGTTTTGAAAAAAGTCATCCTAGTAACCGGTCCTGCAAGGTCTGGAAAAAGTGAATGGGCGGAATCCTTGGCTATGCAATCAGGTAGCCCAGTTGTTTATGTAGCGACAGCTATGAGGAATTCCAATGATAAAGAATGGGATGGGCGAATACAACTACATCAACAACGTCGCCCTGACCATTGGCAAACTTTAGAAATACCTTTAGAGCTTTCTACAACTCTTACTACAACTGATGAAAATTCTTGCTTATTAGTAGATTCCCTGGGTACTTGGGTCGCTAATTTACTAGAAATGGAAGTAGAGAATTGGGAAAAGACAGTAAATACATTACTAGAAATTCTTCAACAAAGAAAAAATCATGTCATCTTTGTGGCAGAGGAAACTGGATGGGGAGTAATTCCAGCCTATGCCAGCGGTCGCACATTTCGCGATCGCCTTGGCTACCTCACTCGTAAAATTGGCGCGATCGCCGACGATGTTTATCTAGTTACCGGGGGTCATGCTTTAAATTTAAGTATTCTTGGGAGTCGATTGAGTTGAGAGGTAGGGGAATAGAGGAGTAGGGGAGAAAAAATAAATAATATCAACTTCCAATATTGCTCGGTTAAGGGGGAGCCGAACCTAAAATTAATCAAAAAATATTCGCGCTCCTCAAAATCGCTCGATGGAAATATCAGACCCTATTATAAGAGAAAGAGTTGCAGAAATTGTGATAGAACTACTAGGTGGAATATGGTAGATTTAATACAACAAGAAAAGATTTTTGTACAGGATGACGTTGCTACTCGTTTAAGCAAGATAGCAAACAATCTCAGCGTCATCAAACGAGAAGTGACAACTAACCCCACACTCGTCGCAAATTCAACACAAAACCAGGTAACACCCCCTCACCAGACAACTCAGTGGGATTATCCAACACTTCCACATCTACACCTGGTCGATAAATTTCTACTTGTCGCTGCTGCGGATTGAGTAACCAACCAAGGGAAGCGCCATTATCAATATATTCTCTCATCTTTTGTTGTAATGACTCCAGCCGATCTGAGTTAGACCTTAACTCAACAACAAAATCGGGACAAATATTAGCAAAAGTTCCTTTTTGTTCAGTTGTCAGCGCATCCCAGCGTGCTTTGCTAACCCAAGAAGCATCAGGAGAACGATTCGCACCATTGGGTAAAATAAAGCCTGTAGAAGAATCAAAAGCTTCACCCAAATTTCCATTTTCTTCGTACCAGCGATCTAATTGTCCGGTGATACTGCGGTTGCGCTTCCCTGTTTCCCAACCCGTTGGTGGATTCACAATTAACTCTCCTTGTGCGGTTCTTTCCAGTTTCAAATCTCGGTTTACCACTGCTAAGGCTGTAAACTGTTCTTGGGTAACATGCAACCCAATTGATGATGGCAACTCCATCGATAAGGTTTGATTCTCCGGGCTTGTGGATGTTTGTACCATCTTGACCTCTTGTAAAATAGGGATTACAGGAAAGATGTTTACCCTATTAACTTGAATATATTCTACAAGAATACAAGCTCGCGCTAATGATTTCGTTTAGAGACATTAATAAACGAAGTTATAGATGTAAAGATTTTTTCAAACTACCTTGAACAAAAGCTTAATTGTTGTGGAGCATCAACATTAAGGGTTTGGATTAAAGCCATAGCGATCGCCAAGCCTTCTTAGCTCTCTAGGTTCTAAGCCTAAAAAAGTCTTAACCGAGATGCATTTGCCCTGGACAGTTTTCCCGATATTTACCCCACTTACCAAAATAGCCACCAAGGACGTTCTGGCTTTGGTGAAAAATATTCCCATTTAAATTCTTCGAGGTGAAATTCGCCAGTTTTTATGCTTAGCCAAAAAGGGAGCCAAGAGCCTGACTCCAAAGAACAGCATTCTCCGATTAATCTACTATTCTCTACTTTTAACTTGCGAACATTATTCCATGAGATTTCTATATTTCGCCAAACTAAACCAGAATAATCGTAACATATGAGATGAGAATTATCTATAAATAGAATAAAGGGCGACACAATATATGGTTCTGGATATGATGATTTAATATATTTATCTGGTGCGTCAATTACGGCAATAATGTTACTACCAAAAGTATCTATTAAATTTCTGCTTTCTGGATTAATAATATATGCTTGTCCTCTAGAAATGATAATTAAATCAACTCTATTTGGATGTTGATACACGCCACAAAAATTAGAATTACCTGGATTAAAAGTTGCAATCCAGCTACTATTTATATCCGGCACAATTTCGACAAATAGTCCTTCTTGGTAAATTTTATGATTTGTGGCTTCAAATTTTTTAGAAATAGAGTTAGCAGGAATACTTGACAATATTTTGAAGTTTTCTAAGTTGTATATTTCTAAATTAGAATTCCACTTTATTTGAGAATACTTTACTTGTAACCACTCTTTAATTGCATCAGGATTGTCACGTGAACTAAAACCAGGAGGTAATGGTAAAAGCCTGTTTAGAACACCAGCGAGGTGATTTATAGGTGATAATCCACCTGGAATGTTATCCAAAATATCTTCCGCAACATCGAGTCGTCCAAAGGCAAAAAGTCCAACACTAATTATAAATAAATCATTTATTGTAGCTTTTACTAGTGACTCTGATGCACCTTCAGCGAGTTTTTGTGACAACCTGTACTTTGCTTTCTCATAATCAGACTCCAAACATTCATACAAAGCAATATCGGCTTCAGAGTCAGTGGAAGCTTCATTTATCTTAGAAGAAATACGTGGGCGAAGTATTTCACGGAATTCTCTTGCAGCAGAAATTTTATTTGTCATATTAAATACATAGTTCGTTACACGCTTTTTTGCAAAACGAAGCATATATAAATTTTATTGTATCGAATTACTTAGAATTGTTGGTATCAAAGCTAAGTAAGTTTTAAGTGAGGAAAAACTGTTTTATTCTAAGCCTTATTATTACATTAGCGATTTAGTTGTGGGGTTTCCTAACTGGTCTTGTACGACTTGCTTAAAGTTATCAGGGTCATAAGCCATCTCAACTTTCTGACTATTTACATCCACAATTTCCTTTAGCCTTCCCGTCACCTCATCATATTTAACCTTCGTACCTATCCTATCAAGTGGGTCAATAATCTTATCAAGGTAATGCTTATGCTCTTGGTTATACTCCATCCGCGTGGCATTACCTTCGCGATCGCTAACAAAAACTAAGTCCCCGTTAGTGTCATACCCATACTTAATAAGTCTACCCATTAGGTCTTTCACACTCTTGATTCGACCCTATACATCTTGCTCAAATGTAATACATTAGATAATGTCAGTTAGTATTTCTTGCATCGACAATATAAAATGCCGAATGTTATTTAAAGTAACTGCTCCTTGAACACCTATAAAAGGTTGAATAATATTTCCTCTAGCGCTAGACTGAGCATTGTCACAATCAGCTTGCCGCTCCATTATTTATGTCTCGATGGTTCATTAGTCACTCTTTTATTAGCAATTAGCCATTAGCCTGTCTTCTATTAGCAATTAGCAATTAGCAATTACCCATTCTTCTATTACCCATTAGCCGCCCCAACAGATTCCACTGGACTTTCTGCCCCATCACTAATCAAATGCCCATCTTCCATATAAATAATTCGGTCAGCAATATCAAGAATACGGTTATCATGGGTAACTAACAAAATAGTACAATGCTGCTCTTTTGCTAATTTCTGCATCAATTCCACAACATCCCGCCCAGATTTTTTATCAAGGGCTGCCGTAGGCTCATCCGCTAAGACAATCTTCGGCTGACTCACTAAAGCTCTTGCTATCGCTACCCTTTGTTTTTGGCCTCCAGATAAATCATCAGGATAATAGTTAACACGATTACCCAAACCAACGGCTTCTAACATTTCCTTAGACCGAGTTATCATCTCAGAAGAGGAAATATTTTTATGTACTTCCAAACCCATTCTGACATTTTGTAACGCTGTTAAACTGCCATGTAAATTATGGGCCTGGAAAATATAACCATTATTTCTACGCGCTATGGTTAATTGTCCAGCACTAGCTCCACAAAGTTCTTTTCCTAGTACTTGTAAACTACCAGATTGGGGCGATCGCAAACCACCAACAAGAGTTAGTAAAGTTGTTTTACCTGACCCCGACGGGCCAGTCATAATTATTATTTCCCCAGGATAAATATCTTGATTGATGTCAAATAAAACTTGTTTACGCAGTTGACCTTTACCAAAATAATGGTCAACTTTTTTAACAGATATTACTGGTTGTAAATTCATGGTATTTTGCATAATTGCTAATAGTTAATGGCTAATTGCTAATTGCTAATAGCTAATAGAAGAATGGCTAATTGCTAATAGAAGAATGGCTAATTGCTAATAGAAGAATGTGGAATAATTTTTGCGAAATAAATTATTCTTTATTTGTTGCTTGTTATTTGTTACTTCTTGTACTATAAGCCCTTATCGCGCAACTAATAACCGATGCCAGTTTTTGATGACAATAATTGAATTGTTCTTATTTTTTTATATATCATAGTCAGTCCTGATTATTTATGCCCTAATTATTTAGTATTAGCTATTAGCCATTAGCCATTAGCCATTCTTCTATTAGCCATTAGCCACTCTAAAACATATCCGCTGGGTCAGCCGACTGTAGTTTCCGCGTGGCAATTATTCCGGAAATAAAACACATAATTGCCGTTAAAATTAAGACTCGTATTGCCCTTTCAACAGTCATTAAAATCGGTAGATTTGTCGCATTTCTAGCTAAAGTGTAAAGTCCCATTGAGACTCCCAAACCAGGTAAAAATCCTAGTAATGCCATAATTACAGCTTGCTCAAAAATAACCCCCAATAAATAACCGTTGCGATAGCCCATTGCTTTAAATGTTGCATATTCCTTGATGTGAGAATTTACATCAGTTGATAAAACTTGATAAACAATAATAACACCAACAATAAAACCCATTGATACACCAAGACTAAATATAAAACCAATGGAAGTGTTTGTTTGCCAGTAATTTCTCTCAAACTCAATAAATCCTTTTTTAGTTAAAACCTTTACATCATTTCCTAAATGAGACTGCAGTAATCTAGCTGTTTGTTGTGCATCATAACCAGGTTTTAAGTGAACAACACCTAAACTTATATTACTCGCCTGCCGTCTAGGAAACATCCTTAAAAAGTTTTCATCACTGGTAATTAAACTTCCATCAGCACCAAAGGATGCACCAACTCTAAATAAACCATCTATTTTAATTGTGCGGCGTTCAACTTCTGTAGTCGCTACTTTTCCTGACTGCACTTGTGCAATTGTTTTTTTATAATCACCCCTTGTGCCCATATCAAATAGGAAAGTATCGGGTAACTTTATTTTCTGTAATTGGCTATTAACTTCAGGGATATCTAAAGCTTGTTTACTAGGATTAAAACCAATGGCTAACATTGGTGTTTCTTTCTTTGTTTCAGGATGCTTCCAGTTAACTGTATTAAAATACATGGCATCAGTTGATTCCACCCCTGGAATATCCATTGCTTGATATAAACGCCTTCTAGTAAAGGTGGACATTCCAATTAAATTACGGGCCTGGGTGCTAAAAATAAAGACATCACCATGTAGACTATTATGAATTCTGGCAGCACTATCATAAAGGGCATTTTGGAAACCCAATTGCATAAACATCAGTAAATCAGCAAAGGCAATTCCCGACAGGGCAACCGCAAATCTGCCTTTTTCATGACTTAACTGTAACCACCCTAGGGGCGTTCGCCGTTGTATAGTTTTAAGAAATCCAATCATGGCAAAAATTACCTTCGCGCCCTTCGCGTCTTCGTGGTTTTAGGACTGGTTTTTATAACTATTTTTTAGAACAAGTTTTTATAACTCAATAGCAGCAGTTACTTGTAAATTCGTAAACCTAGAGGCTTTCTCTGTAGAAGCTTCGTCAAGTTTGACATGAACTTCTACAATACGATTATCTGTATTAGTAGTTGGGTCAGTATTAATAACATTTTGCCTTCTCAGTTGTAAATCAATAAAATCTACAGTGCCTCCTAATTCCCCAGATAAAGTATCGCTCTTAATTTTTACCTTTTGTCCTGGTTGTATTTTTGCAATATCGCTCTCATAAACTTCAATTCTTGCCATCATTTGGCTTGTTTGTCCAAAGTCTACTACTCCTTCTGTGCTGGAAACAATTTCCCCAGGATAGGTATTAATTTTTAAAATTTGACCATCCTGTGGTGCTTTGACATAAGCTTGTTTTAAATTAGCCTTAGCCCTGTCAACGGAGGCCTTAGCTTTACTAATCTCCGCCTTTGCTGCTTGTATATCAACAGGGCGAACTTCTGCTATTTTATTTAAATTCGCTTCAGCTTCATTAATTTGTTTACCACCGGTAGAGTTAATTCTAGTTAAAACTGCCTTGGCTTCATTTATTTGTCTATTACCTGTGGCTGTATTTCTAATTAAAACAGCTTGGGCTTCACTTAATTGTTTACTACTGGCAGCATTAATTCTAATTAAAACAGCCTTTGCTTCATTCAACCTTTGCTGGGCGCTATCTAATGTTAAACCTCTACCATCTAAATTTGAGTTAGAAATTGCCCCAGTTTTAAATAACTGTTCGTATCTATCAAACTCAGCTTTTGCATTTTTTAACTCTGCCTCTAACCTACCAATAGTTGCTTCCTGGGCGTTTTTATCTCCTTCCCACTGTGCTGTAATTCGGGAAACTACTTGTTGCTGAGCCATTTTATCGCCTTCCCATTGGGCTTCCAAACGATTTATTGTCTCAATCTGCGCTCGATTATCCCCCTCCATTTGGGCTTCTACTCTACCAATTTGGGCTTTTTGGGCGGCTATTTCTCCTTGTTTGGCACCTGCTAAGACTTTAGCTAAATTAGCTTCTGCTACTGTTACCTGTTCTTGCGCTTCCCTAAGGGCTGCAAATAAACGCTCTTGACTGTCTAAAATAGCTATTACATCCCCAGTTTTGACTTTTTGCCCTTCCTTGACTAATAATTTATCTAAGCGACTACCTTCTGCGGAAGCTGGGGCGGAAAGCTTTATCACTTCTCCCAGGGGTTCTAATTTCCCCATCGCTGTAACTGTTTTTATTTCCGAGGTTGCTGTCGCTGATTGTGGCTGGTTTTGCATTATTTTGTGGTATTGAGAGAGCGATCGCACTCCCAATCCAGCCACAACCAACGCAGCAACAACACTTATAATTATTGACGGGCGCCAAATTATAGACTGACCTGAAGACAACTCATCCAACTTCACATTAGGAACCATAACAACCCCTTTATCCGTCCTTAAATTACAAGTTACAAAAAAATTACAAGTTACAAAATTTCTGTGAAATAACCAGGATAGGGACTTGGTAAAGATTTTTGACTCTTTTAAATCAAATCTACTAAACTAAACAGTTTAGTTTCATAATATAATTATACTAAACTGTTTAGTTTAGTCAAGAGTTCAAATAAAATCCTAATGCTGAGGGGGAGGTGGGCAAAGTATTTTCCTCCCCACCCCAGTTATGCCAAAAGATAAACACTGGGAGTAAGCGGTGTATTTATTTACAATAATTAAAAAGCAGGAAGGCGGTATG
>Ga0114939_10002501_pt1 | contig 13557 bp, 11 predicted proteins | sample AshMeaCrysSpring_FD_87196 | JGI IMG/M metagenome (GOLD analysis project Ga0114939, IMG submission 87196) | Groundwater microbial communities from Big Spring, Nevada to study Microbial Dark Matter (Phase II) - Ash Meadows Crystal Spring | ecosystem: Environmental > Aquatic > Deep subsurface >... | reverse complement strand
CCGTCGCGCGTGCGGCGGCTGGTGATCACCAATACCGCGAGCTTCCCGTTGCCCGCCGCCAAGCGCTTCCCGCGCCGGCTGGCGATGGGCCGCGATTCGCGTCTCGGCGGCTGGCTGATCCGTCGCTTCAACCTGTTCGCGCGCGGTGCCGCGTGGTTCGGGACCACCCACTCGCTGCCGAAAGGCGTGCGCGATGCGTATGCCGGCGTGTACGACGGCTGGACCAACGCGATCAGCACCCTGCGCTTCATGCAGGACATCCCGTTGGGCGAGGGCGACCGCGCCTGGCCGTTGCTGGCGGCGGCCGAGGCCGCGCTGCCCGGCTATGCCGACCGCCCGGCCTTCATCGGCTGGGGCCTGCGCGACTTCGTGTTCGACAGGCATTTCCTCGCGGGTTTCCGCGCGGCGCTGCCGCGGGCGGAAGTGCACGCCTTCGAAGACGCCAACCACTACGTGCTGGAAGACAAGCACGAGGTGCTGGTGCCGGCGATCCGGACGTTCCTCGACACGCATCCGCTCTGAGTTATTGCAAACACGATCACCTGCGCGTGCGACTGCGAGACCGCCGGGCGGCTCGCGTAGCGGCATTTCGAGCCGCGGAGCGAACGGCCGGCGGTCTCGCAGTCGCTGCTTCAATGATCGGGGAGCGGGTTCTTCATCGCCTCGTCCACGCCGACCCAGTCGGCGGGCGTGAGCACCGGCAAGCCATGTGCGATGCGCGCCTTGTCGCATTGCGCGCTCGCGGCACCGAATTCCCAGCTCGCCGGCACCAGCGCGCATACCGACGGCCGCCGGTCGTGGATCGTGCAGCGCGAGTAGCGGCCGATGTCCGCGTCCAGCGCGATGCAGCGCGGATGCGCCTGCGAGGTGCCGCGCATGACGCGTTCGTGGGTGCGCAGTGGTTCGGTCAATTCGAACGGCACCACGCCGCCCAGCGCGGCATCCGCTTCGGACCAGTGGAAACTGACCCGGAAGAATGCGCAGCAGGCGCCGCAGGTGAGGCAGGGGTGCTCGGCGGGCATGCGCCATTGTCGGCGACAATGGCCGCATGAGCGAAACGCCGCCCGCCACGCCCTGCAATATCGCCGCCGCCTTGCCGCGGCTGGCCCGCGGGCGCCCCGACCAGGTGGCGATGCGCTGCCCGGGCCGGGGCGGGCGCTACGAGGTGGCCATCACCTACGCCCAACTCGATGCGCGCAGCGACGCCATCGCCGCCGGGCTGGCGAGGCGCGGCATCGTCCGCGGCACGCGTACGGTGGTGATGGTGCGGCCGACGCCGGAGTTCTTCCTGCTGATGTTCGCCCTGTTCAAGGCCGGCGCGGTACCCGTGCTGGTGGATCCGGGCATCGACAAGCGTGCGCTGAAGCAGTGCCTGGACGAGGCGCAGCCCGAAGCCTTCATCGGCATTCCGTTGGCGATGCTGGCGAAGGCGCTGCTGGGCTGGGCGAAGTCCGCGCGCGTGCGCATCACCACCGGCCGGCGCGCATGGTTGGCGGAGGCCACGCTGGCCGACGTCGAACGCGATGGCGCGAACGCTGGCCCGCAACTGGCGGACACCCGGCCCGATGATGTTGCCGGCCTGCTGTTCACCAGCGGCAGTACCGGCGTGCCGAAGGGCGTGGTGTACCGGCATCGGCATTTCGTCGCGCAGATCGGGATGCTGCGCGACGCGTTCGGCATCGAGCCCGGCGGCATCGACCTGCCCACCTTCCCGCCGTTCGCCCTGTTCGATCCGGCGCTCGGGCTGACCTCGATCATTCCCGACATGGACCCCACGCGCCCGGCAAGGGCCGATCCGCGCAAGCTGCATGCGGCGATCAAGCGCTTCGGCGTGACCCAACTGTTCGGATCGCCCGCGCTCATGCGGGTGCTGGCCGACCACGGCGAGCCGCTGCCCACGGTGCGCCGCGTGACCAGCGCCGGCGCGCCGGTGCCGCCGGAGGTGGTGGCGAAGATGCTCGCGCTGTTGCCGCCCGATGCGCAGCTGTGGACGCCGTACGGCGCCACCGAATGCCTGCCGGTGGCGGTGATCGAAGGGCGCGAGCTGCTGACGCTGCGCGAACGCACCGAGGCGGGCGCGGGCACCTGCGTCGGCCGTCCGGTGACACCCAACCAGGTGCGCATCATCCACATCGATGATGCGGCGATCCCCGACTGGAGCGACGCGCTGCAGGTTGCCGCGGGGCAGGTGGGCGAGATCACCGTGGCCGGCCCCAGTGCCACCGAGGCCTACTTCAACCGCGACGCGCAGACCGCGCTGGCGAAGATCCGCGAGCGCCTGCCGGATGGCGGGGAACGCATCGTCCATCGCATGGGCGACCTCGGCTGGTTCGATGGCGAGGGGCGCCTGTGGTTCTGCGGCCGCAAGTCGCAGCGCGTTGTCGTCGATGCGTCCACCACGCTCTGCACGGAGCAGGTCGAGCCGGTGTTCAACGCGCATCCTTGGGTCAAGCGAACGGCGCTGGTCGGCATCGGGCCGAAGGGTGCTCAAACTGCAGTGCTTTGCTACGAACCGGAGGATCGCATCAGTACCGGCATCTTCGACATTCCGGATGAATTGCGTCATCTAGGCGAAGGCTTCGTCCATACGGCGAAGATCGCGGCATTTATGCGCTATCCGAAGCCGTTCCCCGTCGACATCCGCCATAACGCCAAGATCGGCCGCGAGGCACTGGCGGCTTGGGCGGCTCAGCAACCCTTGAAGGACAAGGCATGAAGATTCTCGTGACCGGCGGTGGCGGCTTCCTCGGCCAGGCGCTGTGCCGCGGGTTGGTGGCGCGCGGCCATGACGTGACCAGCTTCAACCGCGGCCACTACCCGGCACTGGATGCCATTGGCGTGCGCCAGATTGCGGGTGACTTGGCCGATCGCGATGCGGTGATGCCGGCGTTCGCCGGCGGCTTCGATGCGGTGTTCCACAACGCCGCGAAAGCCGGCACCTGGGGCAGCTACGACAGCTACCACCAGGCCAACGTCGTCGGCACCCAGAACGTGCTGGATGCTTGCCGCGCGCACGGCATCGGCAAGCTGGTCTACACCTCCACGCCCAGCGTGACCCATCGCGCGACGCACCCCGTCGAGGGCGGCACCGCCGACACCGTGCCCTACGGCGAGAACTTCCAGGCGCCGTACGCCACCACCAAGACCATCGCCGAGAAGGCGGTGCTGGCGGCGAACGATGCCAGCCTCGCCACCGTGGCCCTGCGTCCGCGCCTGATCTGGGGCCCGGGCGACAACCAGATCCTGCCGCGGCTGGTGGAACGCGCCAACGCGGGCCGCCTGCGCATCGTCGGCAGCGGCGACAACAAGGTGGACACCACCTTCATCGAGAATGCCGCGCAGGCGCATCTGGATGCGTTCGACCATCTCGCCCCGGGCGCCGCCTGCGCGGGCAAGGCCTACTTCATCAGCAACGGCGAGCCCTGGCCAATGCGCGAGGTGCTCAACGGGTTGCTGCGCGCGGCGGGTGCGCCGATCGTTACCAAGCACCTGCCGTTCCGCGTGGCGTACGCGGTCGGCGTGCTGTGTGAAGGCCTGTGGTCGGTATTGCCGCTGAAGGGCGAGCCGCCGATGACCCGCTTCCTGGCCGAGCAGCTGAGCACCAGCCACTGGTATTCGATGGCGCCGGCGACCCGCGATTTCGGGTACGTGCCGAAGGTGTCGATGGCGGAAGGCCTGGACCGTTTGCGGGTCTCACTTCGTCCACGAAGCTGAGATGGCTCACGTCGCCGAGCTGGCAGCGCATCGGTTGGCCGGGGATGCGCAGAGCGGGCCATGGATGGCCCGCGCCCGCGACTCAGTCGTGGATGACTGGATGGAGCGGCTGCGCATCCCCGGCCAGCCGATGTGCGGGGTGAAGCCCATACAATGCCCGCATGACCCAGTCCCCCTTCAACTGGAAGCAACCCGCCGGCAAGGCGCTTGAAGCCGCGCTCAATCGCGCGCTGGCGCTGGATGCGGAGACGCGGGCCGGGTTGCGCGGGCTCGATGGGCAACGCGTGGCGCTGACCCTCGCGTCGCCGCCGCTGGCCTTGCAGGTTCAGGTCGAGGGCGATGCGTTGCGCGTTGGGCCTATCGATGGGGAACGTGAGGCCGACCTCGGCGTGCGCAGCACACTCGCAGGCCTGTTGGGACAGTTGCCGATGTTCCGCCGCGACGATGCGCCGCCGATCGGCAAGCTGCGCATCGAGGGCGATGCCGAACTCGCGCGCCGGCTGCAGCAGCTTGCGCAGAATTTCGATCCCGACTGGCAATTGCCGTTCGTGCGCGTGTTCGGCGACATCGCCGGCGTGCAGATCGCCAAGGCCGTCGCCGCGGGATTGCGGCAGGCGCAGGTGGCTGGCAGGAACCTCGCCGAAACCGCCGCCGAATATGTCACCGAGGAAAGCCGCGACGTGGTGCCGCGCGCCGAGCTCGAGGCCTTCCACGACGACGTGGACGCGCTGCGCGACGACGTCGAACGCATCGCCGCGAGGATCGCGCGCCTGCAGCGCGCGCGCGGGGCGGGCGCATGAAGTCCGCCCTGCGTGCCATGCGCATCGGTCGCGTGCTGCTGCGCTACCGCCTGGACGACCTGCTCGACGACACACCCGCGGAGCGCTGGCTGAAGCTGATGCGGCCGTTCGTGCCGGGTGCCGCGCCCAGCATCGCCAGCATGCCGCGCGGCGCGCGCCTGCGGCTGGCCTTGCAGGAGCTGGGGCCGATCTTCGTCAAGTTCGGGCAGATCCTGTCCACCCGCCGCGACCTGGTGCCCGCCGACATCGCCGAGGAACTGACCCACCTGCAGGACCGGGTGGCGCCGTTCGACGGCGAGGTGGCGCGCAACCTGGTGGAGCTGGAGCTCGGGCGCGCCATCGGCGAGGCCTACGCCAGTTTCGACACCACGCCGCTGGCTTCGGCCAGCATCGCGCAGGTGCATGCGGCGACCCTGCACCCGGTCGGCGACGGCGCACCGCGCCAGGTGGTGGTGAAGGTGCTGCGGCCCGGCATCGACAGGCAGATCGCCGCCGACATCGCCCTGCTGGAGAGCGTCGCCAGGATCGTGGAGCGCACCCATCCGGCCGCCGACAAGATCCGCCCGCGCGAGATCGTGGCCGAGATCGAGAACACCCTGGCCGCCGAACTCGACCTGCAGCGCGAGGCCGGCAACGCCAGCCTGCTGCGCCGCAACTGGATCGATTCACCGGACCTGTACGTGCCAGAGGTGATCTGGTCGCACACCGCCGAACGCGCGATGACCCAGGAGCGCGTGCGCGGCATCCCGTCCGACGACATCGCCAGGCTCGACGAAGCCGGCATCGACCGCAAGGCGCTGGCGGCGAAGGGCGTGCGCGTGTTCTACCAGCAGGTGTTCCGCGACAATTTCTTCCATGCCGATGCGCACGCCGGCAACATCTGGGTGGATGCGACGCGCAAGCAGAACCCGCGCTTCATCGCGCTGGATTTCGGGATCATGGGCCAGCTCTCCAGCGAGGACCAGTACTACCTCGCCGAGAACTTCATGGCGATCTTCAACCGCGACTATCGGCGTATCGCCGAGCTGCACGTGCAGGCGGGCTGGATGCCGTCGCACATCCGCATCGACGAACTGGAAGCCGCCGCGCGCGCGGTGTGCGAGCCGTACTTCACCCGCCCGCTGAGCGAGATCTCGCTGGCCGAGGTTCTGGTCAAGCTGTTCCGCACCGCCCAGCGCTACGAGCTGACCCTGCAGCCGCAGCTGATCCTGCTGCAGAAGACCCTGCTCAACATCGAGGGCGTGGGCCGCCAGCTGGATCCGAAGATCGATATCTGGGCGGTGGCCAAGCCGGTGCTGGAGCAGATCCTGGTCGAACGCTACAGCCCGCAGCGACTGGCCGGCGAATTCCGCAAGCGGCTGCCGGAGATGGTCACCCGCGCGCCGGAGGTGCCGCGCCTGCTGCACGCCTGGCTGCAGCAGCAGGTCGAGGGCAGGCACGAACTGTCGATGCGCTCGCGCGATCTCGCCGACCTCGCGCGCATCGCGCATGCCGCGCAGAAGCGCGTGGTCGCCGCGGTGCTCGGCGCCGGCCTGCTGATCGTCGCCGCCGTGCTGTACGCGCTGGAAGCGGGCGGGCCGCAGTTGCTCGGGGTGCCGGTGTCCACCTGGGTCGCGGGCCTCGGCGGCGCGTGGGCCCTGCTGGCGGCGTGGCCCCGGCGCTAACCGGTGCGTTTCGCAGCGGGCCAGTTCCTCGGCGATCGCAACGCGCGTCGCCGCTTCGAAGGCATCGAGCTGGCCGACATGCGGCCCACCGTGCCGCGCCACGAGGTACATACGCATACGCATGACGAGGCGCATCTGCTGGTGCTGCATCGCGGCGCCTACCTGAGCAGCGCGCAGGGCATGCCCGCGATCTGCAATGAGCCGGTGGTGATCGTGAATCCACCGGGCACGCACCATCGCGATTGCTTCCACTCACTCGACGGTGCGCGCTTCCTGACGTGTCGCTCGACGCCGCGCTCTGGGGCCAGGCAGATGCAGGCGTGGCGCTGCCGAAGCATGCATCGCGGCTGTCGGCGCTGGCATTGCCGGGCGCGTACCGGCTTTGGCGGCAACTCTTGGATTTCGACAATGCCTCGATGCTGGCGATCGAAGCCGAGGTGCACGAATTGCTGGCACGCGGCGCGGGCGCCCCGGAGGCATTGGCGCGGGCCTCGGATTCCGCATGGCTGGCGCGTGCACGCACGCGGCTGCAGGACGATGTCGGCAGCGTGCCGGGGATCGCCGAGCTGGCCCGCGAGGCCGGCCTGCATCCGGTGTATTTCGCCCGCGCATTCCGCCGTGCGTATGGTCGTTCCCCCGGCGACTACCTGCGGCAGCGACGGGTCGAGGCCGCCATCGTGGTGCTGTGCGGCGGCACCCGACCGCTTGCGGAGGTCGCGGGTGCCTGTGGCTTCGCCGACCAGAGCCACATGAGCCACGCGCTGCAACGCGCGATCGGTCTCAGCCCGTTGCAGGTGCGCCGGCTCAGCCGCCTGCAGGTTTCGAATCTGCAAGAACGCCGTCGCCAGCGCGCGCAAGCTGTCGTCCTTGCCCAACGAGATATGCCCGCATGATCCGTCGCCTGCTGTTCGTCGCCGTCGCGCTTGCGAGCGTTCCGGCCCTCGCCGCCACCGACCCGCGCTTCGAACCAGTCGAACAAGCGATCCGCGCTGGGGACTACAAGCAAGTCACCAGTGTGCTGGTCGCCCGCGACGGCAAGTTGCTGTACGAGGCCTACTTCGACGCGGGCGGCGCGCAGGCACGCCGCAATACGCGCTCGGCGACCAAGACCGTGGCCGGCATGCTGGTCGGCATCGCCATCGCCGATGGCAAGCTGGCCGGGCCGCAGGCGCCGATCATGCCGCTGCTGCGCGACAAGCTGCCCGTGCAGAACCCGGATCCACGCAAGGACGCGATCACCGTCGAGGACCTGATGACGATGTCCTCGTTGCTGGAATGCGACGACGAGAACCAGTTCTCGCGCGGCAACGAGGAGCGCATGTACCTGGTCGAGGACTGGGTGCAGTTCTACCTTGACTTGCCGATCCAGGGGTTCCCGGCGTGGATGCCCAAGCCGAAGGATTCGCCCTACGGACGCAGCTTCCGCTACTGCACCGCCGGTTCGACCACGCTGGGCGCGGTGATGCAGGCGGCGGTGGGCGAGCCCTTGCAGGACTATGCGCAGCGCCGCCTGTTCGCGCCGCTCGGGATCGATGCACCGGAATGGCAGTTCTCGCCGTTGGGCCTCGCCCAGACCGGCGGTGGCCTGGGCCTGCGCAGCCGGGATCTGCTGGCGCTGGGCCAGCTCTACCTGGACGCTGGCGTGCACGATGGCAAGCGCATCGTGCCGGCGGCATGGGTGGCGGCCTCGGTGGCGCCGCATGCGAAGGCCAACGACGACATGGACTACGGCTACCTGTGGTGGCTGATGCGCTGGCCGGTGGGGCAGGCGACCTGGCGCTCGTATTCGATGAACGGCAGCGGCGGCAACGGCGTGCAGGTGTTTCCGGCGCAGCGCGTCGTGGTGGTGGTGACCACCACCAACTACAACGAGCGCCAGCCGCACCAGATCACCGGCAAGCTGCTGAACGCGTTGCTGCCGCTGCTGGCGCAGTGAGACTGGCGTATCGTTCGGACTCCTCCCGTCGCCAGGAATCCGCATGAGCACCAAGGCCTACGGCGCGCACGCCGCCGACCAGCCCGTCACCGCGATCGCCATCGAGCGCCGCGCGCCCGGTCCGGGCGACGTGCAGATCGATATCGCCTTTTGCGGCATCTGCCACTCGGACCTGCACACGGTGCGTTCGGAATGGCCGGGCACCCTGTACCCCTGCGTGCCGGGCCACGAGATCGTCGGCCATGTGAGCGCAGTCGGCGCCGAGGTCGCCGGCTTCAAGGTCGGCGATACCGTCGGCGTCGGTTGCCTGGTCGACAGCTGCCGGCATTGCGCTTCGTGCAACGAAGGCCTCGAGCAGTACTGCACCAACGGCTTCGTCGGCACCTACAACGGGCCGACCGCGGATGCGCCGGGACACACGCTCGGTGGCTACGCGCAGCGGATCGTGGTCGAGCAGCGCTTCGTGCTGAAGATCCGCCACCCGGACGAGCAACTTGCCGCGGTGGCGCCGCTGCTGTGCGCCGGCATCACCACCTATTCGCCGCTACGCCACTGGAAGGCCGGGCCGGGCAAGAAGGTGGGCATCGTCGGCATCGGCGGGCTGGGCCACTTGGGCATCAAGATCGCGCACGCGATGGGGGCGTACGTGGTGGCGTTCACCACCAGCGAATCCAAGCGCGACGAAGCGCACGGCCTGGGCGCCGACGAAGTGGTGGTCTCGAAGGATGCCGAGCAGATGAAGGCGCATGCCAGCAGCTTCGACTTCATCCTCAACACGGTGGCCGCGCCGCATGTGCTGGATGCGTTCACCGTGTTGCTCAAGCGCGACGGCACCTTGTGCCTGGTCGGTGCACCGGCCTCGCCGCATCCATCGCCCGCCGTGTTCAACCTGATCTTCGGGCGCAAGTCGATCGCCGGCTCGCTGATCGGCGGCATCCCGGAAACCCAGGAGATGCTGGACTTCTGCGCCGAGCACGGCATCGTGGCGGACATCGAGATGGTCCGCGCGCAGGACATCGAAGCCGCCTACGAGCGCATGCTCAGGAGCGACGTGAAGTACCGCTTCGTGATCGATACGGCGTCGATGTGACGGAGACTGCCGCGGGCGCGGCGGCGGCACTGCCGGTGCTGTATGCGGACGACGCGCTCGCCGTGGTCGACAAGCCGGCCGGCCTGATGGTTCACGACAGCGCGCTGGCCCGCGGCGAAACCGATTTCGCCGCGGACCGCCTGCGCGAGCAGTTCGGCAGGCCGATCTTCCTGGTGCACCGCCTGGACCGCGCCACCAGCGGTTGCCTGCTGCTGGCCTTCGACCGCGATACCGCCTCCGCGCTGGGCAAGACCCTGATGTCGGGCGAGGTGGTGAAGGAGTATTGGGCGGTGTGCCGCGGCTGGCCGGCGAAGCCCCGCTTCCTGGTCGACCATCCGCTCGACGGCGGCCCCGGGAAGCCGCAGAAGAAGCCGGCGCAGACACAATTCGAGGTACTGGCGACCTGCGAGTTGCCGCTGCCCTCGTCCGGGTTCGAGACCTCGCGCTATGCACTGCTGCGCGCATCGCCCCTGACCGGCCGCTTCCGCCAGATCCGTCGCCACCTGAAACACCTCTCGCACCATCTCATCGGCGACAGCAGCCACGGCGATGGCCGCCACAACCGCCACTTCCGCATGCTCGGCATCCACCGCATGTTGCTGCACGCGCGGCGGCTGCGATTCGTGCACCCGCATGCGGGGGTCGCGATCGAGGCGGTGGCCGCGCCCGACGCCGAATTCGCAAAGGCCCTGGCCCTGTTCCCGTGGGTGCTCGCCGCCAGCTGACCGGCACGGAGCGTCCATTTGCGGCGCTGGGTGACGCAACGCGTCACCTCGGGGATCGAAGGTGCCCTCGACCTGACAAGCGGTCGGCAAAACCGTGACCGAGCGCGCACGAAACTTGCGTCCTAGTACCGGTAACGCCAATGAACTCGCCGCGAAGACGGCGTCCGTGGGGGCTTTCCATGCATGTACTGATCACCGGAGGGGCCGGCTTCATCGGCTCCCATCTCGTCGACCTGCACCTGGCGCGTGGCGACAGCGTGCACGTGGTCGATGATCTGTCCACCGGCGCACGCGCCAACATCGCCCAACACGAAGACAACCCTGGCTTCCGCTTCGACGAAGCCGATGTCCTGACGTGGGACCGGATCGACCGGGTGGTCGGCTGGGCCGACCGCATCTACCACCTCGCCGCGATCGTTGGCGTGTACCGGGTGATCGCCGAACCGACCAAGGTGCTGGCCACCAACATCGTGGGTTGCGAACGCATCCTGCGTGCGGCGCATGCGGGCGGCTGGAAGCCGCAGGTGGTGCTGGCCTCCAGCTCCGAGGTGTACGGCCACAACGACGAAAGCCTGCTGCGCGAAGACCAGGACCTGACCGTGAGCACGCGCGCCGGCACCCGCTGGGGCTATTCGGTCAGCAAGATCGCGGACGAGGCGCTGGGGCTCTCGTATGCGCAGCGTTACGGGATCCCGGCGGTGATCGCGCGCTTCTTCAACACGGTCGGTCCGCGCCAGGTCGGGCGCTACGGGATGGTGGTGCCGCGTTTCGTCGCGCAGGCGGTGCGCAACGAGCCGATCACGGTGTTCGGCGGCGGCCTGCAGACGCGTTCGTTCTGCGACGCGCGCGACACGGTGGTGGCGCTGGACGCGCTGGCCACGCATGGCAAGCGCAACACCTTCGTGGCGAACGTGGGCAACGACCGCGAGATCAGCATCCTGGCACTCGCCGAGCTGGTGATCGCGCGCGCCAACAGCCGCTCGGTGATCGAGCACGTGCCGCTGAAGGAAGCCTACGGCGAAGATTTCGAGGACATCCGCCGCCGCCGTCCGGATCTCTCCCGCCTGCGCTCGATGACCGGTTTCGAGCACCGTTTCACGTTGGAACAGACCATCGACGACCTGATCGCGATCGAACGCAAACGACTGGAAGACTCGCGCAATGGCCACTGCACCCTGGTTCGTCCTCAGTCCGAACGCGCTGCTTAGCGTCATCGGGCTGCTGCGCGGCCCCGACAAGACAGTCCCCACCCCGGCAGAGGACTGGCAGCAGGCGGTGGTGGACGTGGTGATCCCCGCGTTCAAGGAAGAGGACAACATCATCCACTGCCTGGCTTCGCTGGCCCGGCAGAGCAAGCGTCCGCGCAACATCATCCTGGTCGACGACGGCGGCAAGGACCAGACCGTGCCGCGCGCGCGCGAATACGCCGCGGCAGTGGGACTGAACCTGATCGTGATCGAGCGCAACAGCTCGATCGGCAAGACCCCGACCATCAAGCGGCAGGCGCGCGAGTTCGATTCGGACGTCGAGTTCATCCTCGATGGCGACACCTACCTCGAATCGCCCGGCTACATCGCGCGCTGCGTTCAGGAGCTGTACCAGGGCGCGGGCATCGCCAGTGCCTGCGGTACGGTGCTGCCGATGCGGCCGAAGAACCGGCACGTACTGGCGCAGACGCCGGAATTCCGGCAATGGCATGGCGCGGAAACCTACGACGACCCGCATGCCCGGCGCGGTGCGCTGCATTCGGTGTGGTGGTGGATCACCAACACTTACCGCGAGTGCCTGTACATGTTCCTGCAGCGCTTCGTCTACAAGGGGCAGATGGTGTTCTTCGGCAGCATCACCAACCCGGTGGGCTGCGCGGTGGCGTACCGCCGCAAGTACGTGAAGGACCTGTTCGACAAGTACGAGCCGATCTTCGGCGACGACCTCACCAACTCCGAGGACATCTTCATCGGCTTTGCTCTCAACAACGAGGGCTACCGCAACATCCAGCTGCAGGACGTGGTGGCGCGTTCGGAGGAGCCCGAGGTGCAGCGCCTCCCGAGGCAGCTCTACCTCTGGTCTTCCTCGTTCCTGCAGAGCTGCTACTACTTCGACGCGCTGCTGCGCTCGCCATTCAAGCTGGTCAAGCGTGCGCGCAAGAGGCGCCATGAAACGAAGTCCGGGGTCGCCGACCTGCGCAAGATCGCCGAGCAGTACCGGCAACCGTTCGGGGAGCAATACACGCGGGACTTCGGGCGCCCGATCGGCTGGGTGATGCTGCTGTCCGCGATCGAGAAGATCGGCTTTCCCACCGCGCTGATCATCATGGCCCTCCTGCGCATGTGGGAGCCGCTGGCGGTGACCCTGATCGCGGAGGTGATCCTCTCGCTGGCGGTGCTGTTCGTGGTCGGCAGGGGGCAGCGGCTGGCGATGGTGGCCAAGGGCCTGGTGATGACACCGGTTCGTTACGCGATGATCGTGGCCGACACCATCACCATCGCCCGCTTCGCCGGCGACCTCTGGATCACGGGGAATCGCAAATGGCGCAAATGACCCGCATGCGCCCGATCGCGGGCGTGCTCGCCGCCGCGCTGGCCATGGCCCTCGGCGGCCCGGCGCGCGCGCAGTCGGTCGATCCGCAGCTGCAGCAGGCGCGCGAGGCGGCCTGGGTCGGTCGCACCGACGAGGCGCTGGCGATGACCGATGCCTACCTCGCTCAGCATCCGGACGATGCCGGCGCCCTGCTTGATCGGGCGACCTACCTCGCCTGGATCGGCGATTACGCAAGGGCGATCGAAACCCTGGACCGGCGCGGCACCGACGATGCGCCGGCGCGCCAGTTGCGCGCGAGGATCCATGGCTGGGACGGGCGTCGCGATGCCGCGCTGGCATACAGCACACCGGCTTACGAGGCCAATGCGGGCGATTACGACGCCGCGTGGACGCAGGCGCTGGCGGCGCGGCTGGGCAATCGCCCCGAACAGGCGTTGCCGGCGCTGCAGACCGTGCTGGCGCTGAAGCCGGAGGGCAAGGACAGCCAGACGCTGGCGAAGCTCGTGCGCCTGCCGATGTATTCCTCGCTTGCGATGCCGCTGTCGCGTTACAGCGATTCGGACGACATCGAGATCGCATCTTTCGGCATCGACGCCGACCTGCGCCTGTCCGATGCATGGCGCCTGCTCGGCGGCAGCGGCCTGCGCGATCATTCGGCACCGGCCAGCGGGCCCTTCGCGCCGCTCAATGGCGGCAACACGGTGGACGAGTCCCGGACCTATGTCGGCGCGCGCTATTCGCCCTCGCCCAAGTCGGCGTTCGAATTCGTGCTGGGCAGCACCCGCCTCAGCGGCGACAACGGCTTCAGCGACAGCGACAGCTTCGGCCGCGCGCAGTTCAGCCACCAGGCCAGCGACGCCTTTGGCTACACGCTGTCGGCCACCCGCGACCGGGTGGCGTTCTCGCCGCGCGCGCTGTCGGCCGGCATCACCAGCAACGGCGCCAGCGCCAGCCTGCGCTGGCGGGTCGGCATGCGCGACAGCATCAACGGCTGGATCGCGTTCGACGACTACAGCGACGGTAACAACCGGCACATGGTCGCGGTCGACTGGCGGCACGCCACCGTGCGCAGCGCGAAGGCGAACCT
>Ga0114939_10002500_pt1 | contig 13558 bp, 9 predicted proteins | sample AshMeaCrysSpring_FD_87196 | JGI IMG/M metagenome (GOLD analysis project Ga0114939, IMG submission 87196) | Groundwater microbial communities from Big Spring, Nevada to study Microbial Dark Matter (Phase II) - Ash Meadows Crystal Spring | ecosystem: Environmental > Aquatic > Deep subsurface >... | reverse complement strand
CGAAGTCATCGAAACGACGTCGATCGCGAGACACGATGCGGCCGGTTGAGCCGCCGAGCGGTTCGAATGCTGCAAACGGCGGATCGCCCGCACCGCGGGCCTCCTCGTCTTCGAATGACTGGTGGTCCCGCACGAAAGCCTTCGTCAATCCGTGGGATCCTACGAACGGTGGTCCTCTGAGTTGGAACCGCCTGTTCGGGGCGCGGCCGGCGGAGTCCAAACCAACCGCTCCGGCGGCGGATTTGCTGTGGGGCGATGGGCAGCATCTGCCGCCCTATCCGCCGGAACGCTGAATTCCGCGACCGTGAGCCGATGCAGCTGGCGTGTTGCCACGAGCGTTGTCAAGAAAGCGTCGGCGACCCGACAGCGATTTGCCACCTGAAGGATTTTGCGCACAGCGCGTCAACCTGCAGCCTGCGGCTGAATGCGGTCTTTGCCGAGCCATGGTTGGAGCACAGCCGGAATGCGTATCGACCCATCCGCCTGCTGGTAGTTCTCGAAGATTGCCACCAAAGCGCGGCTGATGGCGATGGCCGTGCCGTTGAGAGTATGAACGAGCTCGGTGCCCTTCTGCCCGGCGCGGCGGAAGCGGATGTCAAGCCTTCGCGCCTGATAGTCAGTACAGTTGCTGGTGCTGGTGACTTCGCCCCACTGTCCGGCGTCGCCACGTCCGGGCATCCAGGCTTCCAGGTCGTATTTGCGATAGGCGGGCCCGCCCAGATCGCCGCTGGCGATATCGAGCACACGATAGGGAAGCTCCAGGGCATCGAACAGCTCGCATTCCAACTCACGGAAGTGTTCGTGCATGGCTTCGCTGTCTTCAGGTGTCGTGAAGGCGAACATCTCCACCTTGGTGAACTGATGAACGCGGTACAGACCACGGCTGGCTCGACCCGCGGCCCCCGCTTCCGTGCGAAAGCAGTGACTGATCCCGACCAATTTCAGGGGTAGCTGCTCCGCATCGAGGACTTGTCCTGCGAGCATGCCGCCCAACGTAATTTCCGCCGTGGCGACCAGGTTCAGTTCGCTGTCTTCGATGCTGTAAATCTGGGTTTCGGGACCTCTCGGGTTGAAGCCCACGCCGCGGAGCACTGCCGACAGCGCCAGGTCGGGAGTCGTGATCGGCACGAAGCCATGCGCGATCAGTCGCTGCAACGCAAATTGCTGTAGCGCCAACTCCAACAATACGGCGTCGCGCTTCAGGAAATAGAAGCCGGCTCCCGCCACGCGGGCTCCGGCCTCGAAGTCGATCAGGTCCAGCGTCTCGCCGAGCTGCACGTGATCAAGCGGCTGAAAGTCGAATTGCGGCACGGCAACTCGGCCCCGCGCAATTTCGCGGCTGGCCTCTTCCCCGCCTGTGGGTGCATCGGGATGCGTCAGGTTGGGCACCTGCTCCAGCAGTCGCTCCACTTCCGCATTCAACGAATCATGTTCCTTCTGCGCCGCTTCTTTGCGGGCCCGCAGTTCACGACCTTCCGCGATTCGTTGCTGTCGTTCGGCGTCGTTCGCGGCGCGACCGATGGTCTTGCTGATTTCGTTGGCCTGCCGATTCAGGTCCTCCGCCTGTACCATGAGGCTACGTCGTCGACCTTCCAACTCCACAAGTCGTTGGATGTCCACGGGAACATTGCGTCGCACGCAGTTTTCTTGAACGACGGCTGGCTGCTCAAGCAAGAATCGCCGGTCTAGCATACGTTGCCAAGTTCTTCCCAAAGAAAGGCGCTGGCGCGAGTGCCTCGGTGGAAATCGGCCAGTCGAAACTTTTCGTTCGGAGCATGGGCTCGGTCGTCGTCCAAGCCCCATCCCAACAGCAGGCAATCGGCGCCAAGCACTTCCTGGAACCGCGCGACGATGGGAATCGATCCGCCTTCTCGAATCAAGACGGGACGCTTGCCGAAGGCTCGCTCGATCGCACGCGACGCCGCGGCGATCGAGGGGCTGTCGATCCGTGCCAGCATGCCAGGTGCCCCGTGTCCCCGTTCGAGCCGCCAGCGGACGGCGGGCGGCGCGACGGCCGAAATGTGACGTTCCACCCGCTTCGCGATCTCTTCCGGCTGCTGCTCAGGGACCAGTCGGATCGTGAATTTTGCGGAGGCGACGGCGGGAATGATCGTCTTGCTGCCGGTGCCTTGGTACCCGCTGGTCAGGCCATTGACATCCAATGTCGGCCGCGCCCAGCGCCGCTCCAAGACGCTGTACCCCGGTTCCCCGAAAAGTTCCGAGACTCCCAGCTGCCGACAAAGCTGCCCTTCGTCGACCGCCAGTTGTGAAATCTGCTCTCGTTCCTGGGGTGACAGTGCACGGACCGAATCATAGAAACCTGGAATCGCGATCCGCCCGTCCGGACCGTGGAAGGACGCCAGGATTCGGGACAGCGCAAGCGCCGGGTTCAAGACCGCGCCGCCGAATACTCCGCTGTGCAAATCACTCGCTGGACCCTCAACAAACAACTCGAACGCAACGATCCCGCGAAGCCCGTAGGTGATCGCCGGCTGGCCATCGGCGAACTGGGAATTGTCGCTTATCACCACCACGTCGCAGGCAACCTTCTCAGCATGCTGGGGCAACCACTGCTCCAGCCCGTCGCTGCCGACTTCTTCCTCCCCTTCGATCAGAAACTTGACTTGGACTGGCAGCGTCCGGCCGGTTGCCAACCAGGCGGCCAAACCTTCGATGTGTGTGAGCAACTGACCTTTGTCATCCGTGGCGCCGCGAGCGACGATGTTCCCATCGACAAACGCGGGTTCGAATGGCGGAGAATTCCAGAGGTGCAACGGATCGGCCGGTTGCACGTCGTAATGTCCATAGACCAAGACCCGTTTGCCGCCAGGCACAGGCGGCGTTTCCGCGAAGACCAGGGGATTCCCGGATGTCTCTATCAGTTCTGCTTTCAACCCCAACTGTACCAACCGTTGCATTGCCCATTGGGCAGCCCGCTGAATGTCGCCTCGATGGGTCGGATCGGCACTGACGCTCGGAATCCGCAGCCATTCGATCAGGTGAGCGTCGCGCTGGGCAGCCTGATCCGTCAACGCCTGTTCCAGAGTCGGTGCAGTTGCCATGGGTGCCGATCCATTCATAGGAATCAGTGCAAGGGAAGTCAGAAATGCGTTCGCATCCGGCGGGGAACGATTGCAGGGACTACTTCGCCGGCCCCCGAGATTCTCGCTGGGTGGCGGGCAGCACCGGTGGCGGGCGGAGGGCTCCGGGTTGCCCTCACGGACCGAAGGAGCTTCGCTCGCCCCAACCGCTGCCCGCGGCGCAACAATTCTTCCTCGCACGACCGTTCAAACCGGTACACTATAGGTCGGTTTGCGACCGCTCCCAAGGTCGGGCTCCCGAGGAACGGGATGCTGCGGTTAAGGAGTTGAGCGTGTGCGCTGGAGTGGATTGAAATGAGTCAGGTGGATTCAGCGAGCGTAGCACCGCCGCAAGAGAAAGTGAGACGGGCTCAGAAGACCAAAGCCCGCCAGAAGCCGCGGAAGGTCCCGCGCTACCATGTGATCCTGTGGGACGATCAGGACCATACGTATGAATACGTGATCCTGATGATGAAGCAGTTGTTTCGTCATCCAATCGAGTCGGGCTACAAGATTGCCAAAGAAGTCGATTTGAAAGGTCGGGCAATCTGCCTGACCACGACGCTGGAACATGCTGAGTTGAAGCGCGATCAGATTCACGCGTTCGGAAAAGATGACTTGATTCCGCGCTGCAAGGGAAGCATGCGAGCCTCTATTGAGCCCGCTCGTTAGGCAACTTACGGCGCAGTCAGTCACAGCGATTCGATCCGAGAACAGCGGGCCAGAATGGCTTGGGCCGTTGGCCCCTGCGCTACGGCGGCCCGCGAGTCAGATTTGTCTGACGTCTTGTGCGGCTTGACTTGGTGATGCGCAACAGCCGGATTCGAACTGCTTGGCGGGTCCGTCGTTAACGGATGCATCTCGACTCATCCACGCGCTTGTCGATCTCCGGTCGCTGCTACCGCTGCAACAAGTCATCGGATGCGGGCAATGCCTGATTCGGCGAGCGATGGTCCTCTGTTTTCGAACAAAGCAACCGGGTTTTCGAACAAAGCAACCGGTCGGCAAGCCTGATGCGTTATGCTCAGGAAGGTGACGAAAGCTTCGAGTTGCGTCAAAGAAAATGAAGGGGTGACTACATCATGCGCCCACCATGGGAACGCTTGCCCGAATGGGCTGCCCAGAACCTGGAGCATTTGACCGAGCGTATCGACCCAACGGAGTTGGCGAGCGAGGCTCGGCGGAAACTGCAGCAGTTGACGCACGAGCTGCCCGAAAAAGCGGTCAAGCGTGCGGATCAAGTGCTGCGTAACCTGCAGCAATGGTTGCCCTCCACAGAGCCCGGCCGGACCCGTGGCACGCGCCGCTCGCAAGGACAGGCATCGAACGGTTTGCAGCAGCCCGCGGTGCTGAATGCCAGCGGGATCGCATGGCGCTCCGAGATCATCGCCGGGCCAACCGCTCTGGCAGCAATCGAAGAGGTGGCGAGCGTGCTGGCCGGCTTTCGTGAAAAGGAGAAAGCGGGAGACGAGTTTGCCCTCCTGACGCAGCACATCGCCGACTGGCTCAATGTCGGCGCTGCCTGTATCGCGCAGCGACCGTCCGCCGCGCTGGTAGCGCTGGGCAGATCGCTCGCAGAGCGCGGCTGGGTGGCCGTCGTAGCGCGACAAGCGGCTGGAGAGTGGAACGGGGCTGTGATCGCCGATCTTTTGCGGGCCGGCGGGGCAACCGTCCGCGAGTTTGGCACAGCGGCTGGACCACAGGCCGGGGCCCTGCAGCGGATGCTGCCGACACTGACGCAGCCTTGGGCTTATGTGGCCTGCGCCGCAAGCCCCGCGGATGATTACCAGGGAATCGTCGATGGTGCCGAATGCTTGAATATCGCGCGGAGCCAGCAGACTCCCGACTCCTTTGTCGTCATCCAACTGGGTGCGGACCCGTTTTGTCAGCTGGGCGGCTCCCCGGAAAGTCATGTCGGGGCCCAAGGATCATTCGACGGCGAGATCCAAGTGATCCGCCCTGCCCGCTGGATCGGAGGGCCCGATTGCGCGGTGATTGCGGGCCGCTCGCAGTGGATTCATTCCATTGAGCGCACGGACCTCTGGCCGGCCCTTCGTGCTGGGACGTTTGAATTGCAAATGCTCCGCGCGATCTTCGACAACGCCTCCAGCGGCATCGCGGACATCAGCCCGGCGATGGCATTGGGAAAGACGACCGCACAGAACCTGGCGCTCCGCGGCGAGTTGATCCGCGATCAGCTGGCAACTCTTTCCGGCTGGGAGGTTCGCTTGGCACATGCGGTAGCCAGGTGGTTCCCCGACGCCGGGAGCATGCTCCCATCATGCCAGGTTCATCTCAAACCTGTCGGAGAGGAGTCCTCTGGCGAGCGACTTACCGAAGCGAAACAACGCTTGCTTGGCGGATTTCCAAGAGTCCTTCACGGCCAGTCAGATGAAGAACTCGTCCTGGATCTGCGATGGATCCCTGCCGCCGATGACGCATTGCTTGTCGCATGCCTCACCCGAGCTCTCGGTGGTAAGGCGGAACGGCCTGAATCGTCTCAGGCCTCTTCATAGCGTTTCAGTTTCCGATCAAGTGTGGATCTTTCGATTCCCAACAAGCTTGCAGCTCGGCTCTTGTTCCCGCCGGTCGCGGCGAGCGTTCGGTAGATATGATGGCGTTCTAATTCCTCGAGCGAAACAAGATCCGATTCAGCGGGCGGCGGCGCCGCCGCACTTGACTTCAAGGGCTCTAGCTGCAGGTTCGTGAGCACCAGGTCCGAGTCATCGATCTGCGGACCAGGACAGAGGACCACGGCCCGCTCGATCGCGTTTCTCAGCTCGCGGACATTTCCCGGCCAATGGTGGACCCTCAGTTTGGCGCGCGCCTCGGGAGTCAAGCCGTCGATGCGGCGCCCCATTTCCCGCGCGAACCGAGCTGCAAAATGTTCGGCAAGTGGTTCGATGTCCTCAATGCGTTCGCGGAGCGGCGGTACGAGCAGTTCGAGCACTTGCAGGCGAAAATATAAGTCGGCTCGAAACTTCCCTTCACGAATTGCTTGTTCCAGGTCGCGATTCGTTGCAGCCAGCACGCGGACATTGGCGCGGAGCGGAGCGTTGCCGCCGACTCGTTCAAACGGATGCCCTTCGAGAACTCGGAGGAACTTGGCCTGGATTTCCAAGTTCATCTCCCCGATTTCGTCGAGCATCAACGTGCCGCCGTCTGCCGCTTCGAACTTTCCAATTTTTCTTTCCGTGGCGCCCGTGAAGGCTCCCTTCTCATGGCCAAACAGCTCGCTTTCCAGGAGTGTGGGACTTAGGGCTGCGCAGTTCAGGCATACGAACGGCTCGTCACGTCGAGGACTGTGAGCGTGTAAGGCCGCGGCCACCAGTTCCTTGCCAACTCCACTTTCACCGCGAATCAGTACCGTCGCCCCGGTGGGTCCAGCCATTTCGATGGCCCGCCGCACGGCCTGGAGCGCGGGACTGTTTCCGATCAACAGCTGACGATCGTGAAGCTGTTCACGCAGCTGGTTCAGCTGGCGTCTGGATTGCTTCAACGATTGGGTCAGATCGATCTTCTGTTGAAGGTTGGTCAAAGCCAGACCAAGGTTCTCGGCCACACCCAACACCAGTTCCAGTCGATCTGGGGTGAGTTGCGGTTCGGTATCGGATGAGTAAATGTGCAGAATTCCGCGGATCTCACCATGCTGTCGAATCGGAGCGCAGATTGCGCTGGTGGTGGAAAACTGTCCGTGGCTGTCTTGGCGAACCAACTGAGCGTCGCCGCGCAAGTTGCGGACCAGCAGGGCCTCCCCGTCTCGCAACACTTGCTGGGCCAGCACATCGGTCAACCGGTGATAACCACGCCCCTCTGGCTGGCGCGTGGCCACGACGGTGAGATGTTGAGCCGCTGCCGGAGCGGCGGGGGCGAGTACCAGAACCGCCCCATTTGCGACGGAAGCTTCTTGGGTCACGGCGGCCAGGGCGGCCGTCGCGGCTGCGGTCGGTGAGTCGCAACGGGCTAGCGTGAACGCGATTCGCGCCAGCGAGGGAGCGATGCCTGGAGCCGCTGGTGCAGCCGGACCGCTGGAGGCCGATTCCAACAAGGCCAGCCGCTTCTGACGTTTGACGATCTGGGCCGATTCCAGGTCATCTTCCGATGGTTCGTCGCCTTCCGGCCGGCGGCCGCGGGCCGCCACTTCGGCCGTCTGCTGATCGCCGCTGTCTGGACGGGCGGAGAATTCCTTTTCAAAAGCGTCGGCCAATTGCTCCACAAAGGTCATGTGGCAGCCGGCCAACACAATCGTCTGCCCCGGTTCGAGCCGATGGTCGCCTTGAATGGTACGTTCATCCACCACCGTACCGTTGCGGCTCTGCAGGTCGCGGATGACCCAATGTCCTGCCTTTTCGAAGAGTTCCGCATGCTGCCGGCTGGCCCGGTCGTCACGAATCACGATGTGGTTCGTCGATGCTCGACCGATCAAGAAACGTCGGCCGACTTCCAGTCGGAAAACGTCCGTCCAGCGGGCTCCGTCACGGATCACCAGGTACGCTTGCATGGGCGGGGATGGCGTCAAAATCCAGCGGATCCGTCGATCGCCGGTCGAGGATGAAGCTCTGAACGTGGGGCTCAGCAGCGGTTGGGCCGAGCGGAATCCAGGGTCACCGGGATTCCGGGGCCACCGGGATTCCGGGGCCACCGGGATTCCGAGGCCTCGGGGGACTAGGACAAACCTTCGGGTCGGGCTGGCTTGGCGACCTGCGCCGGTTTTCCGGTGGTCTGGACCCGAGCCTCGGCCAACCGGACCCCAATCCGACGGAATTGTTGGAACTCTGGCGGCCCTGTACGGATTTGGTTGCTGCTGCTGGGCGATGTAAGTATCGTACATAGGAACTGGGAACGACGCGGCTGGAAATCTCTTGCCGGTCGGTCCGGTTCTACCGTTTGTTAATCCAATCGGTCGTTTCTCGCGCGCCCGGTCGCGGAGGCGCGCGACTTTCCGTCCTGATGATCCTTTAGGTGGTTCGACCATGCGACGCTTGGTATCCGCTGCGGCTTTAGTCGCGGCCGTGATGGTGCTTCCGTGGGTCGCCCGAGCTGGCAACTTCGGGGGCCGATTCTCGGCGGTCGGTGGAATCAGCATCGATGCATCGGGCGTCGTGCGGACAGCCAGTCTGGCCGATCGCCATGCACTGCTTGAAGAACTTCGCCAACGTGTAGCAGAACCAGCCGGGCAGTTGGCCGACGCGGCTGAACTGCGGATGGTATCCCTCCGCGGATTGCAGGCCGCAATCCAGGCTGCGACCGAACAGGGCAAGCCCTTGCCCGATGAAGTTCGCTTTCTGGCAGGCCTGCAGCGGATCCGCTACGTGTTTGTCTACCCAGAGCGCAATGACATCGTGCTGGCGGGACCGGCAGAGCCTTGGGTGATTCGTGATGACGCGACTGTGGTCGGCAAACTCAGTGGTCGACCCGTGCTGTTGCTGGACGATCTGGTGGTCGCATTGCAGGCCGCTTTCTCGCCTGAACATCAAGGCATGCAATGCTCGATCGAACCGACCGCGGAAGGCTATCAACAAGTCAATCAGCTGCTTGGTGAGTTTGCTCGACGCAATCCGGGCGCTGATCCCCGTCAGCTCGATGTAGCCCTGCGCGAAGCCTTCGGCCCGCAGCAAGTCAAGTTGGCCGGCATCCCTCAGGACAGTCACTTCGCTCGCGTCATGGTCGCTGCGGACTACCAGATGAAGCGATACGCGATGGACCTTGAGCCCGCACCGATTGACTCGCTGCCGAGCTACCTGGACATGGCCAGTGGCCCAGAGGGCGTTTCGGGCAGTAATCCGCGGTGGTGGATGGCTTGCAACTACGATGCCCTCCAGCGGTCTGAGAATCGGCTTGCCTGGCAGATTTCCGGACAAGGGGTCAAGACTCTCACGGAGACCGACCTGATCGATGCCGCGGGCAATGTCCAGCGAACAGGCAAGAGCGAGCCCACGGCGCGGCGCTGGGCAGAAACGATGACCAAGCAGTTTGACGCGTTGAGCGAACGGGCGGCGATCTTCGGGGAACTCCGCAATGCGATGGACCTCGCTTTGGTCGCCGCACTGATCCACGATGAACGCTTGGCGGACATCGCCGGATGCAACCTGCAGCCGATCGTGGGCGACCAAGGCCAGACGGTCTCGGCGTCTGCCTACACCCCGGTGAGCTTCGAAGTTCCCAAAGCGGTTGAGCCTCAATGCAGCTTCTTGAAGAAGCGGAAGGGCTGGATGGTTACCGCTTCAGGGGGCGTTGAAATCAATCCCTACGCCGTGCTTCAGCAGCAGACAGTTTCCACCGAGTTGGACCAGGTCCGCAGCCGCGGCATGGCCAACCCCGCCGATCAATGGTGGTGGAACGGCTAATCCTCGGTTCGCCGATCGTGATTGCTTCAGGCGACCGGCTGCAACAACTGCGTGCTTTTCGAAACTCCCGTCAGGTCCACTGGCGGGAGTTTTTCTTTGCGCTGCCGGGACACCTGTTGTCTCCAGGGATCGCTTGTCTTCATGGATCGCAGCCGGTCCACAGGAACCGGACGAGCTCCCAGCATGCAGTCCGACACCGCGCCCCTGAATCCCCGCGTGGTCAGGACGCAAGCTGCGTGACAAGGGCTGCCCGACGCACCCCACGCGTTTTTGTGCCCGAACCACTCTTTGTGCCCGAAGCACTCTTTTTGCCGAACGCACAAGGGACCCGCACGTCAAGCCACCTTGCCCAGGGGGGGTTCTTCGCCAACACTACCTGAGGCATGCCAGTTATGGCTGGTGGCGCGAGTGTCGTCAGCGGGCGGCTTCGACCCATTTCATTTCCTCATCAGCGACCTGGGCCCGTTATGAGCACGCTGGGATCGATCACAAACTCGTACTCCTACCAGTCCTATCAGCGACAACGCCAACTGACCCTCGGCGATTTGTTGCTTGAGAACCGGATCGTGTTTCTGCAGGGTGAGATCTACACCGGAAATGCGAACGAAGTCGTGATGAAGCTGCTCTACCTGCAGAGCGAAAATCGGCGAAAGGACATTCACTTTTACATCAACTCGCCGGGCGGCGACGTGATCAGCACGCTGGCGATCTACGACACGATGCAGGTGCTGACTTGCCCCATCGCGACCTATTGCGTCGGACAAGCCGCCAGCGGCGCCGCAGTGCTGCTGGCTGGTGGGACCAAAGGCAAGCGATACGCCCTCGCCAACTCGCGCGTGATGCTTCATCAGCCGGCCTCAGGAGTCGGCGGACAGGTGAGCGATATCGAGATCCAGGCGAACGAGATCTTGCGCTACCGAGAAGTGCTCAATCAGATCATCGCCAAACACACCGAGCAGCCGGTGGAACAGATCGCGAAGGACACAGATCGCGATTTCTTCCTGACTCCGGACGCTGCCCAGAAATATGGCCTGGTCGATCATGTCCTGACCAAGCCCCTGGAAACCGTCGAAGAGGATAAGTAGCCGCTTGGTCAGCTTGCTGATACCACGGCCCGCGCCACACCGCTCGGCCCGATTGAACTGCCTACGATCTACTCCTGCTTAGGATTGCTTTCCATGCCCCCCATCCCTTACGTGATCGAAAAGAGCGGGCGCGAAGAACGCGTTTACGACATCTACAGCCGGCTCTTGAAAGACCGGATCATCTTCCTGGGCACACAGGTCGACGATGAAGTCGCCAACGCCCTGGTCGCTCAGATGCTGTTCCTGCAATCCGACGACCCGAAGGCGGACATTCACCTGTACATCAACTCGCCGGGCGGAAGTGTCAGCGCCGGGATGGCGATCTATGACACGATGCAGTTCGTGACCTGCGATGTGGCGACCTATTGCATCGGGCAAGCGGCCTCGATGGGAGCCGTCCTGCTGGCCGCCGGGGCGAAAGGCAAACGCTACGCGCTGCCGAACTCTCGGATCATGATCCACCAGCCCCTGGCCGGCATGCAGGGGACGGCTGAAGAGATTCGGATCCATGTCGACGAGTTCAAACGGATCAAACGCCGACTTAATGAGATCCTGCAACGCCATTGCGGACACTCGTTGGAAGAGATCGAACGAGACACGGACCGCGACCGTTTCATGAGCGCCGAGGAAGCGGCCGGTTATGGATTGATCGATCGCGTCATCGAATCGCAGACGGAACGAACCGGCGGAAACTGAGTCGCCCGGCGGAAACTGAGTCGCCAGACAGAGCGTGGGGGCACCCGGCAGAGCCCGGGCCGCATGAAGTGTCGGACGCCTTCGAAGGGCAAAGCAATCTCTGGCGTTCGAACATTTCCTCCAGACTTACCCCAGAAGCCCTCGTTTCCCCGAATTCTCACAGCCCGCGTTTCAGCCTTGACGCGGGGGCGCCGGGTTGGCTAACAGCCTGCCCACTGTGTGTGCCAATTCCGCCCTCGACGCCGAAGCTCCCACGACGTCCACGTCCCCCGACGGTGGCGGTGCGCTCCGGGGCCGCATCGACAGGGCGAACGAATCGGGCCTGCCGTGGGCAGCCATTTGCCTGCTCGGGCTTGGAATAGCCGCCGGGAACGGGTGCAAGCAGGGGCCCTATCGGGAACTCTACACGGCCCAAATGGGCAACGAAATTCGGGTGCTGGAGGATCAGCTCTACGAATGCGATTTTGAGAATCGGAGACTTCATCAGGAACTGGAGCGGCTCCGGATGGAGCGTCAGCGCTTCGACAAGGAAATGGAGGAGTTGCGGCGACAACGGGGGGGCGGCGCCGGGGTCTTCCGCCGCGGCCTGCAACGCCCAATCACTCCGCAGGCCGCCGAGGAGGACGTCTCTCCCGGTGCTCCGGAACCACCCCGTCTGGATCCCGCCGACCTCCATCCGCCGCCGCCACCTCCGGTGATTCCCAGCCCGCCAAGCGAAGCCGTCATCGAGGATGGGCAGGTCAAACAAACCCATGTGGAAGTTCCGGGACTTCCCTTGCCGCGTTTGATCACGCTCAGCGGCAAGCCCGCCGAACAATTGCTGATCGAACCGGCTCGTTCCTCGGGTTGGGACTTCGACCTCCAAGGGGGCGACGACGGGATCCGCATCAGCCTCTCCGCTCGGGATGGCGAAGGGCAGCCAACCCAAATGCCCGAGGATGGCGTATTAGAACTCGCTGTATTCGATGCGGAATGCGAGGATCCTGACGCGAGCCAATCCTTGGCGATTCAGAGCTTCACGGCCGAAGAGCTGCGGAAACAACCTTGGACGGCAGACGGCGTTTCCGTGGAACTGAAGGTGCCATTCGATCAGGCCGTACCGGCTGGAACGTCGGTCACGGTGATCGTCCGCTTCCGCCGCGGCGACGATTTCTCTTTCGTCGCCGAGCATACAATCCGCCTCCGCACGGAGGAGGAAGTTGCCAGCGGCTGGATTGCCCGCTAGCGACGTTCGTCAATCTCTACGAGGACGCTTCACGCGGCCCAGCGGAACGCCATCAGTCGTTCCAGATCGCGGACCAGCACGTACGGCTGCGACAGCCCTAAGTGCGCCCACGTGTTGTCTCCGATCTTTCGTCGGTCAACCAGCGTGAACTCCTTGGGGTTCGCCTCAATCAGCAGCAACTCTCCACCGCTGTCCAGTGCCAGTATTCGGGTGCCTTGGGCCACCATGCTCCAGTACTGACCGAATGGTTTGGTCGTCCAGCACTCTGTACCGTCCGCGGCGTTCAGGCAGACGAAGCGCTGGTTTCGCAGATGCGTATAGATGTGGTTGTCGATCACGACGGGCGACGACATGTAGGCCTGCTGCTTGTTCTCCCAAACCAGTTCCGGTTTGAAACCCGAGTCAGAGGGTTGGATTTCAAACATCAACGACCGCCCCCCGTAAGCGCTGGTGAAGATGCGGTTCTCGCCGATCACCGTGGGCGTCAGGATATTCATCCCGCGGAAGGCCGGGATCGCCTCTCGCCAAAGGACCTCACCAGAATCCAAAGCGACTCCAGCCAGTTCCGTTCGCGACTGAACGACCAACTGACGGATTCCGGCCACCGTGGCGATCAAGGGCGACGAGAAGCTGCCAGAAGACATCATGTCGTCGGGCGTTTGCATCGAAGTCCATACGGTTTTGCCGCTAGCCCGATCGAGCTTCAGCAGGGCATTGGCCGCTTGCACAAAGACCCCGTCCCCGTCGATCAGTGGCGAACAAACAAACCCGAAAGGAGGCAGGGGAGATCCCGTGGCTTCCGGAAAATCCATTCGCCAACGTTCCTGACCATCCGCCAGTCGCAAACTGACGATCACGTCTCGCATTCCACCGACGATCAGATCATCGCCATCGATGGCGGGCGTGCTTCGGATCCAGTCGCCATTGGCTTTCGCGAAGAAAGGAACACTCATGGCACCGGGCCATTGAGCCGACCAGAGCAGCGCCCCACTCTCCAGGGTGTATGCAGTAACCCTTTCGTCTCGCTGGTCCACGGTTTCCGTGGTCACGACGACTCGGCCATCGGTCACCGGCCCTGAATAGCTTGGTCCTAGGGCCACTTCCCAAACCGACTGCAAGGTATCT
>Ga0114939_10002499_pt1 | contig 13559 bp, 11 predicted proteins | sample AshMeaCrysSpring_FD_87196 | JGI IMG/M metagenome (GOLD analysis project Ga0114939, IMG submission 87196) | Groundwater microbial communities from Big Spring, Nevada to study Microbial Dark Matter (Phase II) - Ash Meadows Crystal Spring | ecosystem: Environmental > Aquatic > Deep subsurface >... | reverse complement strand
GTCCGTTCGTCTGGCTGCTGACGGGCTCGACGAAGTTCATCCTGCGTGTACTGGGCGTGCACGATACCCATCGCACGCCGGTGACCGAAGAGGAGATCGAGGCCGTGCTGCAGGAGGGTTCAACCGCGGGCGTGATCGAGGAAGCGGAACGCAGGATGGTCGAGAACCTGTTTCGCCTCGACGACCGTTCAATCGCCACGTTGATGACGCCCAGGGCCGACATCGCCGCACTCGATCACGACGCCGAGGCAGCGGAGGTGATGCGCGTGATGGAAACCCATCCCCACTCCCGCTACCCCGTCATCGAGGGCGATCGGCAGGATGTCGTCGGCGTCGTGTCCGCGCGCGCTTTGCTGCTTGCCCTGCTGCGTGGCGAGCCGCTCGACATCGATGCGCACGCCAGGGCGCCGATCTTCGTGCCGGAGACCATCAGCGGGCGCGACATGCTGGAGCGGTTCCGCGAGGGCAAGACGAACATGGCGTTCGTGGTGGACGAGTATGGCTCGCTGCTGGGGCTGGTCACGCTGCACGACGTGCTGGAAGGCATCACCGGACAGTTCCGCGGCCACCCGGACGACCAGTGGGCGGTTCAGCGTGAAGACGGGTCGTGGTTGCTCGATGGCCAGATCCCGATGACCGAGCTGGCAGAGCACCTCGCGCTGGAGTGGCCCACGCCGGACGACGAGGGGGACTTTGAAACCATCAGCGGCCTGATCCATTGGCAGCTGGGGCGGATTCCGCGCACCACCGACAGCCTAAGGTGGCAGGGCTGGCGATTCGAAGTGATCGACATGGACGGCAACCGGATCGACAAGGTACTGGCATCCCGCTTGCCAAGCGCCTGATTGCCTCCACTTCCGGTCCTTCCCGCGCTTCCTGCGCTTCCTACTTGATCCCCTTCAGCTCCTTGAACCGGCTGATGTCGGCGCCGAACTCCGCCGCCACGCGCTCGCGCTCGACGGTGTTCTTCGCCAGTTCCTGCTCGTAAACCTGCAGACCCTTCACCGTGCTCACGATTTCATTGGCGACATGCGCCGGCAGCGCCGGCGCATTGGGCTTCGAACTGTAGGGGCGGAATCGCTGCACCGACTGCATCAGTCGCAACTCGCGCGCGCGCAGGTTGGTGATGTACTGCCGCGTCACGACGTTCTGCTGCTCGAGCAGGTCGATGCGCTGGTCGCGAAGGCGCTCGATGTCGGCTACGGAGAGGTAGGTCGCTAGCAGCGTCTTGTCGCGTTGGGCGGCGGCGGCCTTTGCCTCTTCGGCGGCTTTCTGCGCGGCCATCTGCTCGAGCGACTTGGTGCCTGGAATCATGCGCACCACGCGCCCGGTCTCGTCGATCACCTCGACATCGGCCCCCATGCATTCCGGCGGGATGTTCTGGCCGAAGAAGCTGTGGCCGCTCGCGCTCTTGCAGCGGTAGACGTACTCGTCCTGCAGGGACTTGCCCGAGTTCTTCTTCTTCTGCGCGGCATCGGCGACGCCCGCGGCCAACGCCCCCATCAGCAGCAACAGGCCAGCGATCACGCCCAGACGCAGCAGCCGGGACGCATGGATAGGGTCGTTCGAACTTGGTTCGGCGCGCATAACGTGGATTCTGAACCCTGTACCCCCGGGTTTTGCAGCATTTTCGGGTCGCGGGCCGCCAGACCTGTGACCCGCGTCAAACTGGGCCCGATCTCAGACCCCGTACGCCTCGCGATAGGCCCGGACCGTCGCCAGCACCGCCTGGTCCCCGGCCGCCTCCAGATGCGCCATCAGGTCCCGCAGCCGCAGCACCGCAATCACCGGCAGGCCGAAACTGTCCTGCACCTCCTGCACCGCCGACCGGGTGCCCTGGCCGCGCTCCTCGCGGTCGAGCGCGATCAGCACCCCGGCCGGGGTGGCGCCCTGCCCGCGGATGATCTCGACCGACTCGCGGATGGCCGTGCCAGCCGTGATGACGTCGTCGACGATCAGCACGCGGCCCTTGAGCGGGGCGCCGACGATCGTTCCGCCTTCACCGTGGTCCTTGGCCTCCTTGCGATTGAATGCGAAAGGCAGGTTGCGCGACTCGTGCTCGGCCATGGCCGCGGCGGTCGCGGTGACCAAAGGTATGCCCTTGTAGGCCGGGCCGAACAGCATGTCGAACGGCACTGCCGACTGGACGGCCGCGCGTGCGTAGAAGCGTCCGAGCGAGCCGATGGCGTGGCCGGTATTGAACAGCCCTGCGTTGAAGAAGTAGGGACTGAGCCGGCCGGACTTGAGCGTGAACTGGCCGAAACGCAGGACACCGAGCTCGAGGCACAGGCGGATGAAGTCGGATTGGTGCATGGGGACGTACTTTATACTTTGCGCCCATGCGCATCATCACCTTGAACGCGAACGGCATCCGCTCGGCCGGCCGTAAGGGTTTCTTCGACTGGCTGCCCGCCCAGGACGCCGACGTCGTCTGCTTGCAGGAAACCAAGTGCCAGAGTGACCAGATCACGGATGCGCAGTATCACCCCGAGGGCTACCACTGCTACTACTTCGACGCAGCCAAGAAGGGCTACAGCGGCGTGGCGATCTATTCGCGCGAGAAGCCGCTCACTGTCGTCGCGGGCTACGGCTCGAAGGAATTCGATACCGAGGGCCGCTACATCGAGGCACGGTTCAAGAATTTGAGCGTGATCTCGCTGTACCTGCCCAGCGGGTCGTCGAGCCAGATCCGCCAGCAGGCCAAGTTCCGCTTCCTGGCCGAGTTCATGCCGTACCTGCGAGCGCTGAAGCGCAAGAAGCGTGACTACATCCTGTGCGGTGACTGGAACATCGCGCACAAGGAAATCGACCTGCGCAACTGGAAGTCGAACCAGAAGAACTCGGGCTTCCTGCCGGAAGAGCGCGCCTGGCTCGACGAACTGTTCGACGACGTGAAGTACGTCGACGCGTTCCGCGAGACAACTAAGGAGCCCGACCACTACACGTGGTGGTCCAACCGCGGCCAGGCGTGGACCAAGAACGTCGGCTGGCGCATCGACTACCAGGTGCTGAGCCCCGGCCTCCGCGGCAGCGTGCGCAGCGCCGAGATCTACAAGGCGCAGCGCTTCTCCGACCACGCGCCGCTCACCGTGACGTACGACCTGTGAGCGCCGCCGGTTCGGCGGAAGCAAAGCGCGGCGGCTGGCTGGCAGCGCTGCGGCCGTATCTCGAAAAGGAGGCGCTTGCCGCATTCTTCGTCGGCATCTCCTCGGGCTTCCCGTACGCGATGATCGGCGCGACGCTGACGACGCGGCTCGCGCAGGACGGCATCGACAAGAAGACCGTGACCGCGTTCGCGCTCGCGTTCCTCGCGTACAACCTCAAGGTGTTCTGGGCCTGGGTGGTCGACGGCGTGCGCATCCCGCTGCTTGGCCGCCTCGGCCAGCGCGTGTCGTGGCTGCTGCTTGCGGGAGCCGCGGTGATCGCAGCGGTCGTGAACCTCGCGCTGGTCGACCCCGCCGCGAGCATCCAGGCGACGGTGATCGCGGCGGTGCTCGTGGGCGTGGCCGGCGCCACGTTCGACATCGTCATCGACGCCTACCGCATCGAGACGCTGCGGCCGCACCAGCTTGGCGTGGGCTCCGGCATGTCCCAGTACGGTTGGCGCATCGGGTCCGCCACGGCGGGCGCGCTGGCGCTGGTGGCGGCGAGTCGCTGGGGCTGGGCTGCCGCCTACATCGCGTGCGCGTCATTTGCGTTGCCGGCGATGCTGACCGGACTGATCGTCGGCGAGCCGGCGCGGCACCGGGCGGCGAGCGGCAAGCAGGGCCTCGCGGCGATCCGCACCGCCATCATCGGCCCCTTCACGGAATTCCTGCAGCGCAATGGGGCGTGGATCGTGCTGCTGTTCGTGCTGGTGCACAAGATCGGCGACACACTGGCCAACTTGACGTTCCGGCTGCTGTTCAACGACCTGGGGTTCACCAACGACGAGATCGCCGTGTACGACGTCGCGTTTGGCTTCTGGGCCTACCTCGCCGGCATCTTCATCGGCGGCATCCTCTACACGCGCATGGGGCTCAAGAACTCGGTGCTGCTCGCGCTGGTGCTGATGTGCCTCTCGAACCTGAGCTTCGCCGCGCTGGCGGCGGCGGGGCATTCCAACGCCGGCATGGCGGCGGCCATCGGCTTCGAGAACCTCGCGAGCGGCTTCGGCGGCGTGGTGGTGGTCGCGTACTTCTCCGCGCTGTGCGACCTGCAGTTCACCGCCGCGCAGTACGCGCTGATCTCGGCCGCGGCGAGCGTGGTCGGCCGCGTGCTCACCGGCACGACGGCGGGCGCGCTGATCGAGTCGATGGGTTACGTCAATTTCTACCTGCTGACCACCGTGCTGGCGCTGCCCGGCATCCTGATGTTCTGGTTCATGATCCGCCGCGGCATGGTCGACAGTGCGCTCGGCTCGGCGGGCGTGCGCGAGGCGTAAGTTGGCGAACGAGATCGACACGACGCGCGTCATCTGCGCGCTGCACGAGCTGGCCGACCCCGGCGCCAAGGGCTTCACGATGGGGCAGGGCGAGTGGCCGTTGAAGGGCTTCGTCGTGCGCGAGGGCGAGCAGGTCTACGCTTACGTCAACCACTGCCCGCACGCGGGGTTCCCGCTCAACTGGCAGCCCGACCAGTTCCTGGTGCCGGGCGGCAATACCATCCGCTGCGTGATGCACGGCGCGCTGTTCGAGATGGAGACGGGGCAGTGTCTTTCCGGTCCATGCATGGGGCTGGGATTGCAGCCGTTGCCCGTGCACGTGCGCCACGGTTACGTGCTGCTCGATGCGTCGGTGCCGCTGAGGGATCCGAATTAGCGTGACGCAGCGAGACTGGCTGGCCTTCGGTTCGGCAGTTACCGTAGTCCTGACCGTCCCCGGGGACTCGCGCGCTTCGTAAATCGCGCGGAGGAACCGCACGATTCACGGCGGTCCTTGCTCGAGCGAGTGTTCGGCGATGGTGCCAGCGGCTGGCCGGAAAGCGTATGACCGCCTCACACCAGCGCTCAAGCGGCGGCGCTCGCCACGGGGCCGGCCAGGACTACGGTAACTGCCGAACCGCAAGCGCGCCGCTCAGCCCGCGGCGCGATCCTGCGGTTCGTCCGGCAGTTCGAGTTCTGAATAGCCGTCGGCTTCGCCGCGATCGATCGCCTCGAACGGGCTGCTGCCATTGACGCCCGGCATGGCGTCGAATTCGTTCTCAGTGTCCTCCGGTTCGACGTCGACCGAGCCCGTCCAGTCCTCGGGCGGCGAGGCGGCGACGATCTCGTCTTCGCGCCAGTCGTCGAAGTCGAGTTCCTCGATCGTGCCGTCGAAGTACTGGATTTCAATCGTGTAGTCGTCGCCGTCGATCGCGACGACTTCGAACGAGTCGCCGCCGGGGCGTGCATACCACTTGCCAACGACAGGTGCGGGATTGCTCATCGTCTTTGCCCTCGACGCGACCGTGCGCTTGGTATCCTGTCATCAGGTTTTAGACCTGCCGGCCCCCGAGTTCAAGTCGCGAAACACCCAAAGGCACGATGTTCGACGAACTGGTCAAATTCTTCGTTGTGCTGCTGGTGGTGGTGGAGCCGTTGTCGCTGCTCCCCATTCTCGCCGGACTGACGGAAGGCTCCGACGACGCCTATCGGCGGCGCATGTCGCTCAAGGCGGTCGGCACCTCGGCCGTCGTGTGCGGCCTGTTCGCCGTGGGCGGCACCGCGCTGCTGCGGCTGCTGGGCATCAGTGTCGACGCTTTCAAGATCGGCGGTGGCATCCTGCTGTTCATGCTCGCGATCGAGATGGTGTTCGCGCGCGAATCCGGCGTGCGCTCGATCACGCCGGGCGAGGGTGAAGAGGCGCACCACCGCGTCGACATCTCCGTGTTCCCGCTGGCGTTCCCGATGATCGCCGGGCCGGGCGCGATCGCCACCATCCTGCTGGCTTTTGCAGGCGTGCCATTCGGCTCGTTGCAATTCTTCGCCCAGCTTGGCGTGATCGGCCTGGTGCTGGCGATTACGCTGGGCTTGATGCTCGTCACCGGGCCCGTGATGCGAGTGGTCGGCAAGACCGGCAGCGCCGTGCTCGGTCGCCTGCTCGGCGTGCTGCTCGCGGCGCTCGCCGCGCAGTTCGTGATCGACGGCGTGCGGGGAGCGATGGGGTGAGGGGAGGGCTAGTCCCTAAACCCTAGCCCCTCGCGAAAGCGAGGTCCCAGACCCCGTGCCCGAGCCGCTGGCCGCGCTTTTCAAAGCGCGTGACCGGACGACTGTCGGGACGATCGACGAACGCACCGGTCGCGGAGATGTTGCGCAGCGTCGTGCACGCGCTCGCCGTGGCCAGCATGTGCTCGGCGTAGGGTTGCCAGTCCGTCGCCATGCGCAGCACACCGCCCGGGCGCAACTTGCGAGCGACCAGCTCGACCCACGCGGGCTGAACGATGCGGCGCTTTTGATGGCGCTTCTTTGGCCACGGATCGGGAAAGTAGAGCAGCACTTCGTCGAGCGACGCGTCGGGCACGCGCCGCTGCAGCACCTGCACGGCGTCGTCGCAGATCACCCGCACGTTCTGTATGTGCTCACTCTCGCAGCGCAGCAGCAGGTGACCCACACCGGGCGGATGCACTTCGAGCCCCAGGTAGTTGCGATCACGATGGGCGCAGGCGAGTGCGACCAGCGATTCGCCGTTGCCGAAGCCGATCTCGAGCGTGACGGGAGCGTGCCGGCCGAACAGCCCATCGAAGTCGAGCGGCGAATCGCCGTTCTCGATGCCATGCGTGGGCCACAGTTCGCGCCAGGCCCTTTCCTGCGCTACCGTCATGCGCCCCGCGCGAACGACGAAGCTGCGGATCGCACGGTGGTGCGAGGCGTCGGCGGTGACGACTTCCGGGGCCGCCTGGGTGGCTTCAGTCTTCGTGGGGGTGGGCAAGGCAGCAGGCCGCGGCTGTAGGGGCGCCATGATAAATGCAGTGCCGCGGGCGTGTTTCAGGTAAATGCCGGCGTCAGGCCACGCGGCCCGCGATGCGGCCACCGAGCAGGCAGCCACCCAGGAAGGTACCTTCGAGTCCCCGCTTGCCATTCATGCCGCCGCCGCCAAAGCCGGCGCTCTCACCCGCGGCGTACAAGCCCGGGATCGGCGTCCCGGCCTGGTCGAGCACGCGGCATTCGAGGTCGGTCTGCAGGCCGCCCATGCTCTTGCGACTGATGATGAATTCCCGGATCGCGACCAGCGGGCCTGCGGCCGGGTCCAGGATCGGCTGGAACTTGCACGTGCGCAGCCGGTCGCCAATCCAGCGCCGCGCGAACTCGATGCGCCGCAACTGCTCGTCAGTATGGAACCGCGGTCCCAGTGCGATGATGTCGTCGTAGTTGCGCGCGGCGGTGCGAACGGCATCGAGATCGACCGAGCCGTCGCCGGCGAGCACGTTCATACTCGTCACGAGCTCTTCGACGGTGCCGGCGACGACCACGTCGGGGCAGCGCTGCGTCATTTGCTCGTAGAGCCAGCGGTTGCCGAACAGCATGTCGCGTGCGACGGCCAGCCGGTTCTTGCTGCGGAACGCAGGATTGAACTCACCACCCGAGATCGCCAGCTCCTTGAGCATGATGCGCCTGTTGAGCAGCTGCCAGGAATAGGCGCGCTCTTGCCGGCAGATCTGCGCCACGAGGTCGTGCGTGTCGAAGCCGGTCACGAGCGGCATCGGGCCGATGCGCTCGCCGCGCCAGTTGAGCCACAGCGCGGACTTCGGCGGCACCAGCGACAAACCGTGCGCAGGCTTGCGCGGCTGCCAGTGGTGTACGCCCGCCGCGTAGTTCCACTGCCAGTCCAGGTGCGTGACGCGCGCGCCATACGCGGCCGCGGCATCGTGCAGCCTGCCATCGGCGTACTTGTGCGAGCCGTTCAGCAGCGTCTGCGGCGGCCGCGACCAGTCGGCGTGCCAGTGCTGACGCACGCGGCCGAGGTCCCCATTGATGCCGCCACTCGCGATGATCACATTCTCCGCGGTGGCGTCGAACTCGGTGTCCTGGTCCTCGAGCCGGCCACGACAGCCGGTCACACGGCCGTTGGTCACGATCAGGGAATCCACGCAGTGCTCGAAGCGCAGTTCGAGGCGCTCGCGATTCGGGCGCGCGAGCAGATGGTTGTTGAGGACGGTCTGCAACTCGTGGCCGGTGCCCCAGACGATGTGCCACCGCGGCACGGAGTTGCCAGGCGCGTGCAAGCCGCGTTCGACCCACAACGGCATCGGCATAAACTCGACGCCGATGCCGCGCAGCCAGTCGTAGATTTCGGGCTGACTGCGATGCACATAGGCCTCGGCCCAGGCGCGTGGCCAGTGGTCGTCTGCGTCGAACTCCGCGAACGCATGCCAGTCCCGCAGACCCTGACCGACGCCGTCGCGGATGCCATAGCGCTGCTGCAGCGGCGTGCCGGCGAACCAGATGCCGCCGAAGCTTTCCTTGGCCAGGCCGCCCATGTTCGCTGCGACGTCGCGGTCGAGCAACAGCACGCGCCGGCCGCGGTCGAGCAACTCGATGGCCGCGGTGACCCCGGCGATGCCGGCACCCACGACGATCACGTCGGCGGCATAGCGGACCATGGTTCTTCTCGTGGCGATCCCAAGGGTGCCAAGCGTAGCGCGCCGGTATCATCCGTACCATGCGCACCGCCCGCAGATCCGTTGACTCGCTGTCGCTGCAGGAAGCACGACGGATCGCGCTTGCGGCACAAGGATTCGGCCGTCCGCGCGCTGCTGCTGAACCCGTGGCGGCTGACGTTGTGCGAACGGTGCGGTCGCTCGGCGTGGTGCAGATCGATTCGGTCAACGTGCTGGTGCGCTCGCACTACCTGCCGTTGTATGCGCGGCTGGGTCCCTACGCGATGAGTCTGCTCGACGACGCGGCCTATGGAGGGCGCCGACGCCGACTGTTCGAATACTGGGGTCATGAGGCATCGTTGCTGCCCGTTGATTTGCAGCCTTCGCTGCGCTGGCGCATGCAGCGTGCAAAGAATGGCGACGGCACGTGGGGCAATGTGGCGCGGTTTGGCCGCGAGCGGGCGATACTCTGCGACGAGGTGCGGGCACTGATCCGCGACCGGGGTCCGGCGGGGGTTTCGGCGATCGAGGCCGGTGAGAAGCGCAGGGGCCGATGGTGGGGCTGGAGCGAGGCCAAGCTCGCGCTGGAATTCCTCTTCTGGTCCGGGCAGGTGACCACGCACTCGCGGCGCGGCTTCGAGCGCATCTATGATCTGACCGAACGCGTCTTGCCGAAGCGCATCATCGACGCGCCCACGCCGGCGCCTGAGGATGCCCAGCGCGAACTGTTGCGCATCGCGAGCCGAGCCATGGGTGTCGCGACGGAGCGCGACCTGCGCGACTATTTCCGGCTCGGTCCGGCCGATGCCAAGGCACGCATCGCCGAACTGCTCGAGTTGCGCGAACTGTTGACCGTGAAGGTCGAAGGCTGGAAAGGCACCGCATATCTCGCGCCTCGGGTGAAGATCCCAGCCCGCATCGAAGGGCGCGCACTGCTGTCGCCGTTTGACTCACTGGTCTGGTACCGCGACCGCCTGCAGCGCCTGTTCGACTTCCACTATCGCATCGAGATCTACACGCCGGCCCACAAGCGTGTGCATGGCTACTACGTGCTGCCGTTCCTGCTCGGTGACCGCCTGGTGGCACGTGTCGACCTCAAGGCTGACCGTGCTGCCCGCAAGCTGCGGGTGATCGCCACGCACCATGAGCCAGGTGTCGCCCGCGCCGAAGTTGACGCAAACCTGCGTGACGAACTGCAACTGCTGGCGCAGTGGCTGGGACTCGGCAGCGTCGCGAATCCTTTGCGCCCTCGAAGAAAGGGATAGAGCAAGCCGCTCTGTACCCGGTGCCCTCAACACCGCGGCTCGTGAATGCCGAAGTCCGCGGCAGCATCGCTCCTGGCGCCAGCGATAAACAAGTCTTCTCGAAACTGAAATGACGCTGTCACGGGCGGACCGCATCGTCTCGAAAACCTTCCACGATGCCATCGCGACGAGGCACGACTTCGCCGCACATCCCCCCGTCACGCAAATCCGGAGAGCTCAGGAATGAAAGGCAGGCAACACCCCAGCAACGACGTTTCGCTCAACCCATCCGGCAACGAGTCGATCCGCGACGTGATGTCGCGCGTCGACCAGGGCCGACGCCGGTTCCTGCAGGGTTCGGTGAGCGCCGGCGTCCTGGCTGCGCTCGGCGGTGTGACACTCGGCGGCTTCGTGCGCAGCGTGTCGGCGGCGCCGATTCCGCAGGGCCTGGGTTTCGCCGGCATCGGCTTCGAGAGCGTACCGCCGAACCTGCTCAACGCCGTCACCGGCGTGCTCGAAAAGGACCTGGTGAGCGTGCCGGCCGGCTACCGGGCCGAGGTGCTGGTTGCCTGGGGCGACCCGATCATGCCGGGCGCGAAGAACTGGGATGTGTCGGCCACGCAGTCCGCCGCCGAGCAGGAGAAGCAGTTCGGGATGCACGCGGACGGCATGCACTACTTCCCGCTGGTGAAGGCTGGCCAGGCGAACCCGAATGCGAACCTCGGCGTCGCCGACGACCGCGGCCTGCTGGTGGTGAACCATGAGTACACCGACGAGAACCAGTTGCACGGCATGGAAGGACTGTTGGGTGGCGCCGGCGTGACCATCCAGAAGGTGCGCAAGTCCCAGGCGGGGCACGGCGTGTCAGTGATCGAGACGTTCAAGGCCGGCAAGAAGTGGCAGGTGCAGCGCGGCTCCAGGTACGGGCGTCGCATCACTGGTAACACGAAGATGCGTGTTGCGGGTCCCGCGGCGGGCACCGACGCCATGAAAGCGAAGAGCTACCTGATCACGCCGATGGGGTCCGTCGACACTGGCACGACCACGGATGGGCTCACCGCGTTCGGGACGCTCAACAACTGCGCGCACGGTTACACGCCCTGGGGCACCTACCTCGCCTGCGAGGAGAACTGGAACGGGTACTTCGGGTTCCGCATCCCCGAACTGGACGCTGCATACGCCGCTACACCGGCCCGCGTTTACAGCAGTGCCGAACGGTCCGCCTTCATCAACCAGGTCCCGGTCGAGCTGCGCCGCTACGGCATCGGCCTGCCCGTCTTCAACTCCAACGGCACGTTCTCCGGCCTCTACGACTTCGGCTACCGCTGGAGCGAGGTGGACGAGCGGTTCAACTGCAACGTCAACCGTAACGAGCCCAACCTCTTCGGCTGGCGCGTGGAGATCGACCCGTTTGACCCGGACAGCGTGCCGGTGAAGCGCACCGCGCTCGGACGGTTCAAGGCGGAGAGCGCACAGGTGGTCGTGGACGATACGAAGCGCGTCGCGTTCTACATGGGCGACGATGAGCGCAACGAGTACATCTACAAGTTCGTCTGCGAACGCGCCTACAACCCGGCCAGCCGTGCCGCCAACCGCGACATGCTCGACCATGGCACTTTGTACGTCGCGAAGTTCAATGCCGACGGCACCGGCGTGTGGTTGCCGCTGGTCCACGGGCAGAACGGGCTGACTCCTTCGAACGGGTTCGCCGACCAGGCCGAGGTGCTGATCAAGACCCGCCAGGCGGCCGACCGTGTGGGCGCCACCATGATGGATCGTCCGGAGTGGTGTGCGGCCCGGCCGCGCATCGGCGGCTTCACCGAGATCGAGGTCTATTGCACTCTGACCAACAACTCGCGTCGCGGCAACACCCCGGTGTCCTCGAACGTCGTGGACGGCACGACCACGGCAGCCAGCGCCAATCCCCCCGTCGATCGCGCCAACCCGCGTCCCGACAACGACTACGGCCACATCATCCGCTGGCGCGAGGCGGGAAAGACCGTAACGGCGACGTCGTTCTCCTGGGACATCTTCGTGCAGTGCGGCGACGAGCAGAACGCCAACATCCCGAAGACCATCGGCAGCAGCTACAACAAGACCAACCTCATCGGGGTGGACGTGGCCGATCCGGAGTTCAGCCGCAAGATCTACGAGGGCAACATCAATGGCGACGACTACGGCGCGCCGGACGGCTTGTGGTTCGACGAATACGGCCGCCTGTGGATCCAGACTGACCAGGCCGGCGATGGCCAGGGCGACTGGAAGAACATTGGCGGCAACGTGATGATGTGCGCCGATCCGAACACCGGCGCCACCAAGCGCTTCCTCACGAGTCCGACCGACTGCGAGGTGACCGGCGTCATCACCACGCCCGACCATCGCACGATGTTCGTCAACATTCAGCACCCGGGCGACCGGGGTACGCCAAGCGAGCCGACCCTGGGCAGCAACTGGCCGCATTCGCAGGGCTACGGACCGTCCGGTCGGCCGCGCTCGGCAACGGTGGTCATCACCAAGGACGACGGCGGCATCATCGGCACCTGAGCAATCGGTGCAAGGGAAGGGCTGCCAGGCGCAGCCCTTCCCTGATGCGTGCGGCCGCCGGCTGGCGGCAAGCGGCCGTTTCGGGTACACTTCGCGCTCAGTTTGCCGCCGCGCGGTCCGGTCCGCGCACGAGAGTCTTCAGCGCTGCCCTCCACGGGCATGCCATTGCGGCCCCTCCTGCAGACTGATCGAAGTCTGCAATTTCGCTGCTCGATACACTCAAAGCCAAGGCGCCTGTCCGGTGCCTGGTGTGCATTGGAAATGGGGACAGAGCCCTATTTCGTTTTCCGAAATAGGGCTCTGTCCCCATTTCCAACGCACACCAGGTCTGGCGCACGGAAAAGTCATTCAATGTCATTCGATTCCCTCGGCCTCCAGGCCGAACTCGTGCGTGCGGTCACCGAACTCGGTTACACGCAGCCCACCCCCATCCAGACCCGCGGCATTCCCGCCGTGCTCGAAGGCCGCGACCTGCTCGCGGCCGCCCAGACGGGCACGGGCAAGACCGCGGCATTCGCGCTGCCGCTGCTGCAGAAGCTGCACGCCGACCAGCCGAATCCGCGCGGCTCACGTGCGCCGCGCGCGCTCGTGCTGGTGCCGACGCGCGAGCTCGCCGCGCAGGTGCAGCAGTCGATCGCCGACTTCGGCGCGCACCTGCGCCAGCAGTCGGCGCTGATCTTCGGCGGCGTCAGCCCGCGGCCGCAGATCGACCTGCTGCGTCGTGGCACGGACATCGTCGTCGCGACGCCCGGCCGCCTGCTCGACCATGCGAATGAGCGCAACATCGACCTGCGCAGCGTGCGCTACCTCGTGCTCGACGAGGCCGACCGCATGCTCGACATGGGTTTCATCCGCGACATCCGGCGCGTGCTCGCGCTGCTGCCGCCGAACCGGCAGAACCTGCTGTTCTCGGCGACGTTCTCGGACGACATCCGCGGGCTCGCGAACGGCCTGCTGCGCAACCCGCTGACGATCGAGGTCGCGCCGCGCAATGCGCCGACCGAGCTGGTCGACCACCGCGTGCACCTCGTGTCGCAGGGTGAAAAACGTGCCGTGCTCAGCCACCTGCTGAAGCAGGGCGCCGCGCCGCAGACGCTGGTGTTCACGCGCACCAAGCATGGCGCCAACCGCCTGGCGGAACAGCTCACTCACGACGGGCTGCAATGCGCCGCCATCCACGGCAACAAGTCGCAGAGCGCGCGCACCCGCGCGCTC
>Ga0114939_10002498_pt1 | contig 13561 bp, 8 predicted proteins | sample AshMeaCrysSpring_FD_87196 | JGI IMG/M metagenome (GOLD analysis project Ga0114939, IMG submission 87196) | Groundwater microbial communities from Big Spring, Nevada to study Microbial Dark Matter (Phase II) - Ash Meadows Crystal Spring | ecosystem: Environmental > Aquatic > Deep subsurface >... | reverse complement strand
TGGAGGCGGGAATCGAATCAGAAAGTCGGCCCCTTGCGAAAACGCAAGTACATCAGGCTTTTACAGCATTTCAGGCACTTGGAACCGGTCGAGGCAAAACCTCATTCCGTTCAATTTCTTCAATACGTTCACGAAACACAAAACCGTCTGACCCCAAATTAACCCCAAGAAAATCCCGCAGTCGGCCACCAATTGTCACAGCTCTTGTCATAGCTCTGTCGCAGCTCGCTGTCACAGCTTGTCATAGCTCGGCCAACACGTAATAGCGGGTGGGATCCGTCGCTCCTGCGCCAACTTCCACGATCAGTTTCTTTTCGAGCATCCCCTTCAGGTCCCGTTGCAGGCTGCGGCGGTTGACGGTCGGGCAGAGCGCCTCGAAATCCTGGATGGTCAGCTTGCCGTGCTGAATGAGGTGGCCCAGCGCCTTGGCCTGGCGTTCGTTCAGGCCGTGCTGCTTGACCAGCACGTCGCGGCGGATGACCTGCTCGCTGCGTTCGCGCACCTCGACCATCTGGGTTTCCAGGCCGGTGACGAAGTAATCGAGCCAGCCGGTCATGTCCATGCCGTTTTCCCGCACACTCTGGATCGACCTGTAGAAGGTCGGCCGGTCGCGGTCGTAGTATTCGCTGATGGTGAACAGCCGCTTGAAGTCGCACCCGGCTTTGTAAAGGCAGAGGGTGGATAGCAGGCGCGAGGTGCGGCCCGAATAGACCCGAATGTTTGGATGTGAGATGACCCTCGGCACTCTTGGATTACCCCTACAGATCAAGACATCCAGTAAGTGTTTTACTTATTGTCCACCTGATGTGATACTATCCAGGGTTCATTAATCACCCGGCCGAGCAGGGAAAATGCTATTTTAACCTCATTTCCCTTCTGATGAAACTTCGGATTCGATCGGCAGCTCGGCAAGCTTGTTCGGCATCCTCAGCAGCGAACGTCGCAGGCCAATGAACCGGATAGCGGGTTTCCACGTAAAATGTCGCCAACAAATCGCAATCATCGGCCAGTTCGACAATGCCAGGAGTTTGTTCGAGGCATTTCTTCAAGAGCATCGGGAGGTCATGAGTTTTTTGGAACTTCAAACCTTGTTCGAGGATGAGGGCTTTGAGGTATTTCTCGGCGCTTTGTTGAAACAGAAAGCAAATGTGTGCCCAGAAAGGTTTTTTTTCAATGAGAGATATTCGGGCGAAATGGAAATCGTCTTCTGCTTTGATGATCCATTCCCGGATGATCTCTTTGTCAACCATACAGCACCTTGCCCTCTGCAACGACCATTTCGAGAAAGGGGTCTCCCATCGCGAGTCGCTTTTCAAATTCTTCGGAGCGGTAGACCAGGAAGTCGGCGGGCAAGTTACGATCGATCAAGCGGCTGACCTCGATCATCCGGTCGCGGCCCTTATGGGGAGTGTCGTTTTTAATGATAAGAAAATCCAAATCGCTGTCGGGAGCCGCACCCCCTCTGGCTGCGCTGCCAAAAAGGATAATTTTTTCCGGCTTGTATTTTGCGATCAATTGAGCCGTAATGCTCTCGATTTCGCTTTGAACGCTCGGGGCCATTATGTCTCTCCATTCGTTTCCTGACACTTGCCAATATCAGAACCCCATAACCGCTTTTCGGCGAATGCCCTGCCTGAGCCTGATTTCAAATACTTCTCGAAATCAATGGCCTTGGACTCGTCTGAAAAGGCGACGTAAGTGACCAGCTTCCAAGGTTTGGATTTAGATGTGTGCGAAGATTGCCCTTCGTTGTGGGACTTCAATCGAGCGTTCAGGTCGCTGGTGATACCGACATATCGCTGGGTCGGGCAGGGAATGCTCTGGATGAGGTAGACGTATTTCATATTGGCGAGGTGAATAAAAGCCCACCTTCGCTGAAGCTATGGCGGGCATCCTTCGCAGTTTTTGTTTAGGATGGTCGTATACGAAGTCTGCCTACCATCCGTACCTTGCCGCGAAGCGGGAAGCGAAGGATGGTGGAGGCGGCGGGAGTCGAACCCGCGTCCGAAAACATTCAACCCAAGCGTCTACATGCTTTTCCCGGATTTTGAGTCTCGCCTCATGCGACTCCTCCGGGCAGGATGCGCAATCGGCCAGCCCACTAAATTTCGCCGATCCGGCCGCAGGCGCACCGGAACAGCTATCCCGCTAGTCGACGCCCTTTACCGGGTCTGCAGGAGGGGACCCGGCAGGACGGTAGCCGCGCTAGGCGGCTACGGCGTAGGCATAATCGTCTGCGATTATGTTTAGCCCCATCAGGATTTACGAGCCGACAGGACGCTCGGCATGCAGCTTGAATTTCATTGTCCCCGTCGAAACCGTTTCGCCCCCATATCGAAGCCTTACGCTCGAGGCCACTGTACGAGGCTGCTCGGAAGTAGCCTGGCCACTCGGCCGAAGGGAGAATATGTGAAAGAGCCATATTTAAAAAAATAAGGAATTTCAGATGGTTTGTCAAGCCGCGCGGAAAATGCGCCGGCATCTACCGAGACTTCCGTTGTCCGATGTAGGCCACCTCCCCGTCCGGGTTGTAGTGCAGTTGCGGTGGATTCTTTCCCAGCTCCAGGAGGAATAAAGCACTCGAGCCGGCAGCCTGGAGCGTCTGTCCCGCGCGGTCAAGCTCGATCTCGACCGCGCCCAGCCGCGGATAATCGGAAGTGATCCGGACTTTTCGATGGGTTACCCTGGCGATCGTCACCGTAACATCGGACCTGGAGCCGCCTCTTGCATCGGAAACGACATCGCCGCGGTAAACACCCGCCGCCAGGCCGGCCAGCTCGGCCGCGACTTTCGCTTCAACCCCGGAGGGATAAGCTTTTGTCTCGATCGCCGGGGCCTGCTCGGCTTCAGAGGGTTTCTTCTCGGCAGGAGTGAGGCCCCAGTAAACCGCCGCGCCCAGTGCCGAGGCGAGCGCAGCCACGGCGGCCCAGGCCCAGGCGGCTTTAGGCCGGGGTCGGGCGTCTTCCGGGACCTTCGCTTGACCAGGAGACAAGCCCCGGCCGCCGCCCGCCTTGGCCGCCACTCCGGCGCACAGGGTCCGAAACCCATCGTGATCCAGATCCCCGTCCCAGCCGGCCAGGTCCGCGGTCTGCCTGCGCCGGAACTCGAGCGGCAGCTTGACCGGCTCGATCTGCGCCGGCACGAGCACCCCTCGCTCCGCCGCGGCGGCCGCCTCGTTCTTCACCCACTCCGAGGCGATCGAATGCCGCGACCAGAGCACCACCACGCTTTTGGCCGCCTCCAGTTCGCCTTCGATCGCCTCGTCGAAAGCCTGCCCGGCGACGATCCTGCGGTCCCACCACACGCTCCAGCCGCAGGATTCCAGCGCGCCCGCCAGCCGGCCGGCCCGTCCGCGGTCCTCACTGGCATAGCTGAGGAAGATGTCCGCCACTTCATCGTCCTTTGGTCATCCACTGCAGGCCGTCCGGCGCTCAGCGGTCAGCCACCGCCTTCAGCATCAGCGCGGCCCCGCACTGCTTGCTGACCGCATCTGGATCGAACCGGCCGTCCTGGACGTATTTGCCCTTCTGGTACAGATTGGAAAAGCTCCAGAGGTAGGGGCTGGGAACGCGCCGCATGCGGTAGCCGAAGCCGTTGTACTTTTCCAACAGGTAGAGCATGTGCGCGATGGACCAGTCTCCGACCTCGTGGAATTTCTTCATGGTGAGCGCGTCCGCAGCGCTCTGCCGCCAGGTGAACGGCGGCGAGCCGGCCGGCGGCCGCCCGGCCGGCACCTGCACAGTGCGCGCCCGGAGCGGGTCGCCGTTGTGGAGATGGCCGGCGAAGTTGAAACCGCACTCCATGCCGTGGATCACGCCGATGAACATCCAGGGAATCCCGTTCAGGTCGCTGCCCACCTGAAGGTAGACCTCCCGTCCCTGGTTGAGGCGCTTGACGTAGTAGGCGACGTTGGCCGCGTGCTCCGGCCTTACGGTGCAGGCGGCGTAGTAGGCTTCGTACTCCGCCCGCAGCTGACCGAAGTCCTTGACCGCCAGGGGCGGGTCGGCCGCCCGCGCCGCGCGCCGGACTGCACGGGCGCGCGGCTTTCGCGCCGACCGGGCGGCCGGGACCCCCTCCTCTTCGGGAGCCGCGGGCAGGCCTTCGCGTGCATGCATGACTCCCGAGAGAACGTAAAGGTTTTGCAGGTGCGCTTCCAGGGCGGCCAGATAGCCGTCGAAGGGCCCCGTCCTGGCGGCGGCGACCGCTCTTTCCAGGTCCGCGACGCCGTCGGCCAGAATCCCGGCGGCGTCGAGCAGCCCCGCTCGGTCCAGAAGCGCCAGCTTTTTCCCGAGGGCCGCGATGAGCTTCGTTAGAGACTTGCGCTCGGCAGCATCCGCGGTGTTGGCGTACCGCCGCCGCAGGGTGTGGACCGACCGGCTGACCTCGTCGCGAAGTTGCTCCGTCAGGTTCATGGCGCCCTCCTGTTCTGATGAGATCGGTCGTCGCCCCCGGCGTGCCGGGGTGCCGACGGAAGTGGGAAGGTGTTGAAACGCCTGCTTCAGCGGAAGAAAAAATGGGAAATCGAATAATACAGATAAATAATGCACCCGCCCCTTGCACGCAATCGGCGGCCCGGCGAATCCGGACCCGTCCCTTTTGGATGAAATGGCATTCCGTGTCGGATTGCACGCTCAAGGGGAATCCCGCATCTCTTACTCAGGTTCCGCCGCGCCACCCCCTTGCAACCTCCTAAAATTGAACTATAGTTGGCATTATAATTCCAAAGTCCCGCAAACATTCAGCCAACTCCGTCGCCGCCGACTAGACATCCGGAAATACCTTCCAGTTGGCGCTCGCCGGAAAAACTTCGCATCACCGCATGATCTGGCCGAGATCCCCCGAATGCGGCCGGCCCCGCTCCTTGAAAACGCGGCGCAGAACACCCCATCCGGTCCGTTTGGCGACGCCTGCGGGCGCGCATCGGACCATTCGCAAAAGGAGGACACCATGGCGAAGAAGGCATTGTGCGTGGGCATCAACGACTACCCCGGCGAGGGGTCCGACCTCAACGGTTGCGTCAACGACGCCAAGGCCTGGGCGGACCTTCTCATCCAAAACTTTTCCTTCCCCTCCGGCAGCGTGAAAGTGCTGCTCGACGGTCAGGCCACCAAGGCCGCCATGCTGGACGGGCTGAAGAAACTGCTCGCCGGCGCCAAATCCGGCGACGTGCTGGTATTCACCAATTCCTCCCACGGCACCTACCTGGGCGACACGAGCGGCGACGAGCCGATGTACGACGAGGCCCTGTGCCCCTTCGACTGCGACCGCAATTTGATCGTCGACGACGAGCTGCGCGAGCTTTTCTCGGGCGTGGCCAAAGGGGTCTCCTTCACGGTGATTTCGGACTCCTGCCACTCGGGCACGGTCACGCGCGCGGCCATCAACGAAAACATTCCCTGGCTGAAAACCCCGGACGACCGCCGGGTGCGTTTCCTGCACCCGTCGCTCATCGGCAGATCGGTTCTGTCCAATCCTTTCCAGGCCATCGACCGCCGCAAGATCAAGCACCCCCAGTCCAAAATGAAGGAGGTCCTGCTCTCCGGCTGCACCGCAAGCGAGTACTCGTACGACGCGCTGATCGGCGGAACGTACCACGGCGCCATGACCTATTTCGCCATCCAGGCGATCCGCGAGGCCGGCTACGCCATCACCTACGCCCAGCTGCGCACCCGGCTGCTCTACCTGCTGGATGAGGCCGGCTACCCGCAGCACCCGCAGCTGGAAGGCGCTGCGGCCAACAAGAAGAAGCGCATTTTCGGTTAGACCCGTACGGAGGACATGCCGGCGGCCGAGCCGCGATGGCGGCCGCCGGCCCATCCGCATCCAGCAGGGAGGCCGGCCATGGCTCAGTCCGATTCAGCAAAGCCCTCATCGACCGTCCTTAAGATCCGCGGCCCAGCGGCGCCCGAGCCGGGCGAATCGGTCCTGCGCTCGAAGATGGTGACTGTCCGGGCCAAGTTCTGCCCAGACGTCGCACGCAGCGTCCCGCACGGGGTCGAAACCGAACAGCCGATCGCTGACGACGATCTGCTCGAAATCGAATTTGAGGAAGGCCAGCGCCTGTGGATGCGCGTCGACGACTACCGGCGGCGGTTTTTCCCCCAGGCCACGCGCGACGCCGAAGGCTCGGCCGTGCTTACGGTCCCAAGCGAGCTTCCCTTGAGCGCACCGGCCGCGGCCACCCGCGGAGTGGCAAGCTGGGCGCTCAAATCGCTCAAGGTGCTGGGAATCGACCCGGCCAAGGCGATCAGGGAAAAGGTGACCGGCCCGCTGGCGGCGCACGTGGCGCGGCAAATCGAAACGCGCCGCAGCGACCACCGCCCCGGCCTGGGCCTGTTCAGCTGCCGCATGGAGACCGCCAAGTTCCAGCTCGAACCGCTGGCCGCGCCCCCGCCCGTCGATCGGCCGCTGCTGCTGCTCATCCACGGGATCGCATCGAGCACGTGGGGAAGTTTCGGCGACCTCTGGTCCGAGAGCCGCAGGAGCGAGCTGGACGCACTGCGCCGGTCTTACGACGGCCGTGTGGTCGCATTCGAACATGCCTCGCTGACCCAGGGCCCGATTCAAAACGCGATCCGGCTGGCCGAGGACCTCCCGGACAGGGCCCGCCTGCATCTGCTCACGTTTTCCCGCGGCGGGTTGGTGGGCGAGCTGCTCTGCCGCGCCGCGCGGACCCGGCCGGTCAAGCAAACGGAAGGCGCCAAGGAAACGATCGTCCACCAGCCGCAGCCCTTTTCGCCAGAAGAATTCCAGCTCTTCGAAGGCGATGAGAGGCAACTCGAACTGTTGCGGACCCTGGACGGGATCCTCAAGACCAAGCAGTTCAAGGTTGAGCGCTTTGTGCGCGTGGCCTGTCCGGCCCTCGGCACCACGTTCGCTTCACGACGCCTGGACCGCTGGTTTTCGGTGGTCGGAACTCTTGCCAGCACGGCCCTCGAAGGCACTCCCCTGGCAGACGTCCTCGAGGCCGTCAGCGACTTCATGGCCGCTGTCATCCAGGAACGCACCAACCCGGCCGCACTGGCGGGTTTCGAGGCCATGATGCCGGAGTCCGCCTTCGTCAAGCTCGTCAACTGGCCGTCGGCGGACATCCCCGGCGATCTGGCCGTAATCGCCGGCGACGTGGACCCCCAGGCCTGGTGGGGCAAGCTGCTCGTGTGGGTCACCGATCGATTCTACGAGGGCGACCACGACCTGGTCGTCAACACGGTGTCCATGCTCGGAGGCGCCAAACGCTCCGGGCAGGCGCGGGTCAGCTTCCACAAGGGACCGCAGGTCCATCATTTCAGCTATTTTCAAAACCCGGAGAGCGCCCGGTGCGTCGTGCAGGCCCTGACGGCGTCGGACGGCGAAATGGCGGGCTTTGAGGACCTCGAAGCGCCGACCGTGGATATCCCCCGTGGCGCCGAACTGCGCTCGGCAGGCCCGCGGCCGGTGGTCTTCGTGCTGCCGGGAATCATGGGCAGCGAACTCGAGGTGGCGGGCAACCGCATCTGGCTGGACCTCCCGGATCTGATGAACGGAAAATTCGACCGCCTGCATGTCGACGCCCGGAACGTCATCCCCCTGCGTCCGTTCGAAAGCTATTACGGCGGGATCATCCGGCACCTCGGCAAGACCCACACGGTGATCCCCTTCCCGTTCGACTGGCGGCTTTCCATGGAGGCCGAAGCCGATCGGCTGGCCGAACGGGTGGCCACCGAGGCCGAGGAGGCCCGCCGCCACCGCCAGCCGCTGCGTATCCTCGCCCACTCCATGGGCGGTCTCGTTGCCCGGGTCATGATCGCACGCCACCCGGAGCTGTGGAAAAGAATCTGTGAGATCGAAGGCGCGCGGCTGGTGATGCTGGGAACCCCGAACGGCGGCTCGCACGCCATCACCGAGCTCCTGGTGGGCCGGGCCGAAATCCTGACGTATCTCGCCTGGCTCGACCGCCGGCACAGCCGCCGTGACCTGCTGCAGATCATCAGCCGCTTTCCGGGGGCGCTGGCCATGCTGCCCACCTTCGGCTCCCGGAACTTCTTTTCCATGGCGACCTGGCAGGCCTTTCAACAAGCCGCCGGCGACGGCTGGGTGCTGCCCGATGAGCGGGATCTCCAAAAGGCGGCCGACTTCAGGGCCCTTTTGGATCGCTCGCCGGCGAATCCCGCGCACCTGCGCTACGTGGCCGGATGCGCCCCCGCCACGATCGTCGACATGGTTCTGGATCCGGACGCGCCGGAGCCGGAGGACCGCATCCGGTTCAAGGCCACCGCCCGGGGCGACGGCCGCGTCCCCTGGGACACCGGCATCCCGCAAGGGGTTGCCACCTGGTACATGGAGGACGTCGAGCACGGGGATCTGCCCGCGCACGAGGACGGTTTCGAGGCCCTGACCGAACTGCTGGAGCAGGGCGCCACCGAACGCCTGCCGCAGACCCCGCCGTTGGCGCGAGGCGTGAGCACCGTCTTCGACATGCCCCGCGCCACCGATGAGACGTTTCCGGACAAAGAGCGGCTGGCCGCCGCCGTGCTCGGAGGCGCACCCCGCCGCCGCCGGCGCCGCACGCGGCGCGAGCGGGCGGTGGAAGTGCGGGTCGTTCACGGCAACCTCATGTTCGCCCGCCACCCGGTAGCGGTCGGGCACTATGCCGGGGACACCATCATCAGCGCCGAAAGAAGCCTGGACCAGGCGCTCAAAGGGATGCTCAGCCGACGCAACCGGCTGGGCATCTACCCGGGCGCCCTCGGCACAAGCGCCGTTTTCATCAACCCCCGGCTGCGCGCCAACCCATCGGCATCTCCGCGGGGGGCGGTCGTCGTCGGTCTGGGCACCGTCGGCAACCTGAACGCGTCCGCGCTGATTCAGTCCATGGCCCGCGCCCTGCTGGAGTATGTGACCGAGTGGCGCGAGGTCGCGATCGACCCGCCCGCCGGCGAGGCCCCGGTCGACTTCGGCGTGAGCTCCCTGTTGATCGGCACGGGAGCCGGGGGGATGCCCGTAAGCGACTCCGTGTTCGCGCTCCTGGAGGCCGTGAAGTGCGCCAACCGCGCGCTGGCGTTCGCCCATCAGCCGGAACGGATCCGCGAGCTGGAGATCATCGAGCTCTGGCAGGACCAGGCCATCCAGGCCCTGAAAGCCCTGAGGCTGCTGGCCGCGCAGGAATCGATCCGCAGCGAGTTCAACATCGACGGGCACCTTCACCCCAGCGAGAGCGGTCTCAGCCGGGTCAGCTACGAAGAGCCTTCCGGCTGGTGGCAGCGGCTGCAGATTCTGGGGAAAGGCGGCGACGGCGTCTCCGGGGACGGGACCCTTCGCTTCGCCGCCTCCACCCGGCGGGCGCGGGCCGAGGTCCGCTTGCTGCCGACCCAGCAGGCGCTGGTGGACCAATTCATCGCCCAGTCGATCCGCACCACCGCGGACAACCGCACCATCGCTCGCACCCTCTATGAACTGCTGATGCCGACCGAAATCAAAGAGCAGGCCTCGGTCCAGAACGACCTGGTGCTGCTGCTGGACGAGGAGTCCGCGCGCTTCCCGTGGGAACTGCTCGACGACCGCTGGAGCCAGGGGGGGCGGCCGCTGTTCGTCGAAAACGGTCTGCTGCGCCAGCTCGAATCGACCGAATTCCGGAGCTCGATCCGCGGCGTCACCGAACCCACGGCGCTCGTCATCGGCGACCCCGTCAGCGGCTACCCAGAGCTCAAGGGCGCCCAGGCCGAGGCCGAGGCGGTCGGCCGCGAGCTTTCCGGCCAGGGGGGCTTTCAGGTGGAGAAACGCATCCGGCCGGACAGCCGCCAGGTGATCCACGCCTTGTACGGCCGCGCCTACCGCGTGCTGCACCTGGCCGGTCATGGCGTCTACCGCCGACTCCCCCAGCGGGCGGCGGAATGCAACGCCTGCGGTCAGAAACTGCCGGAGGCGCTGATCGCCAAGCAGGGCCCGCCCGTGCCGGCGGTGACCGGCATGATTATCGGGGACGACGCGGTGCTCTCGCCGCAGGAGGTGCGGCAGATGCGCTTCGTCCCGGAGCTGGTGTTCATCAATTGCTGCCACCTGGGGTATATCGAGGCCGGGGACGACCGGAACCCGCTGCATCGCAACGAACGCAGCGACTACAACCGCCTGGCCGCGAATGTGGCCACCGAATTCATCCGCATGGGCGTCCGGGCGGTGATCGCCGCCGGCTGGGCCGTGGTCGACACCGCGGCGGAAACGTTCGCCACCACGTTCTATCGCCAGATGCTGCAGGGTCAGCCGTTCGGCAAGGCGGTCAAGGCCGCGCGCCGGGAGACCTTCGATCGGCACCCGAGCACCAATACGTGGGGAGCCTTCCAATGCTACGGCGACCCCGACTATCGCCTGGTCCGACGGGACGCGGAAAGCTCGGATCGCTCGGGCATGGAATGGTCAAGCCCCGCCGAGGCGGCCGCGGAGCTCAACAACGCGGCGCTCCGGCTCAAAACCATGGCCGGCGAAAACACGGCCGCCGAGCAGAAGCGCCTCCGGGCCATGGCGCGCCGGCTCAAACAGAAGACATGGCACGCCCATGGAGGCGTCAGCGCCGCGCTGGGGCGGGCCTTCGGAGAGTCGAAGGCCCTGGACCGTGCGATCCGCTATTACCAGAAAGCCCTGCGCGCCGAGGATGGCCAGATGACCCTTAGAGACATCGAGCAGCTGGCCAACTTCCTGGCGCGCGAAGCCGCCCGGAGGATGAAGACGGAGGAACCGGCGGCCCTTCTGCCGGACATCGACCAGGCCATCTATCTGCTGGAAATGGTGACGGAACTCACGCCCGGCTTCGAGCGGAAGCCGGGCGCGGAGGGCGGACCCGCACCGGCCAAAACCGGCGAACGCCTGGCGCTGCTCGGAAGCTGCCACAAACGCAAGGCCTGGATCAGCGAATCCGGCCGGGAAACCGCACTGGCCCAGATGGCCGTTTTCTACCAGAAGGCCTTCGATCTGGCTGAAAGCCAGGGCCGCTTCGATGCCTACCCGCTGCTGAACTGGATCACGGCCGAGGTCTGCCTGGCGTGGCAGAAAGGCCGGCCATCGTGGCCTCCGGAGATCGCCGCCGAACGCCTGCAGCGGCTGAGCCGCGCGCGGGAGGAACTCGACCGGGCCATCCAGAAGGAAAAAACCTTCTGGGCCGTGTCCATGCGCGTCGACGCCGAATTGCTGCAGGCCTTGTGCGAAGGCGAGCTTTCGGCCCGGCAGATCAACCTCGTCGCCGAAAAATACCGTGACGCGGCCCTGCTGGGCAGCCGGCGCGAATACTCCTCCGTCTTGGACCAGATCGACTTCCTGGCCGCCATGGCCGGTTCGCGCAAGCAGGTCGCCAAGGCGCTGGCCACGCTGCGCCGCAAGCTCGAGGCCGCCGCAGCCGGCTGAGGAATTTCGGATTGTTCAAGGCTTGAGCCTCAGCAGCCGCCGGGCGATACGGTCGGCGGCGGTCGGGACGGGCTGGACGCCTTTGCCTCCCTTCGCTCCGCGAGGGGCCGCCTTCGCGCCCTTGGCCTTAGCCCCCCTCGGTGCCGCTCCCCTCGGAGCGGGCCGGGCGTCGAGATAGGCCTTCATGGCCCTGCGGCCGGCGGCCACCAGGCTCTCGCGGCGCGGGTCGCTCATGTCGAACTCGGTCGTGCCGTAGCCTCCGGCCGGAAGCCGCACGACCAGGTGTCCGTACTCCTCGATCACCATCTTGTCGTGGGCGCCGGTCATGGTGTTGACCAGGCGCTGGATGCGCTGCACGGTCCGCAGCTCGCCCGGCCGGATGTGGGCGTCGACCAGGATTCCCCTTTTGACCGGCACGGGCAGGGTTTCGTCGATGAGCAGACCCAGAACCGGGTTGTCCTGTTTGGGTCCCATCAGTTTGGTCACCGGCGCCTCGCCGGAAATGAAAAGCTCGATCGGGAAGTTGGAGAGCATGCCGCCGTCCACGATGACATGCCCGGCCATCGGCTGCCCCAGGTAGCCGCCCCACTCCTGTTTCCAAACGACCTCGTCCCATACCAGCGGGATGCTCATGGACATGCGCACGGCCCACACCACGGGACAGTCCGGCGCCGTGCGGCGGTTGAGCACCAGCAGCCGGCTGTCGCTCGTGTCGGCGGCCACCACGGAAAGCTCGATCCGGGTGGCCTCGAAGAACTCCTTCAGCGTCATCCGGCTGTAGGCGCGCTTGAGTCCGGTTCCGGGATCGACGTCCAGCTTGTCCTGCAGCCAGCGGACGAAGCGCGCCGCCGAAAACCAACCTCCGCGTTCCACGAAAGCCACGAAATGCCTTGAGCGCGGGTGTCCGGCGAGCCAGCGCGCCAGCGCGTCGTCCAGGGGGCCTTCCAGGAAGCCCGGCACAAACTTGAGGTCGATGTTGGTAAACACCTGGCGCGTGGCGCTGGCTCTTATCTCGTCTTCCGTAAATGCCTCCGGCTCCCCCATGAACCCGGCGAAGACCGACCGGCCGTTTTCCTTTTCGTTCAGCGCCTTCAGCATGCTGGACGGATCGTAGCCGGCAGCCAGCAGCACGACCGCAATGGCCCCCGCGGACGTCCCGAGCAGCCGTCCGGCGGTGTGGCCGCGGCCGAACAGCTCCTCCAGGGCACCCACGAACACCATGCCCTTGGCTCCCCCCCCTTCGAAGACCAGATCGTACTTCATCCGTGCGTCCTTCCTGCCGCATCCTGCGGCTGCAGGCTGATTCGTTGCGATGAACGATTATTGCGAACAGGGCGCCTTCTCCGTTCTCCCGCGAAGGCACAAAAGCCGGCCGATCACCGGCGGCGTCCGCAACCGCCGCACGCGCGGATCGCTGGGCTTGGCAAGGTTCCAAGAAACAACAAATGGAAGGCCCCGATTCAGGGAGTCGGCTGCATCTCCACCCAGTCGCCGCGCTGCTCGACATTGGGGTTGTAATTCGGGTTGTCCGTGAGGATGTACTCCCCGCTGCGGCTGACCCACGCGTGCCGGTGCGTGGACGGCAGCTCCACGGGTTCGCCCCGGACCGGGTCGCTGTAAGTCTCGGTTCCGCGGATGTACTCGCTCCATTCGCGGTTGAGGCGGTCCTGGCGGCGGTTGGTGTCCTGCCACTGCTGCATGCGCTGCTCGCTGATCTGGGCGCTGGTGCGCGACAGCGCGCGGCTGAACTCGCCGATCGCCCGGATTTCCTGCATTTTGGCGCGGATGAAGTACTCGACCAGCTGGGCGTAGCGGTTGAACCACTGCACGTTGATCTTGGCGGAGTTGACGATCGACACGTGCACCGGCCGCGCGGCGTCCAGCCGGCCGCGCTCGGCGCGCATCGCCACCACGCGGTCGGCCACCTGGATGACGATGTTGCCCGCCGGCACGCGCGTGACCTGCATCACGGTGAAGACGTCCTCCTCCACGGGGACGCCGTTCAGCACGTACCCGATCCGCACCCGTGCGGCATCGTAGGCGATCTGCGCCCCGGGCTCGGCGGGCGTGTTTCGGCGGTGGGCCTCGGCCAGCCGGGGGAGATCCTCCCGGCCGACGACGTTCCAGCGGACCGTGCTGCGGATGCGGGGGATGATGCCGGTCTCGAGGACCTCGCGGGCGGATCTGAACG
>Ga0114939_10002497_pt1 | contig 13563 bp, 12 predicted proteins | sample AshMeaCrysSpring_FD_87196 | JGI IMG/M metagenome (GOLD analysis project Ga0114939, IMG submission 87196) | Groundwater microbial communities from Big Spring, Nevada to study Microbial Dark Matter (Phase II) - Ash Meadows Crystal Spring | ecosystem: Environmental > Aquatic > Deep subsurface >... | reverse complement strand
GTCCAGGTCCTGCAGGGCCAGCAGCTGCTCCTCCAGGGCCGCGCCGAGCCGACGGCAGAACCGCTCGGGTTCCGCGGCGGCGTCGGGGCGCTCGGGGACGAGGCTGTCGACGATGCCCTGCTGCAGCAGCCGGCCCGCGCTGATGCGTTGCCGACGGGCCATCTGTGCGGCGTGCTCGGTGTCACGGTGGACGATCGAGCTCGCCCCCTCTGGTGACAGCGGTGAGAGCCAGGCGTGTTGGGCGGCGAGCACGCGGTCGGCGGCGGCCAGCGCCAGTGCCCCACCGCCGCTGCCCTGACCGAGCAGAACGGCCACCGTGGGTGCGGGTAGGGCCACCAGGTCGGCCAGGCTGCGGGCGATCTCCCCGGCCAGGCCACCCTCTTCCGCCGCTACGGTCAGGGCCGCGCCGGGGGTGTCGACGATGGTGACCAGGGGTAGGCCGAGGTCCTGGGCCAGCCGCATGCCGCGGCGGCCCTGCCGCAGCGCGTCGGGACCCAGCGGCCGGTCGGTCTCCTGCCCCTCGCGGTCCTGGCCCAGCAGCACGCACGACGCGCGGCCGAACCGGGCGAAGGCGAGCAGCAGCCCGGGGTGGCTCTCCCCGGCCGCGGTACCGCTCAGCGGCACCACGTCGTGCGCGGCAGCCCGCAACAGCTGCCGGACGTGCGGGCGCTGCGGGTGTCGGGAGCGCTGTACGGCCTCCCAGTCGTCCACCACCGGCACCTCGGCGTCGCCGCGGCTCGCGGGCGATCCGTCGCTGCCCGCCGCGCCGCCTGCTTCACCCACCAGCACGCCGCCCACGGCGCCCGACGCGGCCGGCAGCCTCGGCTCGGTCACCAGGCTCAGGACCCGGTCGGCGAGGTCGGCCAGCCGGTCGGCGGGGACGACGGCGTCGATGATGCCGCGCTGCACCAGGTTCTCCGCGGTCTGCACCTGCGCCGGGAACGGCTTGCCGTACAGCGCCCGGTAGACCCGCGGGCCGAGGAAGCCCACCCGGGCCCCCGGCTCGGCCGCGGTGACGTGGCCCAGCGAGCCCCACGAGGCGAAGACGCCGCCGGTGGTGGGATCGCGCAGGTAGACCAGGTAGGGCAGGCCGGCTCGCTTGTGGGCCACGATCGCGTCGGTGATCTTGATCATCTGCACGAAGGCCATCGCGCCCTCCTGCATCCGGGTGCCGCCGGAGGACGGCGCCGCCAGCAGCGGCAGCCTCTCCCGGGTCGCCCGCTCGATCGCCAGCACGAGGCGCTCGGACGCGGCCACCCCGATCGAGCCGGCCAGGAAGGCGAACTCGCCTGCCACCACCGCCACTGGCCGGCCGCGCACCGTGCCCTGGCCGGTCAGCACCGACTCGTCGAGTCCGGACGCCTCCCGGGCCGCGACCCGTTCGGCGACGTACTGCGCGGTCTCGGCCGTCGGGACCACCGGGACCGGCGGGGCGTCCCAGCAGACGAACGAGCCCTGGTCGAGCACCGCGGACACGAGCTCGCGGGCACCGGGATGCCCCGGCCGGGAGGTCATCGCGCACCGCCGTCGAACGGCTGGGAGAGCCACGCACGGACCGTGGCGTCGTGCTCCCCGAGCAGCGGCGGGTGGCGGTGCGCCGGCGGCTCGCCAGACCCCTGCGGTCCGTCGAAACGCAGCGGCGAGCCCGGCAGGGTGATCGGCCCGAGCAGCGGGTGGTCGACCTCGAGTAGCAGGTGCTGGGACCGGGTCTGCTCCCAGCCGTAGACCTCGTCGAGCGTGCGCACCCGGCCGGCCGGGACCCCGGCCGCCGTGAACCGCTCGAGCCACACCTGCGCGGGCGCGCCGGCCAGTGCCTGCTCGAGCAGCTCGGTGAGCTCGTCGCGATGACGTACCCGGGCACCGTTGTCGACGAAGCGCGGGTCGTCGGGGTCGAGCCCGACCAGCGGAGCGAACGCCTGCCACTGGGAGTTGCTGCCCACCGCGATCTGCACCTGCTCGTCCCCGGCCTGGTACAGCCCGTAGGGCACGATCGAGGGGTGCCTGTTGCCGGCCCCGGTCGGCACCTCGCCGGCCACCGTCCAGCGCGTCCCCTGGAACGCGTGCACGCCCACCACGGAGGCCAGCAGGCTCGTGCGCACCACCTGGCCCCGACCGGTGCGCTCGCGCTCGACCAGGGCGGCGAGCACCCCGGCCAGGCCGGTGAGCCCGGCGAGCAGGTCCGCGATCGGCACGCCGACCCGGGTGGGCTGCCCCGGCGGCCCGGTGAGGCTCATGAGGCCCGCCTCAGCCTGGGCGACCTGGTCGTAGCCCGGACGGTCCCGTTCCGGGCCGTCGTGGCCGAACCCGGTGATCGACAGCACCACCAGGCGCGGGTTGAGCTCGGCCAGCCGCTGCGGACCGAAGCCCAGGCGCTGCAGTCCTGTCGGGCGGAAGTTCTCCACCAGCACGTCCGCCCGCCGGATCAGCTCGGTGACCAGCCACTGGCCGTCCTGGCTGGTCAGGTCCGCGGTCACCGACTCCTTGTTGCGGTTGCAGGACAGGTAGTAGGTGGAGATGGGCTCCTCGGCCGGTCCGACGAACGGCGGTCCCCAGGCCCGCGAGTCGTCCCCGTGCGGCGGCTCGACCTTGATCACCCGGGCGCCGAGGTCACCCATCGTCATGGTCGCGTGCGGCCCGGCCAGGGCGCGGGTGAGGTCGACCACGAGCAGACCAGCCAGCGGACCAGGCACGCCGACAGACTAGAAGCGACCGTTCGTCGCACCTCCCCTCTCCTGTGGACAGGCTTGGGTGACATCAACCGCACGATTCGGGATGCCGTCCGAGCGGCGGCATGGTCACACTGGTGCACAGGTGCCCGCAGTCACGGGCCGCAGGAGGACAGATGAGTCTCGGAACGGTCGCGCTACGGCAGGTCGGCTACGACGACCTCGCCCGTGGCGTCCTGTCCGCGGCACCTCGGCTGGGCGTGGTGCGCCTGGTGACCGTCGACGGACCCAGCGGTGCGGGCAAGACGAGCCTCGCCCGGCGGCTGAGCCGGTCCCTGCGGCGGGTCCCGGTCGTGCACCTGGACCACCTGTACGAGGGCTGGACCGGCCTGGACGGCGTCGGCGACCGGCTCGACGCCTGGGTGATGACCCCGATGCGGCACGGGCTGCCGGGTCAGCACCTGGTCTACGACTGGCACCGCGGCGCGTACGCGGAGTGGCGCGAGGTGCCGCTGGCCCCGGCCCTGATCGTCGAGGGCGTGGGCGCCGGCCAGCGTCGCTTCCACGACGCGGCAGTACTGCGGATCTGGATCGAGGCCCCCGAGGACCTGCGCCGGGACCGCACCCTGGAGCGGGAGGGGCCGGACATGCAGACGGCCCTGACCGAGTGGTGGCCGCGGGAGGAGCGGCACTTCGCGGCTGAGAACACCCGGGCCCTCGCCGACCTCGTGGTCGACGGCGCCCCGCACCCGGGCGTGGACCGCGACCGGTCGCTGGTGGTGATCGCGGACCGCCGTTGACCGACCTGCCCGCCGGCTAGAGCCGACAGGCGTGGATGTCAGTGACGAGGATCCCCCGGGCACCGAGGTCCCACAAGTCGTCCATCACCCGCTGAGCACCGTCGCGCGGCACCATCGCCCGTACCGCGACCCAGCCCTCCCGGTGCAGCGGCGAAACCGTCGGCGACTCGATCCCGGGGGTGAGCCGGCAGGCCGCATCCACCTGGTCGGCAGGGATGTCGTAGTCCATCATCACGTAGCGGCGGGCCACCAGGACGCCCTGCAGGCGACGCTGGAACACCTCCAGCGCCGCCACCGCCCCGGCCCCCTCGCGGCGGACCAGGACGGCCTCCGAGCGCAAGATCGGCTCCCCGACCAGCTCCAGGCCCGCCTGCCTCAGGGTGGTGCCGGTCGACACGACGTCGGCGATGACGTCGGCCACCCCGAGCCGCACCGCGGTCTCGACGGCCCCGTCGAGTCGGATCACCCGGGCAGCCACCCCGTGCCCGGCCAGGTGCCGGGCGACCAGGCCCGGGTAGGAGGTGGCCACCCGCAGACCGGCCAGGTCCGCCTCGGTGCGGACCGTGCCGGGTTGGGCAGCGAACCGGAAGGAGGCGTCGGCGAAGCCCAGCGGCATGATCTCCTCGGCGGGCGCGCCGGAATCGAGCAGCAGGTCGCGTCCGGTGATGCCGACATCGAGGGTGCCGGCACCGACGTAGACGGCGATGTCGCGCGGACGCAGATAGAAGAACTCCACCCCGTTGTCGGGGTCCTGCAGCACCAGCTCGCGACCGTCGGAACGCTGCCGGTAGCCGGCCTCACGCAGCATGAGCGCGGCAGGCTCGGCCAGCGAGCCCTTGTTGGGGACGGCGACACGCAGCGTGCCACGGCCGTTGGCGGGCAGCGCGGTCTCAGGCACGGTCACGGCGGTCTCTCGGCTCGGGCTACAGGTGGGCGTAGACCTCGTCGAGGCTCAGGCCCCGGGCGAGCATGAGCACCTGCACCTGGTAGAGCAGCTGCGAAATCTCCTCCGCGGCCCTCTCGCCGCTCTCGTGCTCGGCGGCCATCCAGGCCTCGGCGGCCTCCTCGACGACCTTCTTGCCGACCTCGTGGACACCGCCGCGCACGGCGGCCACGGTGCCCGAGGCGGGATCACCGGCAGCCACCTTCGCCGCCAGCTCGACCCAGAGGTCGTCGAAGGTCTTCACGCCTCCAGGGTACGGGGGCGGCGCCGGCCGATGCGTGGCACCATCGCGGGCATGGCCGGGTCCGACGACGACATCGAACGCCTTCTCGCCGAGATGGACGCCCTGACCAAGCAGGCCGACCAGGCCTTGTCCGGGAAGGCGCCGACCGGGGACGGCACGCAGGTGGCGCGCCGTCCTGGCGCCCAGCCGGTACCGGTGCCGCGCGGGCAGGCGGGCAAGGAGGGCCTGTCCCCCGCCCTGCTGCGGGCCCTGGTGGTCAGCGGGGTCGGGACCGGGCTGGTCTGGGTGGTGTTCCTCCTCGTGCCCTTCATCGGGCTCGGCCTGTGGGACGTCGTGGCCGTGTTCGCGGCGTCGCTGCTCGTCGCCGCCTTCTACACGCTGCGCGGCCGCGGCTGAATGCGGCCCTCGCTCGGCACGACGCTGTCGACGCGGGCCTGCGGCGGACGTGCTCCGGAGGCGGTCTGGACGGCGTACACGACGCCGACGCTCTGGTCGTCCTGGTCACCCCAGGTCCGCGGGGTCTGCTGCGCGCAGCCGGACGTCCCGGTGCGCGCCGGTACCCGGGGTGACGTGCTCGGACCGGCGGGGGTGCGGGTGCCCTTCGAGGTGACCGACGTCGACCTCGCCCGGCAACGCTGGACCTGGCGGGTGCGGGTGGGGACCGTCGTGCTGGAGATGACCCACGGGGTGACACCGCGGGCCGACGGCCGGTGCTGCGCGTGGGCGCGGCTGTCCGGTCCGCTGCCGCTGGTGGCTGGCTACCTGCCGCTGGCCAGGCTGGCGCTGGGTCGGCTGGTGGGACGCAGGGAGCCGGCGTGACCCACTGGCGGGAGATCCACCGGCCCGAGCTGCACTGGGCCCCGTCCGGCCGGCCCGGCTGGATGCGTCGGCTGCCCGGGTGGGCTGCCCGCGGGCTGTCCGAGGCGCGCCTGCCCGTCGAGGCCGCGAGCCTGCTGGCGTCCCCTGTGCTGCGGGACCCGTCGTTGCCGCGTGGGCACGGCGAGACGGTGCTCGTCGTGCCCGGGTTCGGCTTCGGCGACGCCTCGGTGCTGCCCCTGCACGCAGTCCTGCGTCACGTCGGCTACCGCACGGTGCGCTCGGGCATCACCGCCAACGTCGGCTGCTCGGACCGCACGGTCGACGCGCTGGCTGCGGTGGCCGAGGATGCCGTCGAGCGGACCGGCACACGCATCCAGGTGGTCGGGCAGAGCCGCGGCGGCATGCTCGCCCGCGGCCTCGGCGCCCGCCGCCCGGACCTGGTGGCACGGGCGGTCAACCTCGGCGGGCCGCTGCACGACGAGTTCGCCTTCTACGAGATCCCGGCACCGTTGGTGTCGGTCATCTACGCCTCGCACCGATTCCGGGCCGAGCTGCCGAACCCGCGCTGCCTGCGGCCGGACTGCCCGTGCCCCTACATGCAGGCGGTGCACCGGCCGATGCCGGCCGACGTCGAGCTCGTGTCGGTGTACTCGGTCTCCGACGGCGTGATCGACTGGCGCTCGTGCGTCGTGCCGGGCGCGCGCAACGTCGCGGTGGACAGCTCGCACCTGGGCATGGGGGTGGACCCGCGGGTGCTGCGCGCGGTCATCCTGGAGCTGGCCCGCCCCCTGCGGGGATGACGCGTCCCGGCACCGGGTCGCGCGGGTGCCCTGCCCCCCGGGTGGGCAGCGGCCCCACGACGGCCACATCAGCACGCAGGTGGTGGCCACCGGACCGAGTTCGGTGTTGCCGGCGCTACGTCCCGGTGACCCCAGCACCGTCTCGCCCCGCACGAGGGCCGCTCGGCGGCGCGCGACCGAGCCGATCCGCTCGCCCGCACGGGTCGAGATCTGCTACCTGATGCCGACGCCCGGTTGCCGGGTCTCGGAGACGTCCATGGCAGGCGTCCTCGCGCCCGACCCGCAGCGCCGGGCCAGGGCCACCAGTCCCTGATCGCGGGGTCGGGCTACGAGGACCGGGCCCAGGCCGGCGGGCGGCGCTGGACGAAAGCGGTCATGCCCTCCGCCGCCTCGGCCGAGGAGAACGCCTCGGCCGAGACCTGCTCGGTCCAGGCGAAGGCCTCGCCGCGCTCCATCGCCGGCACCCGGCCCAGCACCTCCTTGGTACGGCGCAGCGCCTCGGGCCCGCCGAGACGCAACTGACCCACCCAGGTGGCGACGGCCTCGTCGAGCCTGGCCTCGTCGGGGACGACCCGGGTGACCAGGCCCGCCTCGCGGGCTCGCGCGGCGCTCACCCGCTCCCCGGTGAGGAACAGCTCGATCGCCTGCGCCCGGGGCATCCGCTGCAACGCCACCACCGACACGATCGCCGGCACGGCCCCGACCCGCACCTCGCTGAAGGCGAACCGGGCGTCAGCCACCGCCACCGACAGGTCGCAGCCGGCCACCAGGCCGTTGCCGCCGCCGGCGACGTGGCCCTGCACCCGGGCGATCGTCGGCTTGGGATGGTCGAGCAGCCGGGCCAGCAGCCCGGTGTAGCGGGCGGTGAAGTCGGAGGCCGCTGCCCCCGTACCGCGCAGGTCCGCCCCCGCGCAGAAGGCGCGCCCGGTGGCAGCGAGCACCACCACCCGCACGTCCGCGTCGGTCGCGGCCCGGTCGAGCGCGTCGTTCAGCGCGGCGAGCGAGGCCCCCGACAGCACGTTGCGCGCCTCCGGCGCGTCCAACGTCACCCGGGCGATCGCGTCGGTGACCTCGTAGCGGACGGGCCCGACGGCGGTGCCGGCCTGACCGCCGGCAGCGCTGGACCCGGTCACTTCCCCATGCCCTCGAGGACGGTGAGGATGCGCAGCATGACCTCGTCGGCGCCACCACCGATCGACAGCAGCCGGGCGTCCCGGAAGTAGCGCGAGGTCCAGGTCTCCTCCATGTAGCCCATCCCGCCGTGGTACTGCAGGCAGGTGTCGGCCACCTCGCGCGCGAGCCGTCCGGCCTTGAGCTTGGCGATGGTGGCCATCCGGGTGGCGTCCTCGCCGACGGCGACGCGGGCGGCCGCGGCGTGGTTGTACTCCCTGAGCAGGTCGACCTCGGCCAGCAGCTCGGCGAGCCGGAACTTCAGCGCCTGGTTGGCCAGCAGCGGCTTGCCGAAGGCGTGGCGCACCCGCAGGTACTCCACGGTGCGGCGGAGCGCGATCTCCGCCGAGGCGGTGGCGCTGTAGGCGCCCATCAGCCGCTCGATCTGGAACTGCTCCATCTGCATCTGGAAGCCACGGCCCGGCTCGCCGATCGTGTTGGCCACCGGCACCCGCATGTCGGCGAACGACAGCTCGGCGGTGTCGGAGGAGTGGTTGCCCAGCTTGGACAGCTTGCGGCTGACCGCGAACCCCGGGGTGTCGGTCGGCACCACGATGAGGCTCATGCCGGCGTAGCCGCTCGAGCCCTCCTCGGTGCGCGCCAGCAGGCAGATCCAGTCCGCCTGGGTGCCGTTGGTGATGTAGAGCTTGCTGCCGTTGATCACCCAGTGGTCGCCGTCGCGCACCGCCTTGGTGCGGATGCCCGCCACGTCCGAGCCCGCGTCCGGCTCGGAGATCGCCACCGAGCACACCTGCTGACCGGCGATGACCGGGGCGAGGAAACGCTGCTTGAGCTCGTGGCTGCCGTGGTTGGCCAACGCGGGAGTGGCCATCGACGCCTGCACCATGATGGCCATCGGGACGCCGGCGCAGGTGGCGGCGCCCATCGCCTCGGCCATCACCATGCTGTAGGAGTGGTCGAGTCCGAGGCCGCCGTACGCCGGGTCGTACTCGATGCCGAAGATGCCGATCTCGCCGAGCCTGGGGAACAGCTCGTGGGCCGGGAAGGTCCCGGCCCGCTCCCACTCGTCCACGTAGGGGTTGATCTCCTTCTCCACCACGTCGTGGACGACGCGGCGGAAGTCCTCGTGCTCCTGGGTCAGCGTCATGGTCGGTCCTCTCCTGGGTTCGAGCCGGGGTGCTCTGCTGGGGTGGCGGGGTCGTGGGTGGTCGGCGCGGGGACGGCGAGGCCGACGGCGCGGGCCCACAGCCGGGTGATCTGCTCGGCGTCCTCGCCCTGGCTGCCGGTGGCTGCGGCGGTGCGCCGGGCGAAGGTCTCGACCATCCCGGTCAGCGCTGGGGCGGCCACCTCGGGGTCGACATCGGCGGCGATGAGCCCCTCGTCGGCCAGCCGGCGCAGCGACCGACGGGTGCGGCCGACGTAGGTCTCGCGCAGGTCGTCGAGCAGCCCCTCCCACCGCGGGTCGGTCGACGCGGCCTCCTCGACCACCGCCAGCATCCGGGCGTGTCGCCGGTAACCCAGCAGGAACCGGGCGTTGGCGGCCAGCAGCCGCGGGTAGGGGTCCTCGGGGGCGTCGCGGGGGTCGCGAGCGGCCGCGAACACCTCGCCGACGATGGCGTGCGCCACCTCGCGCAGCAGCTCGTCCTTGCTGGCGAACCAGGTGTAGACGGTGCCGTGGCTGACGCCGGCCTCGGCGGCCACGTCCTGCATCCGGGTGCCGGCATAGCCGCGCTCGGCGAACACGCGGCGAGCCGCGGCCACCAGGGCATCCCGGGTGCGTCGTCCGCGTTCGGTCAGCGGGGTCGGCGGCGTCGCGGTGTCGGTCACGCCGCCCCGGCCCCGGGCGGCAGCAGTGCGGTGGGGACGTCCACCGGCTGGGCCCGCACCCACTCCCCCAGCCCCTTGGCCTGCGGGTCGAGCCCCAGGTTGTCCGCGACGCCACGGCCGAGGTGCTCCCACACGACCACGTTGACGGCCCGCAGGGTCGGGAACGCGATCACGTCCACCCGCCTGTCCTGCGCCCCGGGCACCCAGGCCCGCACCGTCTGCGGCGTCACCGTCGCGAGCAGCCACGGGTAGGCGGCGTCGTCGCGCACCCACAGCCCGACGTTGGCGTTGCCGCCCTTGTCCCCCGAGCGGGCCCCGACCAGCGCGCCGAGGGGCACCGTCGTCGTGGGCCCGGCGGGGACGGCTGCCGCCGGCGCGGCGGGAACCTGGACCCGGGCGGGCTGCCCGGCCAGCGGCGAGCGGCTGGGCACCCGGGCCACCTCGCGGCCGTCGAGGGTGACCACCTGCTCCACCGGCGCAGCGGGCACCAGCGTGGGCCAGTACATCGAGTACGGGCTGGCGTCTCCGGGCGGCGCCGTCGGGTAGAACCCGGCGTAGGAGGCCAGCGTCAGCTCGATCACCTGGTTGCTGAACGCCCGCCCGACCTTCGTGGCGTCGGGGTCGATCGCGGTGATGCGCAGCTCGACCTGCAGCGGGCCGTGCGACACCCGGGCCAGGCTGTGCTGGGCCACGCCGGCCAGCGCCGGTGCGAGCTGCTGCTCGACCAGTGCCGCCTTGGCGTCGAGGTCCAGCCCGGTGAGCATCACCCCGACGCTGTTGCGGAACCCGCCGAGGGTGGTGACGGCCACCTTGAGGGTGTCCGGTGGTGGGTCGCCGCGCACGCCGCTGATCTCGACCCGGTCGGGCCCCACCTGCTCCAGGCGCAGCGTGTCGAACCGGGCCACCACGTCCGGTCCCAGGTAGTGGGTGGTGTCTACCTCGTAGAGCAGCTGGGCGGTCACCGTCCCGACCGACACCTGCCCGCCCGTGCCGGGGTGCTTGGTGATCACGGACGACCCGTCCGCGGCCACCTCGGCGATGGGGAAGCCGAGGTGGCCCATGTCCGGCACCTCGGTGAAGAAGGCGTAGTTGCCGCCGGTGGCCTGGGCGCCGCACTCGATCACATGCGCGGCGGCGACCGCTCCGGCGAGCGGGTCGAGGTCGTCGTGGCTCCACCCGTGCCACCAGATCGCCGGCCCCACGGTGAGGGCGGCATCAGTGACCCGGCCGGTGATCACCACGTCCGCTCCGGCCTCCAGCGCCGCGGCGATGCCGAACGCACCGAGGTAGGCGTTGGCGGTGACGGGCGAGAGGCCGAGGTCGCCCAGCCGTTCCCCGGTGTTGACGTTGACCAGGTCGCCGAGCAGGTCGGGCCGGCCGGTCAGGTCGTCCCCGGTGACGACGGCGATGCGCGGCGAGAGCCCCTGCTCGGCCGCGAGCTCGCGCAGCGCCTGGGCGCAGCCGTCCGGGTCGAGCCCGCCGGCGTTGGAGACCACCCTGATGCCGCGCTCCAGGCAGCTGCCGAGCACCTCGCGCATCTGGGTGAGGAAGGTGCGGGCGAACCCGGCGCCGGCACCGCGCTTGAGCCGCTGGCGCACCAGGATGAGCATGGTCAGCTCGGCCAGCCAGTCGCCGGTGAGCACGTCGATCGGTCCGCCCTCGACCTGCTCCCGGGCGGCGGAGACGCGGTCGCCGAAGAAGCCCGAGCAGTTGGCGATGCGGACCGGTCGCGGCTGGCGCGGGTCGGCCCCGGGGGCGGCGGGCGGCTGGGCGGGGTCAGGCATGGACGACCTCCTCGACGACGACGGGCTCGAGCACTACGAGCACCTCGTGCGCGTCCACGGCGTCGCCCACCGCGACCGCGACCTCGAGCACGGTTCCGTCGGCGTCGGCGGTGATGCGGTGCTCCATCTTCATGGCCTCCAGCACGATCAGAGCCTGGCCGGTGGTGACGGCGTCCCCGGGGGCGACGTGCACGGCGACGACCGTGCCCGGCACCGGTGAGGACGGGCCGCGGGCCTGCTCGGCGCGGTCCCCGGCCGGCAGCCGCGCGGGCTCGACCCAGTCGCTGGACCAGCCGACGGCGAACACGTGCACACCGCGACCGGCCTCGTCGTGCTCGGCGCCGAGCAGCACGGCCGCCTGCTGCCGCAGCCCGTCGAGCTCGACGTCGAGGTGCTCGCCGTCCCAGCCGTGCACGAGCACGGCCTGCGGCTCGCTGTCCCCGACCTGCACGGTCGTCGTGTCCCGGCCCGACCGGACGGTCACCGGTGTCGGCTCGCCACCCCGGACGAGGGTGAGGCTCGTCACCGCCGGGGCGAGCGACCGCCAGCCGGTCGGGGCCAGTGGGGGCGCTGCGGCCGCCGGGGCTGTGTGCACGGCCAGGCCGGCGAGGGCGGCGTGCAGGTCGAGCACGTGCTGGGGTGGGCCCGCGAGCCAGGAATCGGCGCGGTCCTCGACCAGGTCGGTGGTGGTACGGCCGGCCCGCACGTCCGGGTCGGCGAGCAGGGCGAGCAGCGCGTCCCGGTTGGTGGCCACGCCGACCACGCGCAGCCCGCGCAGGGCGGCGGCGAGCCGGTCGAACGCCTCGCCCCGGTCGACCCCGTGGGCGATGACCTTGGCCACGAGGGAGTCGTAGTGGGCCGGGACGACCGACCCGGTGCGCACGCCGGTGTCCCAGCGCACCCCCGGAACCTCTGGCGGCTCGAAGCGCAGCACCTGTCCCGAGGAGGGCACCCAGCCGGTGGCGGGGTCCTCGGCGACCAGCCGGGCCTCCACGGCGTGGCCGCTGCGGGTCACGTCGTCCTGGGTGAGTCCGAGCGGCATCCCGGCGGCCAGCCGCAGCTGCCAGGCGACCAGGTCGAGCCCGGTGACGGCCTCGGTGACCGGATGCTCGACCTGCAGCCGGGTGTTCATCTCCAGGAACCAGAACGGCGCCTGCGGGTCGGGCTCGAGGGCGCCGCCACCGGCTGCGCCGTCGTCCTCGAGGAGGAACTCGACCGTGCCGAGGCTGGTGTAGCCGACCGCCCGGGCGGCGTCGACGGCGGCCTGGGCCATCCGCTGCACCACCTCGGGGTGGGCGCCAGGCGAGGGCGACTCCTCGAGGATCTTCTGGTGCCGACGCTGCAGCGAGCACTCGCGCTCGAACAGGTGCAGCAGGGTGCCGTGGCCGTCCCCGACCACCTGGATCTCGACGTGCCGCCCGCGCTGCACGAGCCGTTCTGCGTACACCGTCGGGTCACCGAAGGCCGCCTGCGCCTCGCGCCGGGCCGCCTGGACCGCCGGGACGAGGTCGTCGGCGGATGCGACCACGCGCATCCCGCGCCCGCCACCGCCCGCGGATGCCTTGACGAGCAACGGGAGGCCCAGTGCGGCGGCGGCCTGCTGCCAGTCGGCCGGGTCGTCGGAGTCGAGCAGGGCGCTGGGCAGCACCGGCACACCGGCCTCGGCGACCAACGCCTTGGAGGCGACCTTGCTGGCCATCGCCCGCATCGCGGCCGGGCTGGGGCCCACCCAGACCAGCCCGGCGTCGAGCACGGCCTGGGCGGCGTCGGCGTTCTCGGCGAGGAAGCCGTAGCCCGGGTGGACCGCGTCCGCGCCGGCTCGCCGGGCCGCGGCGACGACGGCTGCCACGTCGAGGTAGGTGTCGGCGGCAGCCGTCCCGGGAAGGCGGACGGCCAGGTCGCACTCGGTGACGTAGGGCGAGGCGGCGTCGGCGTCGCTGTAGACCGCGACCGTCTGCACGCCCAGGCCGTGGGCGGCGCGGGCGATGCGGCGGGCGATCTCGCCACGGTTGGCGATGAGCAGGCGTGCGATCATGCGCGTCACATCCGGAAGGTGCCGAAGGTCGTCGTGCCCTGCACGGGCGCGGAGTGGACGGCAGCCAGCGACAGCGCGAGCACGGTGCGGGTGTCGCGGGGGTCGATGATCCCGTCGTCCCACAGCCGTCCGGTGGCGAACAGGGCCGTCGACTGCCCGTCGATCTGGCCCTCGACGGCCGCGCGCATGGCCGCATCAGCGTCGTCGTCGTAGGGCTGGCCGGCCGACTCGGCCTTGCCGCGGGCGACCATCGACACCACCCCCGCGAGCTGCTTGGCGCCCATGACGGCGATGCGGTGCTGCGGCCAGCTGAACAGCAGCCGCGGCCGGTACGCCCGTCCCGACATGCCGTAGTTGCCGGCGCCGTAGGACGCGCCGACCATCACCGTCAGGTGCGGCACGGTCGAGTTCGCCACCGCGTTCACCAGCATCGAGCCGTGCTTGATGATGCCGCCCTGCTCGTAGCGGGTGCCGACCATGAAGCCGGTGATGTTCTGCAGGAACACCAGAGGGG
>Ga0114939_10002496_pt1 | contig 13565 bp, 12 predicted proteins | sample AshMeaCrysSpring_FD_87196 | JGI IMG/M metagenome (GOLD analysis project Ga0114939, IMG submission 87196) | Groundwater microbial communities from Big Spring, Nevada to study Microbial Dark Matter (Phase II) - Ash Meadows Crystal Spring | ecosystem: Environmental > Aquatic > Deep subsurface >... | reverse complement strand
TACACTCAAATCTTTGACTAATTGATAGTTTTATATTTTCTTCTATAGACAGATTCTGTAAACCTTCTTTCCAACTATCATATGCTTCGTTATAGTTCTTAATCTCCCAGTATGACCAGCCTAAATTATTCCAAGCTAACCAATATTTAGGTTGAATTTCTACAGCTTTTTTATAGGCTTTAATAGCATCATAATAATATCTTTTTTTTCCTAAATTATCATCTTCTCCAATCAATGCATCTGCTTTTTCTTTATATGCTTCTGCATAGTATTCATTTCTCTTAATAGCATTTTGAAATGTGTATTGAGCTTTTCTATATTCACCTAAATTCAATTGTGCTTGACCCCAAAAATAATATAATTCAGCGTCTTGTGGATATAGTTTTACAGTTTCCTTACAAGTATTCCATATCCAAGAATAGCAATTTTTTCTAGGTTTTTTAATTAAGCTTTTAATGATTTCTTTGTACTTATTTAAAAAATCAGAAACATGAGGTTTAATTATAACTGCTTTTTCAATATTATTTAATGCTTTTTGAAGCTTTCCTAATTTCTGTTCTGTAATACCTTGTCCATAGTAAGCTTCTGCGTAATCTCTTTTTAACCTAATTGCATTTTCAAAATTTTCTAATGCTTGGCTAGTATCGCCAAATTCATACTCAATTCTTCCTAGCCCATAATAAGCTTCTGCATAATTTTGATTGAGTTTTATTGCTTGGTTAAAATCATCTATAGCAGCATTTTTATACTTTTCTTTTTCGAGACTATTTTTTGATGTTTTTGATAAATAAAATTCTGCAAATCCTCTAATATAATATGCTTCATAGTAATCTGATTTAATATTGATAGCTTCATTACAGCTATCAATTGCTCCACTACTATATTCTAATATCGATAGCATAATACCCTGATTTCGCCATAATTCAGGTTCTTTAGGTCTAAGATCAATAGCTTTTTTACAGTCTATTTTTGCCTGAATCTGATTTTTATTTACCTCCGCTTCTACTACTTCAGTATCTTCTTTATCTTGTTTAAAAGCCTCTGTCTTAAATTTATTTCTAATCAATTTACTTAAATTTGCGAATGTAATGCCACGATTACTTATAGCTTGGTGAAAATCTTCTTTACGTTGAATCGCTTCATTAAAAAAATAGATTGCTTTTTCCCATTCTCCAGACTTGGTATACAAACGTCCTTTTTCTCTGTAAGCGAAAGGATAATCAGGTTGAATTTCAATAGCTTTTTCAAATATTTCTAGTGTCTTAATTTCGTCGTATATTTCTGCTTTATATAGCGATTTTCCATAATATAACCATGCATCATAGGAATCAGGTTTTAATTCAGTCGCTTGCTTAAAATATTGAATTGAATTCTTATATTCCTCTAAACCATAAAATGCCAAACCTTTACCAAGTAAATGTTCAAAATCTACATCATTGGTTAAATCATCATGATTAATTACTAAGTTTAAATAGTGGTCAGAGAGATTCTGATAATTCTTTTTTTTATAAGCCCAGCCAAGCCAAACACAAGCTAAGGGATAATATTGCTGTTGTAATTCTAAAGCTTGAGTTAGAAATTCAATAGACTTTTCATACTCTCCTAACCAATAGTAATTTAAACCTAATCCAAACAAAATCTGAGGATTTTGCTGTTCAAGTTCATATGCTTGCTGGAAAATTTCTTTTGCTGCATCATAATTCCCAGATTCCAGCAAAGCAGATGCTTGATTCGCCAAATTCATAAGTTAGACCTCTTTGAAAAATATGCTCACTTCTCATTAGACTCTCCGAAAATGAAATATTTACCCTTACTGCACCAAGCTTCTATATTCTTTCCCGGAGATAGACTTTGTTAGTGTGGCGGGATTATATTCGCCCAAAACTTTTAAAATATAATCCTAAATCTAGGCATATTACTTGTATTAATAATAACTGAATCCCTGATATTTTTTGTAATCACAGGGGAAAATCATTTTCAGTAAATGTATATTAAGAAGTATTTACAAAAATTAAAATTGTTGTATTGTCTAGACTTCCGGGATAAAAGCTCTTAATTATCAACCTTTTAGCAAAAAGGTCTGAAGCTCGTATTGATTAATCTCTGAAAACCCTTAAAATGCAAGTCAAACGCCCAAACCTCAAATCCCCATGACTCTTTTTCATAATCCTTGTGTTTTGGTAATTGAAAGTGACGAACAAATGGCGAACCAGTTGGCCTTTGATTTAAAAGAAGCTGGTTACGAGGTGGTTATAGCCTCCGATACAAATAGAGGAATGCAATATAGTAGCGATCGCCAACCAGCGTTAGTTGTCATAGACAGAATGCTGGCAGGTGAATCAGGATTATCATTGTGTAGGAATCTAAGAATTTCAGGCACAGTAGCACCAATCTTAATATTAATGGCGCGGGATACAATAGATGACCGCGTTGCATGTTTAGAAGCTGGTGCAGATGATTATTTCCTAAAACCATATCGCTCGGAAGATTTCTTAAAAATTGTTCGCCTTTACTTAAAACCAGATATAGACACAACAGAACAACTGCGTTTTGGGGATTTAGTCCTAGATATTGCTACCCGTAGAGCAATCTTTACTGGACGAACAATAGATTTAACCATGAAGGAATTTGAACTACTTAAGTACTTAATGGAACATCCCCGCGAAGTATTAACAAGGGAACAAATCCTAGAAAATGTTTGGGGATACGATTTTATGGGAGAGTCCAACGTCATTGAAGTTTATATCCGCTACCTGCGCCTGAAAATAGAAGATGAGGGACAAAAACGAGTTATTCAAACAGTGCGAGGAGTTGGGTATGTATTGCGAGATTCTTAATTAACTTTAATATTTGAGAATATTCTCGGTTTTAGATTATTTAGGTTATTCTTGGTTGTCCCTTTTGTCATTTGGTGACTTAGGCTTAATTTTTAGTTTTATAAGTTAACACTCAACAATATCAAATCTAAAATCCAAAATCTTTATGATAAATTGGCAAATCCTTTTCCCCGCATTTCTATCTATTCTGCTGCTAGCTTGTTCTAATCCTTCTCCAGCAAAGACCCCAACAGCTTCACCCACTCCCCAAGAAAGCATACCCGCTTCTAAAGGACAGATGCTGCCAATTTCTGCCTTAGCAATTCTTCCCAATGGGACTAAAATTCAATTGGAAGTTGCAAAAACTCAAGAGCAGCAAACGATGGGATTAATGTATCGTCCCCCTTTGCCAAACAATAGAGGAATGCTATTTCCTTTTCCTTCACCCCAACCAGTTAGTTTTTGGATGAAGAATGTACCCGTAGCTTTAGATATGGTTTTTATCCGCCAAGGGATAGTTCAAGCTGTAATCGCCAAGGTTCCTCCCTGCCAAAAAGAACCCTGTCCTACCTATGGACCGAGGACTACTATTGATACAGTTATTGAATTGCGGTCTGGACATGCTGCTGAAATAGCCATAAAAAAAGGCGATAAAGTTCAAATTCAATTATTAGATACTAAAAAAACTCCAGGTCCTGGTAAGTAAGTATTTTTGATTGTCTACTTGACTACAATAGTGTTTGTACTATTTAATACATGAGCAGCAGAGAAAATATCCGACTTTTTTCGGATATTTTCATCCAATAGCAAAAAATAAAACATAAATTAAGCACTTTTACGATAAAAATGGAAAAGTAAAAAATGATATATACTTATGGTGATTATTGTCAAAAAAGTATCTTCACGGATACACAAAAAGAGATTGCGTCGGTAATATTAAATATAGTGCCAATCTTTTAGAGCCTTTCTGTATCGAAAGTGGGATAAAGGTAATAAAAACAAGCTAATCTTTATCCACCTTGGGTGTGACTCTCGACTAGACACCTAAATAGGGAATGGGAATTTAAATATCTTACTTGCTACAGTTGTATCTAGTTAGACACTGTAGTAAAAAGATGGGGGTAAGTTACTTGCTACACAAATAAACAAGTGGCGCTATAATTTATTTTCTCCAAAAGTTCTCTAAAATATGCAAGCCAGATTACTGATGGTATATAAGGGCAAGCTAGAGGTCAAGTGACAGATAAAATACTGGCTACTTGGTACTAAATATACTTGGGTTCATATATGACAATACATTCAAAGCAAGGAGGTGAAAGACAGATGTCAGTGTCAACGTCTTCCCGATTAATTCGTTTTTTACAAGAAGAATTGGCTATTTCTACGGCTTCGATAGCGGTAGCATTACGCCATAGCGAACAAGACCCAGGACCATTGCCAATGATTTTATGGCAATATGGTTTAGTTACCTTGGAACAGTTAGACCAAATTTATGATTGGCTAGAAACTGTGTAGACAGAAGACCCACCTAGGAGAATCTGGTTATGCCATATCAATTAAAGTTTTGCCAAGATTTGAGATATTGGAAAATAAATTTTATATATATAAATAAGTTAAAGGAGTGAGTCAATAGTATGGCTCACTCCTTTAACTTTTGGATTTGATATTTTGGTAAAGGTAATTCCCATAGCCATTATAAAAATTCACAATATTTGAATTGTGTTTTATGGATGTATCGCGGCATAATTATAGATGCATCGGCAAAAATGTTTTCGTAGCAAATGCTTCGGATTTATAAATAATTTTCTCTTGTTGGTATAATCAGAACCTATATTTGATATATCCCCTTTATATAAAATAAAACAGCAAAGTAAATTTCCTGTATGAAGGCTAACCTTACTTTTGGTCCCATAAACAAAGTCACACCCATGAAGGCATCTTGCTAAAACAGCGCTCAAAGCACACCTGCTCTAGCTTTTTTAATCAGGAGTTGTAACCTTACCATTATGATGATTTAAAGACCAACGATGGTCTACGGGTACGGCAGAAACCTGACATATATCCTCTAACAGCTTCTGTTGAACAGCTGCTTTACGAAGAGTAATAATTAGTTGATTGACTTGATTCCGTAGCTTGGGGTCATGATTAACTGCTGACATTGTTTGTCTTTCTAGCAATTGTAAAATAAGTTCATAATGAACAGGTGCAGGCAGTGGAATTTGCTCCATATAATTTATTTATGATTTATTTATGGTTTAATTTTCAGGGTAGTTTTGGATAATAATTCATCTGTTGAAAAATGAAGTATTACAAATAAAGTATTAAGAGGATGCTTTAAAAGGGCTTTTCTCCCTGATGTTGAACCCACCAGAGTGGAGTAAAACATCTGAGTATGGGGGCGAAGCTCTAGATTCTAGGAAAACACTTCCAGCGTACCCTCGAAGATGGTTCCGCAGGATAGATTGTCCTTTAGCGTAGCGAGCGCTTTGCACTTGGGACTTACTTTACCTCAGAATGACAAGTCTATACCCATCTGAACTTTTAAAACATTCCCTAAATTAAAGCCTTTATGAGGCGTTGGAAAAATGTTTAGTAAATAAAGATTTGACAGCCATTTCTTGATTGGGCTGCTTTACTAAAGACTCTCCTATAAGAACTGCTGATGCACCTGCTTGAGATACAAAAGTCAAGTCATCAGGCGTATATAAACCTGATTCACTTACAACTAGGATATCTCTTTTTGCCATCTCATTACCTCTCGCTTCTAGAATTTGTGAGGTGGTTTTTAAATCCACGGAAAAATCTTCTAGATTACGATTATTTATGCCAATTAATGAGACTTCATCCAAGCCTAACACACGGTCAAGCTCTTCTAGTGTGTGAACTTCAATCAAAGGCACTATTTTTAAGGCTTTGGCGATTTTGACAAAATATTGTAAATCTTGGTCAGTTAATATAGCTGCGATAAGTAAAACTGCATCAGCCCCCTTAAGTCTTGCCAAATACATTTGATAAGGATATATTACAAACTCCTTACATAACAATGGCAAATCTACGGCTTCTCTAATTTTTGTCAGGTTTTCAAAACTACCTTGGAAGAATTTTTGGTCAGTTAGGACAGAAAGGCAGGTTGCCCCACCTCTTTCGTATTGTTGGGCTATTTCTACAGGGTCAAAATCAGCCCTAATTACCCCTTTGCTTGGGGAAGCTTTCTTAACCTCAGCAATTAAAGCTGGTGTAGTTTTACCTTGACGTAGCGCCCCGATAAAGTCACGGGTTGGCGGTGCGGAAAGTAGTTGTTTTTGTAATTCCCGAAGGGGAAGTTTTTCCCGCATTTGTTCAATTTCTATTTCTTTATGCCAAACAATTTCTTCCAAGATATTTTGTGGTTTGGAATCAGGTAAAACTGCTTGGTACTGAATTATGGATACGGAAATCTTTGGACTTGGTTGACGGCGACGGATTTGCATGTTGATTTATTCGCTTTACTTCGGTCTTGTATTAGCAATTAGCTAATACAAGAATGGCTAATTGCTAATTGCTAATTGCTAATACAAGAATGGCTAATGGCTGCCTACGGCACGCTTATAGGCTTCGTCTAACACTTCTGATAGTGTGGGGTGAGCATGTACTGCATTGGCTAAGGTCTTCACATTTTGTCTGCTAGCCATAGCTACAGAAGCTTCGTGGATTAGGTCAGAAGCGTGCATTCCAAAAATATGAACCCCTAATACTTCTCCGGAGTCTTTACGATAGATAACCTTAGCTATCCCATCAGCCTCACCTTCTGCTAATGCTTTGGAATTACCTTTAAAGTAACTCTTTGAGGTAGCTATTTCAAAACCTTCTGCTTGGGCTTTTTCTTTTGCTTGGGTTTCAGTCAAACCAACATAGCTAACTTCTGGATGGGTAAAAGCTGCTGCGGGAATACTATGATAATCTGTCACTTTCGGCCGTCCGCAAATATTTTCAACTGCGGTAATACCTTGGGCTGAAGCTGCATGGGCTAGCATCATTTTACCAGTGGCATCACCAATAGCCCATAGATAGGGTACTACTTCACCATCAATAAGTACCGCCATTTGGTCATTGACGGGAATAAAATTCCGTCTATCTAATGAAACCCCCACACTTTCTATGCCAAGATTTTTTGTTGCGGGTATACGCCCAGTGGCAACAAGACATGCATCTACTTCAATTACATCTACCGTTTCTTTGGTTTTAAAATCAGCTAATTCTATAACCACCGGATTTCCAGGAGTTACTTTTTTAGCGTATACTCCCACTTTAGTTTCAATATCGCGGGGAGTGATTAAAACCCTTTCTGCTAATTTTGCAATATCTCGGTCGAATCCAGGCATCAGCAAATCTAGGGCTTCAATCATGGTTATTTCACAGCCCAAGGCAGAGTAAACATCAGAAAACTCTAGACCAATGTAACCGCTACCAATAATTGCTATCCACTGTGGTAGCCATTCCAACTTAACTCCCTGGTCGCTGGTAAATACTGTTTTACCGTCAACTTCAATACCTGGTGGGACAAAGGGAATGGAACCCGTAGAAAGAATAATATCCTTAGCTGTTATAATCTTGTCGCCACTGTCAGTTGTAATACTTACTTTCTGTTTTCCTGCGACCTTACCCCAACCGCGAATAATATCAACGCCTAAGCGTTTTAGACTATTGGTTAAATCCCCTTGAATTTTGGCGACTAAATTATTCGCATGATTAGCGATCGCCTCCCGGTCAAATTGTACATTCCCAACTTGAATACCCAAAGTCTTAAGATGGTGAGCATCGCGTAACTCCCGCACACGTCCAGAAGCCGCGAGTAATGCTTTAGAGGGAATGCAACCCCGATTTACGCAGGTGCCACCCATATCAGAAGCTTCTATTATTGCCGTCTTTAGACCGCAACTGACTGCGTGTAGGGCTGCGCCATGTCCGCCAACCCCAGCGCCAATAATCACTAAATCGTAATCAAATCCCTGACTCACGTTTATTTCCCCGTGTGCTTAGCCTATTTATTCTCGAATTTATATGCACGATAGCGCAAGTCCCTTTTGTTTAGGAATTTCCCTACCTCTCATTTTTCCTAGGCTACCAGGCTTCTTGTTATTTACGTTATATACTATTGTAACATTTAGTACTTATTTTTTGGCTAATGGTTAATGGCTAATGGCTAATGGCTAATGGCTAATGGTAGTTGATTTGGAAGCATCCCAAATGTGTAAATTTATTTTCTTTTGTAGTATCAGCTTCTAGGCAGCTTTCTTTTATCAAGGTCGCTTTCCCAGCTAAAACGCGGCGTGAATTTTTCTCCCTTGTTATTGTAGTTGTGTAATTTGAACATCATAATAAGGCTTATAGAGTTATATACACCATCTTTTATATGTGAGTGACTTTAACGTAAGTCCTGTTTAATTAGCCATAGCGCAATTAGCAATTAGCAATTAGCAATTAGCCATTAGTATTCCTCACCACTTGCAAAATCTGTTTAAAAAGTAGCTAATTTATTTTGGTTGAAGTACAACAGAAAAAACTTAAGTCAAATAAAAGTCAAATAAAATACCTTAAGAGGATTCATATGAGCAGAGTTTTCTTTATGCAATGGGAAAAGGAATCACAGCAACTAAATCCCTTAAAAAGCATGAAATTAGATAGAGTTCCCAATCTTGGAGAATATTTTGTCACTAAGGCTTCTACAGAAACCCATGAGACTTTCAAAGTCCTTGCCACTTTTGATGCTTCTGAAACTCATCAGTATGGTGATTTAATTGTTGTTGTCGAACCTATCGCAAACTATTTTGACCTTTCTTTAGTTAAAGAAATTTTGTCTAATACTGTCTAAACTCTAGGTCTTTTATAGATTTACTTTTTCACCACAAACTTATCCATAAACCTAATCGCTAACGCCTATTATAATAAGGCGTTAGTATATATTTATTATTTTATACGACTTAACTATATAAAGCTGTCGCATCAACGATTAGGTTGATTGGTGAATACTCGCAACATTTTTATGCGCTTCCGCGTAAATTCGTAGAGCGGCAGACATATGTTCCTCAGCTTCTTCGCCTTTTGATTTGAACCAAGCTAAAGTTTCAGGGTCAACACGAATAGAGACAGTATCTAATGAAGAAGAAGGCATCCGTAGTTTTGCTTTTGAAAAAAACTCATCGCCAAGAGGTGGAATATCGGAAGTATCAACATCATTATCTGACATTGCATCAATTCTAGCCCAATCGGTTCTTGAGGTATTGTTCATAACGTTTCCTTTCATGTGAGAGAGCTTTTCTTAGTGAGATGATACGAATTGTTTCTTCATCAAATTCGGTGTAGATAACGACTACAACCCGTCCATCTAACATTCCAGTCCCAATCCATCTATCTTCACCATAATCATCACGCTCATCAAGCTCAACTACCATTGGCAAGTCAAAGACCCGATTAGCGTCAGCAAAATCGAACCCATGCTTCTCAATATTAAGCTCATTTTTCCTCTCATACCAATCAAAATTCATGAATTAAAATCACCACAGCCACGATTTAGAAGGCTAATACACAATGTATTAAAATACTAAGTATAATTTTATTTTCATCATGTGCTACCTTCGCCTGTATCTGAAAGCTAAATGTCTTAATTTCTAAAAAAACAGGCAGGATGCCTGTTCCACGGGTAGTTACTTAACAGAGCTTTAGTACTATATATGTTATGCTCTAACTTGACGTTGCTTAATTCTTTCTGGACTACCAGTGGGAATTGAAGAAATTAATTTCTGGGTATATTCTTGTTTTGGCTGACGATAAATACTCTCTGATGTCCCTTCCTCAACTATTTCTCCCTTATTCATAACTAAAATTCTATCGCTCATAAATTTGACTACACTTAAATCATGGGAAACAAATATGTAAGTTAAGCCAAATTCTTGCTGTAATTCTTTTAACAAATTTAATACCTGGGCTTGGACTGATACGTCTAATGCTGATACTGACTCATCACAAATAATAAACTTAGGATTTAATGCCAGGGAACGAGCTATACATACTCTTTGCCTCTGCCCCCCAGAAAATTGGTGAGGATAACGGCTCATCGCATCCGCACTTAATCCAACTCTTTCTAATAAATAAGATGCGCGATCGCGTCTATCTTGTACTGTTTTCCCTACAGAATGTATTAATAATGGTTCCATTATCGCCTCTCCCACTTTTATTCTGGGGTCAAGGGCGCTAAAAGGATTTTGAAAAACAATTTGCATTTCTCGGCGAAGTTTCTGTAATTCTTCTCCTTTAAGTTTTGTAATATCTTTTCCTTCAAAAAGAATTTCACCACTCATTGGTTCAATAAGTCTCAGCAAAGTTCGACTAAGGGTACTCTTTCCACAACCAGATTCTCCCACTAGCCCCATAGTTTCCCCTCGTTTAATATCAAAGGAAACTCCATTAACCGCCATAAAATAATTTTTTGTTCTCCCAAAAGCATTTCGCACTGGAAAACCAACTTTAATATCGCGCACCTGCAATAAAGGTGTCTGCTCATTTAGGTCTGCTAATCTTCTATCAATATATTCGGAGGTAATATCTACTGGTATTTCTGGTTCCTTAGCTTGAATTATTATTTGTCCGGATGGTGTTTCCTCTACACTCATATAATCTGAAACTGTCAATAGTTTGTGGGGATTGCGGCTTAAGGATGGACGGCAAGCAACTAAACCTTTGGAATAGGGATGTTGGGGACTGTTAAATATTTTACTAGCCTTATCATACTCGACTACTTTTCCCTTATACATGACGGCGACTTTATCCGCAATTTCCGAAATTAATCCTAAATCATGGGTAATAAAAATAATCGCCATTTCTCGGCGAGATTGTAATTCCCTTAATAAATCAATAATAGTAGCTTGGACTGTTACATCTAGGGCTGTAGTTGGTTCATCTGCAATTAACAGCATGGGGTTACAGGAAATAGCCATCGCTATCATTACCCGTTGCAATTGTCCGCCAGATAATTGGTGGGGGTAACGCTCCAGTATATTTTCTTTATGCTGTTTTATTAATTGACCTAACTTTTGCTCGTCTTGAGTTTGTTGTAAATATTGAAGACGGATTTGTTCGTCACTGGGAAGCAATTTAACTTCTTGTAAACCTTCTATTGCTTTCCTTCTTGCTTCTGATAAAGAAATATTTTGATGTCTTTGAATTGCTTCTGTTAATTGAAAACCAATATTATAAACTGGATTAAGAGCGCTCATGGGTTCTTGAAATATCATGGCGACTTCCCCACCACGATAAAGCTGCATTTGTTCCGGTGGTAACTCTAAAAAGTTTATAGCTTTCCCCTCTTCCTGAGAACGAAACCAAATTTCACCCCCACTAACTCTCCCCGGATTTTGTAATAATCCCATAATCGCCAAGGAAGTGACAGATTTTCCACTCCCCGACTCTCCTACAATTCCCAGAGTTTCTCCACGATGCAAATCAAAGGATATTCCATTTACCGCCATTAGGCTTTTTCCTTCATCAGAAAATTCTACTTTGAGATTGCGAACTTCTAAGACTGGTTGTCTCATATTAAAATCGGGTGTTTATTAACTAAAATTTAACTGAATTTTAACCTTTGGTTCTAATATTCCTAAGGTTTTTATAGGCTATTAGCCTTTGCAAGCTATTGTAGTCATTTCTAAAAGAATTCTTATAGCATCGATTATAATCTCTTACGAAAAAGCAAGGTTTGTGACTCCCTCCCAAGGGGAGGAGTTTTCAAAAATCCTGTTTTATCACAGCAAAAAGCTACAAAATATTACTTTTTTGTGATTCCAGAAATTTTTATGGTACATAATTAAAGCGCAGGCAAATGTTCAATCTTGTCTAATGTATCTGTCATCCCTCATATCCTGGGATTACTGATGACCTCAAATAGCTTTGTTAGGCTGATGACGGAGGTGAAACTATGTTAGATTCTTCAATCGCTGATGTGATTAAGAAATATATCTTTATCAAAATCTTTGTCCTAGCTGCGCTGATTTTAATTTTGTGGTTTACTACCGAAATGCCTGTTTTCTATTGATAAGGATTGTATCTCTACACACATCATCTGTTCTTTAATTCAGAAACCAGGTTTTCTCAAAGCCTGGTTTCTTTGATTTCAGGATTTATAAGAAATAAGCGGGAAGTTTGAAAGCCTATCTGTTTAAAGCTTGTCGTTATCAACATTTTTTCAAAAATCAGCACCTGATAAAAAGTGACCTTCTAGAACCCTTATAGGACTTACATTCTTGTCACATGTAAAAGATAGTGCAATTTCATTAATACTCAAGTACTAAAAATTTTCCAACTTTGTTCCAATTTTATCGAAGCGTCACACACCCTACAAGAGAATAATGATTATGAGTTTACCATTACATTTATTTACGATATATAAATATAAGTAAAAACAAGAAGTAAAAACAAGAAGTAAAAACCAGATTTATCATGACTGATACTATAACTAAGCTGACTTATCAGACATTCCAGCAAGGTAAAAGCATCTTTAGCGTTGCTCACAAAAATTTAAGCAACCAATTGATGAACTTGGTTGCTCCAGACATAAAGCGCGGTAAACCTGTACCAAGTGAAGTATTCAAGAAACTTCAAGAAAGATTAAAGAATATCCAAGAAGTTGATTGGTTAGATGGAGAACTAAGTATATATCCCACTGATATACTCTTTGACAATCCTTGGGAAGATTTTTTCCGCTACTATCCAATGGTTTGCCTGGATATGCTTCAAATCTGGAATCGAGTCACAGAAAAAAAATATCAAGATTTTTCTTCTGATTTGAGTATTGAAGGCTACCCCAAGTACTATGTACAAAATTTCCATCACCAAACTAATGGTTATTTAAGCGATTTATCCGCTAATCTCTATGACCTGCAGGTGGAGATTCTCTTTGGAGGTTCTGCTGATGCTATGAGAAGGCGGATTCTTAAACCACTTAAATATTCTTTACAAAAAAGTAACTTTTCTTCAATACCACAAAGAGATATCAAAATTTTAGATATCGCTACGGGGACTGGTCGGACTTTAAAATTTCTTCGTGCTGCTTTTCCTATGGCTTCCCTTTTCGGGACTGATTTATCTCCAGCTTATTTACGAAAAGCCAACGAATTACTTTCCCAAATCCCTGGGGAATTGCCCCAACTGTTACAGGGCAACGCGGAAGAGTTACCTTACTTAGAAAACTATTTCCATGCCGTTACTTCCGTGTTTTTATTCCATGAATTACCACAGGAAGCACGTCAAAGAGTTATTGAACAAGCTTTTAGAGTTACAAAGCCAGGGGGAGTGTTTATTATTTGTGACTCAATCCAATTGAGCGATTCCCCAGAATTTGAGCCAATTATGGAAAATTTCCCTGAAATCTTCCACGAACCTTACTATAGAAGCTATATGAGTGATGATTTGGTTGGACGTTTACAGAAAGCTGGGTTTAAGGATATTCAGACAGAAGTTCATTTTATGAGTAAATATTTAATCGCCAAGAAATAATTTGACCCCTAGATTAATCAAAAGATAAAACAAATAAAGTTGCTGCATGGATAAAAAAGGCATCCCGCCTGTTTTATCCAAAAAGACAGGACTTACGGTCTTCGGAGCGGTCTTCGGAACGCGTCATTATTGTCACATTGTTTTTGTTTGTAGTTGGGCGAAGAGCGCCCATATTTTTGGAGGGAAGACAGCCCAACGCGCGAACATGAGCCGCAGTGCCAG
>Ga0114939_10002494_pt1 | contig 13570 bp, 9 predicted proteins | sample AshMeaCrysSpring_FD_87196 | JGI IMG/M metagenome (GOLD analysis project Ga0114939, IMG submission 87196) | Groundwater microbial communities from Big Spring, Nevada to study Microbial Dark Matter (Phase II) - Ash Meadows Crystal Spring | ecosystem: Environmental > Aquatic > Deep subsurface >... | reverse complement strand
CGGCCAGGTTTTTTTGAACGAGCCCGACGAGGCCGGCCTGCGCGCCCGCGCGGTGGAATGCGGGTGGGATCCCGAGGAATATCTGCGCAGTGCCGAGGAAATTTCGATTTTTTCGCGCGAGCAACTCGCCGACATCGTCTCACTGCTGGAGCACATCGCGCGCGCCATCCTCCGCCAATACCTCGCCGCCCGTGAGGCCCACGAGGCCCGCCGACAGCTCGCCGCAGTTGTTTCCAATCTCTCGGGCATGGCCTACCAATGCGAGGCCGCCCCTCCTTGGAAAGCCAGCTTCGTAAGCGACGGTTGTCTGGATTTGCTGGGGTATTCTGCGGAAGAACTCACCGGGGAAGGCGGAATCCCGCTCGCCGCTCTCGTCGAGCCCGAAGACCTCCCCGCCGTGCAAAATAAGGTCGCGGCCGCGATGGAAAAAGGTATTCCCTACGATATCGAATACCGGCTGCGGCGCAAGGACGGGCGTGCGATCTGGGTCCACGAGCGCGGGCGCAGGGTGGCCGACTGCGAGTCCGGCCGGCTGTGTCTTTTCGGGGTTTACGTGGATGTTTCGCAGCGGAAAAAGGCCGAGTTGGCCATGAAGGAAGCCCACGACCGCCTCGCCCGCGAGTCCGAATTGCGGCGGGCGCTCATGGCCGCCATTCCGTTGCCGATTTACCACAAAGACACCGCGGGGCGGTATATTGGCTGCAACGCGGCGTTCACCGCTTTCACCGGCGTGACCGAGCAGGATCTCGTCGGCAAAACGGTCGAGGAAATCTGGCCCGAGACCCTCGCCTCGAAATACCGCTCCAGCGATACCGACCTCTTCTCCGCCGGAGGCACCCAGGTTTACGAGGGGCAGGTCCGCGCGGGAGACGGTTCACTGCGCAGCGTGATTTGCAGCAAGAGTGTCTTCCACGACGAATCCCGGAAAATGGTCGGGCTTGTGGGATGCTTCACCGACATCACAGATCTGCGCGCGCGGGAGGCGGCGCTGGCGGCCGCGCGCAACGAGGCCGAAAACGCCGCGCACGCGAAGGCCGCCTTTTTGGCGACAATGAGCCCCGAGTTGCGCACCCCGCTGAATGGCATCGTCGGGTTCACAAATCTGCTTTTAGGCAGCGCCCTCGAAAACCAGCAGCGCGAGTTCTGCATGGCCGTCCGCGAAAGCTCGGAAGCTCTCCTGCAGCTCATCAATGACATTCTGGATTACTCCAAGCTCGAAGCGGGCAAGCTCGAAATGGTGAATGCCGAATTCGACCTCAACGCGCTCTGCTATCCCGCAGCGGCGCTGCTTGCCCCGCTGGCCGAGAAGAAGGGGGTCGAGCTGTGCTACTCGTTTGCGCCGGGCACTCCGCGGCGCTTCACCGGCGACGCCGCCCGCCTGCGTCAGATCATCCTCAACCTGCTCGGCAACGCGGTCAAATTCACCGACAAAGGCGCCGTTGAATTGACCGTGCAGAGAGGCGTGGGGCCCGACGGTCTGCCCGCCATCGAGATAGTTGTCCGCGATTCCGGCATCGGCATCTCGCCCGAGCAACAACTGAGAATCTTCAGCCCGTATCAACAGGCCCACGACGGGATCGCGAAAAAATTTGGCGGCACCGGCCTCGGGCTTGCGATTTCCCGGAATCTGGCCGCACGGATGGGCGGGTCGATCTCGCTGGCCAGCCAACCGGGAGTCGGCAGCACGTTCAAGGTGACGCTGCCCCTGCGCGACGAGCAACCTCAGGGTCCGGCCGGGAGCGGCGCGCTCGAGGGGGCCTTGATCGACGTGGTGGAATCTGGCCCGCGTTGTGCGAAGATCCTCACCGACATCCTCCGCGCCGCCGGAGCCGAAGTGCGGGTCTTCCATACCCCGCAGGAACAACTCGATGCGTCTCCGAGCGGCATCACCCCCCGCGCGATCATCCTCGACGGGAGAATTGGCGGGGCGGGGCTCACCGAGTTGGTCGCGTTCTGGCAGGCCCATGAGGATCCCGACCTGCGCTTGGTTTTGCTTGTTCCGGCCAGCGTTGATGCCGCCTCGTTGGCCGGCCTGGGCTGTTCTCGTGTTCTCACCAAGCCGATCGATCCCGACCTCCTCCTGCGCGAATTGACCGACTCGGAAAGCTCCCCCGAGACCCATTACGAGCACGCCCATTTCGGATTCGCGCAGAAGCACCCGCTCCGCATTTTGGTCGGCGAGGACAACCCGTCGAACCAAGTGGTCGCCCTCGCCCAGCTCCGCATGCTCGGCTACTACCCCGACCTCGCCAACAATGGCGAAGAAGTTTTTCATGCCGTGCAATGCCGGGATTACGATCTCATCTTCCTCGACCTCCGCATCCCGGTGATGGACGGATTTGAAGCCGCCCATGCCATCCGTGCCCTTCCGGGCAAATCCAAGCGCCCATCGATCATCGCACTATCCGCATGGGTGGTCCCCGGCATCAAAGACCAATGCGCCGACGCCGGCATGGACGGGTTCCTTGCCAAGCCGTTCAAAAACGCCGACCTCGCCGCCGCCATCCTCAAAATCGCACCGCGCATTCCCCCCGGCCCGGCCGACCAGTCTCGATCGGTGCCGGGGTCAGCATGAGCCGGCCGGAAGCGATCGCGCGGGAAATCTGTGCACGGTTGGCGGCCGACGGGTTCACCGCGTATTTTGCGGGGGGATGCGTGCGCGACCGCCTCCTCGGATATCCTCCCGGGGACATCGATATCGCGACCGACGCGCGGCCCGAGGACGTGAGGAGAATCTTCCGCCGAACGGTGGCGGTGGGCGCGCATTTCGGCGTGGTGGTCGTCGTGGAGGGCGGCCACCAATTCGAGGTGGCCACCTTCCGGTCGGACGGTGCCTACGTGGACGGGCGTCGGCCGGAATCGGTCGAATTCACGACGGCGGAGGGGGACGCGTCGCGCCGCGACTTCACGATCAATGGCCTGTTCTTCGATCCCGCCGGGGGGGAGGTTCTGGATTTTGTGGGCGGGCGGGCCGATTTGGAAAGGCGGGTGATCCGTGCGATCGGGGATGCGTCCGCGAGGTTTCGCGAGGACCGATTGCGGGTTCTGCGGGGGATCCGTTTCGCGGCATCGCTCGGGTTCGAGATCGAGGATGCGACATGGCGGGCGCTTGTGGACGCGGCTCCCGGGATCGGGGCGGTGAGTGCCGAGCGGGTGCGGGACGAACTTGTGAAGATGTTTGTGGCTCCCGGCAGGCTGCGCGCGTTCGACCTGCTGGACCGCTCGGGATTGCTCGCGCGTTTGCTGCCCGAGGTGGACGCGCTCAAAGGGTGCGAGCAACCGCCGCAGTTTCATCCCGAGGGCGACGTATTTGTGCACACGCGGTTAATGTTTTCCCTGCTAGAAGGGGACGTGTCGCCGGCGCTGGCCTTCGCGGTCCTCCTCCACGACATCGGGAAGCCGCCGTGCGCCAGCGTGGATCCCACCGGCCGCATCCGGTTCAACGGACACGAACACCGGGGAGCCATCATGGCCGAGGCTGTGGCGCGCCGCCTGCGTTTCTCGAATGCCGAGACGACCGCCATCACCGAAATGGTCCGCAACCACATGGCGTTCAAGGACACCCCGAATATGCGTCTCGCCAAGCTGAGGAGATTTCTCGCCCGCCCTCACTTCGACGACGAACTCGAACTCCATCGCGTGGACTGCCTCGGCAGCCACGGCGGACTCGATATTCACGCGTTCCTGCTCGACCAGCGTGCCCGCCTCGCCAACGAGCCGCTCGTGCCGCCGAGGCTCCTCACCGGGGCGGACCTCATCGCATTGGGATGGAAACCCGGTCCGCATTTCCGCACCGCCCTCGAAACCGCCCAGAACCTCCAACTCGAAGGACGCCTCCAATCCAAAGAAGACGCCATCGAGTGGGCGCGCGCGCAAACCCAATCTGGGGGGGATGGTCCGGGGCCGGCGTCTCGTCAGCCCGGATAAATCACAAACTTCGTCACGAGACGCCGCGCGGGGCGGGCTGGCCCGAGCCCCTCCGAGCGGAAATTTTTTCCCGAAGAAACCGGGCGGGACTCTTTGCGGATCGGCTTTCCTCCTTGCGCGCGGCGACATTCCGCAGGAGACACGCCACCGAATCCACGTCTTCCATCGAGTGGGTGGCGGTGAGGGTGATGCGCAGGCGCGCTTTGCCTTTCGGCACGGTCGGGTATCTGACGGCGGGGATCCACGCGCCCGATGCGAGGCACGCGGCGGCGAGGGCGACGGCGTCCGCCTCGCCGCCGACCATGACCGGCACAATCGCGGCGGGGGGAGGCCCGGCAAGTTTGTCAGGGAGGGCGGCCGCGAGGGCCGCGCGCAGGCGGTCGAGGGATGCGATGCGGGCTAGGCCGTCGGGGGTTTGAATCCAGCGGATGGCGGCCGTGGCGGCGGCGGCCTGGGCGGCGGGCGGGGCCGTTGAGAAAATGAAGCTGCGCGCGCGGTTGACAAGGTGGTCCACAAGCGTGCGGCTTCCGGCGATGTAGCCGCCGGCCGAGCCGAGGGCCTTTCCGAGCGTGCCCATGTGGACATCGACCAGCTGGTGGAGGCCGGTCGCATGGGCGAGGCCTCTTCCGCCGGGGCCGATCACGCCGGTGCCATGCGCCTCGTCGAGGAGCAACCATGCCCCGTGGCGGTCCTTGAGTTCAACAATCTCCGCGAGCGGTGCAAGGTCGCCGTCCATGCTGAAAACCGATTCGGTGACGACAAGCACCCGGCAGCCGGCCGAACGCTCCCTCGCCCAGCGCAGGTGGGAATCCAGGCGATCCGTGTCGTTGTGCGGGAAGACGCGGAGGTCTGCCCCGCTCAGGCGCGCGCCGTCCACAAGGCAGGCGTGCGCAAGCTTGTCGATGATGACGACGTCCCCCTTTGCGACGAGCGAGGGAATGACTCCCAGGGCGGTCGCGTATCCACACGAAAAAGCAAGGGCCGCCCCGGTGTCTTTGAAACCGGCCAAGGTTTCCTCGAGTTCGGCATGGAGCGACTGGGTGCCGGAGAGCAACCGCGAGGCGCCCGTGCCCGTTCCGAAGTCCCGCGCGGCCCGGCAGGCGGCCTCCACCATCGCCGGATCGCCGGCGAGGCCGAGGTAGTCGTTGGAGGAGAAATTGAGCACCCGGCGGCCGCCGAGTTCGATGCGGGGCCCCTGGGCGGATGCGACCGTGCGCAGCGACCGCCTCAGGCCCGCAGCGTCGATTTCCGACAACCCGGCGGCCAGTCGCGCGTCCAGCGAGAGGTCGGAAGGGGGCGCCTCCGGATCTTGGGAGGGGTCAGCGTCCCTTGAAGGAGAGAACATGGAGGAAGGTTTTGAAGACGATCTCGAGGTCGAGCACGGGCGAGTAAAACTGGATGTAGTAAAGGTCGTAGCGGAGCTTTTCGATGGCGTCTTCGAGGCTGGTCCCGTAGCGGAAGTTGAGCTGGGCCCAGCCGGTGATGCCGGGTTTCACGAGGTGGCGAAAGTGGTAATACGGGATTTTTTTTTCGTATTCTCCGGCGAGGCGGGTCCATTCCGGTCGCGGGCCGATGAGGCTCATGTCGCCCCATAGCACATTCAGGAGCTGGGGGAGCTCGTCGATGCGGAGCACCCGCAAAATCCGTCCGACCCGCGTGATGCGTTCATCCCGGGCCACGGTGTAGGGGCTTCCGGAGTCGGCTCCCGTCCGCATCGTGCGGAATTTCAGGATCGTGAAGACCCGACGGTTCCGCCCGACCCGCGGCTGGCGGAAAAACACCGGCCATCCCGAATCCACCAGAATGAGCAGGGCGGCCAGCACCATCAACGGCGACAACACAAGGAGCAGCACGGTCGAAATCACTAGGTCCGCAAAGCGTTTCACGTATCGGTAATACGAGCGGGCCGCGAGGCTGAAATTTTGCTCGAAGACCCAGTCCGACGTCACGTCGAGGGTCGGGATCTGCCTCCACATCGATGCGTAAAACGCGGTCTGCTTGAAAACGGGGACCTCGTTGAAGTGCATGCGCACGAGGCGCTCGAGAATATCCCGGTCCATCGCCGCCGGGTTGCCGCCGAGGATGACCGACTCGTATTCCCGGCCGACATCGGTCCAAGGGATCTCCGAGAAATCGATGCGCTCGAACCCGGGGTAGTGCGGCGTGCCTGGCGGGCAGGCCGCCACGACCGGGTTCGTGAGACCGCTGCGGGCGTAAACGTCGGCAAAATCGCGGAGCGCCTCCGCATCGCCCACAAAAAGATACGGACGCATGGTTCCGAAGCGTTTGAGCGCGGCCCCGCACGCGATGCGGAAACCCAGCGCGACCGGCACGAAGGCAAGGGCCGACAACAACAGCACCGCGCGGCTCTCCACCACGACCACATCGACACCCAGCAGAACCGCGAAAATCACGAACAGCGAAATGGAAACGCCCACTCCGCAGGCCAGGAGAAATTCCGCCGCCCGCCCGAGATTTCTGAGCGGTTCCGGTCTCCGGTAGCCGCCGACCACGCCGATCGCAACAAGCACACAGGCCACAAAAATCAGCAGCGCCGTGAGACCCTGCGGACGGAGCACCCACGGACCCTCCTCGCCGCCCAGCCGCAAAAATGCGAAAACGAGCACGGCGGCCACAAGCACGAGCGCGTCGAGAGCCGGCATGACAACCCGCCAGAAAAGCGCGCTTCCGACAAAGTCGCCCACCGCCACCCGCGCGGCGCGGCTGCGTCCCCGTGGGCGGCTCCGGCGCTCGCCGCCGGCGAACTGTCCCGCGTTGGCGGGGACGTTCATCGCGGCCGCCGTCCCGCTGTCGAGGGTCCTTCGCCCCGGCCGTAATAATAATAATTGTAGTAGGGGTATTCGTGGTCCGACGTGCTGAGCCCGTTGTAGATGAGTCCCTCGACGGAGGCTCCGCGGGAAGCGATGTGGGAGATTGTGCGTTTGGCGAGACGGAGGCTGGTCACACCCGAGCGCACGGCGAGCAGGACGGCGTCCACTTTTCCTGCGAGGACGCTGGTTTCATCGGTGGCGAGCGCTGGCGAAGAGTCGAAGACCACGATGTCGAAATCCTTCTCGATCGATGCGAGCAAATGGTCCACCGAGGCTCCAAGGAAGGTGTCGCTGCCTTTCGTGCCGTAGAATCCCCGCGGCAGGAGCGACAGGTTTGCAAACTCGGTTTTGCGGATCGCCTTTTCGATGGCCGCCTCGCCGTCGAGCACGTTTCCAAGTCCGGGGTCCTGGTCGATTTTGAGCAGGCGGTGGAGGCCGCCCCGCCGCAGGTCGGCGTCCACGAGCAGGGTTTTCATACTCGAGGCCGCGAAGCAGACGGCCATGTTGTAGGCGAGGGTGCTCTTGCCTTCGCCCGGCATCGAGCTGGAGATCATGATGCTCTTGGGGGGGCCGTTTTCCCATTCGGTGAAAAGCAGCCACGAGCGGACTTTGCGGAAGGCCTCCATGATGCCCGGGTTGTCGTCCTCGTCGAGGTGGAGGTATTGCTGCCCCTCGGGGACGAGCGGAATAATACCCACCACCTCGCGCCCGAGCAGGGCCTGGAGCTCGTTGACCGATACGACGCGGTCGTCCATCGCCGCGATCACGAGAAGAATGCCGGCTCCGAGGAGCAGACCGAGCAGGGAGCCCGTCGCAAGGTCCCTCGCAAGGGGCTGGATGCGGATCGCCGGGGGCGTCGCGTATTCGTTCACCGAAAGGATGTCCTGCTGAATGTTGGCGTTCACATCCACCCGCTGAACGCTCCCGAGCAGCTGGTCGTAGAGTTTTTTGGTGCGCTCGACTTTATCGCGGAGGCGCTCGAATTCCCCCATGCGCCGGCTCAGGTCGAGGGCCTTGACCTCCCATTGCTGGATCTGGCTTTTGGTATTGGCGATCTGCGCGGCGAGCGCCTGGCGTTTCGAGTCGAGTTGTTCCTTGGCCTGGGCGCGGAAGACCTCGAGAAGCTTCTCGTTGCCCCGGATCTCGTCGTCGATCTCGCGGATTTTCGGATGGTCGGGTTTGCGGGTTTCGAGAAGTTGCTCGCGCTTGGCGCTTAGGATGAAGAGTCCGCGTTTGACGGCGAGGAAGCTCTCCGCGGCGCCACCGCTTGTTGTGAGAAGGAAATCCTGCTCGTCCTGCGAGGCGGTCTCCCCGGCCCCCTTCGGCGCGGCGGGGACGTCGGAGGTGCGTCCGGTGGCGACCCGGTCGAAATTCTGCTCGTCGCTGAGTTGCCCGATGAGGTTGTATTCGGATTCGAGGGCGGCGAGGTTACGGTTGAGGGAGGTGAGGTAGAGCCCGGCGCTGGTGCCTTCCTCTTGAAGGAAGACAAGGTTGTTCGAGCTTTTCCACTCGACGAGTTCGGCTTCGTTGCGGCGGAGGTCCTTCTCGACTTCCGCGAGCTGGTCGGTGATCGCGCTGAGGGTGGTCTGGGATTTCTCGGCGAAGATGCCGCGCCGCAAGGCGATGTATTCGTCCAGCAGCGCGTTCAAGAACGCCTTCACATAATCGGGCTGGGTGCCCGACGCCCGCAGGATGAAGATCGATGTGCGCGGGATCTGCATCACCTCGATCGAGACCGGCGAGGACACCAGGTCGGGCCGCAACGACTGCACCCGCGCCGCCGCCCGCCGGCGCACCTCCTCGCTTTGCATCAATTCCACCTGGGTCCCGAAAAAGTTCACGGCCTCCTCGGTGAACATCCCGCTCTCCGGAATCGCAATCCGCCCGCTCACCAGAATCCGCGCGGTCGATTGGTAGGTGACGGGTTTGGTAAGCGATTGCCAGCCCTGGTAGGCGAGGCCGAGGCTCACCGTGATCGCGGGGATCCACCAGAAGTTGCGGAGCACCCGCTTGTAGCGCGAAATGCGGGAGCGAATCTGCTCGGAGCGTTCGAGTTCCTGCTCCGGAGCCTGGATCTGTGGAGGGGACTCGGCCATCAGAAATTGAACATCCGCTCGGGAACCAAAATAAAATCGCCGGGACGCACTTCCATGTCCTTGGCCACATGGCCCTTTTCGAGCACCGCCTTCACATCAATCTTGAATGTCTCGGATTTGCCGTCCGCCGTCGGTCGGATCAATCGCACCCGGCGGCGGTCGGCAAAGTCGGCGAACCCGCCCGCGTTGAGGATCGCGCCGGCGACCGTCATTTTCTCCCCGCGCATGATCTCAATCGGCCCCTGCCTTTGGACCTGCCCGCTCACAAAAAATTTCCCCAGCGGGGCCTGCGTCTCGGAGTCGAGGGCCAGCGAGACCGTCGCCGACCGGTAATACTTCGCCTCGAGTCGGCGCTCGACTTCCGCCGCCACCTCCAGGCACGTCCGACCGGCCGCCCGCACCCGGCCGGCCAGCGGGAATTCGATTTCACCCGACGACGCCACCGACAAGACCTGCGAGGGCTCGTCTTCCTCGGCCACCTGGAAACTCACCTTGTCGCCCACCTCGAGGACCCGCGAGTCGTCCAACTGCCCCACCGGAGGCTTTGTCCCCGGCGCGCGGAAGCCGTATCCGGTCTCCGCGATTCCGGGGTCGAGGTTCAGGTCCGGCTCGACGGGATCCTGGGCCCGCAATGACGCCGCCAGAGCCAGAAGCGCGCAGAGCGCAACCGGTATCGAAGCGGCGCGGGTGGGTTTAGAACGACCAATTGACATTGAGGGAGACACGCTGGCGTGTGTAGGTGGAATCGGGAGTGTCCCCGAAATTATTCACAAAGTAGTCATACGACAAGCCCAGAGTGACATCGCGCATGATATCGAACTGGGCCCCGAGGCGGGCGTTCCACTGGTAGAACGGGAAGTCCTCCGTGCCGGACGAGGAGACCTGGCCGAACCCGATCCCGCCGCCGGCGGAGAGGGACGTGAAGCGGTTGAGGCGGTAGTTGAGGGAATAATCGACCGTAAACTCCTCGCGGTAGTTGGAGACAGAGGAGGCCTGGGCCTCGCGGGCGAGGAAGAGGTTTTGGGTGAGGAATCGGTTGAGGCGGTTGTAAACCCCGAGGCGGAAGTAGGGTTGGAGGAAATTTCCCCCGCCTAGGGTGCCGTCGATATTGGTATTGAAGCCGTCGGCATTCTGGACAAAGGCGGGCTGGGAGACGACGGGCGCATTTTCCTCGTAGATCCCGGACTGGACGCCGGCCTCGAAGTAGAGCGATGTGTAATCCGTGAGGCGCGTATTGAGGAGGAGCCCGTAAAACGAAGTCACGGAATTGTTCAACGCATTGGAGGTGAAATCATTCGCCGATGCCGAGATCCGGAAGCCGACCGAGGTGGTGGGCGTGATCGTATACATGGACTGCAGGAAGGCGGAATAGGACGTCTGGTTGACGTTCGAAAAATCGCCGTCCAGAGAAAAGGAGTCCCCCCGCTCAAGGCCGGTGACCGTCACGAGCTTGTTGAGGTCCCAGAGGATCGAAATGCCGATGGTATTCTGAAACTCCCGGAAATAGCCGGTATTTTCCAGCGCCGGATCGCCGCCGGGCGGGTTGGTGGTGATCGATGGCGAGTCGTAGATCGTGATGACGAAGTCGCCCGTGTAAACACGGAATTCCAGCCCGGTGGTGGGGTCCACCGAGAAACCCGAATTCGCATACTCGGGATGCAGCGCGTAGTATTGGTAAGAGAGTCCGATGCTGAGCGAGAGTTCGTTGCGGCGCGTGACCGGCCAGAAAAAGCTCAGCGAGAGGCTGGGTTCGACGATGAAGTCGGCGAGCGGGTCCGTTGGCGACCCGTTGATATTCGAGTCATAGACGAACGACGTTCCGGCCCCCATCGAGAATGCCACGGGCCCCATTTGAAAATTCCGGGCCTCGGCTTCCTGGTTCAGCGAGGCGGCATAAGCCCGCCAACCGGCCGCCGACGACCTCCCGCCGGCGGGCCCCGCCAGCCGGGTGAGCGGGTTGAGCGAGCGGCTGTAAAGCGCGCTGGGGACGCCCTGGCTGCCGCCCGACGGCCCCGCCATCGGAGTGAGGGTGGATTGCGCGCCCGCAGGTTGGCTCCAAAGCAGAACCCACCCGGCCGCGAGGATGGCGGACGGGAGGGCCGTTCGAGGGCGGCGGATGCGGGGCGGGCGTTCCACCGCGACAAACTAAACCGGTTGCCCGCCGGATGGGAAGCCCGGGCGCGGCCCCGAGGAAAATCTTGTCCGGGGCTTGCGTCCCGGGTCCCCGCGCGTCTATTTAGAACACCATGAGCAACAAATCCGTCGAAGACATCAAAGCCGAAAGCCGGGGGCTGCGCGGCACAATCGCAGAGCAACTCGCCGCCGGAGGCACCCACTTCGACGAGGAGACCATCCAGCTCATCAAATTCCACGGGTCGTATCAACAAGACGACCGCGACGTGCGCAACCAGCGCCGCAAGGAAGGCCTCGACAAAGCCTGGTCGTTCATGGTCCGCAGCAAAATCCCCGGCGGGGATCTCTCGGTCGATCAATACCTCGCCCACGACCGCATGGCCGACGAACTCGGCAACGGGTCGATCCGTCTCACGAACCGTCAGGGTATCCAGATGCACGGCGTCCTCTTCGGCTCGCTCAAAGATTGCGTTCGGCGGATCAACGAGAGCGGGCTCACCACCAAGGGGGCCTGCGGCGATATTGTGCGCAATACGATGGCCACGGCCGTTCCCGTAGAAAACGAAATTTTCCGGGAAGTCCACGCCCTCGCCCGCGAGATCAGCGAAACCTTCTACGCCACCAGCCACGGCTACAGCGAAATCTGGCTCGACGCCGAGCGCGTGAGCGAGGAACCGCCGGACCCCATCTACGGCGACCGCTACCTGCCCCGCAAATACAAGATCGGCCTCGCCATCCCGCCATTCAACGACATCGACGTCTTCACCCAGGACACCGGGCTCGTCCCGCATATCCAGGACGGCCGGGTGACCGGTTACACGTTTTTTGTGGGCGGCGGATTCGGCATGTCGCACGGTCAGGTGCAGACCCACCCGGCGCTTTCCAAGCCGCTTCTCTACGTTTCCAAAGAAAACGCGCTCGAGGCGCTCAAGGCGGTGGTTTCTGTCCAGCGCGATTTCGGCCGCCGCGACGACCGCAAGCAGGCCCGCCTCAAATACCTCATCCGCGACAAGGGGGTCGAGTGGTTCCGCGAACGCGTGCTCGAGCGGATCGCCTTCCCGGTCGAGGCGCCCCGGCCGGTCCGCTTCGAATCGGTCGAAGACCGCCTCGGCTGGCACGAACAGGGCGATGGAAATTTGTTCCTCGGACTCTGGGTGCCCGAGGGCCGCATCCGCGACACCGAAGGACTCCGCTTCCGCACCGCCCTCCGCGAGATCGCCAACACATTCGCCCCCCGCATGCGCATCACCCCGAATTGCAACCTCTACCTGCACGGGATCGCACCCGCCGCCAAAGACGCCATTCAGGCCGTCCTCGATGCGCACGGCGTGACCCGCCCGGAAACCCTCACCCGTGCCCGCCGGGTCGGCCATGCGTGTGTGGCGCTCCCCACCTGCGGGCTCGCCCTCGCCGAGAGCGAGCGCGTCTTCGGCACCCTCATGGACCGCATCGACGCCGACCTCCGCGAACTCGGCCTCGCCGACGAGCCGATCCTCGTCCGGATGAGCGGCTGCCCGAACGGCTGCCCGCGCCCTTACAACGCCGACATTGCCTTCGTCGGCCGGGCACCCGGCAAATACGCGGTTTTCCTCGGCGGATCCTTCCGCGGCGACCGGCTCGCCGGCATGACCGAAAAATCCGTCGCCTTCGACGACCTCGCCGCCCACGTGCGTCCGTATCTCGCCGACTTCGCCGCCAACCGCCTCCCCGGCGAGTCGTTCACCGACTTCTTCGGCCGCACCCAACAACCCGGCGACGAGCCCTCCAGCGAACAATTCCACTTCGAACTCGCCGAACGCAAAAAACGCCTCGACGAGAAAAAATCCGCCGCTCAAACCGCCCCCCCCGAATAACCCCGGCAAGCGCCCGCAAACGGGGCTTCCAGGTCCTTGCCACACCGATCGGGGATCCCCGCAATTTTTCACGCACGAAGCCACCATCTCGCTCCCCCGCCCCTGCCGGGGCGGATGCAATGGTGCCCTCGATCCGGTGGTTTGCACCACCGGCTAATTTCCCATGCCCCTCCGGGGCGACAAACCAACCCTTCACAGCCACCATGCGCTCCAAGCCGGAGGCTTGCCGGATATTAGCCGGTGGCGCCAGCCACCGGATTATTCCCCGCAAACACCCCCGCCCCGGCAGGGGCGGAGCAACGCGCCGTGAAATCGACCACATCGTGTATCGCCTCTTCGGCCTGAAGCCGGAGGAAATCGCCCTGATTGAATCGCGCCTCCCCGCGAAGCCATGAAGCCAATCCGATTTTCTCCGCACGCATTGGAAAACCTCGCACTCCGCGAAGTTTCGCGGAATCTCGCCGAACAGGCAATCCGAAGCCCGGACCTGCGGGTTCCCTCCCGGCCGCCCCGCGAGGTTGTCACGCTGGCATATCATGATACATTTCTTTCAGCGAAAGCGGTTTTGCGGGTGGTGATCGAGGAGACCGAAGAAGAAATTGCCGTGATCACTCTCTACAATGTGACCGGCGATTTGAAAACCGGATGAAATGGCCGGTTTGAAAATCGGATTTTGATCGTTTTGGATTTTCTTCCAACTCTTCCCAAACAGAACTCTTCTTCCTGGATT
>Ga0114939_10002493_pt1 | contig 13570 bp, 11 predicted proteins | sample AshMeaCrysSpring_FD_87196 | JGI IMG/M metagenome (GOLD analysis project Ga0114939, IMG submission 87196) | Groundwater microbial communities from Big Spring, Nevada to study Microbial Dark Matter (Phase II) - Ash Meadows Crystal Spring | ecosystem: Environmental > Aquatic > Deep subsurface >... | reverse complement strand
ATTATCTATATATATTGATGCTCCAGAAGGCGTCGATGATATATTTAAATATCCTACAATTAGTTCCATTGTTATTTGGGGTATTGTGATTGTCTGGCCACTTATTACATCAAATGTTCCAGTCTCATCATAATATCCCGTAAGAGTCAACTTATACGTATGTGGTCCAGGAATTAAGTTTGTAACAATGCTGGGAGTGGTCAATCCTGTATCGGCATCATCTACGAAAATTTCTGCTCCTGACGGATTTGACGAGAAGTTCACGTTTCCTCTTGCTGTTACATCCATTGTCTGTTGAGATGGGCCTGGAGATGCCTGTATAGTATGTGTACCACCCATTAAACTTGATACGGTAAACGAATGTGTTACAGTATCTTCTCCATTCAGAGATTCTAGAGGTAAAGTTGTAGCCACTTCGCTATCGACTATTATCCCTGGAGTAAATTGACCAGTTATGTCTCCAGTATTCTGCCATACTACTGTAACATTTACATCGCACGGTTCGATACAAGTTGTCGGAGCTACGACTATATTTATCGATACTATATTTGCCGGAGCAAACATATTGACTGTAGCACATTGTGATACCATATTTTATCTACTCTTTTATTTTATATTACCAATTGACACACACATTATTTTCGCCTCTGGCTAGTGGCACGTCAGTAAAGGTTGCGGTTGCGGTTCCTGGTATTGCGGGTGGTGTGCCAGTCGCCTTTGGTACCGTTATGGGAGTCGTCTCTGTAGGATCAATTGGTATGCCTCCATTTACTGTGAGTGTTGGAATAATACTGCCGTTGACATCTCCAGAATTTTCAAAGGTCACAACCACTGTCACGCTCTCTGATGGTTCACATTCAGCGTTTGTACATACCAGGTCTGGACATGTGGGGCCTGTCACACAGTCAACTGTCCCTATTGTTATATCTGTTACTGTTATATTCGCTGGCGCCAGCATAGTTATTGTCGCGCATGTCTGGACTAATGTTTGTATTCTTCCAAGATTTGTTATTGTGCTGGTCTGTTTCTTTATGTCTGCAATTGCTTGTTCCTTTTCTAATATTGTCAATGGGCGATTAGTTGTCAACCGAAACTGTCTCCCATCGAGAGTTATTACTTCTTCCATATTTTGTTCACCTCATATTTGAGTTTGTCTATATTGTTTGTTTTATAATTTCAATAACCAGAATAGTTTTAATCATAATAGTTTTTCAGGTTTTTCAAGGCGGATCAGGACATATCGTATATGTGCCAGGAATAGTCAGTAACGCAGTTATATCAAACGAATGTGTTGTAAATGCGCCTGCATCTAATGTTTCAGACGAATATGGAGATGTTATAGAATTTCCATCTATTTTTAATGACGGAATGAAGTCACTAGGGATATCTCCCTGATTTTGCCATGTTACGGTTGATATTATTGTGCATGTCCCTATTATGCAAGGCGTTTCACTTGGCGATATGTCTATGCTTGTCGCGACTATATTTGCAGGAGATGATGATGTATTTACTCCAAATGCCGAAGATCCGTATGTAGATTCACCATACATGCTTTGAATATTTTTCATATTATCATCATTGCGTATATTTAATTATGGTTTTCTTGTTGCAGCATACACAGTTCCTGCCGCTAATCCTGTCAATATTATTGCCTGAGCGGGACTGAGACCTGCTTGTACGACTCCTTCCTGTACAGGACTTGGCTGTAAAGGTCCAGGTATCAAACTTTCAAAAGACATTGTGTTTGCCGAATCCGAAACGTTATTAATTAAAAAGTCTTGAGTTTGACCGTTGCATAACATCGAACTTGGATTTGTAAATCTTCCAAAAGATCGATTATTCATTATTCCAGGATAAGGATCTCCGAGATCTCCATTGTTAGCTCTATTTTCTAAATCATTAAGGTTGTCTGCCTGAACTAATCCTGCTAGATAACATGATTTATCATCATTATACATCCGATTATCAATTTGGTTCTCATTTATACGCCAGATAAGGAGTCCTTCTGACGGTAGATAAGTATCGTATAATATCTTCTGTCTATTTTCCGCAATGAAATACTCTTTTGGATCTGCTGTCGTATATATAATATTGGTTGAATTTTGCTCAGCATTATCAATATATACCGTTCCTATAGGATCTATAATCGGATCAGTAAATCCTAATACGTATTTTGACCACGGATCTAAATGTGTTGGGGTTTGGCCAATATTTCCCCAGCTTCCTGCTCCCATTAATGAATATGCTCCTACACCATTTGATTGATCTGTATAGTCATACAAATCTGGAAGGCCTAATTGATGTCCATGCTCATGAACATCTCCTCCTATTACTTGAGGATCAGTTGGTTTGCCCAGATATTCTGATGTCATTGCATATATCCAGACATATCTTCCTTGGATCATTTTTGGTTCTGGTATTATCCATACGTGTGCCCAGAAATCATTGACGTCTCCAGTCCATGCGGCTTCTGCACCAGAATGGATTACAATTAAATTATCTATATACCCATTATCATTATTGTCAAATGATGTCCAATCTATATCTAGATCATTGGATGCCATATCCACTACATCTTCAACAAGTTTTTCTGCACTATTTGGATATTTTCCAAATCCATTTTCTTTATTGGTATAATATGTAGAAAAATTTGGTGCTCTGTACCATCCATGGATTTCTCCGTGTGGCACATATCTTCCATATGAGACCTCTTTATAATATTCTTTAAAACTATTGACGTAATCTCCAAATAATCTCTGATATATTATTTCTATTGGTACCTGTGCAGGTTTGTCGTCAAAATCGACTAATAGTACCAGAATTTTATCTACGACTATTGGTTGTAATGATGTAAAGTCGTGCGTAAAACCGTATCTTCTTTGCCTTTCCCATCTCTCTTGTATTGCAGGAGGAATTACGCTACCCATAATCCCAAAAGTCTCTCTTGCTATGGGAGATGGAATTTCCACCCACGGTTTTACCCTTTCCATAACTTTATGAGTATTTATGTCAATATAATCTTCAGGGTGTTTAGATAGTAAGTCAGGTAACAGATGGGATTTTCCCACACTAATAATACCGTTTGTGTTTATAAATCTTCTTCGCAAATTTGGGTGTGCTGAAACCATATATTTATCACCTATGGAAATTGCATTGCCCTTTTTATTGCCTCATACGTTTCTAAATCCAAATAGTCATTTGGATATCTTGTAATTAGATCTGACAAAAGGTTAGATCTATTTGACTTCAATATAGAATCAGTGTTTCTATACTTTCTCAGAATCTCTGGACTGGGCATTATCATAATTTGTCGTCCTCATTTTATTTATCTTATTTCCGTATATCTCTAATTTTTTGTCCAATATCTCATTAGCTTTTCTAAGTTTCTCTGAGTCTTTAATCCTATACTTTTCATACCATGGAATTATAGAATCTCCTACACAATCAGTAGGACACTCTACTATCGTAACACTTTTTCTAATACCATTTATTTCCCATGGCGGAATTCTATATAATCTTTCTATCATCTTTCCATCTTTACTTTTACAGATAAGGAACTTTTATATTTTTTATGCCACTCTCTTTCAAGAGGGGCAAATCCCCAACCTTCAGAATGTCTCTCTTCTCCATTAGAAGTTATGTGTGTATTTAGAATTCCTAATGATCTTCCTTCAATTTGATATAGCTCGCCTGTCTTTTTATCACGACAATCTATTTCTGTAGTATAATTGTCATAGATTTTATTTAAATTTTCATAATCATACAATTCACAAATTATATCTACGTCTATATCTCCCTTTGTACTTTCATGTTTTGGGTCTTGATTTCCTGTTCTACAATTTCTTAACGCTTTTTGTATATTCATATGGCTATTAGGATCGTGTTTCACTATGTTGCAATAATAATCTTTATGACGATGCGTACTGCAAATTGCTCTACCTGTATCATTCCCATCTTTATCTTTCTCTGCATGTGCATTCTGTGGGCGTAATCTGTTATCGTCCGTTGCACTACCCTCTGTTGTGCCATCCTCTTTGCATCTAGGACAGATATCTCCTATATTATATTTGAGTTTAAGTTTACTATTACCATGTTTATATGGGTTTTTATATGATCCATATCTCCATTTAAAAGTATAGCACGACTTACATATCAATTTTCCTGTTTCAATCCCTTTAGAATTTCGCTCTCTTAATGTCGCATTATTTCCACACCTATAACAAACCTTTCCAGGAGGTATTCTATTCAAATTTGACATATTTTCACTACTCCAGTTTATATTTTTATTTAAGTATCTCACTACTCATGGTATTAATCCCGGCCTAGCTAGAGCCGGGATTGGAGTAGTGATATACCATCTTATTCATAATTGAATAAGTATATTTGTTACCATTCAATAATACGGTTTGGACACGCTAGTTTTATCATTATGTTTTCATCTGGATATATCTTATATTTGTAGTTGATTAAGCTCTCATATATTCAACCGTAACTAAGGCAATAAATCCTGGATTGACAGTAATGTTCATGGAAGGAGGTGTCACGTATCCGATTACTGAACCGAAACTTACTGTATATGTTCCCTGTTCTAGCTCTATGTTTACATCTCCCGTTCCTCGGTACTCTCCATTTACCATTATATCTCCCTTAACTGGGGTTGTTATTATGTGCATATAACCTTTTGCCATTTATTTTCCTCCTTATTTAATTATGTCACAACAGTTATCTATATTTTTATTTCACCTTAGTTTCAGTCTTTGGTTTTCTGCTCCTTGCATATATGGCTCCTATCGCAAGACCAGCAATTAGAATCATTCCGGCTCCTCCAAAACCCGCTTGTACAGGAATCTGTATCAAAGTCTCAGATATTGGAGATATAGACTGTCCTGCTACAATATCAAATGAACCAGTTACATCATTATACCCAGAAAGAGTGAGTATGTATGTATGATGACCTTCTGCAAGATTTGATATGGTAATCGGAGTTGTTCCTATTGGTGTTGGATTGTCATCTATATAAACCGATGCTCCAGTAGGGATTGAGTCAATAGTCACTAACGGAATAAGAGATTCGGTTATATTAGTGATATTTCCATCTATTATGTCAAAACTACCAGTCTTGTCATTATATCCATCAAGAGTTAGTTTGTATGTATAACTCCCTGGAACAATATTCGCTATTGTAGATGGAGTTGTGTATCCTGTATCCTCATCATCTATCCATATTTCTGCTCCAGGAGGGGTCGATATGAAATCTGCACCTCCTGTTACAAGTTCTAAAGTTATGTCTAGAGAAACTATCTGATCAGATATTATTTCAAATGTTCCTATGGCATCTATATATGCTTCAAGTGTCAGCCTATAGTTATGAGTACCTGGATAATATCCCATTATAGTATTTGGTGTCGTTCCCCAAGATATATCGTCTATATAAATCGATGCTCCCGATGGAGCGCTTGTCACTGTTACCCCTCCAGGAAGTAATGACATTGTCATTGGAGGCAATACAGTATTTTGGCCAGATATTACTGTAAATCCTCCTGTTGTATCTTGATATCCTGTAAGAGTTAGTTTATACTCATATGTCCCAGGAATTAAATCTGTAACAGTAGTCCCTGTTGGAGAAGTTGTTACCCCTTGATCTATTAACGTTTGGCCAGTTGGAGCTAGCCATATTTCTGCACCAGACGGAATTGTTTTAAATGTTACACTTCCGTTTTGGACCAAATCTGCAGATATATTGTTACCTACACCTGTCCCAAGAATAGTAGAGCCAGTTATAGATTGATATCCTTCAAGAGATAACTCATAAGTATGAGATCCAAGACTTAAGCCACATATTATTGCTGGGGTTACTTGTCCCATATCTGTACCATCTATTATTATATGTGCTCCTTGAGGAGTACCTCCAAATGATATACATCCTTCACCTACTGTCGGAGTTTGAGTCGAAGATGTTAATGTATATGGAATATCTTTTGTGACATTTTCCTCAACTATCACATTTAATATATCTAAAGTATAATATCCATCCAGTCTCAATGTTATTCTATGAGAACCAATAGGGATATTTGTTATCGTGATAGGACTTAATCCCTGTAATATGCCATCTAAGTACACATATGCATCAGGAGTGGCAGATATATGCAGGCTTCCTGTCCCTGTTGGACCTAGAGGTTGTAGTGTGGCACTTGCTGATGCTGTTTGACCTCTTGTAACTATCAAAGAACCTCTATATGATTGATAATTCGTTAAAATAAGGACATATTGATATATTCCTTCAGGCTGACATGTTGTGCTATAAGGTGTCATTCCTTTGCTTATAGCATTTAAATATAAATTAGCAGAAGGTGTAGAAGAAATAGATATATTCCCTGTATTTATAAGGAATATTTTATCTATAGTCGTTATGCTAGGATCTGTAACCGTGAATTGGCCTGTAATATCTTCATAACACGCTAATCTTAGTAAATAGTTATAGGTTCCTACTTGGAGCTGCATTGTAATTGGAGTAGTCTGTCCTGTATCATTTCCATCTAAAAATATTCTCGCACCTTGTGGATTTGTATTGAATATTACAGGGTTAACGGCGTAATATATCGTTCCAGCCTGTCCGGGCTGTGGGCCGCTATTAAAAAATCCAGACCCTACAGCACCACCGGGAGCACTTATAGCCGCATCTGCTATCTTTATCTGAGTGGTGCCAAATATCTTGATCCTGCCACCTCCTCCACCAGCTCCTGCCGCCACAAAATCACCACCGCCTGATTTGTCTCCTCCATCACCGCCTCTTGCAGTTATTGATGAGGATGTCAAATTTAGGTTATTACCATTTAGTAATATTCCACCGCCAGATCCTCCTCCTCCTCCACCAGTACCTGCATCACCCTTTCCACCATTCACATTGACATACCCCTGTATTGTGATATTAGGAGCTTCAAGACGTATTAGAGCTCCACCTTTTCCGCCATAACTTTCGGTGTAAAACGACCTTCCACCACCACTTCCTTTATCTATGTCAGTCCCATTTGCTGTACCATATGTGGCTCCAATACATTCCCAACACGTCCCGCCAGCTTTTCCTGATGCGCCGCCTGTCCCACCATATCCTGCTCCTCCTGGGCTATTAGAACCTGTTCCATCCGTTCCTCTGCCAGGTCCTTCAGACCCTCTAAAACCTCGCGCTACACCATCTATACCAGACCCACTATCAATCGTAATACTGTTTGCGTATATGTGAAGCTCTCCTGATCCAGCACTTCCATCATAGGGAGTTACAAATAGAGTAGCTCCTCCCTGTAGAATAAATTGGTCAAAGTACTGCGTACCAGACATTATAGCTGTTCCACCATTCTGAATATAATCACTGTATTGTAATTTATCTATTTTATGCTCTGCCAATTTCGTATTCATAAATTCCTCATGATATAAGCGGCATATCCACTTAGATCTGTATCAAATGTCCTATTAGTTACTGGTATAATCTATTCCTTATAAATATATCATATTGATCAATTATGTCTACATTTGTGTGGTGAACGAATCACCAAATTGGACTTTTCTAATAAATCTAATTGGTCACCAAGGGGTCTTACCATTATGCCTTTCTTCTAGGCATACATCAAATAACCTAAATTCCGATATTATCTTTGACATAACTGTTCTGTTATTTATATTTGAAACATCATTTTGGAGGAGACGGAGGTCTTCTCATCATGAAATATATTATACCAATAGCAGCAACCGCGGCTATAACCAGTGCTCCTCCAGCTCCTGCTGCAGGTGGAGCGGTAGTTACAGTTATTATCGCAGTTCCAACGACTGTACCACTGATAGCTCTTATGGTTGTTGATCCCTCTGCCGCACCAGTAAATGTAGTAGTTGGTCCTATGCTAGGACTAATAGTTCCTATAGCTGTATTATCAACACTCCATGTTATCGTTATTCCAGTCATCACGCCGCCAAATTGATCTTTAGGAGTAGCTGTAAATGTCTTAGTGTCTCCTGGGGCTACCGATGTTGTTGATGGAGATATCGTTATTGATGTTAGGATCGGAGTAACTGTCGTTACAGTTACGGATGCGGTCCCAACTACTGTCCCACTTGTTGCTCTTACCATCGTTGTACCTCCTGCAACAGCAGTAAATACTCCTGTCTGAGTAATAGTACCTATACTCGTATTATCACTACTCCATATTAATGCTGGACACGTCATTGTATTTCCGTTCTGGTCTTTGCATGTGGCTATAAATGTTTGGATAGAGCCTGGAGATAATGTAACGCTCGGAGGCGACAATGTTATAGTGGTCAATATAGGAGTTGGGGTTGTTACTGTTACCGCCGCTATATTACTGGTAACACCTGCCGCAGATGCCGTCACATTTGTTGTACCTGTTGATGCGCCTGTGAGTAAGCCCGTTCCACTAATGGTAGCTGCTGCTGTGTTAGAGGAGTTCCATGTCAGCGTTGGGCACGTCATTATAACATTATTTTGATCTTTACATACTGCCGTAAATTGTTGCGTTTGTCCAATATTCACAGTAGCAGTTGTTGGAGATATTGTTATGGTAGTTAATACTGACGGAACAGAATACGTTTGTTTGTTCGTTTTAAAATAAAGATTAATTGATGTACTACCTTCCCATGATAATAAACCAGATTTGGCTGCAAAATATTCGTTGGAAGTACCAAAAGTGTCTTCTTTGATGTATCCATATGGATAGGAATCTGTCCTAGTAGGATCATAGATATACATAAATACGACTATCCATACTCCGTTCGTAATGTGAGAATCAGATAACAATATATTAAGTGGAATCGTAATATCAGAAAAACTTGGATATCTCTGTAAAGATGATTCAGGTATTCTATAAAAGCCTAACTGATAGTTAGGGCTGTTTGGATCTCCTCTAGGCAATCCAGTAGAAGGATCAGATTCTCTTATTTCGACGAACATGTCATTAGGATTTGCGCTATCAATGGCTAGGCGTAATACAACATTAGCCAGACATTTGCTCGCAGGTTTTATTTTCTGCCCAAATGCTGTATATATTTGCACGCTAAGTTCTCTAGAGCCATTAGTATTTGACCTGTCAAGAGTAGGTGTACCCGAACAATAGGTGCCATATTGCATCGTTTCTATTTTATAACCATCCTGGTATAATTTTACTATGTCATCTATCGACATATTTTTCATGTTTTCTATATTCATATGTTTATCGTTGGTATTAGAACATTCACACGACACGGTCATCTCTCCTATATTTTATTTATATTAATATTTGACAATATTGGTTGAAAGCAATAAGTCCAATTGGTTGAAAGCAATAAGTCCAATTGGTTGAAAGCAATAAGTCCACATTATGTTGGTGACGGTCTTGTCATAGTTGTCGGGATCTCTCTTATTACCTCTTTTCTTATCGGGACCTCTTCTCTCTTTGGTAATAGCTTACTGGCTCTATATATAACGTATCCGCCTATTAATAATCCTCCTATCATCAGTAAAGCTGTACCAGTTTCTTTTGATAACAGGCAAGAGTTTGTAAATGGAATTGGAATTGCGCAGTCTGCTAACTTATGAACCGCATATGTAGTAGCGACTGTCGCAGATTTATACTGGCCGGCTCCATCAAATATTGCGGTCGCAGATATCTGTGTATCTACTAAATCTTCTGAAACTAGCCATTCTCCAGTTTCGAAATATCCTGCACCTATAGTTCCTATACCTGCTTGCGAAGTTGCGAATAGTGTTTGTAGTATTGCTCCGTCTTTATCTTTTACTGTTATAGTTATCGGTGCATCTGTCAATGGCTCATATGTTGTGCCACTAAAATACTCAAGATACCCTTTAAATTTGATTGATTTAGTAGATATGACATCTCCAATAGTACCAAAATTGCTAATTCTTGTATCTATAGTCTGTAATACCTGATCTACAGTCATTAGTACTGTTATTGTTCTCGATGAGGTTATATCAATTTTATCGGTATAATCTTTATATCCAGTAAGTGTTACTTTTAGGGGAATATCTGTTCCTTGAGGTACCGACGCAAACATAACTGAACCGTCAATTCCTGTAGTCCCTATAGGATTAGTTCCAAGGGTAACGGCTGCACCTGGTAATGCTGTTAGAGTTTGGTCATTCTTAGCCTGTATTGTTATATCATATCTATTTGGAGGAGGACTTGCTTCTACCGTCAACATTATTCCGGTATTACAATCTGTTGTATAAGATGCCTCCTGATCTTGGGTCTCAGGCGTTATAGTATATGTAGATGATATTACATGTACTTGGTATGTCTTATCCTTCTCAAGTCCATCAACGCATGTTATGTCTGAACTTATGACACCTGGACATGTTGAACCCTGGGTTGGAGTTCCTGGAAGTATTTTTCTGACCGTACTAGTGGTCATGTCAGTTATGTCTATTTCGTCGGGGACAAATCCTATTCTTGCACCACTAGTCGATATATAAACGCATCTTACTGTCACTGAATTCTTACTTTCTGTACACGTTTTAGATACTAATGTAGGTGAGCATATCTCTCCTGGTGAACATTTGGAACATGTGAATACCATACCGTGCGTTGGATAATCAGTTGGTATAATTGCTACACAATATTCCTTATTCGCAGGAATGACGCTTTGTGGCACTTGTCCATTTACAAGATCTCCTTTTCCATCTTCTGTCTTGACTCCTCTGCTATCTTCTATAAATAAAACATATCTTCCAGGTAAAGGATTTCTTGATGTGTCTGTAACCTTAGGTGAAACCTTTGCGTCCGCTTGAGCGAATAATTTTATAGTTATTGGTACCGTGGTTGGGCACGGACCCCCAGGAGCGCAAGATTTAAGCCCAGGTTCACTTTGGGGATCTGCAGTAAATACTGTATAGTAAGGATTATCTTCTACTTTTGCGGTAATAGATACGTCTACATTGGTAGGTACGCTGAAAGTTGCCGTTGGAGTTGCCGCGGTTATGCTTCCAGTTTGAGTATCTTTACCTGCGACTACATTTATTGATACGACCATGCTCGGATTAGTCAATGGACTACTCGTGCTGCAGGGATTGGTTACATCTCCTGTACATATTTTGGCATCTAGTGTTATTACTCTTGTACTTGGAAGTTGTCCTCCTATACTTTGTTTTTTACCCAAGAAAGTTACGACTGCATAATTAATAATCAGAACCGCAGCAAAAATAATGGCAGCTTCGGGTGCCGAAATTATTCCCAATGCAAATAAAATGAGTAATGTAATACTGGAGGCTAATGCATTGAGCGAAGAGTCAGAAACAGGGGCGGGAGCAAGGCTTTGAATTCCATTTCCAGAAAGCGTAGGATAGCTCGTCATTGCTATTGTCAGTATATGAGTATTAGAGTCAAATGCTGCACCTTCTATATAATAATCTGTAAAATCTCTTATTACATCAACAGACCCATTGTATATAGTACTCAGTACTGAATTAACAAACCATACAGGAATTATATCAGAAATTTTGAAGTAAAATTCGTATCTATTTATTTCTGGAGGTACATATCCACAAGTAGGACTGTTTGCCTCTTTTACTGTCCCTGGTATACAACCTTGTACTGGATCGCATACTCCATAATATAAATTATAGTCTGGAGGAGTACCACATATATCAGGACATGTAACTCCTACACAAGGAAGTACGGTTGCAGTTATGGCTACAGCATTTTGTTGAAGAGATTGCCACTCATAATCGCTCGTAGAAGTTATCACATCTCCAGAATGAGATTTTGCGTAATATAGTCCTGCAGTACCTCGAGCAGATATACAAGCTTCATACCCATATGTTGGAGACGGCCTAATATAAAGTCCTATATAGTCTCCTTTTTGGGCGATTATATTCAATCCAGTAAATGTGGTGGTGTCATAGTTCTGTAATGGTAAAAATCCACTTTCTCCTACGACGCTCCATGTCGTCCCAATCAAACGGAAAACTTTAATTTTGCCTTCAGGAAGTTCGGTAGAACCTCCAGTCCTGTATACGCACGCATCTGTTATTTTACCTGCTGTATATATAGGATTCTCATATATAATAATAGTTTGATCATTGAGACATACTGACGTGCCCTGTCTCATTATGCAAGAATTTCCTATCCATGTACCTCTAAGTATTAAATCCGATGTTTTCTTACGATAGGAACTATATGTCGGAGAAGGATAATACCCTCCTGAAACAGTAAAGCTCGCCTCTACAGCAAATCCATCATTATCATTGTATAGATTAGCGTCTGCCTCTGTTATTTGATAAGTCATTGCTGCTATACCGTTACTATCCGTCGTCATCATTCCAAGAGACTTTAAAGCGGTGCTGTATGCCACAAATTTAAATTCTATCTGTATTCCGGAAAGAGGAAGACAACAGGTTCCAGGCGATATGCAAGAGTCTATCGTTACCGAACACGCATCAGGATATTTGGATATGCCTATATTATCTACTCTATATTGTTGAAACTGATCACCGCAAAATTCGTGTACAGCTACACATATAGATAATCTATCATCAACCTTAAGTTCTATCATTATTTTCACCTATTCAGATTATTTATGAAATGATTATTCAACACGCTTACAATTTCTTCTTCTTTTTAGTTCATTCTTCGTTCTTTCTTTCTTGTCATGTAAAGATTCTATTGTCGGTACTATTGCTATACCCCCAGGATATGTTCTTAGCATGAGCCAAAATAATCCGGCAATAGGTACCAACCCTAGGACAGGATATTTTTTTATCTCTTCTATTGCTGAATCTATTATATTTACCATATTACCTTTAATTAATACTTCTAATCGACTATTGACTATTTATATATTTTGATGATAAATAAGCTCCTAACGCTGTAATTGTTATATCTTTCATAGTATCTCCCACAGAAGGGATTACCACAGCGGGTGCGTGCTGCAGATATAGATATACAAATGGTTCTGCTACTTCCCATCCAAGTATCGCTGTTATTTGGATTATGGGACTTTTAGTAATCATGCCAAGAGCAACACCTGCAGAAAAATGAAAAATATTATCATATTTGACAGCCAAGTCATTTCTTTTAGCAAGAAGTATGGCTTCTAATCCTATTATACCTACACCTAGATATTGTTTGTCTGTCGGCATATCATTATTGGTATGTATTGATTATAACGGCATAGTTATTCAACGCACTTACAACTTCCTTTTCTCTTTAATTCATCTCTATATTCTTGTAAATGGAATGTCCTATAAGACAGTGCCTCATACCTCGAGCTCTTATATACCGCAGGACCCCCTCTTAGTTCCATCTTATCTAATATATCATTATTTTTATCAATTTCTTTGTTTAATACTTCACATGATTTAGGACAACAGGCATTTTCAGTTGGAATGGTTGGTCTCTCTTTTAAATGGACATCTCTTATTACTTCTGGAGGACGAGGGCGAAACACCGCCATTGCACCAGGAGGGACAGCCAACTTTCCATCTTTTGCGACTTCTGCAGCCCTTATTAGAGGGACCATTATGCTAACGGCCCCGGTCTCTTCAATACATCCACAAATATTTTTATCTTTT
>Ga0114939_10002492_pt1 | contig 13571 bp, 9 predicted proteins | sample AshMeaCrysSpring_FD_87196 | JGI IMG/M metagenome (GOLD analysis project Ga0114939, IMG submission 87196) | Groundwater microbial communities from Big Spring, Nevada to study Microbial Dark Matter (Phase II) - Ash Meadows Crystal Spring | ecosystem: Environmental > Aquatic > Deep subsurface >... | reverse complement strand
GCGCGCAAGGCGCTGGCGCGCAAGACCGGCGCCCGCGGCCTGCGCTCGATCCTGGAGTTCGCGCTGATCGACACCATGTTCGACCTGCCGACGCTCGACGGCGTGGCCAAGGTCGTCGTCGACGAGCACATCGTCGAGGAAGGCAGCAAGCCCTTGCTGGTCTATCGCGAGCCGGCCAAGACCAAGGCCAGCGCTTGACCGGGCTGGTCGCCAGGGCCGCGCGGCGCGTGGCGGGGCGCCGGCAGCCGCCGCGACGGGTGGTCGGGCCCGGTTCGAGGCCAGCGCTTGCTGCCGGCCTGCATCTTGCATTTTCGGTCTCGGGCCCCAAGTCGGTCTGAGAAAGTGAGGTTCCAATGTCCGGACATCCGATTCTTCCCAGCGATCCGATCACCTTGCCGCTGCTGCCGCTGCGCGACGTGGTGGTGTTCCCGCACATGGTCATCCCGCTGTTCGTGGGGCGGCCGAAGTCGATCAAGGCGCTGGAGGCGGCCATGGAAGCCGGGCGCCAGATCATGCTGGTGGCGCAGAAGGCTGCCGGCAAGGACGAGCCCAAGGCGGACGACATGTTCGACGTCGGCTGCGTGTCCAGCATCCTGCAGATGCTGAAGCTGCCCGACGGCACGGTGAAGGTGTTGGTCGAAGGCATCCAGCGCGCCAATACCAAGCAGATTTCCGACAACGGCGAGCATTTCGTCGCCGAAGTCGAGCCCGTTCCCGTTTCCGCCGAGGCCTCGCCCGAGATCGAGGCGCTGCGCAGGGCGGTGACGCAGCAGTTCGACCAGTACGTCAAGCTGAACAAGAAGATCCCGCCGGAGATCCTGACTTCCATTGCCGGCATCGACGATCCGGGCCGCCTGGGCGACACCATCGCCGCGCACCTTCCGCTCAAGCTGGAGGCCAAGCAGTCCGTGCTCGACCTGTTCCAGGTGTCCAAGCGGCTGGAGCGCCTGCTCGAGCTGCTCGAGCACGAGGTCGACATCCTGCAGGTGGAAAAGCGCATCCGGGGTCGCGTCAAGCGCCAGATGGAGAAGAGCCAGCGCGAGTACTACCTGAACGAGCAGGTCAAGGCGATCCAGAAGGAGCTCGGCGACGGCGAGGAAGGTGCCGACCTGGAGGAACTCGAGAAGAAGATCGCCGCGGCGCGCATGCCGAAGGAGGCGCGCAAGAAGGCCGAGGGCGAGCTGAAGAAGCTCAAGCTGATGTCGCCGATGTCGGCCGAGGCCACCGTCGTGCGCAACTACATCGACACGCTGGTCAACCTGCCGTGGGCGAAGAAGACCAAGATCAAGCACGACCTCGGTCATGCCGAGGAGGTGCTGAACGAAGACCACTACGGGCTGGAGAAGGTCAAGGACCGCATCCTCGAGTACCTCGCGGTTCAGCAGCGCGTCGACAAGGTCAAGGCGCCGATCCTGTGCCTGGTCGGGCCTCCGGGCGTGGGCAAGACCTCGCTCGGCCAGAGCGTGGCGCGCGCCACCGGCCGCAAGTTCGTGCGCATGGCGCTGGGCGGCGTGCGCGACGAGGCGGAGATCCGCGGCCACCGCCGCACCTACATCGGCTCGATGCCGGGCAAGGTGCTGCAGTCGCTGTCGAAGGTGGCCGTGCGCAACCCGCTGTTCCTGCTGGACGAGATCGACAAGCTGGGCATGGACTTCCGCGGCGACCCGTCGAGTGCGTTGCTCGAGGTGCTCGACCCGGAGCAGAACCATCGCTTCGCCGACCACTATGTAGAGGTCGACTTCGACCTGTCCGACGTGATGTTCGTCGCGACCAGCAATTCGCTGAACATTCCGCCGGCACTTCTGGACCGCATGGAGGTGATTCGCCTGGCCGGCTACACCGAGGACGAGAAGCTCAACATCGCGCGCCGCTACCTGCTGCCCAAGCAGCAGAAGAACAACGGCGTCAAGGACGAGGAGCTCGAGGTCACCGACGGGGGCCTGCGCGGCATCGTGCGCTACTACACGCGCGAGGCCGGCGTGCGTTCGCTGGAGCGCGAGATCTCCAAGATCTGCCGCAAGGTGGTCAAGGGGCTGCAGCTCAAGCAGTACCCCGGCAAGGTGGTGGTCCACGAAGAGAACCTCAACGACTTCCTCGGCGTGCGCAAGTTCGACTTCGGCCGTGCCGACAAGAAGAACCAGGTCGGCCAGGTCGTCGGCCTGGCGTGGACCGAGGTCGGTGGCGACCTGCTGACCATCGAGGCGGCAGTGATGCCCGGCAAGGGCAACATCATCCGCACCGGCTCGCTGGGCGACGTGATGAAGGAGTCGGTCGAGGCGGCGCGCTCGGTGGTGCGCTCTCGCGCCGCGCGGCTGGGCATCAAGGACGAACTGTTCGAGAAGCGCGACATCCACATCCACGTGCCCGACGGCGCGACGCCGAAGGACGGCCCGAGCGCCGGTGCGGCGATGACCACGGCGTTCGTCTCGGCGCTGACCGGCATCCCGGTGAAGGCCGACGTCGCGATGACCGGCGAGATCACGCTGCGCGGCGAGGTCACGGCCATCGGCGGGCTGAAGGAGAAACTGCTGGCGGCGCACCGCGGCGGCATCAGGACCGTGCTGATCCCCGAGGAGAACGTCAAGGACCTGCAGGAGATCCCCGAGAACGCGAAGAACAGGCTCGAGATCGTGCCGGTGCGCTGGATCGATCAGGTGCTCGAAGTCGCGCTCGAACGCAAGCCAGAGCCGCTGCCCGACGAGGAGCCGGCGAAGGCGGTGCCGAAGGCAGCCGAGGCTGCACCCGCGGCCACGCCATCCGACGCCTTGCCGCATTGAAGGAGGAATTTGCAGCGGGCCCGCGGAGCCGCATATAATGCGCGCTTCGTCCGGGCCCTGCGGAGCCGGGGCGGGGCTTCAGGAAGCATGCGGGAGTAGCTCAGTTGGTAGAGCGCAACCTTGCCAAGGTTGAGGTCGCGAGTTCGAGACTCGTCTCCCGCTCCAGATGATCGAAAGGGAAGCCCAGGCTTCCCTTTTTTGTCGGCCCCGACCGGCCGGCGACACGGCGCGATAGCAAAGCGGTTATGCACCGGATTGCAAATCCGTTCAGCCCGGTTCGACTCCGGGTCGCGCCTCCATCCATCACGCTCGGTTGTCTGCGCCGGGCAGGCCAGGCCCTCGGCGCCGCTCATGCGGATGCGATAGCTGCCCGGCAGTCTGACGAGCGTGTAGCCGGGCGTCGACGGGTCGTCGACAGGCACGCGGTCCTGCGCCGCCGCGTCGTTGCCCTCGATGCGGGCCATCCAGTCGAGGCTGCCGTCCAGGTCGAGTTGCTGCGCACCCTCCAGCCGCCGCCAGCTGCCTTCGAGCTCGAATCCTCACATGGGCACTGGCACGCCGGTGAAGGCAATACACCGGCACCGGCCCCTCGGGGGTCGGCACCTGCTGCCCGGCCGCACCGCCGAGCGCGGTACCGAAAGGCGTGAACGAGCGCGACGGGGGCGGAACGAACTGCAGCTGTCCGGGCCCGTCGCCTTCGGAGTCGATGCGCGCGTGGGCTGCCCGGGCGCCGAACACCACCCTGATGCCGCCGAGCTCGTACGCCTCGAGGGCGAAGAGCGCCAGGTGGCGGCTGGTGGTGCTGGGCACGAAGGCCTCGTCGCCCAGTGCCGAGAAGTCGAGGCACTCGGTCTGCAGCCCGAACACCCCCTGCAGCCGGCCGCTGCCGAGGCGCAGGCTCCGGTGCTCGGCCTGCAGGCGCAGGCCGGAGCCGCGGTTCCTGAAGGTGGTGGCGACAGCGCCGCTGCCCTCGATCTCCTGGTGCTGGTAGTCCGCACCAGCCACTGCCCGCTGACCGCGCTGATCGCGCCGCCGAGCTCGCGCGCCTTGCCCGCCAGCGCCGGCTTGTCGAGATGCATGTCGATGGTCACGTCGGCCTCGGCGATGACGCCTTAGCCGCTGCGTAAGGTGTCCGCCGCGGCGCCGAACAAGCCCGGCTTCCAGACCCGGGACCCGCCGAAGGCGCCGCCGCAGCTCTTGCTGGCGGAGTTGAGATCTCGTTGGACGGCGTGGTGCCGCCGTTCTCGTCGGGTCGCGGGTACCAGGGCACGCGGGTGTCGTCGGTCTGGCGCCGGAAGCCGTCGGCGTGCCAGGGGATGTCGCCGTCGCCGGTTTCCAGCAGCGCCGCGGCGCCGCGCTCCGTGGCGGGCCCGCCATTGCGCGAGACGGCTTTTCCTGCGGACCAGTCTGGCAAGCGTGTCCACCCCCTGGCCGGCGAAGGCCGGCCCGCATAATCGCCTGCGCCCGCCCGGGTGGCGAAACTGGCAGACGCAGCGGACTTAAAATCCGCCGGACTCGAGAGGGTCCGTACGGGTTCGATCCCCGTCCTGGGCACCACCAACCAGGATGCCCCATGGCCCTCTTCGATACCACCTCGCTGAATCCGGGCGTGCGCAGGCGCGAGGTGTTCGGGTGGGCGATGTACGACTTCGCCAACTCAGGCTACACCACCGTGGTGCTGACGGCGGTCTTCAACGCCTACTTCGTCGGTGTCGTCGCGGCCAATGCCTCCTGGGCCACCCTGGCCTGGACCAGTGCGCTGGCGCTTTCCAGCGCCGTGGTCATGCTCACCATGCCATCGCTGGGGGCCTGGGCCGACCTGCGCGCCGGCAAGAAGCGGCTGCTGGCCTTCACCACCGCGGCCTGCGTGCTCGCCACCGCCCTGCTGTCCCAGGCCGGGCCGGGTGACCTGTGGCTGGCCATCGGCGCCCTCGTGCTGTCCAACATCTTCTACAGCTCCGGCGAGTCGCTGAATGCCGCCTTCCTGCCGGAGCTGGCGCGGCGCGAGGCGCTGGGTCGCGTCTCCGGCTGGGGCTGGAGCTTCGGCTACCTCGGCGGCATGCTGACGCTGGGCCTGTCGCTGGCCTATGTGCTGTGGGCGCAGGCAAAGGGCATCCCGGCGACGCAGTTCGTGCCGGTGACGATGCTCATCACGGCGGGCGTCTACGCAGTGTCCTCGCTGCTCACCTTCGCGCTGCTGCGCGAGCGCGCCGTGCCGCAGCCCATGGCCGCGCAGGACAGCGGGCTGCGGGCCTCGCTGTCGCGCCTGGCGCAGACCTGGCGCCACGCGCAGGACTATCGCGACTTTGTCTGGCTGCTGGTCTGCTCGGTGGCCTACCAGGCGGGCATCGCCGTGGTCATCGCGCTGGCGGCGGTGTACGCGGAGCAGGTGCTGGGCTTCAAACAGACGCAGACCATGATGCTGGTGTTCCTGGTCAACATCGCCTCGGCCGCCGGCGCCTTCGCCTTCGGCTACTGGCAGGACCGCATCGGCCATCGCATCGCGCTCGCGGTCACGCTGGTCGGCTGGATCGTGATGACGCTGCTGGCGGCGGCAGCCACCGGCGCGGCGCTGTTCTGGGTGGCCGCGGTCGTGGCCGGGCTGTGCATGGGCTCCAGCCAGTCGGCCGGTCGTGCGATGGTCGGCGCGTTCGCACCCGAGCCGCGGCTGGCGGAGTTCTTCGGCCTGTGGACCTTCGCCGTGCGGCTGGCCGCCATCGTGGGGCCGATGACCTATGGCCTGGTGACGCTGCTCACCGCCGGCAACCACCGCATCGCCATCCTCAGCACGGGGCTGTTCTTCGTGCTCGGCCTGCTCGTGCTGGCCAAGGTGAACGTGCCGCGCGGCGTGGCGGCGGCCCGCGCCGCGAGTTGAGGGTTCGCTCCACCTGGGCGGCGGACCTTCCCGCCTAAAATGCGGCGGACGAGCACATCGCACAGGAGCAATCGACCATGAAGGTTCTGGTACCCGTGAAGCGGGTCGTCGACTACAACGTCAAGGTGCGCGTCAAGAGCGACGGCAGCGGCGTGGACATCGCCAACGTCAAGATGAGCATGAACCCCTTCGACGAGATTGCCGTGGAAGAGGCGGTGCGGCTGAAGGAGAAGGGCGTGGCCACCGAGGTCATCGCGGTCTCCTGTGGCGTCACCCAATGCCAGGAGACGCTGCGCACCGCCATGGCCATCGGGGCCGACCGCGCCATCCTTGTCGAAAGTACCGAAGAGTTGCAGCCGCTGGCCGTGGCCAAGCTGCTGAAGGCGCTGGTCGACAAGGAACAACCCGGCCTGGTGATCCTGGGCAAGCAGGCCATCGACGACGACTGCAACCAGACCGGCCAGATGCTGGCCGCGCTGGCCGACCTGCCGCAAGGCACCTTCGCCAGCAAGGTCGAAGTCGCCGACGGCTTCGCCAGCGTCACCCGCGAGGTCGACGGCGGCCTGGAGACCCTCAAGCTCAAGCTGCCAGCCATCGTCACCACCGACCTGCGGCTGAACGAGCCGCGCTACGTCACGCTGCCCAACATCATGAAGGCCAAGAAGAAGACGCTCGACGTCGTCAAGCCCTCCGACCTGGGCGTGGACGTGGCCAGCAAGATCAAGACGCTGAAGGTGGCCGAGCCGCCCAAGCGCGGTGCCGGCATCAAGGTGCCCGACGTGGCCACGCTGGTGGACAAGCTCAAGAACGTTTCGAAGGTGATCTGACATGGCCGCACTCGTCATAGCCGAACACGACAACCAGTCGATCAAGGGCGCCACGCTCAACACCGTCACCGCGGCCCTGGCCTGCGGCGGCGAGGTGCACGTGCTGGTCGCCGGCCACAACGCCGCCGCCGCCGCGCAGGCCGCCGGCAGAATATCCGGCGTGGCCAAGGTGCTGCACGCCGAAGGCGAGCACTTCGCCCACGGCCTGGCCGAAAACATGTCCGCTCAGGTGCTGGCGCTGGCCTCGGGCTACAGCCACCTGCTGTTCCCGGCCACCGCCTCGGGCAAGAACATCGCACCGCGCGTGGCCGCCAGGCTCGACGTCGGCCAGATCTCCGACGTCACCAAGGTCGTCAGCGCCGACACCTTCGAGCGCCCGATCTACGCCGGCAACGCCATCGCCACCGTGCAGAGCGGTGACGCGGTCAAGGTGCTGACGGTGCGCGCCACCGGCTTCGACGCCGCCGCGGCCAGCGGCGGCAGTGCGGCGGTGGACAGCGTGGCCGCGGTGCCGGCCTACGGGAACGCCAGCTTCGTCGGCAGCGAGATCGCCAAGAACGACCGGCCCGAACTGACGGCGGCCAAGATCATCGTCAGCGGCGGCCGCGCGATGGGAAGCAGCGAGAAGTTCAACGAGGTGCTGACGCCGCTGGCCGACAAGCTGGGCGCCGCGCTCGGCGCCAGCCGCGCCGCGGTGGACGCTGGCTACGCGCCCAACGACTGGCAGGTCGGCCAGACCGGCAAGATCGTCGCCCCGCAGCTGTACGTGGCCTGCGGCATCAGCGGTGCCATCCAGCACCTGGCCGGCATGAAGGACAGCAAGGTCATCGTGGCCATCAACAAGGACCCCGAGGCGCCGATCTTCAGCGTGGCCGACTACGGCCTGGAGGCTGACCTGTTCACGGCCGTGCCCGAGCTGGTGAAGAGCCTGTAGTCCCGCCTGCACCCCAAGAACCAGGGCTCCCTTCGCGGAGCCCGCTTTGTCCCTGGAGACCCTCATGAGCTACCGCGCCCCCGTCAAGGACATGCTGTTCGCGATCAAGGAGCTGGCCGACATCGATGCCGTGGCCGCGCTGCCCGGCTTCGAGGAGGCCGGCTACGACACCGCGGCAGCGGTGCTGGAGGAGGCGGCCAAGTTCACCGAGGGCGTGCTGGCGCCGCTGAACTGGGAAGGCGACAAGAACCCGTCGTCGTGGAAGGACGGCGTCGTGACCACTACGCCTGGTTTCAAGCAGGCCTTCCAGGAGTTCGGCACCGGTGGCTGGCAGGGCCTGCAGCATCCGGTGGACTTCGGGGGCCAGGGGCTGCCCAAGACCATCGGTGCGGCTTGCATCGAGATGCTGAACTCCTCCAACATGAGCTTCGCGCTGTGCCCGCTGCTGACCGACGGCGCCATCGAGGCGCTGCTGACCGCCGGCTCGCTCGAGCAGCAGCAGACCTACATCCCCCACATGGTGTCTGGGAAGTGGACCGGCACGATGAACCTGACCGAGCCGCAGGCCGGCAGCGACCTGGCGGCGGTGCGCACCCGCGCCGAGCCGCAGCCCGACGGCAGCTACCGCATCTTCGGCACCAAGATCTTCATCACCTACGGCGAGCACGACATGGCCGAGAACATCGTGCACCTGGTGCTGGCGCGGGTGGCCGGCGCGCCCGAGGGCGTGAAGGGCATCAGCCTGTTCGTGGTGCCGAAGTTCCTGGTCAAGGCCGACGGCTCGCTGGGCGCGCGCAACGACGTGCACTGCGTCAGCATCGAGCACAAGCTGGGCATCAAGGCCAGCCCGACCGCGGTGCTGCAGTTCGGCGACCACGGCGGTGCCATCGGCACGCTGGTCGGGCAGGAGAACCAGGGCCTGGCCTACATGTTCGTGATGATGAACGCCGCGCGCTATGCGGTGGGCATGCAGGGCGTGGCGGTGGCCGAGCGGGCCTACCAGAAGGCCAGCAGCTTCGCGCGCGAGCGCGTGCAGAGCCGGCCGGTGGACGGCAGCACGCCGGGCGCCGCACCGATCATCCACCACCCCGACATCCAGCGCATGCTGATGACGATGCGCGCCTATACCGAAGGCTGCCGCGCCATGGCGACGGTGGCCGCGGCCGCCTACGACGCCGCGCATGCCCACCCGGACGCAGAGGCGCGCAGGCAGAACCAGGCCTTCTACGAATTCATGGTGCCGCTGGTCAAGGGCTTCAGCACCGAGATGAGCCTGGAGGTCACCAGCCTGGGCGTGCAAGTGCACGGCGGCATGGGCTTCATCGAGGAGACCGGTGCCGCGCAGCACTACCGCGACGCGCGCATCCTGCCGATCTACGAAGGCACCACCGCGATCCAGGCCAACGACCTGGTGGGCCGCAAGACGGCACGCGACGGCGGCGCCGTGGCCAAGGCCATCGCCTCCCGCATCGAGGCCACCGAGGGCGAGCTGCAGAAGAGCGGCAGCGACGCCGCCAAGGCCATGCTGCGCAGCCTGCGCGCCGCGCGCCAGAGCTACCTGGAGGTGGTGGAGTTCATCGCCGGGCGCAGCAAGGCCAGCCCGAACGAGGTCTATGCGGGCAGCGTGCCCTACCTGATGCTGGCCGGCAACACGGTGGCGGGGTGGCAGATGGCGCGTGCGCTGCTGGCGGCCGAGAAGCACCTGGCCGCCGGCGAGGACCCGCAGTTCATGCGCGCCAAGATCGCCACCGCGCGCTTCTATGCCGACCACATCCTGAGCCGCGTGCCCGGCATCGGTCACAGCATCGTCGCCGGCGCGGCGGCGCTGGCCGAGATGCCGATCGAAGCGCTCTGATCACGGCGTTGTCGCAGCCGTGACAGGCGCCGCCGCGGTGTGCCCCGCACACTGCGGCGGCTTTTGATTTCCAACCGACGGAGCCTCCCTTGCCGCTGCCCCCGATCCTTGCGAACCTGCCGCTGCCGATCATCGGCTCGCCGCTGTTCATCATCAGCCACCCGAAGCTCGTGATCGAGCAGTGCAAGGCCGGCGTGGTCGGCTCGATGCCGGCGCTGAATGCGCGGCCGGCTTCGCAGCTGGACGAATGGCTCGCCGAGATTACCGAGACGCTGGCCGCCTACAACCGCGCCAACCCGGACAAGCCGGCCGCACCGTTCGCCATCAACCAGATCGTGCACAAGAGCAATGACCGGCTCGACCACGACATGCAGATGTGCGAGAAGTACAAGGTGCCGATCCTCATCAGCTCGCTGGGTGCGCGGCCCGAGATCAACCAGGCCGCGCATGCCTGGGGTGGCGTGGTGCTGCACGACATCATCAACAACACCTTCGCGCACAAGGCCATCGAGAAGGGCGCCGACGGGCTGATCCCGGTGGCGGCCGGCGCGGGCGGCCATGCCGGCGTGAAGAGCCCCTTCGCGCTGGTGGCCGAGATCCGCGAGTGGTTCGATGGCCCGATTGCGCTGTCGGGTGCCATCGGCACCGGCGCCGGCGTGCTGGCGGCGCTGGCCTGCGGCGCCGACTTCGCCTACATCGGCTCGGCCTTCATCGCCACCGAGGAGGCGCGCGCCGCCGAGGGCTATAAGCAGATGATCGTCGACAGCAACAGCGACGACATCGTCTATTCGAGCCTGTTCACCGGCGTGCACGGCAACTACCTGAAGCCGTCGATCCGCAACGCCGGCCTCGACCCGGAGAATCTGCCCGAAGGCAACATCAGCACCATGCAGTTCGGCAGCGCCGGCGGGCCGAAGAAGGCCTGGAAGGACATCTGGGGCTGCGGGCAGGGCATCGGCTCGGTCAAGGCCGTGGTGCCGGTGGCCGAGATGGTGGAGCGGCTGAAGCGCGAGTACGACGAGGCGCGGCAGCGCATCTGCGCCCGCTGAAGCGATGGCTGCGCGCCTGCTGATCGACCGGGCCACGGTCTTCGACAGCGCCATGGGGGCGTTGCGCCGCCACCGGCGCGTGGTGGTCGAAGGCGAGCGCATCGTGGCCGAACTCGACGCCGCGGTGCCGGTGGACGACGTGGCGCAGACCGTCGATGCCGCGGGCCGCGTACTGCTGCCCGGGCTGATCGATGCGCATGTGCACGTCGTCGCCTCCTCGCACGACTTGAGCCGGCTGGCGCTGGCGCCGCCCTCGCTGGTGACGGCCGAGAGCAGCGCCATCCTGCAGGCCATGCTGCAGCGCGGCTTCACCACCGTGCGCGACGCGGCCGGGGCCGACTACGGCCTGCAGGAGGCGGTGGCGCGCGGGCTGTTCGAAGGGCCGCGGCTGTTCATCGCCGGCTTCCCGATCAGCCAGACCGGCGGCCACGCCGACATGCGGCCCAAGGGCGTGCGCCAGCGCGAGTTCTTCTGCACCTGCGCCGGGCTGGGGCTGATCGGCGCCATCGCGGACGGCGTGGGCGAGGTGCGGCGCGCGGTGCGCGAGCAGGTGCGCAACGGTGCCAACCAGATCAAGATCATGGCCGGCGGCGGCATCGCCAGCCCCAGCGACCCCCTCGAGGGCACGCAGTTCTCGCTGGAGGAACTGCGCGCCGCCTGCGAGGAGGCCGAGGCCGCCAACCTGTACGCGATGGCCCATGCCTATTCGCCGCGCGCGGTGATCCGGGCGGTGCAGGCGGGCGTGCGCTCCATCGAGCATGGCAACCTGATCGACGAGGCCACCGCAAAGGTGATGAAGGCGCACGGCGCCTACCTGGTGCCGACGCTGGCCACCTACGTGGCGCTGGCCGAGGAGGGCGAGCGCCTGGGCTGGTCGGCCGAGATGCTGGACAAGCTGCAAAAGGTGCATGCGCGCGGCATCGAGTCGCTGCGCATCGCCAGGGCCGAGGGCGTGCCCATCGTCTTCGGCACCGACCTGCTGGGCCACATGCACGTGCGTCAGAGCATCGAGTTCGAACTGCGTCGCGGCGCGATGTCGGCGGTGGAGGTGCTGCAGAGCGCCACGATCGTGGCCGCGCGGCTGATGCGCGAGGAAGGTCGTCTGGGGCAGATCGTGCCCGGCGCCTGGGCCGACCTGATCCTGGTCGACGGCGACCCGACGCAGGAGCTGGCGATGCTGGCCGATCCGCAGCGCGGCCCGCTGTGGGTGATGAAGGCCGGACGCGTCTACCGCGACAGGCTGCAGGCCGCGTAGAGCACGCCACGCACCGACACTTCGGCGCTGGTGCCTTCGGTCTGCACGAAGGTTCCGGGCTCGTCGATGGCGACGTGCCGCGAGCCGGGCGGCTCGGCATCGTGGCGCAGCGGGACGCTGGTGCCGCCGTCGCGCAGCACCAGCTGATGGCCGTCCATGCCCACCACGAAGCGGCGCACGCGGCAGTCGATCACGGTCTGGAAGGCCAGCGGCGGCGGCGCCCGCAGCAGCGTCAACGGGCCCACCTCCGTCGTGCGCGCCGGTGTGCCCAGCGTCAGCGGTTCGCTCTGCCACCGCACGCGGCCCTGGGCCAGCAGGGCCGCGCGCACCTGCAGCGTGGGCTTGATAGGCAGTGCCTCGGGGCGCCAGACCAGCAGGTAGGACTGCTCGGCGGCGCTGCGGTCCAGCGGCAGGCGCTGTTCGGCCCAGACCCGATCGGAGCCGGTCTCGCGCAGCTCGACCACCAGCTGGCCGTCGGCCGGCCGGTCGGCCTCGGCCGGCAGCACCACCACGCCGCGCAACTGCCGGGCCGGCGCCGGCACCGGCGTCGTGGCCGGCGCCGCCGTGGACACGGCCAGCAGGCATGCACAGGCCCATGAAAAAAGGCCCGCGCGAGCAGGCCTTCGGGGCAGGGAGGCGGCCGCGCGCGCGCCCGCGAAGCCGACGCCGTTCACATGCCGCCGGGGTTCACGCTGGTGAAGCGGGCTTCGGGCCGGTCGTCGGCACGGTGCGTGGTGGTCACGCCCTTCTTCATCGCCCAGGGCCGCAGCTGGTGGTGCAGCGGGATGTTCAGCACCTCGTCGCGCGTCAGCACCAGCGCGTCGCGGATCTGCGCGTTGCGCTTGGCCACGTCGGTCTCGGTCTTCATCGCATCGACCAGCGCGTCCAGCTTCGGGTCGCTGACTCGGCCGAAGTTGAAGTTGCCGTCGGCACCGGTGGTGCGGGTGCGGATCAGCGACTGCAGCGTGTACTGCGCGTCGAAGGTGGCCACGCCCCAGCCCAGCAGGTAGGCCGAGGTGTCGAAGTTCTGCACCTTCTGGATGAAGGTGGCCATCGACTCGGCGACCAGCTTGGTCTTGACGCCAATGCGCGCCCAGAAGCCCACCAGGTTCTGGCAGATCTCCTCGTCGTTGACGTAGCGGTTGTTCGGGCAGTTGAGCTGGAACTCGAAGCCGTTGGGGTAGCCGGCCTCGGCCAGCAGCTTCTTCGCGCGCTCCACGTCGACCTTGGCCGGCACGTCGATGTCGGGCGAATTGCCATTGACGCCCGGCGCCACCATGATGCCGGCCGGGATGGACAGGCCGCGCATGGTGTTGCGCTTGATCGCCTCGCGGTCGATGGCGATCGACAGCGCCTCGCGCACCCGCTTGTCCTTGAACGGGTTCTTGCCCTTGACGTCGCTGTACTTCAGCTCGGGGCTGAACTGGTCCAGCGCGATGAAGATCGTGCGCACCTCGTGGCCGTCGACGATCTTCAGTTTCGGGTCCTGGCGCAGCCGGGCGACGTCCTGCGTGGGCAGGTCGGTCAGCATGTCCACGTCGCCCGACAGCAGTGCGGCGACGCGCGTCGGGTCCGACTTGACCGGGGTGTAGATGACCTCGGTGACGTTGTTCTTCGCCTTGTCCCACCAGTCCTTGTTCTGCGACATGGTGATGCGCTGGTCGGGCGTCCAGCCGGTGATCTTGTACGAGCCGGTGCCGTTGACGTTGCGCGAGGCGTAGTTCTCTTCCTTGGCCTTGTAGTCCTGCACGTTGGTGGTCTTGTTCTTCTCGGACCATGCCTTGCTCATGATGCGGAAGTCGATGATGTTGCGCAGCAGCAGCGGCGTCGGGCCGCTGAGCATGAAGTCCACCGTGTGGTCGTCGACCTTCTTGATGTCGGCAATGCCGGCCACGTAGATGCCCATCGTGCCCTGCGGCTGCTTGATGCGGCCGAAGGAGAAGACCACGTCGTCGGCGGTGAAGGGGCTGCCGTCGGCGAACTTGACGCCCTTGCGCAG
>Ga0114939_10002491_pt1 | contig 13578 bp, 11 predicted proteins | sample AshMeaCrysSpring_FD_87196 | JGI IMG/M metagenome (GOLD analysis project Ga0114939, IMG submission 87196) | Groundwater microbial communities from Big Spring, Nevada to study Microbial Dark Matter (Phase II) - Ash Meadows Crystal Spring | ecosystem: Environmental > Aquatic > Deep subsurface >... | reverse complement strand
GTCGGCCATTGCGATCGGCGTCCCGGAGGGCGCCAGGTGGTACAGCGCCATCGAGCCGGCGGACCCCTCGCCGCGCGATCCGCGAGGCGCAGGTTGGAGCGGTGTGTCTGCGGCGCGTGAAGGTTTCAGCATCTTCCGCTCGGCTACACTACGGCCGATTGCGCGGTTGCGAAGCCGCCGCGCGCCGCCAGCACGCGATCGTATACCGCCGCGATGCGTCGAAGGCGCACCGCGTGGCTGAACTTATCGCGCACGTGCCGCTCGCCGGCGTCAGCCCACTGACTTAGGCGGCCTGATCCGTAAAGCGCCGAGTGCATAGCCTCGGCGAGGGTTACCAAGTCATTCGGCGGAACCAGTCGCCCGGACACGCCGTCAATCACCAGTTCCCCGGTTCCACCGACGTTCGTCGCGACTACGGGAACCCGCATGAGCAGCGCTTCGAGGATCACGTTGGGCATTCCCTCGGTGCTCGAGCTCTGCACGACGAGATCCAGGCTGTTGTAGACGCGCTGCATGTCGCTGCGGTAGCCGGCGAAGACAACGCGGTCGGCGATGCCGATGTCCGCTGCAAGCTGGCGCAGCCGTGCCTCCTCCGGGCCGATGCCGACGAGCACGAACGTGACGCCGCCCGCCGACTGGGCCAAACGGGCTGCCGCTCGAAGGAAAAGATCCTGGCACTTCTCCGGGCTCAACCGCCCGATCTTGCCGACGAGTCTGTGGTCGTCCGGCACTCCCCATTCGCGGCGGACGCTGCGGTCCCCGCGGTCAGGCGCGTAGTTCTCCACCACCAGTGCGTTCTGAACAACGGCTATTCGGTCCGGCGCCAACCCCTGCTGGAGAAGTTGTTCGCGCATCCGCTCGCTCACCACGATCACCCGCTCGAAGAAGCGCAGCAGTAGTTTGTCGAGGCGCGTATACAAACGCCCCTTGCGGTCGTTCGCGATCCATCCGTGACACGTGGCGACGGCGGGTATGCGGAGGCGGCGCGCTGCGGTCAGCCCGTACAGATCCGAGCGGAAGTCGTGCGTGTGAATGGCGTGAACGGCGTTGCGGCGGCACCAGGCGACGATCTGATGCAACACGTCGAGATCGAGGGAGCGGCGCTCGCTGATGCGATAGGTCTCGAGGCCCCTGCGCCCGGCGTCGTCGAGATACGCGTGCTCGGCGTGTCGCGGGCCCGAGAAAGCTCCGACGACGATGCGGTACCGCTGCGGATCGATCATGGACGCGGTGTCGAGGATCGTGCGCCCCGGCCCATCCACCCACGGGGAATCACGCAAGTCGAGGATTCGCCGCGGGCCCACGTCAGCAGCGGCGCAGCCGGCGCGGTGCGACGTGATCACCGCGCCCCCTTCGCACCCAAGGCCGACCTGTGTCGTTCATCGCGTTTCATCATCGGCGCGAGTGTCCCAGAGCGACGACGTTCTCCCGATCGACAGAGCCGGCGCTCGACCCTGCGAACTGGATGGGTTTCTGCACCAGTTACCCGAAGATGCTCTCGTCCGGCGGCCTTTCGAATAGCGATCAGGGAATACCCTTGGAGATGACCGGGCCGATGGTCTTCGTCAAGGCGAGCGGCAAACGCTTCCAAGTGCGGATCGCCAACTGGAACTTCGGATTGTTCACGTTTAACTGCGGAATTCTCCCGTTCGGGGCAGCAATCTGATGCCAATAGAGCTGCGTACTACTAGCCAGCCACTTCTTCTTGAATGCTTCCGCGCCCGAGTCGGCGCTCGAGCGGCCGAGGTGAAACCGCTTGAAGCCGGACCTGCAGTAGTGCTGGATCATGTCCCAGTAAAGAACGTAGTTAAGGTCGGACCCGCGGAACGCAGCCGCGGTGCCCGCCCACATTCCCTCAACCCTGTCCAAATGATGGCCGTTGAACGCCGTCCCCACCGGTCTGCCGTCCTGCAGCACGAGAAAAATCGCGATGCTGTCGTTGAAGATCCGCGCCACCTCGGAGAAGTAGGCCTTGGCGTATAGGGGCGTTCCCAAGCTTCGCCAGCTCTCCGTGAGGACCTCGTAGCAAGCGTCCACCAGCTCAGGGCCGCCGTTGACCGTGCTGAATCCATGCCCATAGGCTCTACGGACGTTGTTCCGGTGTTTGGATGTGAACGCCTTCCAGAGCTTGTCAGGATCCTCCGCGAGCTCGATCGTCATGCTTACCTTGTGCTCGGATGGAGGCCGGGATGTCTTGAGCCTGCTGCGGGCGCGAACCTCGAGGAACTTCGCCCCGGTCCATGAAAGGAGGCGGGTCGCCTCCCCCATCAGGGCCTCGGAAACAACGGGGTCGGAGGTACACGGACCGCCGAGATTCACGAACGGCATCGAGCACAGGATCTTGCCGAAGATCCTGCTTCTCAGCAGGACCAGGGGAAACAATCCCCTAATCTCCCCGCCGTCAACCGCGGCCAGGTAGTAGGACTCGTGTCCAAAGCACTTCTCGTTGACCGCCCTCCATGCGTAACGATGGTAGAAGGATCCCTCGCTGCAGCTAGCAACGAAGTCGTCCCACCTCCTGGCGTCGCTGTCCGTGCAGTGAATGATGTCCACCGAATTGGCCCCCGATGCGACCGCGCGGAGTTGCGCGTTTCTTCGCGAACGGGAGGCTATCGGTGACCGGCGACGTGGTCAGCATTTGCTCGGTTTTCGCCGGGGCATCTTCACGCCCACCCACAATCTTCTACGTTTGCACCAGGATCGTGAAAAGGCACAGCGCTCTTCGCGTGATGCAGAGAACGTAGAAGAGATATGTGCAGCGGGGAGTTGCAGCGCGAAGTTCTACTCACGCCACACTTGGCAGGGTCGAGCGATCACTGCATCCGCAGGTCGCGTCGCTCGGCTGCCACGCGTTCGCACCTGTTGCGCGCGCGTTACACCTTGCGCACGCGAGGATTCGCGTGCAGAAGCGAAGACGTCAGGCGGCCGCAGCGGACTCGAGCTTGCCGCGCACGTAGGTGCTGATCGACGCCACGCTGCCGAGGTTCGCCTCGGTGATCTCCTTGTCCGGCACGCGAATGCCGAACGTCCGCTCGATGAAGGTGATGAGCTCCATCACCCCCATGGAGTCGATCACACGCTCCTCGAGCAGGCGGGTGTGGTCCTCGAGCATGCAGTCGGGACGCATGTACAGCAGGTTGTCGCGCAGGAACTCGCGCACCTGCTCGGCGATTTCGGGGTTCGTGCTCATAAGGCGAGAGGTGTGGTGGTGGTGTTGAGGGAACGTGAATCGACGGGGTCCGCGTGCCGCCGGGTGTCGATCCATACGTCAGGAGGTTCGCGCACGGGCTTCACATCGAAGTTGCGGAAGAAGTGTTCGTGCCAGAGCTGGGCGGACAGGATCCCGACGAACGCCTGGTTCTCTCGAAAGCCGACCGCCTTGCCGGCGTCCGCGCGGCGCATCAAGCCAGCGACCGCGCGCGTGTCGAAGAAGCCGGCTGCACGCACGCGGTCCTCGGCGAGGTGCTCGCGCACGTACTCCGGCGCACCGGTGCCGACGAAAGACGGAATGTCCGGCGCTCGATACGGTTGCTTGGGACGCCGGGTCACGATGTCCGGGATCACGCCGCGGCTCCAACGGCGCAGGATGTCCTTCTCGCGCAGACCGCGCAGCTTCGAGCTCTCCGGAAGACGCGCCGCCAGCTCGAAGAGCCGATGGTCGAGGAACGGATGCCTTCCCTCGACGGCGTGTGCGAGGCCGACCCGGTCGCCCTGCGAGGAGAGCAGGTACGGCGAGAGCAACGTGACCAGTTCGAGATAGGCGGCGCGATGCACCGGCGTCCATCTCCGGAACGCGTCGGGGAGACGGCCACGCAGTTCCTCGAGCGGATCGCTGCCCGACACTGCGCCGCGCATGTCCGCCGAGTAGAAGTCCTTGATGGCGGACGTGAGCCGGAACCGCGGCAGATGCGACTCGAGGGGGTCGCCCGGCACGCCGGCGTCGAGAAAGAAGCGGCTCCAGAACTCGCCCGCCCGCTCGTTGTCGCCCAGGTACGGGTAGAGACGCTGGAACAACTTCGGCCGCGCCTGCGAATCCGGCCGGCGCTGGCAGAAGCGCCTGATCTTGACTTCCTTGAAGAGGTCGTAGCCGAGGAACACTTCATCGGCACCCTCACCGCTCAGGGCCACGGTGATCCCCCGCTCCCGAGTCAGGCGCGCGAGGAGGAAGAGCGGCACCGGCGCTGTGCGCACCAGCGGCGTCTCGGTGAATCGGATCACGTCCGGAAACGACTCGGCGATCGCGCCGGGCCCGATCGTCTCAACCGCGTGCTCGCTTCCCACCGATGCCGCGACCTCGCGCTGGAACGGGCTTTCGTCGAAGCGCGGATCCTCGAAGGTGACGGAGAAGGTCCTCAGGCGGTGGGGCGAGAGCTCCGCAGCAAGCGTGCACGTGATGGTGGAGTCGAGCCCCCCGCTGAGGTAGCTGCCGACGGGAACGTCAGCGCGCATGCGCAGATCGACGGCACTGCGCAGCAGGTGATCGAGTTGCTCCACCGCATCTGCGGGCTCGACGGGCGCAGCGGGATAGTCGATGGCGTAGTACCGGCCTGTCTGCCACTGCCCGCGACGGTATCGGGCCCAGCAACCGGGCTCCAGCGACTCGACGCCGCGGAAGGGCGTGCGTGGCGGCAATGCGGCCCAGAACGTGTAGACCTCGTCGAGACCGCGGGGATCCGGAGCGGGCTGGACGAGTCCGCTCGCGAACAACGCCTTGACTTCGGACCCGAAGACCACGCCGCCCGGCACCCGCGCATGGAACAGCGGGCGCACGCCGAAGCGGTCTCGCGCCAGCAGCAGCGAGCCGTCGCGGCGGTCGTAGAGGGCGAAGGCGAACTGGCCGATCAGACGTCGAAGCAGGTCGAGGCCCCACGCCTCGTAGCCGTGCACGAGCACCTCGGTGTCGCTGTGCGTCGCGAACCGATGGCCGAGGGCGACCAGCTCGGCGCGCAGCTCGCGGTAGTTGTAGATCTCGCCGTTGAAGACGACCTGCACGAGCCCGTCCTCGTTGCCGAGGGGTTGTGCGCCGCCCGCGAGATCGATGATCGCGAGCCTCGTGTGCACGAGGCTCACCCGCCCGTCGGTGAACACCCCGTACCCGTCGGGGCCGCGATGCCGGATCGCGCCGGCGATGCGGCGCAGGACGATGTCCTCGACATGCCGAGGATCGGCGAACGCGAGACCGGCGATGCCGCACATCAGGAACCCTCCCCCACTTCCGGAACCGGCCCATCGAGAGGCACCGGAGTGACGAGCAGCGGGCCAGCGTGCAGGTAACGCGTGGTCTCGCGCTTCTGCCGGATGTCGCGGTACACGCGCAACACCTGATCTTCGCTGTACCCGAGCCGCGCTGCCGCGGTCCGCGCCGGTTCGCCGCGGACGTAGGCGTCGAGAAACCGATCGAGCTCGCGCGTGGGCAGGCCGAAGTAGAACTCTTCCTGCGACTGCGGCAATGACCAGGTGTCGGTCGTCGGTGGCCGTATCAGCACTTCCTCGGGAACACCGAGGTGAGCGCCGATCTGGTAGACCTGCGACTTGAAGAGGTGCGCGATCGGCTTCAGGTCCGCAAGGCCATCGCCGCCCTTGACGAAGAATCCCTGGTCGTACTCGAGACGGTTCGGCGTGCCGACGACCGCGTAGTGAAGGCGATCGGCGTGGTGGTACTCGAGCATCTTCCGCACGCGCTGCTTGAAGTTCGTGGCGGCGATGATCTCCCGATAGCGCTCGGCCGGAAGCCGGACCTCGCGCATCTCGCCGGAGGGCGACTGGACAACGAGCAGGGGAACGTTCAAGCGATCCGAATCGAGGCGGGTGCCGGGCATGACCACTTTGCAGCCCCATCCTGCCCCATACTCCGGGACGATTTCGCGAATGGCTGCGTCCCGTCGCGCGTAGCATCCCGCCGCCCCGAGGATGGGCGCGATGTCCTCGATCGCGTAGGGAATGCCGAAATGCTCCGCGACCTCCCGGGCCAAGCTGAGGCTATCGGGGTCCGACTCGGCCTCCGGCAGGAACAATCCGAAGACGCGGCGCGCGCCGACGGCCTGCACGCCGAGGGCAGCGGAAACGGAGCTGTCGACACCGCCGCTCATCGCAACGACGAGGCCTCGGCGACCGAGCGTGACGAGGTGCGCTCGGATCGCAGCGACGATCTCGGCGGTCGCGACGGCGGGATCGATCGCGAGCGGATCCAGTCCCGCCTGAAGGGTCGGGACCTCGGCAGCCGAAGGTGTGTTCATTCGCTCGATAGGAGTGACAGGAGTGAAGCTATGCGGACGAGCCCGGTAACCAACTGGCAACGGTCTGAAGCCACGCGGGACTTCACGGCCGCGACCACAAAACCAACCGCTCCGGGTGCGGCGACGATGCCACACGCGGTCCTCGCGATCAATTGAGAAGCGCGCGGACGCATCCCGAACCGCGACAAAGCATCCGCATCGCAATAAAGTTCACAAAAGCGCGGGAGCCTCGTTCTCTACCCTTGCGACACTGCGAAATCGGCTTCCATCCGCGCGCTCGAGCGGCCGCGAGGACGGTCCACGACGCGCGGGTGCGACATGACTCACGCAATCGGATCCTGCTCTTGACATTCATTCCACGTCACGTTCCAACCGCCGTTGCCGGGTGTCGGCACGAGGCTCGTCGCCGGGACCGCAGTCGCGGCGCGACGCGCCCAGGTAACGCGGCGCCCTGACTCGGCCGAGCTCGCTTCCCGGCAGGGTCGACCTCTCGTTCCACACTTCCTCGCTGCACGCAGCTCACCCTTCAATTCGGAGCACGCAGTTGCCCGCCAACCTGACACCCCTCCGCGTCGGCCTGATCGGCTCGGGCAAGATGGGCAGACATCACGTCAAAGCAATCGCTGCCTCGACACGCGGCGTCGTGGTCGGCGTGGCAGACCCGGCGGCCAGCGCTGAAGATCTGCAGTCAGTGCTGCCTCCGGGCGCCCGGGTCGTTTCGAGCGCAGAGGAGTTGCTCCGTGAATTGCGCCCGGACGTGGTTCACATCGTCACGCCGCCGGCGACCCACTCCGCGCTCGCGCTTCAGGCGATCGACGCCGGTGGTCACGTCTACGTGGAGAAGCCCTTCACTCCAACTGTCGAGGAAGCAACGAGGATCATCACTGCCGCGCAAGAGCGCCACCTCGAGGTGTGCGCCGGCCATCAGGTCCTGTTCGAGACACCCGCGCTCGCGCTGCGCGAACAACTCCACGAGATCGGTCGCGTGGTCCACGTGGAAAGCTACTTCTCCTTTCGCATGGTCCGCCGGACCATTACGCCAGTCGAGCAGGTGAAGGACATCCTGCCGCACGCGGTTTACCCGGTGGTCGACCAGCTGCGACTGGCAACGGGATCGTCCGACGCCGCCATCGAGATTCTGGGCGCCTCGCTGAGCGCGAACGGCGAGACCTACGCGCTGCTTCGCCTCGGGTCCGTCACGGCCGTCGTGATGGTCACACTGAACGGCCGGCCCATCGAGCAGTACCAGAACGTCATCGGCACCAACGGCTCCCTGCGTGCCGACTACATCGGCGGCTTTCTCGGCAGACTCATCGGGCCCGGCACCGGACCGGGCGTCCTGCTCACTCCGTACCGGCGCGCGTTGCATACGACCACCGGCACGACGCGCGGCGTCGCGCGGCTGCTTCTCGGCGGTTCGTATCCCGGCCTGCGCACTCTCGTCGACCGGTTCTACGAGTCGATCCAGGAGAAGACGCCGCCCCCGCTCACACCGCAGTCCATCATCGACACGGTCTCGTTGTGCGAGCAGTTGGGCGCTCGGCTCGACGAGGCCGAGCAAGTGCACGAGGACGAGGCGCACCACGCCTTGAGACTTGCCGCTTCGGCGCTCCCGACGTTGCCTCCCGACGCTCCGCGCGTACTTCTGACCGGCGGAACGGGCCTCCTGGGGAGACGGATTGCAGAACACCTACGAGAGTCGGGCTTCGCCGTGCGTGTGGTGGCACGTCGCGTGCCGCCGTACTCGCGAAGAGTTCCCGGTGTGGAGTATGCCGCTGCCGACCTGGCCCGAGGCCTGCAGGCCTCTCTACTCGAGGGCATTTCCTACGTGGTCCACGCGGCCGCCGAGACCTCTGGCGGCCAGGACGACCATCGCCGCAACTCGATCGAAGCGACTCGCAAGCTGATCGAGGTCGCGGCCGCTGCCGGCGTGCGCGGCGTGGTGCACGTGAGCAGCCTGGCCGTGCTCAAGTCCTCCCGGGAGCTTGGTCGACCTCTGGACGAGTCCTCGCCGGTCGACGCCGGCAACCTGGGACGCGGGCCTTATGTCTGGGGCAAGGCGGAGTCGGAGCTGCTCGCGCAACGCCTCGGCACGGAGCTCGGGGTCGCAGTGCGGATCGTGCGGCCTGGCCCCCTCGTCGATTTCACGTCCTACCACCCCCCGGGGCGGCTCGGCCGCGAGATCGGGCCCTGGTTCGTGGCCATCGGCCCGCGCCGCGGCGACCTGAGCGTCTGCGACGTCACCACGGCGGCCAAGGTCGTCCGCTCGTATCTGGAGGACTTCGACGGCGCGCCGGCGGTTCTCAACATGGTCGAAGCACCGCCCCCCTCGCGGCGGGAACTGGTTGCGCGCTATCTCAAGGACCGTCCCGACCTGCGAGTCGTGTGGGTGCCCGCCTGGCTGCTGCGCCTGCTGTCCGGCCCACTCAAGCTGCTGCAGCGCGTCGCGCTGCAAAGCAAGGACCCCGTGGACGTCGCTGCCGCGTTCGCCGGCGAGCGTTACCGGACGGCGCTCGCCGAGGAGGTCATCGCACGCGCCGAGCGTCCAGCGGAGGAGGTGCAAGGGCTTGAGACGTTCGAAGGCCGGCTTCGGAGTGTGCGGGGCGAGCCTGTCATGAGCGATTAGGTAGCGTGGCGCTGCCCGATCCTTGGTCCCGTCCGTTCGTCCGGGAGCCTCGAGGCGAGGATGCAGGATCGCTTCGGTGAAGGTACTCCGCGGCTGCATTCGCGTCGCCGTAAAGGAGTTCGTACGCCGGTACATGGCTCACGAGTTGCGCGAGCGCTGCGATCTCGGCCCGCCGATCGTCGGCGAGGCTGAGGGAGTTCTGGAGCAGTGCGAGCACGGCGCGGCCAGGAGCGCAGGGTTCGTGCTGCCAAGTCGTGATGCCAGGGCGGTACTCGAGGAAGTGAATCGCGGCGAGCGGCAGCGAACCCTGCGCAACGAACGTCGGATCAACAGGGATCGCGACCTTCGGCAGGCTTCGCACGGATTCCGCGTCACGCAGCGGTCCGCCTTCGTGAACTCTGCGCTCCGGCGTCAGCGGAAACGCGTACACGTGGGTGGCAGCGACGTCCAGCGCCGCGACCTCGTCAGACAGGTAAGTCCAACCGCGCTTGAGAAGTGCGCCCACAATAGTGCTTTTTCCCGATGCGGAGGGGCCGCAGAGCACATGCACGCCTCCGCCCCAAGCAACGGCTCCCGCGTGCACCCAGACAAGGTCGTCGTAGGCGAACATGAGCAGGCGGGCCGCCGCGTGGTAAAGCTCGCGGGCCACTGCGATGGGGTCATCGAATTTGCGGCCTTCGTCCGCGTCTACAGTGAATCCGCGCCCGGCGCGCCTCGCCTCCACAGTTCCGACCAAGCGGCCACAGCACTCCGTCACGGCCATCGCGCCGAACGTGCCTGCGACTTCGTTGAGCACGACCGCGCACGGCGCGCGTATCGCGACGACTCGATCGGCGAACCTGACGTGCAGGTTTCCCGACGCTTCGGAGCACGCGATGCCCAGAGACTCAGCCGCGGTGGACGGCGAGGAGACCAAGGGACTCGAGGCGGTCGATGGCCGCCTGGACATCCGCGCGCAGCAGGTCGAGGGGCGCTCGTGTCAGTTCGTTCAGCTTGCCGCAGATGTCGTCAACCGTGCGCGACCCATCGCATAGCTCCCAGATCGCCCGGGCAGACGGGTTGAGCGAGACAGCCTGACGCGCTTCCGGACAGTACACAACGAGCTCGTCGAGCACTTCACAGCAGAGGACTCCGGATGCCGAGCGAGGTCGGCCCGGGGGCGTTGCCATCATGGCGCTTGATGACCAGCGAGAAGGCCCGCTCGAGGGAAACAAAGGGGCCCCGCCAATGACAAAGGCGGGCGCCCCCCTACCGGGGCCGAGGACGGGTGCCCGGCCGACGGCTGGTGTTCTGCGCGTAGCCCGAAGCGGGCAAACTGACGGCAACGATCACCGGGGCCATCCACCCCGCCTTGAGCAGTGCGCGCTTGCTGAGTGAAACCGAGTCTTTGCGAGGCGACTCGTCTCTCGAATCTTGTGCTCTCATGCATTGACCTCCTGAGGTGCTGGTTTATGACCTTATTTGTTGCTCAGCCAGCACTCTCAGCCGCTTTCAGCGACCTGTCAAGGGGCCGCAGCGCCCAAAGTGAGAGCTAGTCCGCGCGCGTGCACCGAAGTTGAAAATGAAGTCGGCGCAGCTTACACGTCCGCCCCCGTTAGACATGTTGCCCAGGACTAGCGACCCCGGATACTGAGTTTCCGAGCAGTCGACGTCCTCCGAGTGCTGCACGAGAGGGGCGCAGGCAGGCTAGGTAGGAACCACGGAAGAAGGCCTGCCGCTCCCGAGAATTGCAAAACTGTGTACGGTCAGGAGCATGCTACACAGCGTTTCGATTCGTTCCGCGCGTCAAGTCTTCGTTCCGCTAGCATCACCACTGTCCGCTTTGGGCCGTAGGCGGGCTCGCGCTGCCGCGGCGCCAACAGCCGGAAACTCGCAGGGCCGAACAGGAAACGAACGATAATCAATGACTCAAGGGTCCAAATCGATCGGCGAATACGTTTCGGCGCTCAAGGCGCACTGGGTCCAGATCCTCTATGTGGCCGCGCCGCTCGCCGCGCTCGCGTTGCTCGTGGCGCACTCGCTCCCGCCCATCTACCGGGCGCAAGCGACGATCAGGGTTCAGGAGCAGGACATCCCGCCCGAGCTCGTCAAGTCGACCATCAGCAGCGTCGCGGACGAGCGGATGCAGCTGATTAGCCAGCAGGTGATGACCCGCGCATCACTCCTTGACCTTGCACACCGCCATGGCCTGTACCGTGATCAACGGGAGCACATGAGCGACGACGAGATCGTCGACGACATGCGCAAGTCGATCAAGCTGCAGACGATCACGGCGAGCATCGTCGACCGCGGTAGCCTTTGGCGGCGCACGATCGTCACGGGGTTCACCATCTCGTACGAATCGCCCTCGCCCACGGAGGCCAAGACTGTCGTCGACGAGGTAGTCAAGCTCTACCTCAACGAGAACGCCAAGGTCCGCCGGGAAGGCGTGGCCAAGGCCACCGCGTTCCTGACCAACGAGTCTGAGAGGATCGCTCGGCAGATCCAGGAGATCGAGACCAGCATCGCCACGTTCAAGCAGAACCATGCCGACCGGATGCCTGATACGGGACCTGCCACCGCGCAGCTGATCGAGCGCAACCAGGTCGAGATCGCGAGAATCGAGCGCGAGCTCGGCGTGGCGCAGGACCGCAAGATGTCCCTCGAATCGCAGCTCGCGCTCGTGGATCCCCGCATGCCGCCGCCGGTGAGCGGCCCGGCGGGGGAACGCATGATGAGTCCCGAGCAGAAGCTGCGGGCCCTCGAAGCGCAATACGCCACGCAGTTGGCGATGTACCAGGAAGAGCATCCCGACGTCCGACGGACCAAGCGCGAAATCGAAGCGCTCAAGGCGGAAATGGGAACGAGCAGTGGGGCCGCGGAGGACTCGGCGAACCAGAAGGCTGGGACTCCCGCCAAAACCGTTCGGCCGGACAACCCTGCCTACCTCCTGCTCGTCAGTCAGATCGAAGGGCTCAAGCGCGAAATCGTGCAGCTGTCCGCCACCCGCGACGATTTGCGCGCCAAGCAGCGCACCTACGAGACGCGGCTGCTCGCCATGCCTGAGATCGAGCGCGAGTACCGAGATCTCATCCGTGACTACGACAACGCCCAGAGCCGGTACCGGGAGATCAAGACGAAGCTGACTCAGGCGGAATCGGCCCGCGAGCTCGAGAAGGACAGCAAGGCTGAGCGCTTCACGCTGGGCGAGCCGGCCTCCGTGTCCGGCACTCCAGTGCGCCCCAACCGGGAGCGCGTCGCGGCGATGGGCTTGGCGGGGTCCGTCGGCGCGGGGGTCGGAGTTGCTTTCGTACGCGATGCGTTCAGCGGCGCGATCAAGACGCCCGCCGAGCTCGCGCGCATCGCGCGTTTGCCGGTCCTGACCCCGATCCCCTACATCCAGACTCGCCGCGAACGTTCGGGGCGATTGGGCAAGACCCTAGCCATGCTCGTTCTGCTCACGCTGCTCGTTGCTGCGACCGTGTTTTCGATCCGCGAGATCTTCGAAGCCAAGCCGCAGATCCTGGATGTCATTTCCCGCCTTCCGATCTGGCGGTAGGACCGAATGGAAAAGATTGCTGTAGCCCTCCAGCGTACGCTGAGCGCGGACGCCCATAGCGATGTGCTATTCGGCTCGGTCGAACCGGCGGGCGCTCCGCCTGCGCCGGTTGCGGCCCAGGTTCCCGCGCAGATTCGATATACCCGCACCCGGTCCATCGACGTGCCCTCGGCGGTCCTCGAGAGGCATCGCGTGGCAACGCTCGCGGGTGACGCGGACGCGGACGTCTTCCGCATGCTACGCACCGAGCTGCTCAACGAGATGCGCAAGAACGACTGGCGGACGCTTGCGATCACCAGCCCGAACAAGGGGGCGGGCAAGTCGACGATCGCCGTGAACCTGGCGGTGAGCTTGGCGCTCGAGGTTGACCACACCGCCCTGCTCGTCGACGCGGACCTGCGTGATCCGGACCTTCGTGGCCTTCTCGAGCTGCCGGCTGGGCCCGGGCTCTCGGACTATCTGACCGGCCAGGCACCTCTCGAGGAGTTGTTGCTGCATCCCCGCAACGTCGGGCACCTGGTGGTGCTGCCCGGCGGCTCGCTGGTGGCCAACAGCTCGGAACTCCTGCGCTCGCCCATGATGGCCGACCTGGTGCGCGAGTTGCGCAACCGCTACCCGGACCGCATCGTCATCTTCGACCTCCCGCCCGCGCTTTCCGGGGCCGACACCCTCGCGCTCTCGACGCTCATGGATGCGACCATCGTCCTCGTCGAGGAGCGCAAGACGCGACGTGCCGACCTGGAGCGAACTCTGGACCTGTTGCGCGACTGCAATATCGTGGGCATGGTACTCAACAAGTCGCACCAGCTTCCGAAGCCGGATCCGATCACGACGCCGGAGCCGGGGCTGCTGCAGCGGCTCCTCGGCAGGTGGGCCTGAGCTATGTATGAAGCCTTTTACGGCTTCAAGGTGAAGCCGTTCGCTCTCCTCCCCCAGGAGGAGTTCATGTTCCTCTCCCGCCAGCACCGCATGGCGCTGGACCTGCTCATCTACGGGCTGCGCAACCAGGCGATGTTCTGCGTCGTGTCGGGCGACATCGGCACCGGCAAGACGACGCTGATGCGTTATCTGCTCAGCCGCAACGGCCCCCGAACGCAGGTGGCGATGATCACGGGCGTCAACGGGACGTTCGAGGAGCTGCTGCAATGGCTCCTCACCGAGTTCGGTCTCGAGCACCG
>Ga0114939_10002490_pt1 | contig 13579 bp, 12 predicted proteins | sample AshMeaCrysSpring_FD_87196 | JGI IMG/M metagenome (GOLD analysis project Ga0114939, IMG submission 87196) | Groundwater microbial communities from Big Spring, Nevada to study Microbial Dark Matter (Phase II) - Ash Meadows Crystal Spring | ecosystem: Environmental > Aquatic > Deep subsurface >... | reverse complement strand
TTTCACTTTCAGGCGGAGCAGGTCGGCCATCCAGGCCATGAGCACGTCGAAGAGACGGTTGCGGGCGTCCAGGTATTCGGCTTCGGCGGCGGCCTTGTGGAAGGTCTCGCGCTCCTTGAGCCAGGTGCCGTCCGTGGCGTCCTTGTAGGCGGCGACTTCCTCCTTTTCGGCGGCTTTGGCCGCGGCGTCCGCAGTCTCGCGACTGCGGGCGAGGAACGAGGCGAAGGTTGCCTTGATGTGCAGCGCGGCGACCGGTGAGCCAAAACCGCGGGCCGCGGCGTGGTTGAGCGCGGAGACGAGTTCCGCACCGCCATCCTCCAACAAGGCCCGGCCGCCCAGCAGCGGAACGCGCACGCACCGCGAAAGAATCGTCGGCAGCAGGCGCTGCGGGTTGGCGGTGAGCAGGAGCAAGAGCGTGTTTTGCGGCGGCTCTTCGAGGGTTTTGAGGAACGCGTTGGCGGCCTGGTCGTTCATGCGGTCCACCTCCGCCAGCACGCCCACCTTGCAGGCTCCGCCGGGCGCCGCGAGGTGCAGTGTTTGTTCGAGGCTCCGGATTTCCTCCACGCTGATGCGGCGGGATTTCATGCGTGGGCGCACCACACGGATCCAGCCGCTCTCCAATTCATCCAACGGCGGTGTTTCCACCGCCACCGGCGCGCCGAACAAATCGAAGCCACCGCCCTGCGCGGCCGCCCCGCTGACGAGCTGGATCACCCGCGCGGCGAGCCTTTCCTTCCCCGAGCCGCGCGCGCCGCTGAGCAAAAATGCGTGCGCCAGCCGCCCCCGCTCATGCGCGGAGCGGATCAACTCGTATGCCCGGTCTGCGGTGTAGGCCATGCGCCGGAATGGTGTCCGGGACATCATTTGAGGCAATCCGAAAACCGATCCTGCGGTCCCTTGACCCGAAAAAACAGTTGTCCGCGCCCAACCCCGGCAAAATCCGCCCGCACTTTCAGAACGCATGCCGGGAGTGCGGGCTGGACAGCCCGGCCGCCCCGTTTCACCGTCCCGCCATGGATTGCACCAACGTGTTTGCCCCGCGGGGCGGAAAGGCGGATGTCGAGGAGGGGCTGGATTTCGCTCCGAAATTCGACAAGGACGGACTGATCCCGGCGCTGGCGATGGACGCCGCCACGCGCGAGCCGCTGATGCTCGCCTACATGAACGCCGAATCGCTGCGGCGGACGCTGGAGATCGGCGAAGCGGTTTACTGGTCGCGCTCGCGCAGTGAATTCTGGCACAAGGGCGCGACTTCCGGCCACATCCAGCGGATCGTGGAAATCCGCACCGACTGCGATCAGGACGCGCTCATTCTCATGGTCGAGCAGGTCGGCGCGGGTGCTTGCCACACCGGCCGCGGCTCGTGCTTCTACCGCAAGGTCGCGGCCTCCGGGGACGGCGGCGCGGCCAGACTCGAATGGATCGGCGGCGGCAAGGCCTTCGATCCGGCGGCGGTTTATGGCAAATAGTGGAATTCCATTATTTTCGCGGTTGCAATCGGCATGTTGATCCGCTAGCTCTCCCGCCCCGCGCGACCGGGCACCCCGTCCGGCGCATTCCACAATGCTCTCATTTACCGCGAAGGAGGATCCCATGACCATCATTGACAAGATCGAACAAGAACAATTGAAACCAGACATCAGCCCGTTCAATGTGGGGGACACCGTGAAGGTTCACTGCCGCGTGGTGGAAGGTGGCAAGGAGCGGATTCAGATTTTCGAAGGTCTGGTGATCGCCCGCAGCGGTTCCAGTGTGAACGCCGCTTTCACCGTGCGGAAAATTTCCTACGGCGAGGGTGTCGAGCGCGTTTTCCCGGTGCATACCCCGCGCATCGCGAAGATCGAAGTGACCAGCAAGGGCAAGGTCCGCCGCGCCAAGCTGCACTATCTGCGCAGCCGCGTCGGCAAGCGCGCACTGCTCGTCAAGAGCGCCAACTGAGCGCCGTCGGCCCCGCTGATGATTCCATGCGCCCATCCGGTCTCCGGACGGGCGTTTTCTTTGGGGCGATTGGAGGATTTCCACTTTCACAAGGCTGCCGGCCGCGCCAGTTTCCCGGCGTGCGCGTCCCCATTCCCGTGGTTTTATTGCTCTGTGCCTGCGTCATTGGCGGCGTCTGGTGGCATGGCACCCGCAGTCACGATTTTCTCACGCCCCCGCCGGAATCCAAACTGGCGGCCATCCACGCGAAAGCCGGCTCATCACCGCCGCCCGCCGATCAACCGGTGGAAGTGGCGTCCCCGCCGGAAACCGCAATGGAACCGGCCTTGGCCATCACACTGCACGCCGGAACAGGCAATGGCACGGCCTCGCTGCTGGTTCCGGTTTTATTGGAAGTGGCCCGCGAGCTGGAGAAGGCATCGGATGGCACCCTCCATGTCACCGCCAGCGTGGCGGGCGGACGTGACATTCCGAGTGGCCTCGGCCCCCCGCCGGTGGCCATTTGGTTGAGCGGAGCCGCTGACGGCTCCCCATCCACCGGGGTGCTCACCACCACCGTGCGCTCTCCCGACGCGCTGCATCAGGATGTGATGGTCGCCGTTATCAAGCTCATCCGCGGCTACCTGAAGCACGAAACGCCCGTGGAAATCCCCGGCAGCCCTGTCCCGCGCGCCGCATGGCTTGAACTCGGCGCGCGCCTCAACCGCCCGCCGGAATAGGTTCCCGCGGTTGCGCGAAACCGCGCACCGTCTAACCTGCCACATTCACAGAAAGCGCCCATCCCATGATCCGTCTTCTTCCCGTCGTCCTCTGCGCACTCGCCGCCATGCGGCTCGCACCCGCGCAGGATCGTTCCCCCGTCGAACCCGCCGCTCTCCCCGCGCCGGACCAGAAGCTGGAGTCCGTAAAGCCCTCCGTCGAAAAAATCGACGCCACCCGCTACCGGATCGGCGGCGTGACATTCGACCGGAAATCCCGTGAAATCCGCTTTCCCGCCAAGGTGAACATGACCAGCGGGCTGCTCGAATTCGCCATCGTGCATCAGAATGGCAAGGTCCACGAATCTCTGCTGGTCACCGATGTTTCTCCCACTCATCTCAATCTCGCCTTCACGCTCTTGCGCTATCCCGCTTCCCGCGAGCTTTACCCGCTCCCGAATGAAACCGGCGGCCTCAGCGGCGAGTTCCCGCAGGTCGCGCCCGATGTGAAGGCCGCCGCGCGCATCCGCATCGATGTCGAGTGGAATGACGGTGGAACCAGCCGCCGGGCTCCGGTCAACGATTGGATCCAGCACGCCGTGAAAACCACCGCAATGCCCGCCGGCCCGTGGGTCTATGGCGGATCGGAGTTTTACGACGGCCAATACTCGCCGGAAGCCTCGGGCGACATCGCCGCCATCTTCCTCTCCCTCTCCTCGATCATCAATTATCCCGGCGAGGACAACGGCGACGACACGGTCTGGATCCCGTTTCCAAAACGCGTGCCCGCCGAAGGCACTGAGGTCACCGTCATCATCAGCCCCCACTCGAAAACACCAGCGCAACCATGAAACTCCGGACTCCGATTATCCTGTTAGGCGCCACGCTCGCCGCCGCATCCGCGGAAAACCCGAACCGCTACGAATCCATCCGCCAGGAAATCCGCCAGTCCATCGCGCGCGGCAACGCCTGGCTCAAATCCCAACAAAAACCCGATGGCTGCTGGGACGATGCCGGACTGCCCGCCTTCACCGCGCTGGCCCTCAATGCCGCCGTGCGCGATCCCAACCTCGACCGCTCCGCGAAATTTCCCGACCACATCGAGAAGGGCTACACCTGGCTGCTCGCCCAACAGAAAGAGGATGGCGGCATCTACGACCGCGGTCTCTCGGTTTACAACACCGCCACCGCCGTGACCGCGCTGATGGCCGCCGGTCGCAAGGATTTCGAGCCCGCCGTCGTCAGAGCCCGCAAGCATCTCATCGACAACCAGTGGGACATCGACAGGAAAAACGAAACGGACAACCCGAACGACGGCGGCGTGGGCTATGGCTCCAGCAAGGAACACACCGATCTCTCCAATACCTATCTCGCCATCGAGGCCCTCGCGCTTTCAAAGAAAGTCATCGAAGACGGCGGCTTCGGCGATCAACCGGATCTCGATTGGGACGCCGCCGTGAAATTCCTCTCGCGCTGCCAGAACCTGGAGGAAACCAACGACAGGCAATGGGCGTCCAATGACCCGAAGAGCAAAGGCGGTTTCGCATACTCGCCCTTCGAATCCAAGGCCGGCGAGGAGAAGAACCCGGATGGCCGCACCGCGCTGCGCTCCTACGGATCAATGTCCTACGCCGGCCTGCTCTCGATGATCTACGCCAAACTCAGTGCCGATGATCCGCGCGTCGTCGCGGTGAAGGAATGGCTCGGCAAAAATTACACCCTCGATGAGAACCCCGGCATGGGCGCCCAGGGTTTGTACTATTACTACCACACCATGGCCAAGGCGCTCAGCGCCGCCAACGTAGGCATGCTCCCGCTCGAAGGCGGCAGGCAGGCCGACTGGCGCGGCGAACTCGGCGGCAAGCTCCTCGCCTCCCAGCGCGGGGACGGCTCATGGGTCAATCAGAACGGCCGCTGGATGGAATCCAACCCCGTGCTCGTCACCGCCTTCACCGTGCTCGCCCTCGCTCAGATTCACGATTCGATCCCGGAAAAGTGAGCCTGCCAGTGCGGCGGCCGGCTATGACCGCCGCGGTCTGTCAGGCGTCCACTCGCGCGGGTTGTCCGGCCAGGGATGCCGCGGATAGCGGCCGGCGACATCCTTCTTCATTTGCGCGTAGCCGCTTGCCCAGAACCCTTTGAGATCCTTCGTCACCTGCCACGGTTTCTGGCCGGGCGTCAGAATGTGGACGAGCAGGGCAACCCGGCCGCTGGCGATGGTCGGCGTTTCCCACACGCCGAAGAGGTGTGAGACGCGCACGGAAATGAACGGATCTTTGTCCTGCTCGTATGTGATCTTCGCAGTCTGGCCGTTGGGCAGATCGATGCGCTCCGGACAATAGGAATCCAGCGCCGCGCGCTGGGCCGGGCTGAGCCACTCGCGCAGGACGCGCCAGACGTTCGCCCCCTTGATGTCCTTGTAGGCCACCGCGCCGTGACAGATCTGGGCGATGGCGTCCGCCTTGTCGGCATCGGTCCAGCCGGGCATCTCCAGCTCCGGCATGGTTTTTCCTAACAGCCCGAGCCGGGCGGTCCATTGGTCCACGCCGTGATCCCAGTTCTTCAACACGAGTTCGCCTGATAGAACCTTCGCCGCGAGAATCTCCGCGGCTTGGTCGAGGTTGATGTTCTGATCGGTCTCCCTGGCCTCCAGCACGAGATCGCGAAATCGGGTTTCACGCCGCGCGACCACCCGGCGGCGCGCTTCGTCCCATGCGGCGATTTCGGTCCGCGCGAGATCCTCGGGAAACAGGGCGGCGAGCCACGCGGGATCGATTGCCGTGGCGCGGCGCAGATGGACGATGACCTCGCGCGCCTCCACCTCGGTGATTTCCGCCGCCACGAAGGCCGGCGCGTTCCTCACGCAGGATTCCTCGTCGAGCTTGCCGCGGCGGTTGCCAACGAGCTTGCAGGCCAGCGTACCCAGGTTGAAACGGATGGCGAGCTGGTCGCTGAAACTCGCGAGCATCGCCTTGCCGACGGCTTCACGGCGCGCCTTGAAATCCACCGGCTGCCACTCCCACCCGAAACGTCTGGCGAGCGAGCAGAGCCGGTCAAAACCCTGCGCCGTCTCCCTCGCGCCGCGGGCAAGGATGCCGAGCTGGCCGCAGCGCTGTGGATCGAACTTCATCGCCTCCGCGGATTCGAAGGCGCGCCATTCCCCGGCGAAATCCGAGTCGTCATCGGCGAACAGGAAATCCTTGCGGCCCACGCCGCCGCGTTTGTTGGTGAAGACGCCCTCGCCCTGCACAGCGGCGGCGATGAAGGCGGTTTCCGCCACGCAGCCGTGTTCGTGTCCGGCGAGCATCAGGCGCGAGAAGCGCGGTTCCAACGGAAGCGCGGCCATTTTCGCGCCTTCTCCGGTGAGAACGCCTTTCGCATCCACCGCGCCGAGGTCGTGCAACAGGCGTTCCGCCCGCGTCAGCGCGGCTTCGGTGGGAGCGTCGAACCAGCGGAAATCGCGAACCTCGGAAACCCCGGCGGCTTTCAGCAACAACACCGCTTCCGCCAGATCCACACGGTGAACTTCCGGCGACTCGAACTCCGCGCGGCGCGCATGGTCCGCCTCGCTCCAGAGGCGGAGGGCGCGTCCCGGCGCGGTGCGTCCCGCCCGGCCGGCGCGCTGCTCGGCGGCGGCGCGGGAGATTTTTTTGATGAGCAGCGTGTTGATCGCGCGGCGCGGTTCGAAAGAGGAAATGCGGGCGAGGCCGGAGTCGATTACGGTTCTGACTCCCTCGATGGTCAGCGAGGTTTCCGCGACATTGGTGGCGACGATGATTTTCGGCCGCGGGCCGGGAGTGATGGCCGCCTCCTGCGCGGCCGGCGGCAGCGAGCTGTAGAGCGGAAACACGTCCCAGCCGCGCGAGGTGGATCCGGTTTCCAGCAGCTCGATGGTTTTGCGGATTTCATGCGTGCCGGGCAGGAACATCAGGATGTTGCCCGCATCCGCCATCGCCATCGCCTCGCGGCATGCGGCCGCCATTTTCTCCCAGACCGGAATCTCGCGCGGCGGGCCGCCCCGGCGGTCGTTCACGGGTGGCTTGTCGGGTCGATAAAGAATTTCCACCGGATACGTCCGCCCGCCCGCTTCAAGCGAAACGGCGGGTGTTAGAAAATCCGCGAGCCCGGCGGTCTCCAACGTGGCGGACATCACGACCACGCGAAGGTCAGGGCGTGGGCCGTCCTGCAAGTCGAGACAGCGGGCGAGCGCGATGTCCACCGCAAGCCGGCGCTCGTGGAATTCGTCAAAAACCACCGCGCCCACGCCAGCCAGCTCCGGATCGTCCTGAATCCAGCGTTGGAAGACGCCATCGGTGAGGTAGAGAATCCGCGTGTCGTCGCCGTATTTTGAATCGAAGCGCACGGCATAGCCCACCTCGCGGCCGAGGGCTGCGCCGCGTTGTTTCGCCACCCATCCTGCGAGCAGCCGCGCGGCCATGCGGCGCGGCTCGATGACGAGAATGGCCCCGGAAATCCCGGCGTCCACGAGCATGCCGGGAACCTCGGTGGATTTTCCCGAGCCTGTGGGGGCCTTGAGCAGGACTCGATCACGCTGTCCCCGCGAGACGGCGGCTTTCAAAACATCGGCGATTTCAAAGACAGGCAAAGGCACGCGCGAGACTGTGGCGGCGGTTTTCAACCGCCAAGCCCGATCCTTCGAAACATGCTCCAACGAACTGGGCTATACCGAGCAGACCTCCTCGCTGCTGTTCCTGAAATACCTCGATGCCCTGGAGCATGAGAAAGCCACAAAATAGCCCATGAAGACGAATAAAAATGCGCAACCTGTTGGCAATCAGCGCGATGGCGGACAGGGAGGGATTCGAACCCTCGGTGACGTTTCCGCCACACACGCTTTCCAAGCGTGCTCATTAGACCACTCTGACACCTGTCCTTTTGAGCGGGGGGCGGGAAGCTAGGAATCGGGCTCGCGCTTGGCAATCCCTTTTTGTCGCTAAAAACGGGGCAGGGGAGGGATCCCAATGCAACAATCCGGCAGTCTCAGTCTTTGCCCATCGCATCGATTTCAGCACGCACCATGCGGATGAGTTCAGGTGGCCCTAACACCCGCGCCTTGCTGCCGAAACTCAAGACCCAGCGCAACACCTCTTCCAGTCGCCCCACTTCAAACCTCACCTCCACCCGCGTTCCCTTGGCGTTCAAGCGCGTCAGTTCCTGGGTTGGATGCCAGCGGCGCTCTTGGGCGAGGGCTGCGGCATAGCCCTTCAATTCCACTCGCACCAATTGCCGGGAATGGTCACCAGCCACATTCCAGATGCCAAACGATTGCCTCAAATATGAGCGCCCGTCAAAATTGGAAGGCCGGTCAAAACGGATGCTTGAAATTTTCAGCCGGGTCATCCTGGGCAGTGCGAAGGTGCGCAGACCATTGCGATCAAGATCGTGAGCGATCAGATACCAGCCGCCATCGACTTCGCCAAGATGGAGCGGGTGAACTCTGCGAAGTTCCGCGCTTTCCGCATCCAGCTTCCGATAATAAAAGCTCGTAACAAGTTGATCCAAAATTGCTTGTGCGATTTCACCGAAGCGTTTCACATCGCGCGGATTCTGCTCCACGGCTTTGCGCGAAAAGGCCTCGTCGAGATCGCCCCAAGAGAGCTCGACTTTGCCAAGCATTCCGCGAGTCAGCTTGGAGAAAATCGTCCGCAACTCGTCGGCCAGCGCTGTCCCACGCAGGGATTCCAAGGCATTTCGAGCCAGGAACAGGCCGGCAAGTTCCTCGGCGGTGGCTTGAAAGACCGGAAAATCGGACACGTCCTGGTCATAGAAATATCCGTGCAGCGAATCCTCATAGACGATCGGCAGACCGAGTTCGTCGCGCATGAAGGTGATATCGCGCTGGATGGTTTTGCGTTCGACGCTGAGTTTTTCCGCCAAACCGGAGCAGTTCGGATAAGAGCCGCTGCGGATCGCCGCATGGATCTGATAAATGCGCACCAGCGGCCTCCGTGTCAGACCCACGCGGGCATTCGAGCTCTCCATCAATCGGCTAACGTCATCCTGGATGCGGCTCATCGGGCGGAATTTGGCGGTTTCAGGTTCGATTTCCAATCGCGAAACACAAATTCTCCAATGATTTATTACTTGTTGCAATGTATGTAATGCGGAATTGAAATGGCGGCGGTTCAGCGTGATCCGGCTCACTCTTCAATCTCCCCCGACAGCATTTGCGAGACCGTCACTTTCCTGCGAGTTTGGCGATCACCGTCTCATCGACGGTGAAGGTGTCGGTGCCGTATTGCTTGGGAATGCCGCCTGCGGGCACTTGGTATTCGAAAACCTTGACGGGCTTCACGCCTGAAACCTCCGACATCAGATAGACGCGAACGGTCATGGCTTCCTTGCCGGTGCCGCCATCGAGCTTTTTGACGGAAAACTGCACCTCGTTGGGTCCATCGACCGCTCCGCCGATGATGATTTCGGCCTCCTTGGTGTTGGCGAAGCGGTGCTGGCTGATCTTGTTCACCTGCACCCGCACCTCGCGGCCCGGGCAGAAGACATAGGCCTTGGCGATGTATTTGGCGGGACGGCACTCGATGGGCGTTGGTGGCACCACGCCGGATGGCCGGGCCTCGGGAGTTTCCTTCAGATACTTCAAGTCGCCGGCGGCGAGCTCCTTGCGCACTTCCGGGAGAGCGGCAAGGTTGACGAAATCCGCGCGGTCATACAGCCAGCCCGCGCCGCCGCGGACAAAGGACAGGACGAGAAGGTTATCGGTGGGTTTGCCCCCCACCCCGAAGTCGATTTTTCCGAAATAGGAGGCTTTGGCGGTGGGTCCATTCTGTCTGGCCTCGAGAAATTTGAGGCCGTTGATCGATGGCGGCGGCGCGGGCAAATCGAACACCGCGGCTGGAAACAGGCGTTTTTCGGAAACGATGCGGTTTTTCACCTCCATGCGTCGGTGGGCGGCGGTGGCTTTCTGCCAAGTGGCGGCATCGCGCCGGATGATCGCATCGCGCCAGGCATTGTAGCTGCTTTCCAAGGATGGCCTGAGCTCGTCTGCGGCTTCTGCAACGGCCGCCGCGCAGAGAAATATCGCACAAATCATCCGGAACATGCACGAAACCATTGGACAAGACGGGCGCTTTCACAACAAACAAATCGCAGGCCGCGTGCGGGAATGCGCCGCAGGTCTCCCCCGGCATGAGTAGTATTCTGCAGAAAGTGGCCCCCATCGGCGAGGCCCGCGACCGCGAAATTCTCAAGGATGCGGCGACCTATGTCTATCAGGAGCGGCCACAGGGCGCGGTCCAGGCTCACGTCTTCCTGCCTGAAAACGGCACCCTGCCGCCGCCCCGCACGCTGGTGGTGTTTTTCCACGGCGGCTTCTGGGATTCTCCCACGCCCACACAGTTTGTTCCGCACTGCCTGCATTTCGCCAGCCGCGGGGCGGTGGCGGTGGCGGCCGAAACCCGCACCGCAGCCCGCCACGGCACCGGTCCGGTGGAGGCGATCGAGGACGCGCGCGACCTGATCCGCTGGCTGCGCCACAATTCCGACACCTTCAACATCGACCCTGATCGCGTGGTGATTGGCGGGGCCGGCGGCGGGGCCTACCTGGCGCTGCTCACCGCGATGCCCAAACCGAAAGCCATGCCGCCGGTGGATGGCTTGTGCTGCCGCCCGCAGGCGCTGGTTCTGTTCAGCGCGCTGGTCAACACCACGCTCAAGGGCGCCGCAAACACCCGTTTCCCCGATGCGAAGACCGCCAAGCGCCTAAGCCCGTCCCATCTCATGCGGCGCAAATTGCCGCCGATGCTGTTCTTTCATGGCAAATCCGACCGCATCACGCCCTTCGATGAAGTCCTGCGCTTCCGCCGCCGCATGCGCTGGCGCGGCAACGCTTGCGAACTCGTCGATTTCGAGCGCGCGGATCACAGCTTCTTCAACTTCAACGTCAGCCACAAGAACTTCGAAATGACGATCGGAGCCGCCGACCGCTTCCTGGTCGAGCGCGGTTTTCTCGAGCCGGAACCCTGATTCGAGAGCCACCGCGAAAGCAGCTTCCCGGAGTTGACGCGGGGCCGTCCACGACTACAGCTATCCGCCATGCAAGCCGACAACGATCCGCCCCAAGCCGCCGAGACCCCGGCCGAGAACGCCGAGGCCTCCTCCGCCGTGGAATCCACCATCGATCCCTGGGAAGAACTCGAGGCCGACGTCGCAAAATGGAAGGAACTCTCGCTGCGCACCGCCGCGGAGATGGACAACCTCCGCAAGCGCACCGCCCGCGAGCGCGAGGAAGCCATCCGCTACGCCAACCAGCGCCTGCTCGAAGAACTCCTGCCGGTCATCGACAACTTCGAAATGGGCATGCAGGCCGCATCGCAGGACACCTCCTCCATGATCTACATCGGCATGGACATGGTCCGCCGCCAGCTCAACGAATTCCTCACTTCCCAAGGCGTCGAGGAAATCCCCGCCACCGGAAATTTCGACCCGAACCTCCACGAAGCCGTCGCTCAGGAAGACTGCGCCAAGGGCGAGGAGGGCCGCGTCCTGCGCGTCACCCGCCGCGGCTTCAAACTGCGCGACCGATTGCTCCGCCCCGCCAGCGTGGTCGTTTCCAAGCTCCCCACCCCTGCGGAAGGAGGCGCGGCTTAATTCCCCCATGGCTGAAAAACGCGATTATTACGAAGTCCTCGGCGTCTCTCGTGATGCCAGTGGCGACGAAATCAAAAAAGCCTACCGCAAGCTCGCGGTGAAATTCCACCCGGACAAAAACCCGGGCGACCACACCGCCGAGGACAAGTTCAAGGAACTCGGCGAAGCCTACGAAGCGCTCAGCGATGCCGACAAGCGCGCCGCTTACGACCGCTACGGCCACGCCGCCTTCGCGGGTGCGGGAGCCGGTTCCCGCGGCGGTTTCCATGATCCGATGGATCTGTTCTCGCAGGTCTTCGGCGGTGCTTTCGGCGGCGGATTCGAGGAATTTTTCGGCGGCGGCCCGCGGCGCAAAGGCTCCGGCAAGCAGCGCGGCAGCGATCTGCGCTACGACCTGGAAATCTCGCTCGAAGAAGCCGCCCGCGGCGTCGAAAAGGAGCTCGAAATCGAGCGCTACGTCCCCTGTGATTCCTGCTCCGCCAAGGGCACCAAGGGCTCCGGCGGCGTCAAAGTCTGCTCCACTTGCGGCGGCCGCGGCGTCGTCGCACGCCAGGCAGGCATTTTCATCCAGCAAACCACCTGCCCCGAGTGCCGCGGCGCGGGCGAAACGATTTCCGACCCCTGCTCAAGCTGCAAAGGCGATGGCCGCGTCCAGCGCGACAGCCGCATCAAGCTGCGCATCCCTGCGGGAGTCGATACCGGCACCCGCCTGCGTTCCTCCGGAAACGGCGATGCCGGCGTGCGCGGCGGCGCGGCGGGGGATCTCTATGTCTTCCTGCACGTCAAGGATCACGATGTCTTCGAGCGCGACGACGCGGATTTGTTCTGCGAAGTCCCCCTGCCCTTCTCCGTGGCGGCGCTCGGTGGCGAACTCAAAGTGCCCTCGCTGGACGGCCAATCCTCCATCAAAATCCCCGCCGGCACCCAGGGCGGCACCGTTTTCCGCCTCCGCGAGAAAGGCATGCCATCCCTGTCCAACGGCCGCCGCGGCGATCTGAACGTGCGCGTCCAGGTGGAGGTTCCCACCAAGCTCAACCACACCCAGCAGGAAAAACTCCGCGCCTTCTCCGAATCCATCGGCGATCACAACTCGCCGATGCAGGAAAGTTTCCTCGAAAAAGCGAAACGGTTCTTCGATTTGTGAGAAAGACGCGAGACTTGAAGACGCAAGACGCAAGAGAAGAGGGCGTGCGCACGTTGCATCTTCATTGCGGTCTTGTGTCTTGAGTCTTTGCTCATGCTCCGGAGACGGCCTTCGCCCACATGAGTTATCAGCCGCCTCCGGCGCTTTGGCTTATTCGACCGGACTCCCGCCGCATGACGGAAATCCGCTCCGGACATCCGGGCTGGTCCCCGAGACGGCGCGGCGCATGACCAAGTGACTGCCGCGCTCGCGGGCTTCCTTGAAACCCAGCCGCTCCAACGCCTTGCGGCATTCCTTCCCGCTAACAACCGGCAGCTTGGGCATGCGACAGTCCGAAACAGGTCAAGACCGCGGGTGTTCTTGATTTCATCGGGAACTCCTCCAGATACAATTCCGTGGCCTCCCGCAGGTTGGTCATGCGCTTTCCCGGGACGGCTTTCATACGGCCACTTCCAGAACCCGCTCGGAGGACTCTCCGGCTTCCGGCTCGGCTGCCAGCAACCAGCCTGCAATGGCTTCTCGGAGATTCGCCTCCAGCTCCGCCAATGTCTCGCCTTGGGTGAAACATCCGGGCAGGGCAGGCACTTCCGCCCAGAATCCGCCTTCTTCGGCATCATGAATGATGGCTTTGAGTGTTATGGATTGGATGATGCCAGATCAGGCCGATTGCGCAAGCGACTGGTTTTTGCGAAAAAATTTTCGCCCGCCTGCGGCGGATGGGGGGAGCACACGCGCCCTCGCGTGTGCCCTGGCGCGCCCTCGCGGCAGGGCGGCGCGTGGTATGAAAAGACGTTTTATGGGTGGCAGAGGTATGTTTTCAGCGAGGGCGCTGAAAACCACACGCGAGGGCGCGTGTGCTCCCCGAAGAAAAAGGGATAAAGAGCCAAAGGATCAAAGGGAATCACGACGCCTTCTGGTGAGTGACGCTGCCACCGCGAGAAATGTCAAAAGGACTGCCGAGGTCTCGGGGACACTGGCGACGCGGAAACCCACGTTGCTGCTCTCGTCCGTGGGCAGACTGCCGTCGCGGCCGGACGAGGCGAGGGCACTCGAGACGCTGCCCCACGAACCGCCACGCCGCCCGCGCGACGAACCAATGACCGCATCATTCCATTCCCACACGTTGCCATTCATGTCCGCCGTGCCGAAGTAGTTGTTCGCCGCCGCGCTGCGC
>Ga0114939_10002489_pt1 | contig 13579 bp, 13 predicted proteins | sample AshMeaCrysSpring_FD_87196 | JGI IMG/M metagenome (GOLD analysis project Ga0114939, IMG submission 87196) | Groundwater microbial communities from Big Spring, Nevada to study Microbial Dark Matter (Phase II) - Ash Meadows Crystal Spring | ecosystem: Environmental > Aquatic > Deep subsurface >... | reverse complement strand
GCACGGGCGGCATTTGGTGTGACATCGGCCAGTTTGGTGGCAGTCGATATGACCCAGCGCCGGGTCAGCGCAAGACCTGCTGGGTGTCTACATCGGGTTCCAGTGCGACCACGGCATCCGCACCGTTGACGATCTCGAACCCGACGCCAGCCGGTTCCGCAAGCGGTGCTTTCCGCCTAGGCCAGCGCCCCTTCACCGCCACGTCGTCATGGAACCGCCCCATCCCCTCGTCGGCGTCATACGCTTGGCTGCCGTGGCCAGCTGCCACAGGCGGCAATTACTGGGTCAATTGGGACTCCTATTCACCGGCTGTCCACGTGGGTCGCAGCAGCGATCCGCTGGTGCAGATCCCGCTTGGCGCGTCGTGGGGTTGGCCGGCTCAGACGATCTGGGTGCGGCTGCCGGCGGGCGTTTCCGGTGCGCCGGGAAGCGACGGCGAGATCCTGATGATCGACGGCACGACGGCACACAACTGCTGGCAGTTCGTGCGCACCAGCGACACCTCCGGGCGGTGCACGTCCTACGCACGCACCGACGTGGTCAACGGCTCGGGCTGGGGCACGCGCTCGCCGTTCCTTGGCGCGGGCATCGTCGCCGCGGGCTCCAGTCAACTCGCGGGCCTGCTGGTGCAGGCCGAAACCGACGCTGGCGAGGTCGAGCACGCATTGCACCTGGCGGTGGACTATATGTTGCAGCGCTCGGGCACCGTCGGCGAGGCGATTCATTCCGACGCCTACAACGACTACGGCTTCACCCAGGAAGGCGACCGTCTGGCCATCCCGTCATGGGTAGCGATGCCGGAGGGGCTTTCACCTCTGGGGCAGAAGGTGTTCAGGGCGCTGCAGAAATACGGTGCCTTCAACGTCGACGTCGGCGGGGGCGCCACAGGCCTGCGCGCGCAAGCCAACGCCTATGACTGGGGAACCATCAACGCGTTGCGCAACGATGTGAACAAGCTGATACCGCTGCTGCAACGCGTGCAGTTCTGATCGCGACAGGCGGGGCGCGCCGAGGCCGAGGGCCCCGCGCGCCGGGTCCGCCGACGCCCTATGATCGGCACATGCGACGTCTGCCCATGCGCCCGGCTCCCAGCCAGCGTGCGTTGCCGCGTCGCCTCTGGCTCGGGCTGCTGTTAGTGGCGTTGACCGCGGCCATCGCAGGCTGTGGCGGATCCGGCGGCGCCTCCGACACTTCGGATCCCGACACCACGCCTGAGACCCCTGCGTCGACGCAGTGGCCGCCGTTTTCTCCCACGTCGTCGTGGAACGCGCGTGTGCCCGCCGGCGCCACCTACACGCCGCTGGCATGGCCCGAAGCGAACGGTGCCAACTACTGGGTCAATTGGGAGTCGTACTCGCCCGCGGTCCATGTGGGAAACCCGTCAGACCCACTGGTGCGGGTGTCTTTCGGCGACAGCTGGGGATGGCCGGCACAGACCGTCGAGGCGCACCTGCCGGCCAGCGTCACCGGAGCTGCGGGGACCGATGGCGAGATCGTGTTCATCAGTGGCACCACGGCGCACAACTGCTGGCAGTTCGTGCGCACGTCCACGATCACGGCCACCTGCCAGGCCTACGCACGTGACGATATCGTGACCGGCCGGGGATGGGGCCGCCTGTCGCCCTTCAGGGGTGCCGGCATCACGGCGGCGGGGTCCAACCTGTTGGCCGGACTGCTGGTGCAGGCCGAAACCGGCGCAGGCGAGATCGCGCACGCCCTCCAGATCGCGATCGACCTGACCCTGCAAGGGCCAGAGCCCACGGGCGAGGCGATTCGTTCCGACGGTTGGGCATCAGGCAGTGCCATCACGCGGCAGGGCGAGCGACTCGCGATTCCACCGAACACGCCAATGCCCGAAGGTCTATCGACACTGGGCCAGAAGGTCTTCCGTGCCTTGCGCGACTACGGCGCATTCAATATCGACAGCGGCGACGGTGCAACAGGGTTTCGTGCGCAGGCCAACGCCTACGACCCCGCCACCATCGACGCCCTGCGCGAAGACGTCAATCGATTGATCCCGCTGCTGCACCGCGTCGACTGAGACGGAGTGCGACGGCGCCGCGCAGCGCTGCCGCGTCTACCAGCGCAACAGCCACGGTCCGAGCAAGGCACCGAGCGCCGACGCGATGGCAATGCCCGTGGTGTACCAGACGGCTACGAAGCTCATCGACAGTTCGTCGCACGACAGCGCGTAAGCCGCGGCCCCCAGGGCGCCGGCAAACAGCCCCACTGCCGCACCCGCCAGGCGCGGTCGCGTCGGAGCCAGGCCGCGCAGCGCCCAGAACGCCGCGGCCATCGGCGGCACCGACAGCAGCACCACGTTGCGCGGGCAGGTCTTCCACGAATGGCCGAGCAATTCGGCCAGGCGCAACTCGGGCATGGCCGTGAACCAGTGCCAGGCACCGAGCAGGCCCATCGCGGCCACGACGGTCATCAGCACCAGCTGCGGCCAGCCCAACCGCTGCACCGGCCGCGCCAGCCGCGCGGTCAGCCAGCCGCCCACCGCCACCAGGGACACCGCGTAGGCAAACTTGAACCACCAGTTCGCCTCCATCATCACCGACATCGGCACCAGGCCCAGCACCAGCACACCGAACAGCGCGCTGGCTCCCAGGCCCAGCAGGGCCACCGGCCACAGGCGCCGCTCCACCGCGTGTTTGGGCGCGGCCCCGGCGCCACGCGCCAGCAGGTCGATCAACGCCTCGGTCTTCATCGTCGCACGTCCTCGTTGCGTCACTGCCTGACGCGTTGCGCCAGCCGCTTCAGCCCGCGGTGCACCTGCACCTTGATGGCGGACTCGGAGGCACCGGTGCGCTGCGCGGCCTCGGCCACCGACAGTCCCTCCACCTTGGTCAGCACGATCGCGACGCGCTGCGCCTCGGGCAACTCCTGCAGCAGCTTGTCCAGGTCGCGCTGCGTACCGGTCTCCTCGGAGGCGGCCACGAGCTGGGTTTCGTCCACGTCGTCCAGCGCATCGTGCAGATCGTCGCGGCGCCCGCGACGGCGCCACAGGTCGACCAGCTTGTGGCGAGCGATCGCGAGCACCCAGGCACTGACCGGCAGCGTCGGGTCGTAGGTGCCGCGCTGAAGGTGCAGCGCCAGCAGGGTTTCCTGCACCAGATCCTCCACGTCGTCCGGCAGGCCTTGCATGCGGCGGCGCAGATAGCCGCGCAGCCGGGTCGCGATGCGCAGCAGGCAGTCTCGGTAGGCCGCCTCGTCGCCCGCTTGGGCACGCAGCCACAGCGGCTTGAGGCCGAACTCGAACTCACCCTGACCGGCGTCATCCCTCATGTCGTGTGCAACCTCACCGCGGTTACAGGGGTCGAGGCCAGCACCCCGCAGCTTACCGTTCAAACTTGGCGCCGCGTTTCCCGCTTGGCGCGGAGTCCGGGCCTCCCCGTCCCTGAGGATCGACAATCGAATCCCGCTTCACCAGGAGATCGTGATGCTGGCCATCATCGGAGGCACCGGCCTGTACGAGCTGCAGGGCCTCGACATCCAGCAACGGCTGGCCGAATCGACCCCGTTCGGTGCACCGTCGGGCGAGATCGTGCGCGGCCAATTCGCCGGCCAGCCGGTGATGTTCCTGGCCCGCCACGGCGCCGGCCACCGGCTGCTGCCGCACGAGGTGAACTACCGCGCCAACATCTATGCGCTCAAGCGCGCCGGCGCGACGATGCTGCTGGGCGTATCGGCCGTCGGCAGCCTGGCGCACCGCATCGCCCCCGGCGACCTGGCCGTGCCCGAGCAGTACTTCGACTGGACGCGCGGCACGCGCGAGCGCAGCTTCTTCGGCGGTGGTGTGGCGGCGCACGTCTCGACGGCCAAGCCGGTCAGCGCCGCGCTGGTCGACGCGGTGCAGGCGGCGGCGCAGCGCTGCGGCGTCGCGCTGCACCGTGGCCTGACCTATGCCTGCGTCGAAGGACCGCGCCTGGGAACGCAGGCCGAGAGCCACTTCCTGCGCGGCGCCGGTTGCCACTTGGTGGGCATGACCAACGTGCCCGAGGTCTTCCTGGCTCGCGAGGCGCAGCTGGCCTACGCCACGATCGGTCTGGTCACGGACTACGACTGCTGGCTGGAGGACCCGTCGCAGCACGTCAGCGTGGCGGCCATCTTCGAGCGCTACGGACGCACGCTGGGCGACGCGCGCAAGCTGATCGAGTCCTTGCTCTCGCACCCCCTGCCCGAGCCGGAAGCCGACATCCGCTCGGCCCTGGCCGGCGCCGTGCTGACACCCGACGCGGCGCTGAATGGCGCACAACACGAGTGGCTGGCCGTGCTGCGACGCTGACCTGCAAAGCGACGGAACCGACTCGCGGCCTCAGCCCTGCGCGTCGTCGCCGCGCGGATCGTCCAGGCGCAGCACCTCGCCGCCGGCCGCTTCGGCGTCGGCCGCGTCGTGCGTGACCAGCAGCGTCGGCAGGCCGTGTTCGCGCGCGTGCTCGAAGACGAAGCGGCGCACGTCGGCACGCAGGTCGGCATCGAGCCTGGAGAAGGGTTCGTCGAGCAGCAGCGCGCGCGGCTCGGCCATCAGCGTGCGCAGCAGCGCGACGCGGGCGCGCTGCCCGCCTGACAGCGTGGCCGGGTCGCGCGCAGCGAACCCGGCCAGCCCCGCGCGGGCCAGCACCGCGTCGATGCGGCGGCGGCGCTCCTGCGCCGGCCGCACCGACGCCGGCAGCGCGAAGGCCAGGTTGCCCCCCACCGACAGGTGAGGAAACAACAGATCGTCCTGGAACAGCAGGCCCAGTCGCCGCCGCTCGGGCGCCAGGCCGTCGAGCGCCGCGTCACCGATCGCGACGCGCCCGCTGGCACTGAAGGCCGCATCCAGCGTCCCTGCCAGATAGGCCAGCAGGCTGGACTTGCCGCAGCCGCTCGGTCCCATCACGGTCAGGCACGCGCCCGGCTGCACGACGGCCGATAGGGGCGCGAACAGCGTGCGCCCGGCCACGGCGAGCTGCACGCGCTCGAGCCGCAGCGCCGCCCGCGAGCCGTGATCGGGTGGCGACGTCATGTCGCCCATCCGCGCCGACTGTGGTGAAGCCAGCGCGGGACCCCCGCGGCCAGCGCATACACCAGCAGCGGCATCACGGCCTGCACGAAAGCCCACACGCCGATGACGCGCCGGTCCGCACCGGCCGACAGCGTCACCGCCTCGGTGGTCAGCGTGGCCACGCGGCCCGCGCCGGCGAACAGCGTGGGCACGTAAAGCCCGACGCTGACGGCGAACGCCACCGCCGCCGCCAGCAGCACCGGCCGCAACAGGATGGGCAGCTTGACGCGCCAGAACACCCGCCACCTCGATGCGCCCAGGCTCAGCGCCGTGCGGGCGTAGCGCGCGTCGAAAGCGCGCCACGGGTCGGCCAGCGACACGAACAGGTACGGCAGCACGAACACCAAGTGCGCCCAGACCACTGCCGGCCAGCGGCCGTCGGCTCCCAGGCGCACCAGCAGCACCTGCAGCCCGAACAGGAACGCCACCTGCGGCACGAGCAAAGGCACATAAAGCAGCCACAACGCGCGCGAGCCCATCGATCGCCCGCGCTGCGCCTCGTGCTCCAGGCAGGCCAGCACCAGCGCCAGCGCGATCAGCGTGCTCGCCGCCCCGATCACCAGCGTGGCCAGCGCCGGCCCGGCCAGCTGGGTGGCCTGGCGCTGCCAGTGCGCCAGCGTCCATCCGACGGGCCAGGCGTCGGGCCAGCGCCACTGCGTGGCGATCGACCACAGCGCCAGCGACGCGATGGCCAACAACGCCAGCGCAGCGAGGACCGTTGCGATCACGGCAATCACCCCGGCCACCTTCGACACCCAGTCCCGACGGGTCCCGCGCCGAGCCCAGCGGCGCACACCCGCGTGCAGCGCACGCTCGATCGCCATCCAACCGACGGCGCTGGCGGCCACCGTTGCGAGGAGCAGCGCCGCCGCCGCCGAGGCCGGGAACACCCAGCGCGTATCGGGGTCGCTGAACCAGCGCACCGCCTGCACTGCCAGTGTCGGCGGATGGGCCGGCCCCAGCACCAGGGCCACGTCGACCACCGACAGCGAAAACGCCAGCACCGCGAGCACGGGCAGGCGGATCTGCGCCAGCACCTGCGGCAGCACCACCGCGAGCCAGGCCTGCGCAGCGCCGTAGCCCATCGATCGCGCCTGCAACACCTGCGCACGCGCGGGAACCTGACCCAGCGCCCCCAGGATCATCAACACCAGGTACGGCACCTCCTTGAGCAGCAGCGCCGCCACCAGCGGCCAGCCGCTGGCGTGGCCCACCGTGGACACATCGGGCGGCAGCGCCCAGCCGCTGAGCCCCGGCGACACCAGCCGCGCCAGCCAGCCCGAGGGCAACACCAGGAACGCAAAGCCGATGGCCAGCGCCGCGTGCGGCATGGCCAGCAGCGGCGCCATCCACTCGCCGAGGCGCACGGCCCAGGGCCGATGGTGCACGCTGGCCACCACCGCCACGGCCAGCACAACCGACAGCAGCGTTGCCGTCCATCCCGTGGCCACGCTGGTCCACCAGGCGGTGGCGAAGCCCGGCGCGGACCTCAACTCCAGCCACGGTTCCAGGCCCAACGTGTGCCCTCCCAGAGCCGGCAACCAGCCGAAGGCTGGCAGCAGCGTGCCGGCCACGCCGGCGACGACCGGCAGCAGGAAGGCCGCCAGCGTCAACGCCGGCGCGAGGGCCAGACCCGCGGGAACCTTCAGCGCGTGGTGCGTCGGCTCCATTCGGCGGCGATGCGCGTCATCCATGACGCATGCGGCTCGAGCTGCGGTGCACCCAACTCGGCGGCCGTCGGCAGCGCGGGATGTTGCGGCAACGCGTCGAATAGCTGCCGCTGCGCGGGGCTGAGCCGCGCCAGGTCGAGCACGTTGACCGCGCCGATCTGACGGATGTCCTGCGCGTGGGCCTGCGCCTGCGGGTCGAGCAGGAAGTCAGCCACCACGAGCGCGCCCTCCTTGTGCGCCGCGTTGTACGGAATGGCCACGAAGCTGGTGTTGCCCAGCGTGCCCTTGGCGAAGGTGAAGGTGCGCGCGCTGGCGGGCAGCAGCCCGGCCTGCACGTTGACCGCGGCCTCGGCCGGGTTGAACGAGATGGTGATGTCGATCTCGCCGTCGTTGAGCAACTGGCGCTGCGCGCTCTCGTTCTCGGGGAACTGCTGCCCGCGGCGCCACAGGTGCGGACGCAGCGCGTCGTACCACGTCCACAGCGGCGCGGTGATGCGCTCGAAGTCGGCGTCGGTGGCGGGCTGCTGCAGCACGGCCGTGTCGGGGCTCAGGTCGATCAGCGCCTGCTTCAGGAACGTCGCCCCCATGAAGTTGGCCACGTTCGGGTGCGTGAGCCGCCCCGGGTTGCGGCGCGCCCACTCCAGCATCGCCGCCGCCGAACGCGGCACGTCGGCCGCGTTGCGGATGCGTGCCGAGTCGTAGACGAACACCACCTGCGCCAGTCGCCATGGCACCGCCAGGCCGTCCACCGGGGTGGTGAAGTCGACCACGTTGGAACGCTTGTGGGTCGTGTCGACGAGGCGGAAGTTCGGTAGCGCCTGCGTCACCGGGCCGTACAGCAGACCTTGCTGCTTCATGGCCAGGAAGTTGGGCCCGTTGATCCAGATGAGGTCCACGCCGCCGCCCTGGTTGCGGCCGGCGGCTTTCTCGGCCACGACGCGCGACACCGCCTCGGCGGTGTCCTTCAACCGCACGTGCTGCACCGTCACGCCATGCCGCGCGCGCACGCGCTCCCCTACCCAGGCGATGAACGCATTGGTCTGCTCGTCGCCAGCCCACGCGTTCCAGTACACCGTCTGGCCCCGAGCCTTGGCCAGGACCTCGTTCCAGGGCGGCACGGCCTGGGGCTGGGCGCGGGCCGACATGCCCCCGAACAGGGCAGTGGCGAGGGCCAGGGTGCTGAAGCGGCGTCGCTGCATGGCAGGTGTCGATCGTCTTGGTTGATGGTCTCGTGGAGAGGCTGTGGCGGCCGGGCCGCAGGGCCATTGCCGCAGGCCTGCGGACCCGCATTGTGACCAAGCCCGCGGAATCGATGCCCCGGAGAGTTTCGCCGGCGCGGTGCCGCCGGTTACAGCCGTGCAGGACCGACGGCCACGCCGTTCGGTTCTCTGTCGCGCCGACGTCGCCGCCAGCCCAGCCGCCGCGACGAGGCCGCCGCACGGGCCCCACCATCACCCGCAAGCCTCACGACACGAAGCGGCACCATCTGAATGCCGTCACAATCGGCCCATGCCCAATGTCGCAGCCCTACTCAAGTCCGAGATCGCGCGGGTCGCGCGCAAGCAGGTTCGCCAGGAGACGGCCGGCCTGCGGCAGGCGGTCACGCGCCAGCGCTCGGAGATCGCTGCGCTGAAGCGCCAGCTGGCCGAGCTGTCGCGCGAATTGCGCGCCGCACGGCGGCAGACGCCTGTTGCGCCCGCGGCGCCGGACGCTGTCGACGACAGGACCGGGTTGCGTTTTCGGGCCAAGGGCCTGGCGTCGCACCGCCACCGACTCGGTCTGTCGGCGGCCGAACTCGGCCGGTTGCTCGGCGTCAGCGGGCAGTCGGTCTACCTGTGGGAGGCCGGCAAGTCGCGTCCGCGCGCCAGCCTGATGCCGGCCATCGCGGCGCTGCGCGCCATGGGCAAGCGGCAGGCCGCGCAACTGCTGGCACGCCAGGCCAGCGCCGGGTAACCCGCGCACGATGGCCCGGCCAACGCCGGGACTCCATCTGTCAACGCGCCTGCAGGGCCTGCTCGATGGCCGCCGTGAGTGCGCCGCTGGTCGGCGCCGTGGTGCTGCCGAAGTGCGCCACGGGCTTGCCGGCGCGGTCGACGAGGTACTTGTTGAAGTTCCAGGCCGGGGCCTGGCCCGTGGCGCGGGCCAGCTCCTTGAACAGCGGCTGCGCGGCGGCCCCTCGCACCGGCGCGGTGGCGAACATCGGAAACCGTACGCCGTAGGTGTTGAAGCACACGTCGGCGGTCTTCTTCGCGTTAGCGTCTTCCTGCTGGAAGTCGTTGCTGGGAAAGCCGAGCACGACGAGCCCGCGCGACGCGTATTTCGCGTTCAACGCTTCCAGGCCCTCGAACTGCGAGGTGAAGCCGCAGTAACTGGCCGTGTTGACGACCAGGAGCACCTTGCCGGCGTACTGGCACAGGTGCTGCGGCTTGTCGTCCTGCAGCCTGGGGACGTGTTTGTCGAGCAGCAAAGGGCAAGCGGCGGGCGCCTTGGCGGGCGGTGCCGGCGTCGGCTGGGCCAGGACGGACGCCGGCAGCAGACCGGCGAGCAACAACATCGGGGCGAGGCATTTCATCGAAAACATTGTCCCGCCCCCATCCACAGCCGGGCTGACGCGCCCATGCGGCCCCGCCCTGCATCGGGGTCTTTCCGGCCGTACCCGCTCGCTCAAGCCTCGCGGTGCGCAAGAAAGGTCGACGCGATGTCCAGCGTCGAACGCCGACCGATGTCGTCGCGGTGGCGCTCGAGCCAGCGCTGCGCGGCCGCGACGCCCAGCGCGTGCAGCGACTGCAGGAAGTCCCACTGCGTATTGAGCTTGCTCGCCGCGCCGAAGGCGGCCAGGCCATCCTCGTCGTGCACCATGTGCAGCCGCAGGTTCTTGTAGCGGGCCCGGTCGATTCGATCCTCGCGCAGCAGCCGCTGCACGAAGGCCACCGCGCGCAGTTCGCCCACGAGGCCGGCGTTGAAGGTGATCTCGCTCACGCGGTCGGCGATCTCCATCGGCGTGTTGGGCGTGGACTCGCGGCGCAGCGGGTTGATCTTCACCAGCAGCACGTCGAGTGCGTCGGTGTCGTAGATCAGCGGCCACAGCGCCGGGTTGCCGGTGTAGCCGCCATCCCAGTACGGCACCCCTTCGATCTCGACCGCCTGGAACAGGTGCGGCAGGCAGGCCGAGGCGAGCAGCGCGTCCAGGCTCAGCCGCCGACCCTTGAACACCTCCGGCTGGCCCGTATGCACCGATGTGGCGGTGACGAACAGCTTCAGCGGTCCCTCGCGCAGGGCCTCTTCGCTCACGTGCCGCTGTGCCACGGCGCGCAGCGGGTTGAGGCCCAGCGGGTTGAGCTGGTAAGGGCTCCACAGATGGGTCAGCATCTGCGGGCCGACCCGTGCCAGGTCGGCCAGACGGCGTGTCCACACGTGTGACCACGGCCAGGCCGACAGCCACGGAAACATCGCCGCGAGCGGGTCGGGGGCGGGCGTGTGGGCGCCATTGCCGAAGCACGAGCCCGTGCGCGACACGTCGCGCCAGAAGGCCGCCAGCGCCTGCCGCGCACCGGCGTGGCCGCCCTCGGCAAACCCGGTGGCCAAGACGGCCGCATTCATCGCACCGGCACTGGTGCCCGAAACCCCCACCGGCACCAGTCGCGTGTCCTGCAGCAAGGCGTCGAGCACGCCCCAGGTGAAGGCGCCGTGCGAGCCGCCGCCCTGCAGTGCGAGGTCGAGCGCCACGGTGCCGTCGGTGCGGCGGCGCAGGGGCCGCCTGCCAGCGGCCGCCGCCGTCTTGGGCGGCCGGCGCGCCGCGGCCGCCATGCGTCTTACTCCAACGAATTCAGCACGTCACCCAGGGCATTGACCAGGCGGTCGATCTCCGCCGGTGTGCTGATGAACGGTGGCGCCAGCGCCACGGCATCGCCGGCATGGCGAAGGTAGAAGCCCTTGTCGAACATGCGCATCGCCGCCTGGTAGGGGCGCCTGGCGGGCTCGCCGGGAGCGGGCAGCAGGGTGATGCCGCAGGCCAGGCCATAGTTGCGGATGTCGCCCACGTGCTTGGCGGTCTTGAGCGAATGCACCGCGGCTTCGAACTTGGGCGCGAGCTCGCGAACGCGCTGCATGGCGTTGTCGCGTTCCAGCAGGTCCATCGCCGCCAGGCCCGCGGCGCAGGCCACCGGGTGGGCGGTGTAGGTGTAGCCATGCGCCAACTCGGGCAGGTACTGCGGCCCGGGCGCCGACATGAAGGTGTCGTAGATCTCCTGCTTGACGACGACGCCGCCCAGCGGCTGCGTGCCATTGGTGACCTGCTTGGCGAAGTTCAGGATGTCGGGCGTCACGCCGAAGGCCTCCGCCCCCGTCCAAGCGCCGCAGCGGCCAAAGCCGGTGATGACCTCGTCGAAGATGAGCAGGATGTTGTGCGCCGTGCAGATCTCGCGCAGCCGCTGCAGGTAGCCCTTGGGCGGCACGATCACGCCGGCCGAGCCGGCGAACGGCTCGACGATGACCGCGGCGACGTTGGATGCGTCGTGCAGCATGACGATGTTGAGCAGCTCGTCGGCCAGCTCGACGCCCTGGTCGGGCATGCCGCGCCAGAAGCTGCCGTTGACCGGTTGCGTGTGCTGCAGATGGTCGGCCTCGATGCCTTGACCGAACATCTTGCGGTTGGCCGGCAGCCCGCCCACCGAGATGCCGCCGAAGCCCACGCCGTGGTAGCCGCGCACGCGGCCGACGAGCCGCGTCTTGCCGGCTTGGCCCTTCAAGCGCCAGTAGGCCCGCGCGATCTTCAGCGACGTGTCGGCCGCCTCCGACCCCGAGTTGGTGAAGAACACCCGGTTCAACCCCGCCGGCATGCGCTGCACGATGCGGTTGGCCAGCTCGAAAGACAACGGGTGGCCGTAGCCGAAGGCGGGCGAGAAATCCAGCGTTGCCGCCTGCCGGCCGATGGCCTCGGAGATCTCGGGCCGGCAGTGACCCAGCCCGGTGCACCACAGGCCCGACAGGCTGTCGAACAGCTGGCGCCCGTCGTGCGTCGTGAGGTACGCACCCTGCCCGGCCGTGAACAGCTTCGGCTCGGCCTTGAAGGCCTTGTTGGGCGCGAAGGGCATCCAGTGCGGCTCGAGCCAGTCGCGGTCCGTGCGGGCGCCGACGGCGGCCGTCGTATTCCACCTTTCGGGAGCGTTCATGTCGTTCTCCTGTCGCGCCCGAGGCGTGAGCCCTGCGAGGCACGGTTCACTCAGGCGCAACTGTCAGCGTACCAGCTTCCGCGCTCGCTGAGTTTCCTGATCTGCCCCGAAAACTGTATATTTATACAGTCCTCTTGGCACCCGGAGATGGCCATGCACCCCACCGAGCTCCGCTACGTCTATCGCCCGTCGCGTCGGCGCGCGCCGCGCTGGCTGATGCAACTCTGGGCCTGGCTTTGACCCAGCATTCGCGCCACCGACCTCGCCCAGCCGTCACGATGAAACCGACCCGCAGCGAAGATCGCCCCGGGTCTTCGTTCGCCCCGAAGGGCTCAGTTCACATCTGCTCGATCACAACTTCCCGATCGGGCGCTGAGCCAGCGTTCATGGGGCAGCTCGGTTGGCAGGATTTCGCCGTGGCCCCATCCGTGGCCCCGTTCATCACCCTGCCACTGATTCGCGTTCGCTGACCCGACTTCGAGCGTAATGGCGTTGCTCACCGGGTCGGGGGTCAGGGGCATGGCGTTCTCAGAATTTGGCGCGCTCGATGCCTGCGTCGGCCATCGCCTTCTGCAGGGCTTCGTCCAACGTGGCCAGGGGCAAGGTGCGTCGAAGGGCGAGTTCCAGATAAGCGGCGTCGTAGGCACTGAGGCCATGACGGGCGGCCAGCGCGTCCAGCGCGGTCATCGCCACCGGCTCGCGGTCGACGCGCAGGCGAAGCGCCTGCGCATGAGCCACCAGCTCCTGCCGCTTGGCCACCGTGATGCGCCGGCGCCGCTGGGCGCTGAGCATCAGATTGCCCACTTCCAGCAGCCATAGCGCCGGCACCCATACCTCACCTTCGGCCGTGGCCTGCAAGGCGGCCTCGGTGTAGGGCGTGGCCTCGTCAGGCAGGAACCAGGCGGCGCTGACGGATGCATCCACGACGAGGACTACGCTCAACGCCGGCCCTCGGTGATGAGGTCACGCGCCTTCAGCCGGCCGAGGCTGACGCCCTTGCGTGCAGCCAGCAGGCCGGCCACGGCGTCGCGCGCGGCGCTGGCGCTGTCTTGCCCAGTGGGAAGGGCCAGTTGCGCGACCACCCTGCCACGGCGCGTGATGGAGATGACTTCGCCGCGCTGCACGCGCTCGATCAGCTCGGACAGGCGGTTCTTGGCTTCGTACAGGGCGACTTCGGTCATGTAGGGCTCCTGGGTTGACCCGAACGTATATTCTATCTAGCTAGCTAGCCAGTTTCAAGCCGGGAGCCCTTCGGGGCCGGACTCTGGACGCAGAGTCTGGGTCATCACCAAGCAGACAATTGATGTTGTCGATGAGCCCCATCGTCGGCTACCCGGCGACCTGCGCCGCCACGCGTATCGGCACGGACAGCCGGGCCAGCTTCGCGTGGAGGTTGAGGAAGCCTGCGTTGTGCATATCAACGGACCGGGCTCCCAGCCGGCCCGGCCCACAACCGCGAGAACTGGAAGGACAGCTCCCGGTGGTGCCGGATCGACAGCAGGTGCACCAGGTGGCCCGGCGTCGCCACGGTGTACAGGATCAGGTAGTCGCCGTGCAGGTACTCTCGCAGGCGGCCGGCCGCGCCGGCCGGCAATGCAGCAAGCTGCGCGAGCGCCTCGGCAGACTGCGGCGGCTGCTCAAGATGGCGCCGCCCGATGCGGGGGAAACGCCGAAGGTTGGGGATGACG
>Ga0114939_10002488_pt1 | contig 13592 bp, 6 predicted proteins | sample AshMeaCrysSpring_FD_87196 | JGI IMG/M metagenome (GOLD analysis project Ga0114939, IMG submission 87196) | Groundwater microbial communities from Big Spring, Nevada to study Microbial Dark Matter (Phase II) - Ash Meadows Crystal Spring | ecosystem: Environmental > Aquatic > Deep subsurface >... | reverse complement strand
GCTCACCGCTCACTGCTCACTGCTCACTGCTCACTGCTCACTGCTCACTGCTCACTGCTCACTGCTCACTGCTACTTTCAGACAAGGCCAATTGGCAAAAGTAAACGAAAAGGTTTCACCTAACCTCGACTTATACGGTTAAGGTTGCCCTAAATGAGCCCTTAATAAAAAAAGCCGCACTGGCCCTGGGGTGTGCGGCTTCAAAATGTTTGTAACTTTTGGCTTACCAAATACTTACCCGCAGACTATCGGGCCGGTACATTTTGGCGCCCTGCTTTACGCCAAAGGCTTCGTACCAGTCGGGTATGTTCACTACCGGGCCGTTTACCCGCTCTTTGGCTGGTGCATGCACATCAGTTTTCAGGCGGGTTGCCAGTTGCTCGGGGCGTATCTGGTTCATCCAGGCAAAGGCCCAGCCCAAAAAGAAGCGCTGCAGCGCCGTAAGGCCGTTGATAGCCTTGCCCTGCTTGTATGTTTCCGTTTGTTTAAAAGCATCCAGGCCCAGCAGCATTCCGCCCAGGTCGGCAATATTTTCACCCTGGGTGGCTTCACCGTTTACGTGCAGGGTGTCAACCGGCACAAATTCGTTAAACTGCCTGATGATGCCCTGTGCCCGCTTGCTGAACTCTGCTTCATCCTGCTTGGTCCACCAGTTTTTCAGGTTACCGGCGGCATCGTACTGCCTGCCCTGGTCGTCAAATCCATGCGTAATCTCATGGCCAATGGTACTGGCGGCTACATTACCATAGGCCCAGGCATCATCTATCTCTTCATCGCGCTTGCCGGGTACGGCAAAAATGCCTGCGGGCATTACAATCTCGTTCAGCGAGGGGTTATAATAGGCGTTATAGGTTTGAGGTGTCATTTCCCACTCGTCCAGGTCCACCGGTTTACCCAGTTTGTTGGCATTATAGTCGCTCCACCAGGCCGCCGCAGCCTGCATGTTGGCCACATACGAGGTGTCGGTTATTTGCAGGGCGCTAAAGTCTTTCCATTTGTCAGGGTAGCCCACTTTTTTCTTCATTTTGGCCAGTTTATCCAGGGCAAATGCCTTGGTGCTGTCGCTCATCCAGGTCAGGGCTTCTATGCGTTTTTTGTAAGCATCACGCACGGTTTCCACCATATCGCTGTAGCGCTTTTTGGCGGTTTCCGGAAAGTATTCTTTCACAAACAGTTGTCCCAGCACCTCGCCCATAGCTCCTTCTTCGCTGTCCAGCGCACGCTTCCAGCGCGGGCGGGGCTCGGCGACCCCGGTAATGGCCTTGGTGTAGGTAAATGACTCCATGTAGGTGGCATCGTCCAGATAGCGGGCATTATCGCTCAGGTGGCAAAACTTCAGGTAAGCCTTCCATACGGGCAGGGGAGTACTCATCAATTCTTTGTTCAGTGCAGCAAAAAATTCGGGCTGTCCCACAATCACGGTGTCCACGCCTTTCATATTAGCTTTTTGTAGCCATTTTGCCCACTCCAGGGCGGGCGTTTGCTTTTGCAGGTCGCCAATTGCCATTTTATTGTAGTTCTTGTAGGGGTCGCGCAGGTCGGCAAGTTTGCGGCTTGCCTGCGCCAGCCTTGTTTCAAGGGCATACACTTCTGTGGCGGTAGCGGCAGCTGTAGCCTCGTTCATACCCAGCCGGCGCAGGCTTTGAAGCAAATAGTCTTTGTAGGCGGTACGTACGGCTATCGTTTTGGAGTCGGTGTCAAAGTAATAATCGCGATTGGGCATATTTATGCCGCCCTGGTATAGCCTGAAAACCATTTTGGTGGCATTCTTATCGTCTTGCGTTATATAGTAGCCAAACAGGCTGCCCGTGCCTTTACGCGCCAGTTCGCCGGCAAGGGCTACCAGGTCCAGGGGTGTTTGCGCTGCATCTATTTGATTCATATCGGCCTGCAGGGCAGCCACACCCACTTTGTTAATGCGCACTGTGTCCATGGCTGCTTTCCAAAAGTTGGCAATCTTGCGGCTTACAGTGCCCGGTGCTGCATTTTCCTTTACAGATTTTTCGTTTATGGCCAGTTTGCGCCTGTACAGCTCCTCATTTACCAGGTGGCCAATGCCCCATCCGCTTTCGCTGGCAGGTATAGGGTTGTTTTTTATCCAGCCACCGTTGGCGTGCATAAAAAAGTCGTCGCCCGGGCTTATGGTGGTATCTCGGTTGGCCCACAGGTCGTCGGCGGCAGGGTTGGCTGTGTCGGTTGTGGTTTTGCAGGCGGCCAGCAAAGCAATGGCAGCCAAACAAGCAAAAATGAGGTGCTTCATACAAGTTTTTTTGAAGAGGATTTCAAATGTACAGGCCTAAGGGTTGGGGTTTTACGCAAAATGATAAGTGGCGCCAGTAATCATGGTCACTATTAGGGACTGTCCACTATCGTGCAGTATTCAGCTTCAATCCGGGCTTTCTGCAGTAGTGCCGCCGCACTGGGCATATATATAACATGTCAACCGTTGTGAATGGCGGCGGCAGCTACTGCTGCCAATCCCGCAGCCATCAGGTGGCAGGGCATCGTTTTACGGAAACTTAACCATTCGGGATTATGGGCCGCACAATTATCCAGCATTGTTGGGATTATACCGGTAGGCACACAAAGAAATGCTACACTTCTTTGTAGTACAGTCCAACAGAGGCTTCATAGAAATTTGTTGATCAGCAATTATCAAACAAGAAAAGCATCATCCAAAGAACAGAGCTTCTCTTGCATCAAGAAACGCAAAAGCAGAAATCAGAGATCAGAAATCAGAGATCAGAAATTAGAGATCAGCAATCAAAATGCTAACTATTCATAGATGCCAAAAATTCATAATTATCCTTGGTGCCCCGCATACGCTTCATCAGTTCGTTCATGGCTTCTTCGGCATTCATATCGGCCAGGTAGTTGCGCAGCAAATACATACGGTTCAGTACATCGCGGTCGAGCAACAGGTCGTCGCGGCGGGTACTGCTCGCCACCAGGTCTATGGCAGGGAAGATGCGTTTGTTGGCCAGCCTGCGGTCCAACTGCAGTTCCATGTTGCCGGTGCCTTTAAATTCTTCAAAAATTACTTCGTCCATGCGGCTACCGGTGTCTATAAGGGCCGTAGCCAGTATGGTAAGCGATCCGCCGTTTTCTATTTTGCGGGCTGCGCCAAAAAATTGCTTGGGCTTTTGCATGGCATTGGCTTCCACACCACCGCTTAGCACCTTGCCGCTGGCAGGCGCCACGGTGTTATGGGCGCGGGCCAGGCGGGTAATGCTGTCCAGCAGTATCACCACATCGTGGCCTACCTCTACCAGTCGCTTGGCCTTTTGCAGGGCTATGGTGCTCACTTTTACATGCTTATCGGCAGGTTCGTCAAAGGTGCTGGCCAGTACTTCGGCTTTCACGCTACGCTCCATATCGGTTACCTCTTCGGGGCGCTCGTCTATCAGTACCACCATCAGGTACACTTCGGGGTGGTTGGCCGCAATGGCATTGGCCACTTCCTTCAGCAGCACTGTTTTACCTGTTTTGGGTTGGGCCACTATCAGGCCACGCTGCCCTTTGCCTATGGGCGTAAACAGGTCCATAATGCGGGTGCTCAGGTTACTGGGTGTTGTAAAGAGCCTAAGTTTCTCAAACGGAAACAGCGGGGTCTGGTATTCAAAGGGTACACGGTCGCGTACTTCTTCGGGGCTTTTTCCGTTGATGGTGTCCACCTTGATGAGGGCAAAATACTTTTCACCTTCTTTTGGCGGGCGCACGGATCCTACCACTGTATCGCCTGTTTTCAGGCCAAAAAGCTTTATCTGGCTGGGCGAAACGTATACATCATCGGGGCTGGTAAGGTAATTATAGTCGCTGCTGCGCAAAAAACCATAGCCATCAGGCATCATCTCCAGCACACCTTCGCCCATTACGGCCGCGTCAAAATCTATGTTGAAAGCGGGTTCCTTTTTAGGTTGAATGCGTGGCTGCAGCATAGGCTTTTCTACCACTTCCACTACTACTTCTTCCTGCTCAACTTCGGCCGGGGGCTCGTCGGCTTCGGGGTCGTAGGGCTTGCCACCGTTGTCCATGGCATCCAGTGCGCTTAGTGCATCGCGAAAAAGCGATTGCACGCTCTCCGATATAACTGGCTCTTCTGTAGCGCTCTCGTTAGCTTTCTTTTCGGTATTACCTGCCGGTGTAGGTGGCTCTTCTGTGGCGGGTTTGCCTTTGCGTGCTTTTTTTATAGGATGCTTTTCCTTTCTGGCTTCGGCAGGTGCCGTTACCTCGGAAACTGGCGCCTCGACCTGCTCCTGACGTGGTTTGGTCAGCCGTTCAGGCGTCATCACTTCTGCCTCTTCGGTACTGTTGCCTGTAACTGCTTTAATAATGCGGCGTCGGCGTGGCTTATCACCGCCATCGCCATTTTGTTTGGCAGCGCTTTCCAGTACAGCTTGCTTATCAAGAATTTTATAAATGAGGTCTTGCTTTTCGAGTTTTCGGGCATTAGGTAATTTTAGCCCCTCGGCAATATCCATCAGTTCGGGAACGAGCATGTCGTTCAGTTGCAGAATGTCGTACATACAGCAGTAGGTAAGTAAATAATATCAGTCAAAATGAGTCAACAAGCGTCACGAAAAGTGCAGTGGAAATGTTGTTTGGCGAAACGGAGGGCCTAGCTTAGGTAGGATGACCCTGAGGGATATAGCCCTATTTCGGCTGCAATGTTAGGGTTTTATTGAAGAAAAAAGAAAATTTTTACCTGTTAAATCATGCACATGGGACAAAATAAAATGGGGATAATTCTGGCAGGCTAAGTCATACTTGTTCATACTTCATTGCGGAGTATTTGGTTCCTGGCAATAACGTTTTCACCTCGCCAGGGGGTAAGCAAAGAAGGCTCATGGTTCCGCTTGGCGAAGATTTGGTCATGTTTGTCAAAAATTGCTTGCAATCCTTACATCCTGTATGTATTTTACCATTACACTTGCAAGCCCATGAAACTGATTATTGCGCGTTTGCTCATTTCCGCACTTAGTATTGCCATGTTAGGTTGGCTTCTGCCGGGTGTACATCTCAATGGTAGTTGGGAGGCTGTGCTGGCCGCTTTGGTGCTGGCCTTGGTAAATGCCCTGCTTCGCCCGGTTCTTATCGTTCTTACCTTGCCTATAACAGTTGTAACATTGGGCTTGTTTCTTTTCGTAATCAATGCCCTTATGATTATGCTGGTTGATAATTGGCTCGATGGCTTTTCGGTAGATGGCTTCTGGTGGGCTCTCCTGTTCAGTTTTTTGCTGGCATTGCTCAACTCTATTTTTCAAAACGCGCTGCTGAAGCAGTATGAGAAAGAGAAATGAGCTAATGTGCTCATTAGCCAATGCCTGCCCGATTAAGCGCTAGCATAGGCGGGTGCTAATAGTGGGGCCCTGGCGAACGGGTGAATGGCTCAATTGCGTAATTCTTTCAGATAATTAGCCAATTAGTCAATATGCTGATGATTAAGCCTTGGCGATTTGGGAGAAAGTTTATTTACCTATGTACGGGAATATGCTAACGATAGATTGTCCTTATTGAAATTCAAGGCATTGACACAACCTATTTTCTAGGATGCGAACGAACAGTAGTAAGGTGCGCCATTTCTTGATTTTTTATTTCTTTCTTATTCCTTATTCAAACCCACAACCTACAACCCACAACCCACAACCCACAACCTACAACCCACAACAACATTTTCATCTTCCAAACAGCACGATGAACTACCTTGCCGGATGTTCAAAACGAGGCTATGCTATACGACCGGAAGAACCTAAGTAACGATGACCTGATTAATATATATCGCCGGCTTTTGCTGCCCCGGCTTATAGAAGAAAAGATGCTCATCCTGCTGCGGCAGGGCAAAATATCCAAATGGTTTAGCGGTATAGGCCAGGAGGCCATTTCTTGCGCAGTAGCGCTTGCACTCGAAAACGATGAGTGGATGATGCCGCTTCACCGAAACCTGGGTATATTTACCGGCAGGGGTATGCTGCTACGCAAATTGTTTATGCAGTGGCAGGGCAGCAAAGAAGGCTTCAGCAAAGGCCGCGAGCGTAGCTTTCATTTTGGAAGCGCCGAGTACCATATTTGTGGCATGATCAGCCATTTGGGGCCCCAACTGGCTATTGCCGATGGTGTGGCTTTGGCCCATAAGCTGAAAGGTGAACAAAAAGTGGCTGTTGCTTTTACCGGCGAAGGCGGCACCAGTGAAGGCGATTTTCACGAGGCGCTCAACGTAGCTGCCGTATGGAACCTGCCGGTAATTTTCATAATTGAAAACAATGGCTATGGCCTTAGCACTCCCGTTAGCGAGCAATACAAATGTGGGCGGCTCAGCGACCGTGCCAAAGGCTACGGCATGGAGGGAATAACCATTGATGGTAATAATATCCTTACTGTACTCGATACAGTGAAAGGCGTTCGTGATTTCTGTATCAAAAACCAGAAGCCCTATCTGATAGAATGCATGACCTTTCGCATGCGGGGTCACGAAGAAGCAAGCGGAACTAAATATGTACCACAGCACCTGTTCGATGAATGGAAGAAAAAAGACCCGGTAGAGAATTTTGAGTTTTACCTAACCCACTCCGGTGTACTAAGCATGGAGCAGGCAGCAGCCGAGTACGAGCACATGCAGGCGTACATAGACGAAGAGCTGGCAGTGGCTTTTTCAGCTCCGCCACTTGTGCCAAACCAGCAAGAGGAACTGGCCGATGTGTATGCGCCACGGGTAAACGGCCCGGTTGTAGAAAGCGGTCTCAAAACATTGGTAAATGCTTCAGCCGGCATAACCGGTCAGCGTTTTGTTGACGGCATACGCGATGGATTGTACCAAAGTATGCAGGTGCATACCAACCTGGTGCTCATGGGGCAGGATATATCCGAATATGGTGGGGCATTTAAGATTACCGAAGGTTTCCTGCAAGAGTTTGGGCGGGAGTGTGTGCGTAATACACCCCTGTGCGAAAGCGCCATTTTGGGTGCGGCTCTCGGCTTGTCGCTACAAGGCTATAAAAGCATGGTGGAAATGCAGTTTGCCGACTTTGTAACGGCAGGCTTCAACCAAATTGTGAACAATCTGGCCAAGCTGCACTACCGCTGGGGTCAGGCTGCCGATGTAGTAGTACGCATGCCTACAGGCGGCGGGGTGGGGGCCGGGCCATTTCACAGCCAGAGCAACGAGGCATGGTTTGCCCATACACCCGGCCTTAAAGTGGTTTACCCCAGCAACCCCTACGATGCGAAGGGCCTGCTGATTGCAGCATTTAACGATCCTAATCCTGTAATGTATTTCGAGCACAAAGGATTGTACCGCAGTGTTACCGGCAACGTGCCCACCGATTATTACGAAGTAGAAATTGGGAAGGCAAGGCTGGTGCAGGAGGGCGAAGACATTACCATCATTACCTACGGTATAGGTGTGCACTGGGCGCTGGATTACCACAAGCAATATTCAAATGTGTCGCTGCACATCCTGGACCTGCGCACCTTGTTGCCCCTCGATTACGATGCTATTTTCGATGCGGTTATGCAGACAGGCAAGGTGCTGATTCTGCACGAAGACAGCCTCACGGGTGGCATCGGAGCCGAAGTGGCCGCATGGGTAAGCGAGCATTGTTTTGAATGGTTGGATGCACCGGTGGTGCGTTGCGCATCGCTCGATACACCCGTGCCTTTTAACCTGGAATTGGAAAAGCAGTTTATGGCTAAGAGCCGACTTGGGGATGCGGTAAGCCGGCTGATGGAGTATTGACCTGCGTCAAGCTGGTAATTCTAGCTACTGCCCGGGATGATAGCTGCGTTCGGTTTGCTTCAACACATCTTCTTTGTAAAACAGCACATCTTTGAACCGGCCGTTGGCATACATATCAAGCTGATCGGCAAAATGCGGCGATAACATGTCACCACTGTTGCCGCCCGCTAGCAGCGATTTTGCATGCACCTTATTGCCAAACTCCACCGCGCAAACAAAACTGTTGCCATGGTAGCCATAGCGTTTAATTGTGCCGGGGTAGGAGCGGCTGTTGTAAGAGGGCAGCATGCCCCAGGTGGCAGACGCAAAGCCTACGCTGGTGCTGGGCAGATTATCGTCATATGTAAGTTCCGGGCTATTGCTGATGCGCTGCATGCGGTTAATGCCGCCCCAAGGAACCTCCCATGTTCCAAATTTTTTGTTCAGGTCGGCTACGGTTTCAGCCAGCGGCTTCAGCAGGGTTTCGGCGCTTGAGGATGCTGCAAACAGGCGGGTATGCTGCACCTGGTCATTTTCGCCCTGGTCCACATAAATCTTGCGCAATTCAGGCGCCATGCGCTCGGCCCAGTGCACAGCCACCGTAGTGGCTACCGAGTAAACATCGCTGCGGTAATCCCATGTTTTTAGTTTCGCTACAGGCTCTGCCAGTTGGCTGTACAGCGAGTCGGTGGCGGGTAGTTGCGCGTATCGTTGCAAAAGCGCCGGTACCAGTATTTCAAAAGCTGAAAGGTAGTTGTCGTATCCCGCAGCAATCATTTTATCAATAGTAAACTTGTTTTCGCGCTGCAGCACCCGCACGGCATTCAGGCCCCGAAAGTTTTCGCCATCGGGCGCCATATAGGTTGGGTATTTGCTTTTAGCAGGGCTTGCGTTACCACTTACGGTAAAAGGTGTGGAGTTGCAGTTTTGAATCCAGCCGGTTGCAGGGTTAATAACGTGAACGGTTTCGCTCACTTTGTGCAGACCTTTCCACTCAGTATCTGCGGTAGTGCCATCTACCGCTTTGCTCCAGTTGTAGGCGGTATTCCTTATGGGCATAAAGTTGCCATGCCAGTAAGCTATGTTCCCATTGCGGTCGGCAAATACAGTGTTGTTACTTGTGTTTGCCTTCAGGTCCATTACTTTTTTATAGTCTTCCAGCCCTTTGGCTTTGGTTCGCTGCCAACTTTGTATCAGGCCGGTCATGCTGCGGTTGTTGCCCCTTACAGTCAGGTATTTGCCATTGCGCTTTGCCATTATAGGGCCGTGGTGGGTAAAGCGTACCAGGAAGGTTTTGGTGCTTACCTGGTTATTTTCTTTTACACGCATCAACACTTTTTTGGCGGTAACGGGCCTGGTACTACCTTGGTAATGATACACCATTTTTCCATCCTTTGTTTCTACTTTCTCAGCATACATGTCGCTTACATCGGCATTACTGCTGGTATGCATCCAGCCGCAGTGTTCGTTAAAACCCTGGTACACAAAAAACTGTCCCCAGGTGACCGCGCCATAGGCATTCAGGCCTTCTTCGCTTACCATATGCACCTCGGGCCTAAAATAAAAAGTGGTATGCGGGTTTATGTACAAAATGGCTTTGCCGCTTTCGGTTTTGGAGGGCGCCAGTGCAAACCCGTTGCTGCCATCGGGTGTTTCCTGCTTTTGTTGCCAGGCTTGTTGCCATGCGGTTGGTTCTCCGGTAAACAATTGCTTCACATCCTGCGGGGTTATGTTACCCGTGCTAATGGCGCCAATGCTGCCGTCGGTCCACAGCAGCGGGTACCAGGGTTTAAAGCGGTACAGCAATAGTGGCTTCACTTGCTGGTGTGTATACAAATAATAATTTATGCCATCGGCGTATGACACCAGTAATTTTCGAAGCCATGCGGGCGCTTTGTTGTAGTCGGCCACCGCGGCCGCGCTGTCTATTATCATCCGTACATACAGGTCGTTGTACAATTCTTTTTCGCCGTATATTTCTGCTTTGCGGCCAAGCTTTTCAAGATAATTCATCTCTACGCGGGCAAAGTCATCTTCGCATTGCGCATACATGAGGCCAAACACAGCGTCAGCATCTGTTTTGCCGTATACATGCGGTATGCCCCACGTGTCGCGAATAATAGTTACGTGCTTAGCTTGTTGTTTCCAGTGGTTTACCTCTGATTGCGAAAAAGGCTGTGATTTTAATATAGCTGGCACTGCCAGTACGGAAAGAAATAATCTAATAAACTGTCTCATGATTAGGTCAAAATATTTCTGATGTTTTAATATTAAAAATGAAAAGGATAAAAACTTCAAAAGAACTTATCGTTTAAATACTTCATTGCCGCCGACGAAGGTTTTTTCTACTTTCACACTGCGTATTTCTACCGGATCAATTTTGCGCAAGTCGTCAGATAGTATCACAAAATCGGCCAGCATACCTGCTTTTAGTATACCGCGATCCTTTTCTTGAAAACCCGCAAAAGCTGCCCAGGCTGTGTAGGCTCTTAAAGCTTCTTCAACTGTTATTTTCTCCTCGGGTACCCATCCACCTGGGTTCCTTTCATCCAGTGTGCGCCTTGTTACCGCGGCATAAATGCCTTCGAGTGGGGTAGGCGGCGCTACAAACCAATCGCTTCCAAATGCGAGAGGAGCTTTTGCAGCAAGCAAACTGCGAAAGGCGTAAGTAGTTTTACTGCGTTCGGGTCCTATTACTTTTTCGGCCCAACGTCCGTCGTCTATAGCATGGTAGGGTTGCATACTGGGTATTACCCCTAGCACGGTAAAGCGCGGAATATCGGCAGGCGCAAGGTGTTGTGCGTGTTCTATTCGGAACCGGCGGTCGCGGGCGCCGTTGGCTTGTTGCACCGTATCAAAAATGTTGAGGATGGTATGATTAGCCCTGTCGCCAATCGCATGAATGGCGCACTGTAGCCCCGCAGCATCGGCGCCCTTTATCCAGGCCAGCATGCTGTCTTCGCTGTTTACAAAAAAACCTGAATCCGAAGGGGCATCGGTAAATGGTTTATGAAACGCTGCCGTGTGAGAACCCAATGAGCCATCCACAAAGCCTTTCAGCAGGCCTGTTTGCACCCATTTGTCGCCGTGGCCTTTCTCTTTTACCCGGCTTGCCAATTGTCGCCAGCCGGCCAAGGGCATGGCAACATAAGCCCGCGTAATAGATGAGCCTTTTTGAGCCGATCGCTCAAATGTTGAAATGTCCTTTTCAAAGCCAAAATCGCCAACGCTATGCACGGTGGTTACGCCATGGGAAGCCACATAGTGCATGGCAGCCTGTATCGCCCTGTCCAGCATGTCGTTGCCCGGCTCGGGAATCGCTTTGAAAATGAGGTCCATCGCATTGTCTTTGAAAATGCCGGTTGGCTTACCGTTTGCATCGCGTACAATAGTGCCGCCACTTACATCGGGAGTTTTTGCATCAATGCCTGCCTGGCGCAGGGCAGCGCTGTTGGCAAGGCCCATGTGCCCGTCTAGTCGAATGATGAATACAGGCTTGTCGCCGGTCACGCTGTCAATCCATGAACTCTCCGGAAGTTTGCCGCCCCAGTTTTCATGGTCCCAATCGCCTCCTGTAATCCAGGCTCCGGGCGGCAGGCTACCTGCAAATTTACGGATACTGTCTACAAAAGCCTGCCGCGTTTTGGCATAGCGTAGTTGTACTTCGGCCAGCCGCATTCCTCCTGTAAGAAAGTGCACATGAGCATCAATAAAGCCGGGTGTGATGAACTTCCTGTTGGCGTCAAGTATTTGAGTTTTGTCGCCTTTCCATTGCATCACCTCATCCAATTTCCCTACGGCTAATATTGTATCACCTGATATAGCCATCGCTTCTGCTTCGGGGTTGTTGCTGTCGCTCGTCCAAATAATGGCATGTTGAACGATCAAATCGGCTTCGTGTCTATTATTGGTACAGCTGCCTACCGTAATCAGCAAAAACAGCGCTTTTAATATTCTCATGGTTGCGGGTATAGGCGTTTATATTCAGCCCATTTGTTTTTCCAGGTTTCCAGGTTCTTCAGTACATCTGCCACACCAGCCTGTGCCTGTGTAGTGGGCGCCATGTCCACATCCTGCAGCACATTCATCAATCCGGCGGCATTCTTTTGCAATCGTTGCAATTCCGTTTGCAGGTTATCGTGTGCGGCATCGGCCGGGCTCATGGTTTTGGTATTGCGGTATTTGGGCATTTCATCCAGCAATGTTTTGCATGTACCAATGGCCTGGTAGCATGCAACAGACAGGTCGTGCTGGCTTTTTAATTCAGGTTCGCTCATGGTTACCCGCGGGTCCATACGCACCTGCAGGGGCTGCGTATAGGTGGTCCCGTTGGCGCGCAGGGTTGCGGTGTATGCGCCCGGCATTACCCACGGGCTGGTGAGGTTGGGTGCGGTGTTTTTATATACTGCCGCAATAGGGTAGGCGGGTGGCTGGTTCAGGGGTTGATAGTGCAAATCCCACAGCCAGCGGTGCATGCCTGCGTTGCTGCTCAGTATGCTTTGCCGGCGCAGCCAGTAGGGCGGCACATTGTTGGGCGGTATGCTGTACAGCGTATCGCGGCTGCTGTAGCGGCGCACCAGGGTACCACTGGCGTCTGTTATTTCCAGGGTTACTTCGCCGGAAGCATTGGCGGGCAGCCAATATTCTATCATGGCCCCATCGGGTGGGTTTTCGCCTGCGGGCTCTTCCTGCGGCAAGGGGGTATCGGTATTTAGGTTCCAGCGTACCCTTATGGCAGTTTGCGGTTTGTATAGCACCGGGGCAGCAGGTGCGGCGCCGGCAGTTATTTGGCGTAGGGCACTTATGTTGTCCAGTATCCAGAAGCTGCGGCCATGAGTGCCCACCACAATATCATCTTCTTTTATCACCAGGTCGCGTATGGAGGTAGCCGGCATGTTTTGCCGCAGGCTTTGCCAGTGCGCACCATCATCAAATGATATATGCGCTGCACGTTCGCTGCCCGCATACAGCATTCCTTTTCGATACGGGTCTTCTCGCACAGCATTAATAGGGTCGTTGGGCAATCCGTTTACTATTTCGATCCAGGTGGCGCCGCCATCATGTGTTTTATAAATATGCGGTCGCATATCATCGCAGCGAATACGATTTACAGCTGCATAGGCTGTTTGGTTATCAAAATGGCCGGCTTCCAATAGCGATACTTTGCTCCAACTGGTCACCTGCGGCGGCGTTACGTTTTTCCAGGTTTTACCGCCATCGGTTGTTACATGTATCAGGCCATCATCGGTGCCGGCCCACAATGTATTTTCATTTATAGAAGAAGGTGCCAGCGTGTACACTACACCGCGTCGCGGCATTTTCTTCAGTTCTTCAGTGGTATAAATGCCTACGCTTTCCGGAATATCCCAAGCTTCGCGGCTCAGGTCGGGGCTTATTACCTCCCAGCTTTGCCCGCCATTTTGTGTTTTAAAAATCACATTACCTGCGAAATAAAGTGTTTTGGGATTAGCGGGTGAAAACAATACCGGCGCCGTGCGCAGAAAACGATATTTGCTGCTGCGTACAACCTCGGGGGCTATGTTCTGCACATGGCCGGTACGCTTATCGTAGCGGGTTATTTTACCTCCATAAATAATATTTGGATCCAGCGGGTCTGCGGCTACGTATCCGTATTCTTCCACGCCCACCGGGTGCCATTCGCGAAAAGAAATTTGTCCTTCATTGCCCCGGCTTGCAATGCCCACACTGCCGCTTTCCTGCTGCCCGCCATACACGTTATAGGGAAAGGCATTGTCAGTGCTTACATGGTAAAACTGTGCCGTGGGCTGAGTGTACCAGCTGCTGAATGTTTCGCCGCCATTTACGATTATGATGGCGCCCTGATCGCTGGCAATGAGCATAATTTGCGGGTTGAGCGGGT
>Ga0114939_10002487_pt1 | contig 13595 bp, 8 predicted proteins | sample AshMeaCrysSpring_FD_87196 | JGI IMG/M metagenome (GOLD analysis project Ga0114939, IMG submission 87196) | Groundwater microbial communities from Big Spring, Nevada to study Microbial Dark Matter (Phase II) - Ash Meadows Crystal Spring | ecosystem: Environmental > Aquatic > Deep subsurface >... | reverse complement strand
TGCTGGCAGGTAATCTACCACAGCATCCAACATCAACTGTACGCCTTTGTTTTTGAAGGCAGAACCGCACAGCACCGGAACAATCGTACCTGCATTTGTGCCTTTGCGAAGACCGGCGCGAATTTCTTCTTCGGTTAATTCTTCACCGTCGAAGTACTTGGTCATTAGCTCGTCGTCAGCTTCTGCTACTGCTTCGACTAGCTTTTCACGATATTCTGCTGCTTTGTCAGCCAAATCTGCAGGAATCTCTGTTTCCTGGATGTCAGTACCTTTATCGTTGGTGTAAATGAAGGCACGCATTCCTACCAGGTCAACAATACCTTGAAATTCATTTTCCGCACCGATGGGCAACTGAATGGCAATCGCATTAGCCCGCAGGCGATCGCGCATTTGATCGTGTACCTTGTAGAAGTTCGCACCTGTGCGATCCATCTTGTTGATAAAGGCAATGCGGGGCACTTTGTATCGGTCTGCCTGACGCCATACTGTTTCTGACTGGGGCTGTACGCCACCTACTGAACAGAAAACAGCAACTACACCATCCAACACCCGCATCGAGCGTTCCACTTCAATGGTGAAGTCTACGTGCCCAGGAGTATCAATAATATTAATTTGATGATCTCTCCAGCTGGTAGTAATTGCCGCAGCAGTGATAGTAATGCCGCGCTCCCGCTCTTGATCCATCCAGTCAGTTACAGCTGTTCCCTCGTGGACTTCACCTATTTTGTGAACGATCCCAGAGTAAAACAGAATTCTCTCGGTTGTTGTTGTCTTGCCCGCATCAATATGCGCGGCAATACCGATATTGCGTACTCTCTCAAGCGGGATAGTACGTGCCACAGCTGCCTCCTATATTTTTTTGCCTCATGTATCTCTATGTTACTATCTGTTAAGATTCTATACTTTTAGGGAAAACCGTCCTTTTGTGGGAGGCAAGATTATCGCGTCTATTAGCGATCGCAGATCTTGTTGGAGATTTTAGTAACGATAGTGAGCAAAGGCTTTGTTGGCTTCTGCCATCCTGTGAGTTTCTTCGCGTTTACGAATAGCATTACCAGTTTCGTTGGCAGCATCCATTAGCTCATTTGCCAATCTGTTAGCCATAGTTTTTCCAGGACGTTGCCGAGAAAATTGCACCAACCAACGCAGTGCTAAAGAGGTACCCCTGTCAGAACGTACTTCCATTGGGACTTGGTAAGTTGCACCACCAACCCGACGAGCTTTTACCTCTACCAGTGGGGTTGCATTCCGCACTGCTCTTTCAAAGGTTTCTAGAGGGTCGGCACCAGTCCGTTCCTCAATAGTTTTCATGGCATCATAAATAATTCTAGAGGCTAGTGATTTTTTGCCATGCTGCATTATCCTCCTGACCATCATGCTGATAAGGCGACTGTTATACACAGAGTCAGGAGGTACTGGGCGTTTTTGAATTACACCGCGACGAGACATACGTATCCTTTAATTTAGATTTAGTGACGACATTTTGTTTCAAGAAGCTGCAAGTGACAAGTTTCCAGTAGCAGGTAATGCTCTTTTCTTCTGTCTTTATTTTCAGCTTTTGTTGACACTCTCCCGAATTATTCCAGAAGATTTTTGGGCTGAATATAACGCTCTGGGATTTGTTCTGAGCCTGGTTTAGTTAGTAGTCCATGTTAACTTGGCTGACAGAGTGTCTGACTTACTCGCAACATTTACCCCCTTGACAGCAGGTGTCCTTTGCCGAGTGCGTGCTTTCGTCTTGGGAAAGACAGCCAGACACAACCCTAATTCTTCTGCTATTTATCTCACATTAAGCTGTGGTGATCACACAGAGAATAGGTTCTTCAGTTACCTAGAATGGCAAACTGTAGATAGATGTTCAACCAACTCACCAGTATTTGGTGATGACAAAGTAGCAAAATTTGTTATGGGTTGCTACCTTGCACAGCGCAAAACACTATTTCGACTTTTTCGCTCGCTTAGTCCCATACTTGGAACGACCTTGTTTGCGGTCTTTGACTCCAGCTGTATCTAAGGTGCCACGAATGATATGGTATCTCACCCCTGGCAAATCCTTAACCCGACCGCCACGAATCATCACAACTGAGTGTTCTTGCAAATTGTGACCAATACCTGGAATGTAAGCTGTCACTTCAAATCCCGAAGTGAGACGCACCCGCGCTACCTTACGCAGGGCTGAGTTGGGTTTCTTAGGTGTAGTGGTGAATACTCTGGTGCAAACGCCACGTCGTTGAGGGCATTGCTTCAGAGCCGGAGACTTAGTTTTCTGACGCGCTTTCTCGCGCTCATTACGGATGAGCTGCTGTATTGTGGGCATGAGTTACAGCTTTTGAGGCTGATAATAGGTCTAAAGTTTTAACAAATCCTCATTATATCGGTTTTCTATGATTTATGTCAATTTAATAATTAGTCATTATTCCCCAATATAGCTGGAGAAGGAGTTACCACAGCCACAGGTTGCTGTTGCTTGGGGGTTATGAAAGCGAAATCCTCCCCCCATCAGATCCTCAGAATAATCCAATTGCAACCCGTTAACATAGTTTAAGCTCTTGGAGTCAATCACTACCTGAATATCCCTACAGTCAAACACCAAATCACCTTCTTGAGTGCTGCTGTCAAATGACAAATCATAAAACCAGCCACAACAGCCACCTGGTTGTATTGCCAGTCTAAAGTTGACATTTGAGTTTGCTTGCTTAGACCTTAATCGCTTAATCTCTGTCGCAGCCGCCGTGCTGAGTTGAATCATGCAATCCCTAAAAACAATAAACCCCATCCTATTTTACAGATGGGGTTAACAATGCGTTCCCAAAGCTTTACAGAATAATACTAATGAATTTTTTGGCTAAGAATTAGTACGGGAGTAGTCATCTTGGTAGCGGATGATGTCGTCTTCCCCCAGGTATTCTCCATTTTGGACTTCAATCAACACCAAGGGAATCACACCGGGGTTTTCCAGACGATGAGCTGTACACTGAGGTACATATGTTGATTGATTATTGCCGAGTAAAATTTCTTGTTCCCCACAGACAACTCTTGCTGTGCCGGAAACTACAATCCAATGCTCGCTGCGGTGGTGATGCATTTGCAAGCTGAGTCGATGTCCCGGCTTTACTTCAATCCGCTTGATTTTGTAGCCCCGTCCTTCTTCCAGAATGGTGAAAGAACCCCAAGGACGTAGTTCAGTGGCTGCAACACCTTTGGGTGTTGTAGCGGGGGGTAAAGGTAATGTGGTAATTTGTGTTGCTTCGTGAGATTGAGCCATAAGTAATAATCTTCCTTGTACAATTCAATTGGCAATCTAACTAACCTTTATTGAGCCGGTATATGATGCCATTCATCAACCGTGAAAATCAGCATTTTTAACACCCTTGCCAACCATAACAGAATTATTTTGGCAGGTGTGATTAAGTAGAGGTTAACTCAGGGATTTTACATAAACTCTTCATCTATAAACAGCCAGCTTTAATTCAGCTTTACATCCTGTAAGTGCTGGTAAGCGACTTCAAAAGTACTGAATTTAGTGCTTCGGTTGCAGGAAAATACCTATGCCATTATGGACGCGGGAGGCTGTTTGTGGCGAACGGTTAATCAACTGTCCACCCAAGTAAAGACTGGTAGAACTGCCACCATCGAGGTTTAAAGCATTCACACACCCCATCTGCTGCATTAACTGAGCATGTTCTGCTAAAGTTGGTCCTGCGCCCTTGGCGCGTTCGTGGACAGCTAATATTAGTAAATTACCGTTATTGCTAGTACAAATAGCACTACGAATCGCTTGTTCGGTTATGAAGGCAGGACTAAAATTCTCTGCTGTAGCATCAAGCACAATTTGTCCATTTTGCAACAGCAGTGGACCGGCACTGAGGGAGTGGGGAAACTGACTAAACTCTGGTGGATTGGTGGTGGTTTCTATACTGACAACTGTCCCCAAAGGTAAAGCATTCGTTGCATCAGGGTTGTTGCGGAAAATTAGCAAGTAGCCATTGACAGGAATAGGAAAGGTTGTTTGATTAGCGATACCCCCTGGCGATTGATTCACAACCTGGTTATTTTGTACAGTAATAATAATTTCGTCATCAATCAGCGGCGTATAGGTGCTTCCCCAGTCAGGAGTGTAACGGGCTATGGTCTGCGGTTGGACGTAACCGCTATTGAGAAACTGAACAGCTAAATGTTGTCCATTAGCCGCAGTAATAGTTTCTTCCAGCTTGAGACGTCCCATTAGCACCCTTCCTTTATCGTTCCAGGAGATCGCACCTCGGTTGAGAATCGGACTAGATAACCACCGTCCATCCCGACGAATCGCTCCCAAGGGAAAGCGGTTATTACGGTTAAAAAAGCCTCCGTTAATAGCAGCCGCTGCTAAGTATATGGGAGCGCTGTGAATTAGCGGTGCAGTTCCTACCAAGGTGTGGTCTCCAGACCAAAAGGGTTTGATGGTCATACCCGTGGTGCGGGGATTCACTTCTAACCAAAATACTGGGAAGCGGTCTGTACCCAAGGCTACATACTCCTGGCGCCAACGCAATCCAGTTGTCCAAGTAATATCCCGTGGGACAATTCCCTCTGGTTGAATGTCGATTACTAACCGTTGGGGTGACACTGAGCTACTAATGCGCGGTGATAAGCCAAAGGGGACAGTCAGTCGGATGATAGTTTGATTACCAATTACCTCCACTTGTTTAATTAGTGGTGGCGGTGCTGGTGGTTCTACGGGTACTGGGATAGGTATGGGTATTGGTACTACTGGTAGGGGTGCAGGTAAATTATTTAGCAGATTATTGAAGGGATTTTCCTGGGTAGGAGGTGGTAAAGGAGTAAAGCGCTCGACGATAGAGCTATCTGCAATAGCATCCACAGTTATTGTCCATTCCGTAGTCCCAGCTTCTGGGTCATCGGTGCCTGGTTTAGGTTTTCTCGCTGACCTTTGTTGACTAACTTGCCAAGGAGTAGGACGATCTAAATCTACAACTATACGGCTGCCGAATAATTCCTCAGACTGACGAATATCTGCTAGTTTTGTAGTAGGTGTGGTAATTACCAAAGTATTACCATTAATTTGTAATTGCCACGACTGCCGTTGAGCAAAGTCAGTAATATCTAAATAGCGATATGCTGGTGTTAGTAAGCTAGTAAGCACAGAAGACCTAAACCACTGAATTGGTTGTCTGTTGGGGTTACTAGTACTTAATAAATCAGCCCCGAAAAACTGCCGTACAGCAGCGTCAGCTAAATAAGTCCTGACTCTACCAGATGTGGTTCCCTGCTGTAACCATGCAGCAGTTAATGTCCGACCATTCACAGAAATTTGACTGCCATAATTTACCAACCTAGCCACAGTCGGAGGGGGTGGTGGATTTGGTGTCTGTACTGGTGCTGGTGTAACCTGCTGAGCATTGGCTATCGGTAGCAATAAACTGCTTGTCAGTAGGGGTGTGAATAAAAAAGCAGATAAGCTGGGATTTAACCGATATTTAGCAAATTTCCGCGATTCTACTGCAAAAAAGGTCTGGATTTTTACCACAATTTGCTGCATGATTTTTAATGTTCGCTGTTGTTTTGGCAAAATATCTTGCCAAATATCAAAAAACAATGACTCGACTTTTGAGAAGTCAGGTAATAATATTAATAGTGGCTTGTTGTGTCTTGTAAACCGAAACAAGCTATCTTTAGACCTTGTTCTGCAAGTAATTTTCCATCAGAGTAGTGCCAAACAGGATGGTAACGCCAGCCTTTGTTTTAGAAGCTGACGTAATTTTATCATCCCCAATTTTTTAGTCACTACTCAACATAACTTTTGCTAGTAGTACGAGGGTATTGATACACAGGAAATTGTTTAATCTGTTCCACTTTTTTGTTGAGAGGACAAAAGTGAAATCAAGGTGTTGTCAAATAACTAAAACATAGTATAATTACCTGACTCTCAGTCATAAATCAGGATTTTTCCCAGTTAATTTCTCCTGAGAGTAAGCCGATAGTGACAATGCTTTTAAGTTAGCTAGATGATCGGCAACTCAATCTGGCGTTAAAATCAATACCTTCAGGAACTCTAAATTTGTGTCGATATCTAGCCTTTTCTTTGATTTTTGGAAGATAAAGCTAATCTTATCATCTCTGTCAAAATACAGAGCTTGTAGGCAAATATATTGACACAAATTTAGATACACTTGTATTTAAGTTAACAAAAGTTTTTGTTTTGTAAATCTCAATCAAGCAGTATTACCCTTCCTAGATTTACAAAAGTTTGCGGTGTTCCTAACTGTAAAAGTCGTTAAAGCGCGGAATTAGACAGGACTAGCCTATGGATAACCAACGGATGCATCACAACCAACAGCAATCGGATAGTCAACAACACAGACCCTATCAAGGACAACGATGGCTAGTAGAAGAAAGAGACGCCTGTGGGGTAGGTTTAATTGCTCATCGGCGAAATCACCCCAGCCACGGAATTGTCGAGCAAGCCTTATCTGGTCTGACCTGTCTGGAACACCGGGGTGGTTGTAGCGCAGACCAAGACTCTGGTGATGGTGCCGGTTTACTCACAGCCATTCCCTGGGAGTTGTTAAATCAGGAATTAGCACAGCAAGGAATTACACTCCCAGACCAGCAGACAGTGGTTGTGGGGATGGCTTTTTTACCCCAAGACCCACAAACCCAGGTAGCCGCTCGCCAAACAGTAGAGGAAGTGGTACGCTCAGAAAACCTGACTGTACTGGGTTGGCGGGTAGTACCAGTCAGAAGTGAAGTTTTGGGAGTGCAAGCTAGGGAAAACCAACCCCAGATTGAGCAATTTTTTCTGGCTGCTGGGGATAAAAACGTTGATCAACTAGAGCGACAACTGTATATTACCCGCCGTCGCATTGGGAGAGCGCTAGGCAATCTGACGCAAGATTTTTACATTTGCTCCTTGTCTGCTAGAACCATTGTCTACAAAGGTATGGTGCGCTCGGCAGTTTTGGGAGAATTCTACACTGACCTGAAAAACCCCGCTTACAAGAGCGCCTTTGCGATTTACCACCGCCGCTTTAGCACTAATACCATGCCCAAATGGCCTCTAGCGCAACCGATGCGACTACTGGGTCACAATGGCGAAATTAACACCCTGTTGGGTAACATTAACTGGATGATGGCAAGGGAAGCCGACTTAGAACATCCAGTTTGGGGAGAGCGTCTAGAGGAACTCAAGCCGGTTGTTAATACGAACAACAGTGACTCCGCGAATCTAGACAATGTACTGGAGTTATTGGTGCGCTCCGGACGTAGTCCCTTGGAAGCCTTGATGATGATGGTCCCGGAGGCTTACCAAAATCAACCGAGTTTGCAAAATTATCCGGAAATCACTGATTTCTACGAATACTACAGCGGTATCCAAGAAGCTTGGGATGGTCCAGCGCTGATTGTGTTTAGCGATGGTAAGCAAGTAGGCGCAACCCTAGACCGGAACGGCTTACGACCAGCACGCTATTGCATCACCGCAGATGATTATATCGTAGTTGCCTCGGAAGCAGGTGTAGCAGATTTACCAGAAGACCAGATTGTCGAAAAAGGCAGACTTGGACCTGGAGAAATGATTGCTGTAGACTTAGAAACCCATGAAATCCTCAAGAACGGGGAAATCAAACAACGGGTGGCGCAAAGATTACCCTACGGAGAATGGCTGCAGCAGCATCGCCAAGAAATAGCTCCCAAGCTCTCTTCCCAACCCCTAGCTACTGACAGACAGCAGTTACTGCGCCAGCAAATGGCCTTTGGCTACACCAGCGAAGATGTGGAAATGGTGATTCAGCCGATGGGACAGGAAGGTAAGGAAGCTACCTTCTGTATGGGAGATGATATTCCCCTAGCGGTACTATCAGAAAAACCCCACCTACTCTACGACTACTTCAAACAACGCTTCGCTCAAGTCACAAACCCCGCTATTGACCCCCTGCGGGAAAGCTTGGTGATGTCCTTAAAGGTGGAACTGGGGGCACGGGGTAATTTACTTGATGCTAAACCAGAATACGCCCAGCGGCTAAAGCTGGAGTCTCCATTACTCACAGAAGAAGAGTTGCAGGTAATCCAGCATTCTGGCTTAGCAACTGAGTCCTTGTCCACATTGTGGGAAATTTCCCCAGGTCCTAATGGCTTATCCTCCGCAATTCAAGCACTGCAAGCCAAAGCGGCGGCTGCTGTGCGTGCGGGGGCGAAGATTTTGATATTGACTGACAGAACTCCCCTGAGTGCGGATGTTAGTTATATTCCACCCCTACTGGCTGTGGGAGCAGTCCACCACCACCTAATCCGGGAAGGATTGCGAATGAGGGCTTCTCTAGTAGTGGATACCGCTCAGTGCTGGAGTACCCATCACTTCGCTTGTTTGATGGGCTATGGTGCTTCAGCGGTGTGTCCTTATCTAGCGCTAGAGACAGTCCGTTCCTGGTGGGCTGACCCCAAAACCCAACAGTTCATGGAACGGGGTAAAATTACAACCCTGAAGCTTGAGCAAGCGATTGAGAATTATCGCAGTGCTATCAAGGGTGGGTTGCTGAAGATTCTCTCGAAAATGGGTATCTCCCTACTTTCCAGTTACCAAGGGGCGCAAATCTTTGAGGCGATTGGTATCGGTACAGACTTGTTAGAGTTGGGCTTTTGTGGTACAGCTTCCCGCGTCGGTGGTCTGAGTGTGGCGGAACTAGCGCAAGAGGTGTTATCCTTCCATAGCAAGGCTTTCCCCGAATTGACCGCCAAGAAGCTAGAAAACTTCGGCTTTGTGCAGTATCGTCCCGGTGGGGAATACCACATGAACAGCCCGGAACTAGCAAAAGCCTTGCACAAGGCGGTGGCTGCAGTGGATAGCCTGCGGCAAACGGATGAAACGGATAAGTTATCTGTTACATCCGCTACATCATATCCTGCTGCATCCAGTACCACTGCCTATGACCACTATGAGGTGTACAAGAAGTACTTGGCGGGTAGACCAGCTACGGCTCTGCGGGATTTACTGGATTTCCAAAGCGACAGACAGCCCATTTCCCTAGAGGAAGTGGAATCGGTGAGCGAAATTGTCCAACGCTTCTGTACTGGGGGGATGTCCCTAGGGGCGTTGTCGCGAGAAGCACACGAAACCTTGGCGATCGCTATGAACCGCATTGGTGGTAAGTCCAACTCCGGTGAAGGTGGGGAAGACCCGGTGCGCTATAGAGTATTGGATGATGTGGACGCTGAGGGAAATTCTCCTACTTTACCTCACTTGAAGGGTCTGCGGAATGGAGATAAGGCTTCCAGCGCCATTAAGCAAATTGCTTCCGGAAGGTTTGGGGTAACACCAGAGTATCTGGTGAGCGCTAAACAACTGGAGATTAAAATTGCCCAAGGTGCAAAACCAGGGGAAGGGGGACAACTACCAGGGAAGAAGGTTAGTCCCTACATTGCGATGTTACGCCGTTCTAAACCTGGTGTAACTTTGATTTCCCCGCCACCACACCACGATATTTACTCCATCGAAGATTTGGCGCAGTTAATCTTTGACCTACACCAAATTAACCCCAAGGCAAAAGTATCAGTGAAGCTGGTGGCAGAAGTCGGTATCGGTACCATTGCGGCTGGTGTAGCAAAAGCCAACGCCGATATTATCCAAATCTCTGGTCACGATGGCGGTACTGGTGCTTCTCCACTGTCGTCTATTAAACACGCTGGTTCTCCGTGGGAGTTGGGGTTAACGGAAGTGCATCGCGTTTTAATGGAAAATAGCCTGCGCTCACGGGTCATTCTCCGGGTAGACGGTGGACTGAAGAGCGGTTGGGATGTGATTATGGGCGCCCTGATGGGGGCTGAGGAGTTTGGCTTCGGTTCCATCGCCATGATTGCTGAAGGCTGTATTATGGCGCGGATTTGCCACACTAACAACTGTCCTGTGGGTGTAGCTTCCCAAAAAGAAGAACTACGGAAGCGGTTTACGGGTATCCCGGAACATGTGGTTAATTTCTTCTACTTCATCGCCCAAGAAGTCCGCACCATCCTGGCACGTCTGGGATATCGTTCCTTAACAGAGGTGGTGGGACGGGCTGATTTGTTGACCATGCGTCAAGATGCACGGTTAACCAAAACCAACAGCCTGGATCTGCGTTGTTTGTTAGAGTTACCCGACACCAGAGAAAATCGTACCTGGTTAAACCATGAAGTAGTCCACAGCAATGGTCATGTATTGGATGACGAATTGTTAGCAGATGCGGACATTCAAGCGGCGATCGCCAATCAATCAACCGTCAGCAAAACAGTTTCTGTCGTCAACACTGATAGAACCGTGGGGACAAGATTAGCAGGAGCGATCGCATCTCAATATGGCGACCAAGGCTTTGAAGGACAAATTAACCTCAACTTCCAAGGAAGTGTCGGACAAAGCTTTGGCGCTTTCAACCTCCCTGGGATGATTCTCACACTTGTTGGTGAGGTCAACGACTATGTGGGTAAAGGAATGCACGGTGGGGAAATTATCATCAAACCACCCGCTGAGGCTAAATACGACCCAGCACAAAACGTTATTGTTGGCAATACTTGCCTCTACGGTGCTACGGGGGGTGTGTTATTTGTCAATGGTTTGGCTGGTGAACGATTTGCTGTCCGTAACTCCAAAGCTACAGCAGTTGTGGAAGGTGTCGGCGACCATTGCTGTGAATACATGACTGGTGGTACTATTGTTGTCCTTGGTAAGAGTGGACGCAACGTTGCTGCTGGGATGACTGGCGGATTGGCGTACTTCCTAGATGAAGATGGTAATTTCCCCGAATTAGTCAACCGGGAAATCGTCAAACTCCAGCGGGTACTTACCAAAGCTGGGGAAATGCAACTGCAAGAGTTAATCCAAGCACACGCTGACCGCACTGGTTCACCCAAAGCCAAACAAATTCTGGCGAACTGGGATGAATACTTACCCAAATTTTGGCAGCTAGTTCCACCTTCTGAGGCTGATAGTCCGGAAGCTAATCCCGACGCGGTGCAAGAAAAGCAACTGAGTTCGGTTTAGTCAATACATAGACTTCTGCAAGAAGTCGGGAACTCTTAACAGAGAATTCTAAAACCGAAATGCGTGCAAGGGGTTTATTAGTCAATGGTCATTAGTCATTAGTTAATGGCAAATGACTGTTGACTATCAACCTAAAATCTAAAATCAAAAATTGTTTTTGTAAATCCCAAATCAAAAAACCTCACCCTGATAAAAATGTGTGAGGTTTTTTGGATTGCCATTCTTGTGCAGGAGATTTAATTTTAGTGAGCCTTGCTTACCATCAGACTACTTGTTGTTTATTTCTTAGCCGTGATGGTATTTTTTTCTTTCTCTTGCAGTTCTAACAGTTCGGATACGGTGACAAAACGGTAGCCCTGTTTTTTAAACTTAGCAATGATTTGCGGTAAAGCCGCAACTGTCTGGGAACGATCGCCACCACCATCATGCATTAATACAATCCCACCTGATTTTGATGGTCGCATCACATTGTTAACTAAACCTGGTACAGAGGGACGGGTATAGTCTTTAGAGTCAGCGGACCACATAACGACGGTGAAATTTTTCTTTTTGGCGTAAGCGGCTAAACCGTTAGTTAATATACCTCCTGGTGGACGGAACAAAGTGGTAGTTACACCTGTGGTTTTGTAAATTAATTCATTGGTTTTATCGATTTCAAATGCCGCCGCTTTTTCATTGAAAAAGTGATACCAATGATGCCATGTATGGTTAGCAATAGAGTGACCCTCAGTAGCTACCCGCATAGCTATTTGGGGATAAGCTTGTAACATTTTCCCGACCACGAAAAATGTCCCCTTAACTTTCTCTCGTTTGAGAATGTCAAGAACCTGCTCAGTATATTTAGGCCAAGGACCGTCATCAAAAGTCAAAGCGATAACTTTTTGTGAAGCCCTACTCAGTTTAGCATCATTAATCGTCGTCCCCCGATACCGTGCTGGTGCGCTCACTAACAGGCTTTTTGCTTCTGCTTGCTGCTTCCAGCTATCCAGCATCGAGGATTTTAATTTGTCCCAACGTTGCTTTGTACCTGCTTGGGCACTAATAATAGTGTTTGAATTTTCAGGTTGCTGACTTATCGCTTGCGGTGTATTTGAATTGTGCGGCAAAACCAAACTCACAGTAAAACTAGCAACCGCAGCCAACACCGCAATTATGATTCTTTTGTGCCAAGCAGATAACCGTTTCCTCGCCACTTCACTCCTCCTGCAAGTGTCCGACTGCTATACAAGCATATCTGACGTTACTTGTCTACATAAAGTTATTGGTAATACGTAATGTGCAGTTTTTTGTATACCTATACAAGCTAGGTTTTTTGCCTGCTCCTTAATGATAGAAGACAAAATGCCTATCCCTGAAAAATTTAGGGGTAACAAAAAAATAGATTTGTACATCACGTAAGTAATAGGTTCTACTCCGTTTATCGAGGTAAATACCCAAATTTTAGCCAAAATTAACATAAATTATCAAACCCAGTGAGTTAATTATACAGGTTTAGCATAATTACTCCGAGTCAATATTGGCTAGCAATTTACTAAGATACCTAAACCGCATAACAACTCATTTTAAGTTGAGATAATTAACAAAATTATCCTATGAATAGCAAGTCTTGTACATACTTTTATTCTCATTTTTGTAGTGACTGCTATCAGACAACTTAATTAATCACTAAATGCTATGGTTGCTCTCAGAAAAATCGAAAATTTTGTTGAATATCTATATTTTCCAGTTATGTTATTCAGTTACTAATTTGTTGTAGGGAGATGATTACCGATGCTACGACCAATTACGCGATAGTCGGAAAATTTCGCCAACAGTGAGTCATAGATGAAATTAGGGCGATGAGTGATGATCATGAACTGATAATCTCAGTAATAATACTTAACCAAGGAACAGGAAAAATGTTTTGCCAAGGGGTGTAAATGGAAATTGGCATTTTCTCAGGATGGTTTAGCATTCAGATGCAAACGACTATACAGCGCTATTTCGGCACTGCTAGTGCTTTCGCCTTTAACATACAGCAACAATGGGAAATCGTCAATAACAAAGTGTAGCGATCGCTATTTGATTCGCATCTAGTTCTATGAGCGGGGGATACCTTATCCTTGAGTCCTGCGGCTAGAGTTTATGGTGCTTCTTGTGTAACTGTAGGGAACATTGATGTACACCTTGGATAAACCCGCTCCAATGTGCGGGATGATTTCTGCTGTTAGCCGTCGTAAATCCCCCGTATTGTCTAGATATTCCTATTGTGTCCTACTCCTGATTGTTGGTAAAGCCAAGAATCCCAAAGTAGCGAGTAGGGATTCTTAGCTCTACGAGGAATGGGAATTTCATATGAATTCAATATTTAGCAACGCCCTAAAAACACGATAAACACGATTAATCGCGTCGCCACAAAAGCATCTATTCTTTGTTCTTTCTAATAGCAGACTTATTGTAATAGCTGTTTAAGCCTTAACTTGAAAGGGTAATTTTTCGTGCCAAACATCCAGGCTTCCTAGATGGAATTTAGCCCATAACAGGAAAATCTAAAAATATAAACCTATTGTTGTCAAAAATCAATCTATGTGATAACTAAGAGCAAGTA